>Ga0100403_1000642_pt1 | contig 34707 bp, 53 predicted proteins | sample CryGeymet201501t_FD_83663 | JGI IMG/M metagenome (GOLD analysis project Ga0100403, IMG submission 83663) | Groundwater microbial communities from Crystal Geyser aquifers in Utah, USA - Crystal Geyser metaG 2015-01t | ecosystem: Environmental > Aquatic > Deep subsurface > Groundwater | place... | reverse complement strand
GCCACCTGATCTAACTTGAAAGATACCGATACTATCTCCAACCATTTCATCGTGTTTGGGATCTAGTACCATAATGTGTTTATCACCAACTGTTTCTGGGTTTAATCTACTTTCACATTTAGCTATTTTGACGGCCATTTCGCCGTCGTCGCCAAATACCTGATAAATATATTCGGTAATATGCTCAAAGCCTGTTTCTACCTCGCTAGTAGGCTCTGGCTCAGTTATTTCAATAACTTCTGTAATGGGGATTGTGGTTGGCTCTGAAGTAGGCTTTGACTGTTCGGTTGAAGCTGGCTCGCTTGCCTGAACATAACCCACGCCGTCGCTAACAAAACGAGGGTATAAAGAAAACACGCCACACAAACCGATACTAATAAGTAATGCGTATATTCCCTGTGCGTTTGCTTTTTCAACATAGATTTGCTGTCCTTTATAGGTAATCAATCTCTTGTTTTTATTATGTGCAAATCGTTTGGTTTTTTTCATAGTTTTGTTTTTTTAATTATTACTCTATCAAGAGTAACACCTATTTACTCTTTTGTAAATAGGAAGTTTGTTTTTTTGGTTTTTCGCATTTTAGAACCGTTTTGCATACGCTTTACCATTTTCTTTTTAATGGTTGGAACTCTACTTAAATCAGACTCTTTAAAATAGCCAGCATTACCAATGCGTCTAATAGGTAAAAAACCTAATTTCTGCCATTTAATAAGCGTTGGTTTGCTAATATCTGCAAGCTTTAAAAACTGGATAGTGTCATATATTCTTGCCATTATTTGTTCCCTTTTAAGATGTTGTAATAAGTAACAGCCATATCTTTTGTCCAGTGTTTAACCCAAGCTGGCGAGTTGTCGGTGCTGTATGTTTCTAAAAACCACTCTACAAAACTAGAATAATCCATTTGATCGATCATCTCGTCAATGTCATCTAAAGTGTTATTTATATAGTCTGCCAAAACTAGCTCGCTATAACCGTTTCCAATATCCTCATAATCACCTAAACTAACGCAGTTATTTTCGAGATACTGCAAATAAGCGTCTTGTAAGTCGGCTAATACTTTTTGACTTGCTACTTGGTGTAGTGTTTTATTTTTCATATACAAATATCATATACCCTATTTATAATTAAGTAAATAGCTAAAATGGAATATCACTACTAACGTCTTTTTTTTGCTCTTGTACTTGATCTTCTTCGACTTTAACTGACTTGGTAAAGTGTGGCATTTTAGGGTTCTTTTCAATAATAAAATCAGGTGTTTCGTTCATATAAAGTTTTTCGCCTGGTTCTAAAAACACGCCCTCATCTGATACGTTAGTAATAACCAAGTATCTACGTTCTGGGTTATTCTTACTCTCGTTTAAATATCCTGTTAATAAGTTTTTATATTTTGCCATAGTTCCTTTATTATTTTTGATACTGACTTTCAGCTCGTTCTTGTTTAAGAACACCGAGCCTAGTTTGTAATGCAGTTATTAAAGTTTCTGTACTATCGTACAGAGTACGCAACTGCTCTGCGTAATGTTTATACTTTACTTCTTCCTCTAAATTATCTTCAAGTTTCTTAATAATAGCGTTATCTACATCTTGAACGGTGGCTTTATTAAGTACGTTGTTTAGATGCGACTTGGTAGGTTGCCACTCGTTAGCGTAACGCATTTTACGGTGCATATAACTAATGTCGTAGTAAGCAACGGCATTGACCATTGTTTCACCTAACCTTACTCTAAGAACAGCCAAACTCAACACGGCACGGCTTAATTCATCTCCAGACCATTTGCCTAACTCTTTTTTATATAAAGCGTTGGTTATTTCAAAGATTTTACTGCTAACTTCATTGAGTAAATCAACTTTAGATATTCGATCAATAGAGTCCTCATAAACCTCGTTAATTGTTTTCATCTATTTTCCCTTTAATATCTTTGATCATTTTTACACCAGCTTCTAGTCCGTCCATAAGTTTTAAGATTTTTTCTGGGTCACGCTTAACTCTGATAATCGAAACATCTCTACTAAAATTTGGGTTATAAACCACGAAGTCGCACCATTTACGCCCAGTAACAAGCATTTGCATTTGTACTTGCCACATATAAGTTGAATCAACAATTGGTTCATAAAGAAACTTAGCATAGTTTTTATCGTCTTTGCACTTAATTTCAATTAGTCCGTCATCGCCTATAAAACCGTCAGGAGAACAACCAATAAAATCGGTCATTTCACAGAACCCAACCTGCTTAACTAGGTTGCCAGTTAATAACTCATAAGCGTTTCTTGCTTGTGCTTCGAGAATATGGCCACGCTCAATATCTATGCTAGTAAAATTATCCTCTTTTTTACGACCAGTCAATAATTCTGCAACCTTTTCAAAGCATAGGGTTTCAAGTCCTTTGCCGTTGGTAGCGATAGCCTGAGCGGTACTAGCTGTTAATTTGCCCAAGCGTACTTGATGCCACTCTGGAGTATTTTGTTCAAAGTTATATATTGTCATTATACTGCACCCTCTAGTTTAGTCTTTTGGACGTTATAAAGAGCAAGGATTGCTTCTTTGTAAGTAATGCCCTTTTTATTTAACATATCTCTACAAATCGTGTTTAAAGTTTCTAGTTCTTTAATCTCTGTTATTTGTTTCTTTTCTTCTGTAGTTAATTCTGTTTTGGCTCTAACCTCTTTGGCTTGCTCGTTAGTGTCTGCGTCTTTAGTATCGTCAATAGCAAATAAACCATTTAGAGCATACTTGCGAGCGTAAGAGGAAGCAGAACCAGTAACCTGTGCTTCGTCCATACCTTTTTTATTTTCTGACTCTCTGGCAATAGCCGAAGCAGATAAACTATCTTTGCCGTTAGTAACAGTAACAGTAGCTTTAATATAATAGCGTTCGCCCACTGAAATTATTTCGTCGAATAAAGTAATGGCTAAATCTCTTTCGTGAAGTAATGGTTTAACCGCTTCGAGAATATCCTCTGCACTACGGTAGTTATAATTTCCAAAGCTATTGCGTTGGTTTTTAGGTGCTTTTAAAAGCTCCTGCACCTCTTTGAAGTTTCCGAAAAATGTTTTTTCGCTCATAGTTTTTTCCCTTTTAGGATATTTAATAATTATTATTAATATACACCCTATTTATTAAAGTGTAAAGTGGTAGTTTTATCTATCGTATTTTAAAAGACAAGTTTTAAGAGGTGCGGACATCGCCGTTAATCTTGATTTATAATCTGGATATTTTCTAAAAGCCAAGCGTAATTCGGCTAATATATCTGTAATGTTTTTGGTGGTAACAATAAATAAATCTTTGTCAAAAGCCCGTTCGTGGTAAAAGTTTAAATAATCCTGAAAGCTATTTGGAAGTTGCTCAATAGTTATGTATATCGTCATTAAAACAATTCCTCTGCCACCGTAAATCGTAGCGACTTTTTTAATGTTTCTGGTGATATTTTATCTTCTTCGTGAAAATAGTATTTGTTACAGTAGTCGCATTTTTCATAGCGAGAGTAAACATAATACTTTTTTAATTGACTTGGTTTAAGTCTGGTTTTTAAAACGTAGTGAGTAACTCTCCCACAGTGTTTACATCTATTCATAGTTTAGTTTTTAGCTTATTACCCTATCGTATAGACCACAGCCCGAAAATATAGAATAATATATATTTAATATCTAAACGTTTGTCCGCTATTTTATCGGCGTTTATAAGCTAATTATCTGTTCCAAACTGGTCAAAGTTCTGCCAGAGGGGGTGAGGTCATAATGCGTAAACCATACCACCGCACGCTTTTCAGCAAATTACCCAAACGATGAGCCACCTGCCGTAAGTATCGCATATTTCTTTTATTTAAAGACGCAGTTGTTTCCGTCTAAGGCTATGCGCTCACTTAAAGAGTTATAGTGCCTTGTTAAGTAAGTTTGTTCTGGTATCTACCTCTCACTCAACTATTAACTAATATATATAAAAAAATAGCTACTGTAAACTATGACTTTCTATAACAAAAAAGCACCCGATCTTAACGAGTGCTTAATGTTTTTAGCTCTGACACGATCTCTATTAAGAGGGACGGTTCAGGATTTAAATAAATTACTCTGTTTCTTGCTCGTTGTCAATAATGGCAATAGATTCAAGATATAATTGATACCAAATCTCGTCGCCACCTTGCTCAACCCAACGGCGTTTTGCTTCTTCACCATTGATAGCGTTTGCATATTTAAACTTATTGCGAAGTATTTTCATTTGTACAACCTCATCGGCGTTGAGTCCTAGTGTATCTGCCATTTTTAAAGCTAGGTAAATAACGTCACCAAGCTCACCAGCAACCTGCGTTAGGTCATCTGTAATAAAAGCCGTTTTTAGCTCGCTAACTAACTCAGTGGCTTCTTCAACAAGCATATCGGCTATGCGCTCTGGGGTGTTTGTTTCCTTAAAATAAGGTATTGATTGATCTTGTTCTACAACCGCACTGGTTAATTTTCGAATATCTCGTTCCATTATTCAATACTTTCTGGTGGTGGTAGTCCGTTTTTATCTTGTCCAGTTAATCTTTCCCAGATTTTACGCAACGCCCATTTATTACCAGCCATAGTTAATCCGTTTCTGCCGTGTCGATTATAATGATCAATATAATGTTCTCTAGTAGTTAAAAGACGACCATTTGAGGGGTCGTCATAGCGTTCATCTTTAGCGTGCGAAATATGACTCGCTTCTAACCTACCATTTTGACCGCTTAAAGCAGACACACCACCATCTCTTTTCCAAATCTCCTCTTTTGATTTCCTGCTAAAAGCTCCCATTGTAGCAATAGCGAGTAAGCCAAAGGTGGCTAATGATAAAGCGTATTTTTCATAGTCAATTTCACGTTCTACCATATAAAAAACCCCGTGTGTTAAGCGGGGTTGTTTTCTATCTTTATTTATTAAAGAGGTAATTTATACAAAAATGAGGTGTAGTCTTTAGCGTGCCTCTCACGTAACCATTTCATTACTGCTCTAATACCTGCTAAGGAAGCAGAAGCTAGGAGTGGCATTACCCATGATTTATATTCTTGTAAGTTCACACCAGCTTCGAATTGTAAATAAATCACAGCTAAAAAAGCTGGTACAAAAGCTCTAACAGCTTCGATTAAAACTTTTTTCCAAGTTTTGTACTGTTTAAATGGCATTTAATCCTCTCTTGTTTATATTTATAATTATAAGATTTTATCAACAATCCTATTTACCTTGCCAGAAGTCCTTTTTTAAGATTTTGGTTGTTGCACCGCATAATTTAAAGTCACCGTTTTGCCGTCTTTTTCAAACGTTTCAGTCATACCGTTTAATACAAACTCGGCAGTATCCTCATTTTCGCCATTTTCGGACGTTGCGGTATCTAAATCAGCTTGGCATTTAACCAACTCGTTGGTTTTTTGCTCTAAAGCAATTTCTGCTTCGGTTAAATCAGCCTTTAGCTTCTTAACTTCACGACGGGCAGAACCAAGATGACCACCTTTGTTTTCTTTTTCGTCGCCCCACTCACAATTAGTTTCACCACCTAAGTGTTTAGCAAGTCGTTTAATGGCGTCAGTTTCGTTGTCCATACCTAAATATTTAAGTAACATATTTTCCTGTTCTGGTGGCAATACTTCACCACCCATATTAAATGCTTTTAAAATGCCGTTATAAATACCACTAACAACTCTATCCCTATTATTAAACAACACCTCGTAGTCATCTGGCCTATGCTGTCCTACACCACACTCAATAAGCACACAAGGTGTTTTAGCACTCAACCTAGCCCACATATAATATTGATTGGTATTGGCGTTTCTTCTCTCTGGTTTGTTTACAATGCCTGTGCTTAAAAAGTAAACACCCTCAATAACTTCAAGTATTCTTTTTGATTCAGCTTCCGCACCGTCGTACTTGGGTCGATCTAAGAAGCCACCACCAGAGCCGTAAATATCAGCGTCGTAGTGAACAGATAAAAATAAATCCCAATCGCCAGCAATTTCAATATCGGCTGGGTCTGCTTTAACTCTTTTAACCTCAAAACCATTAGCACGAAGTTTGTCTGCCAATTTATTAGAAACATCAATATTAAAAGCCTGTTCGCCATTTGCACCAGTTGAACCAGATGTTCTTCCCTCGTGACCTGCTTGAATACATATTTTCATATTATTGCCTTGCAATTACCTGGAAAGTAGGACTTTCCCAGTGAGTATTTATTTTTCTAAAACCAAATAAAGTATGTTCTAAATCATTATGTATATGGTAAATATCAGAATCTACATAGCCTGGAATTGGCACTGACATTTCTTTTACAAAACAACCAGTGGTTAAATCGTTGGTTGTTTCAGCAGTTAGAAAATACTCATAATGGTTAATTATTTTGCGTTGTGCAACGGCTGGTACTGAAAAATATTTACAACCCTCTATTCTAATCTTGACTTGTTCGCCAGCCATTACAACTGGTGTTAATATTTCAACACTCTTAATCTCAATTACCTTAAACGGATATATTAGTAAAAACAAAAATACTGCCCAAAATATGTTGAGTAAAATCATTAGTATGGTGATTAGATAATTTTTTAACTTCATTTTATTACTACTAAAGCTATCAAAGCTCCAGCTACACTAACTAATATTAGACTAACAAAACCATATACTATGTTTTTAACAGGCTCAAACTCTTTATCTGTTACAAAGCCATCTATTTCATCTTTAAAATCTTCAAACCTTTGGATTAAATTATCTAGGTTTGTTTTTATTACTGCGACAGTTGATTGCAGTTGTCCATATAAAGACAAGCCAGTTAAACTCAACTCTTGTTCTTTATTTTTTTTCCTCATAGTTATTTTTCTAGTTAATCATCTTTGTAATAGCCGAACCACCTGTTCCAAACTGAAATTGAATAAGTTTAACCGCAACATAAGTCGGCTCATTACTATCAGTTGAACAGTCAATATTGCTAGAGCTTCTTGTATGGGTTGATGTGGCGACAGTTACAGCGTGAGTATGAGTAGAACTAACTGTATTACTATATGAACCAGTTGTATTACCCCAAACGTGACCAGTAGAACCGCTTGTTGAACCAGTATGGTTGTGTGCTGGTGCTGTATGAGTGTGTGAAACAGCAGAGTGAGTATGCGTTAAACTTCCACCGTTTGCCAAAGTTCCAGACGCTTCGCTTGCAACTTTAAGATAATAATCGTTTGAATATAAAACTGTTTCCCAGCCAATTGGCGGTGATCCACCATCAACCCAAAAAGCCATATCGCCTACTTCTGGCAATGAGCTACTACCAGTATTTTCAAACGCATAGACTTCTTGATATTTTAGTGAAATTGTATCGCCAGAGCCAGCGGTTGTATTTACATACTCTGCTGGGGTATCAGCTCCATTATTAACATAAGCCGTATGAGTATGACCAACTGAAGCCATAGATGGGTCTGCTAAATGAAATCCGCCTATTCTGCCAGCGGTTTCAACTGGAGAACCAGATGTTACGCTATTATGTCCGTGTGAGTTCGCTGTATGGGTGTGTGAAATTGTGTGTGAGTGGCTACTCGCTCCAACATTACTGCCAGCGTTACCGCCAGCACTTGCACCTCTTAAATATTTACCCTCTCCAGCAGTAAAATAAGCCAAGCTACTATTTTTGTCTTGTCTTAACATAATCCCATTGGTCGGGATAAAGTTGTATCCATTAGAACGGATAAAAATAACTGTTCTTGATGATGGGATATTTGAATCACTTGACCAAGTAGGTGCTTGAGTTTGATCATTTACAGCAGATGAAAGTCCGCCAGAAGTAACCGCACCATGATAATGGTCGCTTAACATTTCTTCGGGCGGTGAATCCTGGTGTTGAATACTACTTGGCGTATTAACAACCGCAAAACTCAAACTATGAGTATGAACGCCAACTGCGTGTGTGTGTGCCGTACTTGTATGGGTGTGTGTGGTAGAACCACCAGTAGTAAAAGCAGAACCAGTTTTAACATTACAATCATCAAAATCTGTTTCACGACTAAAACCACTTGGGATTGAAGCGTGATTGCCATTAAACATTATAACTATGTTTGGACTAAGCATCTTTTTCTTTTTCGATTACCTCTAGTGTTTGATAAAATTTCTTTTCAATTTTGTAAGACTTAATTTTTTTCATTGCTTCTTTTTCGTTATTGGCATAAACCCAAAAAACACAACTTTCCATAAAATCCCCATTGGGAGTTTTCATTGTGTAACCAATAATTTTAAAAACAGTTTTGGTCATTATGTATATTCCTTACCAGCTAAATAGCCGTTATAAGTTGTGTCGCCTGTCTTTTCAATTACATAGACGCTTAATTTATTAGCAGTTGAATTGATAGAGTAATCAGGACTTAACCAAGTAATACCAGCAAACCAAGTTACAGTTCTTGAACCAGTACCATCTTGTAAGAGTTGAAGCTCTATTGCGTCGCCAATGTCCATATTATTTGGAGCTACAAAAGTAATATTACCAGTTAAAGTAATAAGCTGTTTATCGCCGTCTAAAAAGTCAGGGGTAAAGCTGGAAGCAAAAGTTGCTTCATAAATTGGTCTATGAGTTGAGATAAATACTCTTTGAAGCGTGTTGGTAATTTGACCTGCACTAATACCAGTTGCTCCATTAGTTACGGTAAAGTCTGCACGGCGTAAAAATGGGTTACTAGCTCCAATCTCAGCCTGAATAGCACTATCGCTAGGTGCGACTGGTGAACCTGCTGGAATACCCTCTACAATAGCAAGCATAGCAACGTCGTCGCCACCGCCACTTGGATCAGGTGTGGCACTCAGATCGATATATAAAACTACGGAATCAATACGATCATTACCAGAGCTGTTGGGTGATACTGCTAGCTGTGTGTTGGTTGTTATTCTTACTGGATAAGCATTGGTTGCAGAACCTTTAACGTAAGCACGACCAGTGGAAACTTCTACTACTAATCCCCCACCGCCGTATTCACCAACCAACAGATCAGAGGTTGTTAAAACACCAGACTTACGAACCATATCTGTTATGGCTTGTAGTACCGAGTCCTCTGGGTGATTATTTACATCGTTTCTTAAAGTATAGATAGACATTGTTTTAATTCCTTATAATTGATTATACTTTTTTAACCTTGTTGTTTTCCTGTTTAGCTAGTTGGTTATGGTGTCCAAGTTGTCATAAAGGTATTACTGTTAATCGTCTTTCAAAAAAGTTAGCTGTTGCACTTCCAGAGCTTTTAAACTTTAGAGTGAAAGTGTTTGTTCCAGCAGTTAGTCCAGTAAAAAGATGAGTTGTTGATTGTGTTGTTGAAAAAGATGCTGTATCACATCTTAAAGACCAAGCATCATCAGCAGAAACAGTAGTTGCTCCAGAAACAGCTATTGAAACTCTTTTTGCTGTTGCACTCGTATAGATACCAGACGACCAAATCGCCAAAGCTAAACCATTAGCACCAACGGTAATTGTAACTGATTGAGCAGTTGCTAGGTCTGTATAGCTATTGCTAGTTGTAGATTGATCTGTTGAAACATAGGAAGTTTGTGGTGATAATCCAAGTTTGTCTGCGATTATTGATCCATTTTTTACTGCTTGTGATTGTAATTTAGTTTCTGGCATTATTTATCCTTTTAATAACTTGCTAAATAACCCCAAAAGCGGTTATAGTTGGCGTCAGAATACAACGCACCACCGCCAGTATCATATCTAACCTTAATAGTGTTGGTTGCCGAAAGAGATATCCCAACGGTTGATGACATTGTATGCCACTGGTTTGCAGTAGCTTTGTAGTAAATTATGCCATCATAAAGACTTCCATTGACATACCAATTTAATCTAAACTCTCCAGTATTTGCATTTGGCAAAAGGATATTGTATCCAAAGACATAAAAGCCAGCTACGGGTGCTGTAAAAATACCAGTTGAGTTATTATAGTTTCCCAAGTTATCAACAATCTCATTACCCCAAACAACGTCGTTTGGCGAAGAAATACTGCCACTATAAGTAGCTACAAAATATGGTTTGTCGTTTGCTCTTTTATCTAAAGTTACTGCGTCATCTAATATCTTGTCTGTTGTTACTGCGTCATCTGCTAATTGTTTTGTTTTAATTGATGTTGTTGCCATAGTTTCCTATTCTACTCCTGTAATATTTATAGCTGGGTATCTTTGATAATATAAAAGAGCTATTTCGGTTGTATTTAATGCTTTATTAAATATTGCTACATCATCAATTTGACCAACAAAGTAATAATAAGCAGTTGAAGCACTACCACGACCAGTATCAACATAACCAGCACCAATAACGGTTTTAGTCCACCAAGAGTTATTTACAGTTGCAGTATAAGTTCCGATAAGAGAGCCATCAATATAAAGAGAATAATAAGAAGCACCGCTAACAAATACTAGAGTATGCCAATTACCGTCATTATAAGCACTAGAACTGGTAACACTGCTTCCAGCACCAACCCAAGTTTCTGCTCTAACAGTTCCATTAGCGTTCATAATAATCATCGGAATCCAACCTGTTGGGGTTGTTGGTGCTGGTTGATTACCAGCATAAAACAATGGTTTTAAACTTGTAGCAGTGGTTTTAAATCTAAAAGTGAAACTAAAAGTATTTCCAAAACCAGCGTTAATATTTATATATCCAGCACCAGCAAAGTTCGCACCCTGATTAAACAATCCATAAGAAGTTCCATAAGTTACAGAGGTAGCAGTTCCATTATAAGTAGCTTTATAATCATTTGCGTTACCCTCAAACTGATAATAAGCAACTAAATTAGCGTCTGATAAAAGAGAAGTGTTATAAAGTTCAGTTTGAACATTGGTTAAAGTAGTTTTAACTTTTGGTTCTCTGGTTTTTCTATAATTTAATAAGTAGTTTGTTGTTGCTACTATCTGAATAAATCCATCTGTTTCATAGGAAATAATGACAATACCTTTTCCACCAGCACCACCATTACCATTACCACCACTTCCACCACCACCTCCTCCTCCAAGATTAACAGTTCCAGCAGTTCCAGCAACTCCACTATTACTAGCTTTACCAGCACCACCACCACCAGTACCACCAGCACTATTTGCACCAGCATAACTTCCACCACCTCCACCACCACCATAAATAATAGATGAACCAGAGGTTGAAAAAGCATAACCATTTCCACCATCACCAGAGTTTCCTACTGTAGCAGTCTGACCTACTGCTCCTGCCCCTCCACCTCCTCCTGCATACCACTCACTTGTTGAGCTTCTACCACCATTATTTCCATAAAGTGTGCCACCAGAACCATCTGTTCCAGTTCCACCAGCTCTATTTGCAGCACCTCCACCACCACCAGAACCACCATTTACACCATTTTGATTCAAACCAGAACCTCCACCACCTCCACCATAACCAATATAAACAGAATTTATTGATGAGTTTCCACCTGATGCACCAGGAATACTTGTTGTTGTTGTTCCCCCTCCATTACCAACTGTGATTGTATAAGCTGTTTCAGAAGTAACAGTAAAACCAGTATCATGAGAGATACCACCACCACCTCCTCCTCCACCATTGTTTCTTCCACCAGAGCCACCTCCACCAACTACTAATGTTTCAATGATTGGTTGAATAGAAAATTGAGGAGTAGTAAAAGTACCACTACTGGTAAAAGTATGTATGGTTTTTCCGCCTGAATATGTAATTGTTCCACCTGTTGCATTTGCCATATTAAGTATATCTGCTTCTTCCTCTCATTGATCTTAAATAGTTAGTTGTAGGTGTAATACCAAGTAAACTAGCATCTTGTCTTACATCAATAGTTGGGTTGGTTGTTCCTGTATAAGAGGTTGAGTAGTCAAGGTGAATACGACCTGTGCCACCAGCACCACCATTTATCGGTATAGCATCAAGTGTTAAGCCAACACCACCAGATCCACCTGTTGAAACTATCTTAGTTGTTCCAAGAGTTGCAGTTTTGCACTTGAGTAAGACACTGCCACCAGCTCCACCTCCACCTCCACCACCTGTTGTTATTGTTTGTCCAGCTTCACCACTAGCTGTAACTGAGCCAGATATTGTTATAGATGGTGAAATTAAAATTATTATTCCACCACCATACCCACCTCTACCACTTGTATTATTATCTCTAGTCCCACCACCAGCACCACCACCCATAACCATTGATGTTAAACCAGCATTACCAGAAACATCTCCACCAACACCACCTGTATAGTTTCTTTTAGCACCAGTACCACCAGCTGTTCCATTTCCACCACCACCACCAGCAGAAGCATCATTTTGTTGGTATCCACCACCACCAGCATTACCAGTAGGATTTGTTGTTTGGGTTGAAGTTGAATTAGTACCCTCTCCACAATAAGCTGTAGCTGGATTTCCTTGAACCTGATTTCCATAAATATGGCCTTTAGTAGAGCAAGTAATTGTTCCAGAAATATTTATTGAGGTCTTAGCCATTAAAGCTATAATTCCACCTCTATCCTGATTCCAGTTTGTTCCAGTTAAAGTTCCTGAAATAGTAATATTGTCATATTCTCTCATCAATACACATTGAGCCTGTGAAGTACCTGAATCTGTATATGTATTTATTAAAGGATATTTTAAGGTAGCAGTACCACTACTCATTGATGTAATGTAATTTATTTCCCAATTACCAACACCTGTTCCTCTTGTCTGATGAATAATACAAGGAAAAGAGCCTGACCAACCTGAATTAACTACTAAACTAGAATTTCCTGAAGTTCCAGAACAACTCTCGTGCCAACCACCTATACCAGAACCATAAGTTCCAGACAATGTTGCATCACCATAAGAACCAGAACAATAATACTCTTGCCATAAGCTAGTATCATCTGATCTAAATTGTCTTTGTGCCATATTAGTCAGTCATTGTATTTACCCAGCCAGATATGGTTATTACGTTTGCAGATGAAGCAAAAGCTGTTACCACTGCTTCATTTTGTAAAATTAAGCCAGGTACTATTAAAGATAAACCAGATTGTGAAGCTAAACTAACTTTAATATTTTGATCTGGTGCAGTTGTACCACCAAACTCAATGGTTAAAGTTACTGCCGAAGTATGTGAGTTATAAGCATAAAGCCAAATCTCATCAAAAGTTCCAGCGGTCGTTCCTGCTACTGCTGTATGAATAGTTGTACCAGTTGTAGCGGTAGCGACGACCTTAATACCTTTGCCGTCTGTGCTACCTGATAGTTTTCTTTTATAAATCATATTTCCTTTAATTAAATACCTGATTAAATAACCACATTTGTTGCATAATAGTATTAGCGTGTAAACCATCAAGGGTATCAGCATTTGCAGTAGCAACCACTTCAACTTGGTAGGTTGCTCTCATTTCTGAGCCTGAAGCTGGTGCAGAGTTCATAGTTATAGTTGTGCCACTAACCGTAAAATCATTTGTTTCGTAAAGCTCTTGACCATCTCTTTTAACAACTAAAGTTCCAGGTATTCTCTCGTTTTCTATTGTAAAAGTTACATTACTGCCGTCAGCAGTGCCACCCATTTCTTCTGCCATTACTAAAGAGTTAGAACCAACCATTGTGCCTGTTTGGGTTTGATAATAAGCAAGTAAACTATCGCCAGAGTCAGGTGCGTCCACCATTGTTATTGTTTTGCCAGCTAAAGTATAGTCATCGGTTGGTGCAAGTAGTGTTCTGTTAATAAATAACTGTATCTCACCATCAATAGGCGTGTTAGCAATTGTAAAAGTAACATTACTAGAGTTCATTGTACCGCTTGGCACTTCGGCTTTAATATCAGAGTAATTACCACCACCAGAACCAGAACCAGACCACCTCTCGAGGTCTTGTAGTCTGCGGTCAAAGTCGCCTAGTATTTGATAAATGTCGCTATCCATATAAGAACGATAAATCTACTTGTGCTTCACCAGAACGCTGTATTTGCATTGTTCTTTTTTCCAATCTTAACGCCTGATCTAGCCCAAGTTCGCTAATTTTTACTGTTAAAGTGTCGCCCACTTGGTATTCTGTAATTAGTGGGTTCTTGTCGTTTACTTTAATACTAACAATGTCGCTCGGCTCTTTTCTCTTTTGCAGTAGCTCATCACCCTTGTCTTGTAGGTTTTGCACTAGCTCGGTGCTTTTCTCTGCAAGCACTCGTTCTTGTAAATACCAAGTGTCCATGACGCTGGTATCCTCAACGGTAGCAGAAACAATATCGTCCTCACCACCAGAACCAACGACTATAACTCTGTTAGCCAAAGTACCAACCAACGCTTTGTTATTATTCCAAGAAATAATATTAAAGTCATCTAAAATAATATCTGCTTTAACCTCACCCCTGGTTGGATAATAAATATCAAACACTTTAAGTGGTGTAATTTGCCAGTCATAACCGTTCCACTTCTTACTAGCACTCATTGAAATAATCTCATTTAAAATATTTGAATAACGGCAAGTATTATCACGATCGACGGTAGTTGGGTGTGTACCCCTAGTGATACCTACATCACCAAACCCACTACTGTCATTTTGAGATTGATCAATTAAGTCCCAAGCAATATCTGCACTGTCATCGGCAGTATAAGCCCAAGTACCAGCGTTGCCAGTAATACGGTTGGCAAGTAGTTGTTCATATCCTGCTATGTCTAAAGTTAATGCGGTTGCTTGTCCCCTAGAGCCTGAAAAACGTCTGCTCATTAGTACACCAGCATAAAATAGCGTTCCATTTCTAAAAAGCTTCCACTCTCGGTACTCAGCAGACAAAATATTATCAACGGTTGTATTTAATCTAGTGGCATATCTAGCAAGCGGTTGATAGTTAATTGAAACACTACCCGAAACGCCTTTGTTTAAGACCTCAGTTAAAGTCATGTTCTCAAAAGGTATGACCCATACATCAGAGCCAGCAGAGTTATATATTTTTAATTCGTACATTAAATATTCCTATAACTGTCTTTGTAAGTAAATGTTGCATAACCGCCGTCAAGTGACAAGCCACTGGTAATACGAACGACGTTTGTGCCTGGTGCTATTTTCCACCAGTCGCCACTAATATTACCTAAAGCAGAGTTTGCACCATTTAAAATCGCAGTACGGTTATAAAAATCAAGCTCAACATAATCACTAGCTCCGAGTGTTCCTGTATAAGTTAATGTTTCCCCTGTAGTATCGTTAATTAAGTTAAAAGCGGTTGTTAAATCACCATAAACAATAATGGTTGGGTAAGAGTTGGCGTTACCATCGTTGGTCAAAATAGTTTCGTCAGTGCTACCACCTACGCTCATATCCATAGGAATTGGCATTGGGATAGACATACCACCACCGATAGTAATTGCGACTATGGCTGTTTTTTCTGTACGGCTGGTCAAAAACTCTTGCTCAGAAACAGCAGTTAAATCAAACGTTGAGTAGGCAATATTATTAGAGTCTAGGCCACCGCTTACTTGAGAAAATAAAACATCAACTTCTTTAATAGTGCCATTATTTAATTCAAAGCCTAGTGTTTTAAAATAGTCGCTGGTTGTTTCCTTGTTTTGAAAATAGCTAATCAGACGATCACGTTGGGTAATAAAATCATTAAGACCAGCTCCCTTAACAAACCAACTCATATTGATTGTTAAACCCTTATAAAGAGGTCGTGACAAGATTTGGCCAGATGTACCACCACGTTGATAGTCTGAAAAATCAACCTGAGCAGACGCAATATTACCCAACTCCTGTAAATAGCACTTACTTGAGTTTACCTGGATACCATTAACAAATACATTTTTAATCATCTTATCTTCCTGCAAACGCTAATTGTTGTCCCAAGATATTACCCAGACTGTATGCGTCCAACTCGGTGTTAATAACTGCTGTCACGTTAATGGGTTGGTTGTTATTGGTAACGCTAGACGATACATTACTTGGCACTGATTGTTTACCAGCAAGCATTTCTCTCGAGAGTACAAACTCGCCAGCGTGTACTTTAGCCATACCAGTATAAGGTACAAAGCCACCGTCGCTAAACTCTAGTCTGTTAATCTTACCGATATTGGTACTCTTGCCAGCAACCTCAACGCTGTTAATTGCCCCAATAGCATTATTAACAATATCAATAATATAATTAAGACTGTTAGAGATATGGCCTTTGATAAAGTCAAATGAAGCAACGAGTGAAGTTTTTATACCTTCCCAAATGCTCTCAAAGCCTTTTTTCATACCTTGCCAAGCGGTATCCCAATTTAAAGTTAATATACCCAAAGCAACACTGAAAATAATCTCTATTGCACCCATAGCTATTTGAATAGCACCTTTAATTAAACCAAGTGCTAAGTTTAAAGTATTCTTAATTGTTTCCCAGACAAAAGTAAAGTAAGCAGAGATATTACCCCATATTAAGTTCCAAGCCCACTCAACAACCCTAAGTGCTGGCTCAATCATTGGTAAAATAATACCTACAAAGTCGCCGATCTGTTTGGCAATAGCATCAAACGACTCTTTAAACTTTAACCAGAAATTAGTTACAACTGGTACTGCTACCGTGCCAATCCAATTAAAGAACGCTTGAAACACTGGTGATAAAACCATTAAAGCATCAAATAAACCTTGAATTATTGGTACAACAAAAGCGATAGCGTTACCTATTCCAGTAATAAATGCTTGAAATTGATCGCTCTTTAAAAAGCTTTCTAAAGCTACTGCAACCTCTGAAAGCACAGGTACTAAAGCAGACATACCCATATTTATCATATTTTGTACACTGGTTTGTAATTGTTGAAAACTCTCAGCGTTACTATCAACCTCGCCACCCATAGCTATTTGCTTCTCATTACCCCACTCAATAACGGCGTTCAACAAACCTTGCTTGCGTTCTGCGTCGGTTAGTTCTTCGGTTGTTTTACCCAAAGATTTGGCTGTTTTCTCATAAACTTCACCCATTTTTAAAGTAATACCTAAGTTATCCAAAATAAGTGGTGAAGCACGGCCAACACCAGTGACGATAGACTCAAGCATATAACCTACGTCCTCACCCATTGTCACGGCCTGAGTTCTAGCAATCTGCATTAAGTTGCTCATTTTATCGATTGGGATACCAAGCATTGACGCTTTGACACTATTTTTCATCATAGTTGCGTCAGCGATTGTATTATGTGTAACATCACGAAATGTTTCAATTAACTTGTCACCGCTTTTCCCTGCGTTCTCTGCAAGCGTATTAAAAGAGTTCTGTACATCAAGCAATTTACCACCAGCCTCACCAAGCTTAACCATACCAATTAAAGCAGTTGTAACACCAGCAATGGCAACGGTGGCAACTTTCATAGCACTTGTAATGCTAGTGCCAAAATTACCCATAGTTTTAGAAGCGTTATTTGCTTGCTTATCTGTATCCTCTAACCCCTTTTGAAAGCCCTTGAGTTCGCTTGTCGCTTCGTCTTTGATTTTTAAGATGTACGATAAATCATTTGCCATATCTTTATTATAAGAAAAACATCATCTCTTTTTACCCGATCTCATTTTGTTTAATGCTTGTTGTGCTTTGAGTTTGTCGCTTTCTTGTTTGCCCTTTTGCTCTAAAAAACGAACGTAATTTTTAACCCACCAATCTGGTTGGTTTTTTAACTCAGTATAACTAAGGCCAAGTAAGTGGCACAAATAAACTTCTTCAAACTCGTCAGGCAATCTGCTGTGACCAGAGAAAAACTTATATAACTCAATGTCTATTTTTTTTTAGGGGTTTCTTCTTGTTGAGTATTGTTGGCGCTTTCAATAACAGCAAACACGGCGTCACCGTCCTCGATATTTTTCCAACTCATTACTTCTTCAAACAAATCAGTGGTAACTTTATTGCCGTCAGGCTTGATAATTTCTTTAAGCATTACTTTTAGAGTTTCATCAACCATATCTAAGCCAACCTCGCCAGTAAATACAGGAGACTGGCTGTTTTGTGTAATAGTTACAGAACGAACAACGGCACGCTTGATTTGACGACGATCACCATACGTTAGTTCGTTTTCTTCTTTAAAAGTTACTTTATAGCCTGATGGTGTGGTTATTGTCATAGTTTTTTAATGGGTGGTCTAAACTATGAGGAAAAGACCACCCACACTACTTATATTCTTTTTTTAATTATTAGTCAAGTTTATTCGTAGTCTGCAACTAAGTTGGTTAAAACTGCGGTAATTTGACTTCCTGCGTCGTTGGTAGCACCAACATATTCACTCTCAACCTTAACGTACGAAGTGTCGATGGCATTAGCGTAAGTGTTAAGTGTTACTCTTGGCAAGGTAATAACTAGGCTGTTATTACTTCCGTTGCCGATAGTTTCGTCACCAGTAATGGTGATAACCAACTCTTGATTGGTCTTGGCTAAGAAAACATCTTTTTGATCAACCATATTGCTGTCTAGGTAAGCAGTAATACTTCCCTTGACCTCACTAGGTGCTAAATATAGGCTTGATGGGTCTGCGTCGCCACATAGACCGTGAAATGAAGCTAAACCGTTGCTGTATTCAACTGATAGGCTTTCAATAGCACATTTAATGTCAGTACCGCCTAAAGAAATTGAAACAACGTCAGTCCAGTCAAAGACTTTAGATGTTTCGTATGAAGCGGTAATGGCAGTTGAATCACCATCATAACCCAAACCCATACCAGTAAAGCTAAACTTAACTGGCTCACCAATGTTCAAACTTAAAGTGAATCCACCCACTGTAAATCCAGCAATACGCTCTGTTAATCCACCAATCTTTTGCTCAAGTGTGTAACTTGGTTTGGTGGCACTCTCGGTCATAGTGTGAGTATAAACGATTGTTTCAGTGCTAGCTAAAGCACTAGCACTAGAACCCAAAGCACTAGACATAAAGTAGCCGATTGCTTGTGGGTAGGCGTTCATTTCAAATGAGCCATTATAGTTTTTAATACCAGCAACAAAGTCACGGTTCTTACCGAGATTGGTGTCGATAGCTTCAACGCCGACACTCTCTTGCTCAACCATTACACCGTCACTTGGTAAAACTGCGATTGAAATTGTTGGTATAACTGCTGTACCAACAACGCTTTCAAGACCGATTGAGATTTGATCTAAAATACCCTCTGACATTTTTATTTCCTTTTCTTTTTATTAGTTGTTTTTTCTTTTATTTTTGCTTCTTCAAACTTTGGGTGACTAATTTTATTTTTAGAATTAACCACCGAATTAGGCTCAATTATTCCCAAGTCTTTCATTGATACTGGCGTTGAGCCAACATAAACATATTTATACATATAACTATATTCTAACTAAATCGTGAGTATCTTTTCCTTACTGAGTATTCAAGTTGGCAAAAATAGATAGCACTTTCAGTTTCGCTAAACTGGTAAGTGCCATTGATTAGTCTTGAGCTGTCAATTAAACCATTAAGAGTAATGTTGTCTTGGTCACCAAGTATTTCACGTATTGATTTGACGATAGCTCTAAGATTTGATTGTGCTGTTTGTGGGTCTGTGTCTAGTTGGATATAGGCGTTAATGATAAAAGTTTCGTTTTCAATAGTATCTCGGTGATCTGCATATTCTTCTTCCCAATTACGAGGGAAAACAGATAAACAAGGATATACAGCATTAAATGGTGGTGTACCCTGATAAACCGCCTGCACATTAGTAATACCGTCTAGTAGGTCTGCGACTTTGGCTAATATTGCTGTTTCGTCAATCATTGCTGTCATATACTTAAACCCTTTGATAATTCATTATAAATAGTTTGGTTGATTTTATGACTTTGTTCTAGCACCTTTTTACTACCAGCCCTCATATAAAACTTACCTCTAACACCCCTGACATATTTGGTAAACACCACGCCTTTTTTACCAGTGAAACGAAGTACCTTTGCCCTCTTTGGTCTAATCACACCACGACCAACATAAATACCAGTTCCATACTCTTGATATGGTGCATAATTTATTTTAGGGTCTACTGAAATAATAGCGGTATCACCTTGTATTTTTGACTGAATATTACGGCGCAAATTTCCTGTATCAACTGGTGCTTTTTGTTTGCTTTCAAGAATAAAAATATCGCTACCTTTTTGCAAACCTGCTTTAGTGGCTTGTTTAACAATGTCACTAGACCTACCTAATTTGGCAATTAACGCTTTGACCTGTGGTGATGGTGTAATTGTTATATTCATTAAACGGTTTTATAGCAAACGCCAGTTAAATAGTTTCTTCCCATAATATGTACTCGTCTTGCGTTTGTTACCGTAATGAAAGTATCGTTTGTGCTAAAGCCTGACACCTGGCTATTTACTACGACTAATTTACCCTGTGCTTTAATTCCTGTTATATCGTCTGATAAAATCCTAAACTCAAACTCTTGGCCTTGTGGCATACCCTCGTAAAGAGCGATTGACTCATTGCTGGCTGGTACAATCCAGGCACGAATATTGCTTTGGGTCTTGGTATAAGCTTTGTTAGTGTTTACACCGCCTAGCTCGTAAATATCAATAATTGTGTCCATCATACGACAAAATCGGTATAGCGATAAATAATGCTCATCTTCTCTTTTTCAAACATATCTAAGTTTAAACCTTTAGATAGATTGCCAAATGTAACATTATTAGTATTAACGCCACCGTCCTCACTACTTAAAAACTCTAAAGCAACCCACTTCGTGAGTAGGTTTTTAATATCGTCAGCCCAGAATTGGCGTACTGTATAGGTTAGTTTAACAGCCCTGCGGTTGTTACTAGCCGACACAATAGGTGTTTCAAAAATAATAGAGTTATCGTAAATAAAATAGTCCTCGTTTACAGTATAGTTAGCTGTAACATCAACGCCGTCTACGATAATTTCCTCAAGAGTAGCCACTGGAGTTGCATAAGGTACAAAACGAGTAAATCCGCCGTTAATGGTTTCGTAATACTCAAAGTTGCTACCATAACCAAATTGACGATTTGTATAAACACACAAAGCAATCTCTTTATCTTTAATTAGTTGAGTAACTAAAGTTTGTTCGCTGGCGGTTAGAGTACGTTTTAAAAAACTAGCTATATTAGTGTGGGTTAAACCAGAAAAACCAGATTGATAGATTTTAGCGTCTGATGTAGTAACTGGCATTATTTACTTCTTTTCCTTTTTCTTAAACTTTTATTGGTTGGCTCTACTTGTTTGGTAACTACTTCTGGAAAACCGATAACCTGGTAATACTTTGGAGAAACACTTAAATCGGCTTCTACTTCTTCGTTAAGCCTGTAATATCTGCCGTTGAAATAAAATGGTCTAAGTATTTTGACTAACATAGCTTGTAAGCCTTTCATTTCAGGGGTGGTGTTACCCACCCCTGTATCAAAGCCCTACTTATTAGGAAGCAGAGGTTTCAATTCTCACAAAAGCACTGTCGGCTTCTGCTAGTTGAATATCTAATCTTTCGGTCACTTTAATGGCGACCATATCCTGTTCGAACAAGTTAATAGCGGTTGAGCCATCACTTGAGGTAACAGTAGCTTCTTTACTAAACTCTAGGCTTAAAGACTTGCGGTCACCGATCATAAGGTAACGTGGGTCATAGATAGCCATAAATGGAGCGTCTGCTTGTGATCCACCAGTCGTCTTTGGGAAAACGGTTGATTTCACATAAGGAAGTCCCCAGATAGTGTTTGGCATACCTGCGCCTGGATTTTGATAAATGTAAGCACCGTTGCTGTCTTTTTGCACTCTCAAAGCGTTAAAAACTGAGAAAGAACCAGCGACTACGGCGTTATCAACTACGTTGTCATCTAACAAAGCCAAAGCAGAAGCAATGTCATCGAAAGTGACAGAAGCGTAGGTAACATCACCAGATCCTAAGGTATAAACCTGAACGGAAGTATTTTGGAAAATACCCTCACCAGTGGTTAAACCTAAGAAAGCCCATTGATCCTCTTTTTGAGCAATAGCTTCACCAGCTAATTGTGCGATGTAATTAAGAACATCAATATTAGCGTCCTCTACCAATTCACGAGTGACAATAACCATAGCAGACAATTTCTTGGCTGTGAAAGTTAATTGGCCTGTGGTTGGGCTAGAGGCGGTGTGAGCAGAACCCTCATCGGTACGATAAGCAGTGACACTACCCATTGTTGGTAAGTTGTAGGTCTTGCCAGGTAGAGTAATAACTCTAGCATTTTGGCGAGCTACACCATATTTGCCAGCAATACGGATAACTTCACTACCAAAATATTCAGGCACTAATTCCTCACCTGCGGTTGCGGTGGCGGTGTCTAAATCTTTGGTTACTTCGCCCAAGATGTCCTTGCGGTATCTAGCTTGGAAGTATTTAAGTGAAGCTTCTGCACGATCTTCTTCGCCGTCGGCTTGCTTTACTTCTTTGAGTGATTTTTCTAATTTAATCATTTCGTCGGCAACCACTACGCCAACTTCTTTTTTAAGTTCTGCAACGACGCCCTCTTTGACTTCGTTGAGCAACTGTTTTTGTGCTTCGTCCATATTTCCTTTATTGTTGTATGGTACTTAATAATTTATTAAAAGCTCTGAGTGTCTTGCCAGTTTCCGCATTAGACTCTTTTAATTGCTCGCTAATAGCGGTTAGCAATAGAGTCTTTGGGTCTGTACTTTCTACTTCGTCGCTTTCAACTGATTTGGTTGTTTCAATGGCTTTAGTTTCAAATGCTTTCGCAACTTCGACTTTTACCATTTCGGCAATCATTTCTTTTACTTTACTTGATTGTAACAATTTTGTTACTTCTTTTTCCTCGTCTGCTTCTTCGGTTTGCTCTGGCATAACTTCTTCGCTATCCATAGGTTTAATCTCACCAACAGACTCAATTTCTTCTCCTTTTTCTTCATCTTTTTTGCTTTCATCTATATTTACTACTTCTTCGGGTTTTTCTTCGGGTTTTACCTCTCCCCCACTCTCCCCTACCCTACTCTCACTCGAGGTATCTTTGGTTTCTTCCTCTAGTACAACTTCCTCACTAACTAGCTCATTTTCGGCTTTTTCTTCTTTTTCCGTAGTAGGTTCTAGCCCCTTTTCGAGGGTTTGTAAGCTTTTCATTTGTCGTGGGGTTAAAGCGTTGGGATTGGCTGGAACGGTAACCAAACTAAGTTCTAATAACTCCATTTTGTCGATTGTATATTCACCACCACTTTTACCAAACTCTAGCGGAATAAAACCAACTGACCAAGCATTTAAGATACCCTCTTTTAAAAGAGCATAAGCTGTTTTTGCCACGTCGTAGGCTTTACTAAATTGAATATCGAAAACTAAACCATCGGCTTTACGCTTAACGTTTACGGCTTTACCGATTGGTAGTGCATCATAAGCGTGGTTTAATAAAATGACTGGATTCTTTTTAAAGTTCTCTAAGTTCCAGCCCTTTGGGTTAATTCTATCACCGTGTCTGTCGGTACTGGCGTCTGAACCTAATACACCAGTTACTAACATTTCATCGTCGTTAAAACTCTTTGCGGTTGAAAGTAGCTTAACAAATTGTTTCTGTAAATTATCTTTTGCCATATAGTCCTATTCTACTAATTTTGTTATTAACTTTTCTTAATACGGATAAACCTCAACTGAACAACGACAATTAGGGTGTACTGGTTCGTGCATATCTCCACTTGGGAAAGTTTTACCAGTTTCAACTATTACATCTCCATTTTGTTGGCAAATGGTGCAAGGATTTGAACCATTTAACCAGATTAACTTCTCAACCTTATTATCACGGTATGTTTGGTATTGTGCTTCACCATAAGCACGAGCAATCTCTGTTTGTGCTATTTGGTCTATTTTCCACTCTTTTTGGTCGTTCAATAAATAAGAAATATTATTTTTAATCTCACGTAAGTCACGAACGCCACTATCTAGGTCATTTGAGATTATTTGGCGTACACGGTTGAAAGTGGTGTCTGAGATACCACTAGCTGTTTGAACTGCTTGTCGTGAGATATAGTTAGCTGTAATGTCGTTTAATTCGCTTGGTAAACCGTAAACCTCGTCCATTTGTTTTTGTGCTGTTTTCCAAACTTGTGTATTCTTTTCCAAGATTAGTAAGTAAAGTAACATTTTCCACTGATCTCGTTGTTCTCTGTTTGGCATTACCTGCTCAAAAACGGCTTCATCAGTTAAATCAATATCATCGCCAATATCCTTTTTAACATAGGCTTTTTTAACGTCACGAATCAAAAAGTTAAAATGCTGTTTTAAAGCCTGAGCATAGGTTTTTTCTTTTGAAACAATATAGCGGTTTTTGCGACGTTGGTACTCTTGGTTTTGCTTTCCTTTAGCTTCTTTAGGGTCTGGTAAAGCTTCCTTAGTATTATAAACGTGTGTTATATCTTTTTTTTTTGACTCGGCTTCTTCCTCGTCTGCTTCTGGTTTAGAACCACCATCTGAGGGCAGTGAGCCTTGTTCATCACGATAGAACAAAGATTGAGTTGATGACAATTCGTCACCACCCTCGATCGGTGGTAAACCCTCTATTTCACGGATTTCATTTGGTGTTTTCCAGCGCCTAACGCTCTCGACTTTTTCCTTGAGTTCAAACTCTTGGTCGTCTTTAACAGGATTCTCGTATCTCAGTTCAAGATCGCTATAACCCAACTCTGGAAGTAAGAACATATTGATTTTATCGAAAATTAAATCAAGGCGTGGTTTGACCACATTACGAGCAAAAGCCAAGTTCTCGGCTTCGGCGGTAGCTTTGTTTACATTGTCCGAAACTGCCACCATAGACTTTGGTACTTTAAAGATAGTTAAGATTTGATCACGGTTAAGCTTGCGTTGCTCGACGTATTGCATATCTCTCTGACTTGGTGAGATTGGCTTGTAGTCTAAGCCGTGAGTTAAGAACATCATTTTAAACTGGTTCTTTTTACCCTCATATTGGCCACGAATAGCACTCTTTAGCTTGTTAAACACATCAGAGTTTAGTTGTTGATCGGTCTTTAATATACCGCTTGTCTGAGTGCCGTTCTCATAAAATAAATTATTGCTCTCGAGTGAGTTTAATTCTGAGGTGGCATCATATCTAGCCATCGCAATAGTTGATAAACCTTGAACCTGGTTGTATGGGTTTGGTCTAATAATATTGATTATTTCGTCTTTATCAAACGGAAATACCTGGTTGTTTTTGGCGTATTTATATCCCAAAACCTCGTTTATTGGTGATTTTTGGTTGGTGATTGTAGTCATATTCTCTGGGTTGAGGATATGTAACTCAATTACTTTATTACCTAACTTGCTTCTAACTGGATAAATAAAAGCCTGACCAGCAGTATCAATATGGGTGGATAATAAATAGAAAAAATCGGTGGCACTTTGTAAGTCGTTAGGGTGGTTTATTAGGTCATAAAGAGGGTGGTTTTTAAATGGTTCGTCTGCGTTCTTATTATAAACTTCCCAATCTATCTCTGCTATTGCGTTAGCGATGGTGTCGATACAAGCGAATACTGTACCAAAATAAAGTGACTTGTTATTTGCGACGTTAGCGTTACCAGCTAAACCAAAAAATGACTGCCAACCGAGTTCTTTTTTAGTTGTAAAACGTGAAATAAAATCTGCGATGTTCATATAACCTTATTATATTGTTTATAGTCTGACTTTTTATAAAAAATCAATTATAGGTTCGCCCACAAATTGATTACTAACCAGTATTGCTAAACATAAGGCATCGCATTGGTCGTCGTGCTTACCGTAGGGTAAAGACAATAACTCGTTCTTTAAATCTATCATATCAGCACTTATAAACACTTTTCCGTTTTCGAAGTGCGGTGCTAGATCAACTTGAAACTTCTCGATCTTGTTTTTAACCGTTTTAATACCCTGAATTGGTAAGTTTGTTTGCTTTTTTAGAGTGATAACTGTATCGTACTGAAACACGTTTTGCTCTACCCCAATAGCCATAGCACTATGACGCTTGCCATTGGCGGTCATTACTTTTAAGCGGTCGCCAAACTCCAAGCGTTGTTTAACTATATCGATAACATAGATTTCTAACTTGTCCTCTATCTTACGAATACCGATTGTTGCCCCTGCGGTGTAGTCGCCAGAGTTAATATCCTTACCAACGCCTAAATCCCAACCCTGAAATACATCTAAATCTGGTGGTAGGGTTGTATAGGTTTTAATCCACTCAGGTTTAATGATCTCACCCATAGCCGTAAACGGCATATTCATATACTCTTTAAGCCAAAAACTCTCGCCGTGCTTTTCGCTAATATCTCGCTTCACTTTGTTTAATTTTTCAGCACTAAATAACACTGGCTCTAGTGGTATGGTTTCGTCTTGATCTATAAATGCTCTGTATGTTTCACTGTGAAAATCCTCTGGTAAGCTCTGATACAAGTCGTCCTCACGCTGTGCCGTTCCTATAATAATAATTTTCTTATCCTCTCCAACGTCAGTTATCATGGGGTAAACATCAGAGAAAAATTTACGTATAGCTTTTTGATTAAGTTGATCTGAGTAAATAACCTTTTGGTCAATAATATCGTCTAAGACGATAATATGTGGGTGACGTCCGACCAAACTCGTACCAAAAGAGTTAGCATAAATACTTGTACCATCTAGCAACCGCATTTCGCCGTCTTTCCAGTTCTTCGCCTTATCAATCATAAAGCCAGCCGATAAAATAGGGTTGCGTTCTGCCATACCCTGTATATCTCTTAACTTCTCAATGGCAATATCCCTAGAGCCGTGCAAATAAACTATATCCAGTGGATACTTACGCTCAAAAATCTTTTTAACTAGATACTCACAAACGCTTGTCGTCTTTAAATGTTCACGAGGTGCTTTAGTACAACTCTTGGGGTGGGTTTCCCATATATCGAAGTAAATATCTTGTAGCGGTATCTCTTGCCAGTTCTTAAACTTGGCTTCTGGGTTGTAGTCGTTAATATAAATATTAGCAAACTCGGCCAACTTCATATCCATAGACTGTACTTGAAGTATCTTGGATAGATCGTTTAGTTTTCCCCTGTTCTCGTCGATATACTTATTTTTAACCGAGTCATTAAAAACCCAACTCATGTCGTCTTTAAGTTCTTCTTTTATTGCGTAAATCACGTTTTTGTTCTTCTTATGCTTAATACTAATCTCGTGCCAGTTATAACCATCTAGGACATCACGCACTACTTTTCTTTTAAGTCCACTAAACTTATCCACAATACTTTGCTCGTCCATTTTCTCAAGTAATTGCTCCGAGTTATCCACACCTATTTCGTGAACCTCTTGCAGTTCTTCGAGTGAGCAGACATAGATTCGTTTATACATAAACATCTTATTTTTTCTTTAAGTGCCTAACATGATCGTATTTACCACCAATATTTATTTCAAACGGTTCTTCTAAACCATTTTGCCAATCTATATCAAGACCACTATTTTCAAAGCCGATATAATGTTCTGCAATCCTATGAGTTAAAGCGTTTAATTTTGGTACGTGTACTTTATGCTGGCTAGACCTATCCCAAGCGATATGCTCTACTAGACTTGGTGCTGTTAAGTAAGCACGTTTGCCGACTGCTTCTAAATATACACTTATTTTTACATCGTCTGCCTTGATGTCGTCTTTGATTTTATCCACATAGTTATCCACATAATCTTTGGCCATAAACGATGGAATAATATAAGCACACAACCCATAAAGTCTATCAATCGACACCCAAGACTTACGCAAGTGTAAGGCGTTACTAATCGAGGGTTGAGCCGAGTAAAGTGAGATAATGTCGTTTGGTCTTAAATATACCAACTCGTTAGCCGTTTTAATTAGGTCTTTAGAGGGCAAAATATCGTCTTGTAAAACTAAAAAGTGAGTAAACTCTGGCTCTAATAAGCCTAGTTTAAAACAACTAAGCATACCACTTGCCGAGTGAGTGTCATCTGTTACAACACTAAAATTGTCTGTCTGTTCTTCAATAGCAAACTTTAATACTAGATCGAGGTGTCTACTCCTCTTGCTCGTGTGCTGTATTAGGGTCAGTAGTTTCAGCATTTACCTTTTTTTCGTAGGCTCGTTGAGCCGATCTAGCTGTTAATAAAATAGTCTTTAATATCTGAGGGTCTGCAACGTCTATTAGTGGTTGATCTTTAACACCAGCTAATTCAGCTCTAGGTGAAAACTCGTCTTTTTTCTTACGCTCGAGAAACTTTAAAGCCAAGTCTGCGTCGTATGGTATTTTATCTAAAACAGACTGACGAGCTAAAAAGATTGGTCTGTCTTTTAATAATGATTTTCGCTCCGCAAACTCTTTATGCTCATTTTGATATTTATAAAGTGTTGTGGTTGATATTCCAGAGTAAAAACACGCTTCACGATCACTACAACCCAAAGCAAATGCGTACTCTAATTTATTAAGCACTTCTTGATCGACAACCGTCTTACGACCAACATTTTCATAACTAGCAAATGGCCTAGCTTCTTGAGCCTTTTGAATAGGTGTTTTTTCTTCTTCAATAATTTCGACTGGTTCTTTTACTTTTTCATCTGTCATAGCTCAACCGTTAATTTAATCTTACCTAATTTGGTTTCCTTTTTTAATTTATCCTCTAGTAGCTTCCACTTTAGACGCCAGGTTGGTGTCATAGTAGCTTTACTTTTAATCTCGATTATCTCAACCGTGCCGTCGAGGTGGTAAACGGTGAAGTCTGGTTTATAGTGACAGACCAACCCACCGTTTTCCCCCCTCAATTCTATTCTGTCCTGACGAGTCCACGTTTTAATCTCGCCAGCTTTGACCAACATATCTAACTCAAATGCTTTATTAGCTTCTTTTTTACTATCATAACTAAAACCATTGTAAGTCTGTTTTACAGCCTTAAATTTATTTCTAGTCTGATATTTTTTTAAATACATTTAGTTAATTTCAGCTAACATCTTATCAATAACACTTACCCAAGTACCAAACTCTTTGGCTTGTAATCTAGTGGCTTCTGTTTTCTTTTTGTGTTCTTCGATCTGCTCGTCGGTAAAGTTAGTAGTATCTTTGTCTTTGTTAATGTTATAGCTTAACTCGACATCGATCTGTTTCATAAAGACTTGATTTCTAACCGATCTTAAAGCCTGTTCTCTTGTTACTACTTCGTTATATAGGTCAATCATTGTCCTATCCTTTCAGTTTGGCGTATGTTTTCCAGCATTACGTCATATAAGTTTTTATAATCATAACCCAGAGCAATTAAATCTTTTGCTAAATGAGTCGCAAATCCATAAATAGGGGTAAACAGTGGTACGCCCACCTGAGCTAGTTTTCCCCACATAATCCAATCGTGTAGTCCATAATTAAACTCGTCAAAGTGTTCTAAAAATGCGTCACGGCGTACTGCAAATGTGTGAGTAGTATTAGCACTTTGTCTATATAAAGTACCATTGTTATTCACAATTCTGTGACTGGTATAACCGTTATAATGGCTTGGGTGATCATAAGGTGATACCGCCTTAAACTCATCTAGTGCTTTTTCTAAGGTTTCAAATCTAAAATCGTCACGCCACAAGTAGTCGTCCTCTAAAAATAACAACTTCTCGTCAGTCGCTTTTTCTTTGGCTATCTTAAACATCTCAGTAATAGTGTCTCGTTTAACACCACTATCTAAAACAGTTACTTCGCCGTAAATCTTAAAAAAGTTGATAGTTTTTTCATCGCACTTATCTAAGATGTAATGACGCTTCATTGAGTAACCACCTTGAGCCAAAAAGCTGGTATGGCAAACACTAATAGCGTCCTTTTTGTCTTTAATCCAATCAACTGCCGTACCTGATATGTTTAGATTTACTCTTATAAAAGCTTCCATATTTTTAATCCTCTAATTAAATAATAACCTGGATTGTTTGGGTCAGGCATTTCACCCTCACAAAGCACACTACCTGGTATGCTGTTAATCCACTCTTTGTACTCTGCTCTACTGGCGTCGTGTACTAAAATCCTGCCGTCTGGTTTAAGCAAGTTGAGTGCTACATTAAAACAATCTTTGCGTCTAATACCATCAATTAAGATTAAATCATATTGTTTGTTTTGTAAATAAGCGACGGTAGTATAGTTGATTTCGTTAGCCTTAACAACCTTTGTATTGTCAAAGTTCATTTCGCCAAAATTAGTAACCTTATTAAACCAATCTTGATCGTGTTCAATGGCTGTCCAACTCTTAACAAATTGAGAAAAATAAACAGTGCTATAACCAGACCCAAACTCTAAAACATCATAATGTGGCTTGAGTAACATCTCGATAATGTTAATCTCTTGATCTGACATCATGGCCTTAAATGGTTGCATTATTTAACCCCCAATTGTTTTAACCTTTTATTACAATTATTTATTACCTCGCTAAAATCCTCTCCGCTATCCTCTTGCCAATTTAAAGCGTCCTGTCTAACCATTTTCCAAAACTTCTTTTGATCTACCTTAGCTCCTGATCGTGAGATATAGTGGTAAATACTAACTCTAATATCAAACATAAAAGTTTTAGCGTTACGGCTTAAATAATTATCACCACACCAGTGGATATACCTCTCTGGAATTGGGAACATCTTTTTTGCAAACTCTTTGGATAGCATATAGCAAGCACCCCTGATGTTCATACGATACAAAAAGTCACTTGGCGGTGGTAACTGGTAAGGTTTTCCTGGATAAATATGATCGCTCTGAAATGGGTTTACTAGATCATAACCCAAGTCAATATTTTCCATTAAATAGTCGTCCCACTCTGGCGTTTCAAACTCTATGTCGCTGTTAATAATAGCAATATAGTCGCCAGTAGCTAACTCGACGCCTTTGTTCCAATTGGCGTTACAGTATTTTTGTTCTTTATTTGCTATAGTCTTAACAATTAAAAACTTTTCTCTGGCTTGTTTCTCTAGGTCGGCCAGTAACTCTTTGCCGTTAAACTCTGTACTATTATCGTCAATTAAAATTAACTCGTATGGGTGCAATGTATTTTTGAGTAAACTGTCTATTGTTTTTCTAGTGTAGTCCTCGCAATTCCAGATTGGCATTATTACCGATAAACGCTTAAAATCACTAGCTCTTACCGCCTTACCTTGATGTAACATTTTAGTATCCCACCACTCATAATACTTTTTACGACTGTCGAATAGGTCTTGATCTTGCTTAAAAACAGTAAACGATCTGTCGTAGGTTTCGTCGTGATCGGCTTTTTTATTAACAAAGTGATTATGGCCAATAGTCACGTCTTTATTTAACTTAAAACAGTTTCTAGCCCAAGCCACCTGCTCCATTTCAATATCACATTGGTAGTGCTTATATCCAGAGTAATACAACTCGCCTTTGTTATTAAAACAAGCACCTTGCTCATCAATATATTTACGCCTAATAAGAGGGTGTGAAATATGAACCCCAGAACGTGAACAAGTCCAATCATCAATCCCACCAGTAACATTAACTTTGTCGTCTTTAAAAGAGCCAAGTAATTTAATATCCCATCTATTACTAAACTCAATATCATCTGCACCACAAAAAATAAACGGTTCTTTGGTTTTGGCCACACCGTAATTGATACACTCGACATACTCGCCAGAGTTCTTTAAAACATTAAAAAAATAACCCTCGCTTAATTGGTCGAGGGTTTTAATTGTTTCAGTGTCTTTTGGGTGAACAACAAAATATAGTTCTGAGTCTTTGCTTGTTTTGGTAAAGTTATCAATCAATGACTGTAACCTACTAGCTCTTTTGTATGTAGGTATAAGAACCGCAATTTGTTTAAACATTAGTTGTATTTTTTTTCTAAATAGGACATTACTTCGTTTAGGTCAAACCAATAATTAACCTTATTTGTTTCAGTACTTGAGGTAATTTGAGAGTACGGCATATCTTGATACTCGCCTTTTTTAAATCTAGTTTCAAACTCTTTATGGGGTACTCGCAAATAATCTGCGACTTCGTTCATTGTTAGCATAGTAATAATATTGCACAAATCAAGCAATTTAGCCACTATATCTTTATAGATCGGTAAACATTAAAAAGTAACAGTTCTAAAAACGTAGTCACGAAACGGCGTTAATTGGCGTGCTGTTACACCGTGATTATCCCATTTTAACCTAACTTCTTTTGAATTATTTTTAAAACTCTCTAAACTAATAGCACCAAATACATACGCTTCTTTAATATTTAAATCAACTAAAACAAAAACAAAATGAGTAATACCCTTGCTCTCGATACTTGGCATTTCCTTATCAAACACTAGGAAGTTTTTAGCTTGCCACCACATATCCAACTCACCGTGAGTACCTTTAACGTCTATTAAGTCTTGATCATATAAAATATCGCCTTTGTCGCCAGAGGTGTACCTCACTTTTCTATAACTCTCAAACGGTAAGTTGTACTCTTGAAACTTCTGCTCGACAGCTTGGTGTGCTAAAGAACCAATTAAATCACGGTCGTTAGTAGCGTTGCGTGTTTTTTTACCCCAACTAACTTTCAAATGTTCTGCGTCCACTTTGGCTTCATTAAACATTTGCTCTGTTAAAATTACGATTGAACCAGTGAAGTTGGTTTCTAGTTTTGGATCTGGAAAAAAAGCCATTTGGTTTTCCTTTTTAATTTAACTAATACTTGGGAAACCATTTTTGTTATTGTCTTTGCTGTTACCGCAAATAACACAAGTGCCATAGGTTAATTTTTTACACTTGGCACAAATAAAACCCTCTAAAGTTTCTTCTGCTTCACAATGTTCTAGGCACTCTGCACAAATGTCTGGTTCTAAAATCCCAGCTCCACAACAATTTGAAATAGGTTCGTTTTTCATTATGAGATAGCCTTTTTAATTAACTTGTACAAGATGTAAACGATTGGTATGGGTGGGAAAATAATAAACCCCACAATGATTAAAAGCATTTTCATTTATTTATCTTTCTTTAGGTTGAGTAGTTTGTTAAAAAGTTTTCTAAACCACATCTTAATTCTCTGCCATAAAGTTAGTTTAGGCATATTTATAAAAGCATACCTCATTGCATCAGCCATATGGTCTGAATAGTCTGCTAGTCTAATGTCTCTATCAGTCATTTTGTTCCTTTAGTTAGTGATTCCAAATAGTTTATATCATCAAATAATTTTTCAATCTCTCTAGCTAAATTAGGATTGTCATAGTGCCCATCTATCAGCGAGTCAATTTCTTCTTTAATTTCTCGTCTTTCCTGCAACTTGGCCTCTTCCCGCTGTTTAGAGAGTTCTTGAGTTAGGAAGGCTTTTACGCTCTCAAAAAGTTTCTTATCAAAAATTGGAAAACCTATAGTGTCAAATTGTTCATCAAATCTCTTTTCAACATCTTCTTCTAGCTTCTCTGTTGGTTGTGGTGTGGTCATAGGGTTTCCTTTAGTGGTTAGTGGATAGTCTCTTACTCTAGCCAATATTTCTTCTTTGGCATTTTCAATCTCATAGCTTCTATGTAAGAAATGAACATTTTCAAACTTTAATTCAAGACCTCTAACCTTTGATAAACTTTGGCGATTACTAATCCAGACAACATCATCAACTCTCCAACTTGGGTTATGTCTCATAAACTCATCTACCGCAGAGCGAGCAGGTGTTACTAAAACTAGAAACTGTCTTTGTGGATTGTCTTTCATTATTTCCCTTCTATGATTTGTTAATTTTAGTTTCCTTTAAGTTCCTCAAGTAGAGTATTAGCTTTTGCACCTCTTCTATCAAGTTCTGGGCATACTCTGTAACAATTGCTAATAATTTCCCTTAATCCGTCTTGTAGCAACTCATACTGCTCTTTGGTAAGTTCCTCTATTGAGTAAGTAGCTTCAATGATTTCTTGTTTTACTTTCATAAGTTTGTTCCTTTCTTATTAGTAAAGTGTTGTTGGGCTTGAGTATTAACTTTAACAATTATTTTTAGCTCGGCTACATTTTGTCCATATCTCAACAGCTCTACCCTTGTGTTTGGTTTTATCCAGTCTGGAGTAGTTCTTATTTCCCACCCAAACAATTTTTTAGTAAAAGGGACAGCTCTCATAACTTTTACTTGCCACTTTGGGATATAGTCCATAATAAAGTTATCAATAGCCATACTTTCTTGAGTTGCCAATCTCTCTGTATATTTTGATAAGATATCTTTCATATTTTAGCCCTCTCTATATACTGTTGGTGTTGTTGGGCAACAGCTTCTTTTTTTGCTTTATCAACATATTCTTGAGTATAATACATGGTTTTTGTTATAGTTATGCGTGGCGTGTGTCTTTTACAATAATTAGGACTTTTTCTAATACACAACTTGCAAGTTTTTCTTGTGTCTTTTTCTCTAATTTGTTCCTGCATAATGTTTATTTCTTTATTCTTGGGTTTCCTCAAAATAACATCTATTAGGCACTAGATTTTCTTCATAAAGTTTGTCAAAATAATTGTCGCAGTTTTGCGAAAGCATATATCTCTCTAGTGAATTAAATATCTTACCAAAAATTAAAATAGCTAAAATAATTCCAATAGTAAAAGCCAGTCCATCTCTAAGTGATTCAAAAAAATTTCTCATATATTCCTTTATATTTAGTTAATAACTTCTAGTTAGAGTGAACAATAAGATTCCGAGGGTCAGACCCTTTGAGCCTCTGACTAGCGTTGGTATGCCTACTTATTACACGATTGCGAATTAGCTTATGCTATTCACTCTAATCAAAAGTCATTTTAATGTTCTAAGCGTCTAGTTCCTGCCTATCCTAAGAATAGACAGTTTTAAAAGCCTAAAGTTCTTCTGCTTTCTCCTTTAAGGATTGAGCCTGAGCGATAAGTTGGTCTGCCTTGTCTAAGAGTTCTTGCTTTTTACTGTCGTCGTCATCACCCTCCATACACT
>Ga0100403_1000641_pt1 | contig 34749 bp, 26 predicted proteins | sample CryGeymet201501t_FD_83663 | JGI IMG/M metagenome (GOLD analysis project Ga0100403, IMG submission 83663) | Groundwater microbial communities from Crystal Geyser aquifers in Utah, USA - Crystal Geyser metaG 2015-01t | ecosystem: Environmental > Aquatic > Deep subsurface > Groundwater | place... | reverse complement strand
GTTCCAGGCCAAAACATGAATTCAGGTTTTCCACCCCATTCAAAGAACATTGCCCCTCGATCCTTTTCTTCGTTCACATCAGAGAAATTATGAGGAAAGCAATTTCCAATGTATTGAATGTTTTGTTTTCTCTGTCGTTTGTGAAAGTGTCCTGAAAAAACGAGATCAAAGTGACTCAAATCTTTGATAGGAAACTGTCCATGATCTGGCATCAACATTCGACTATTCAATAGGAATGACGGAAACTCAAAATGACCGAACAAATATTTGGCTGGCATATTGCAAATTTCTTCCCATTCTTCTTTCACAACCCACGGGACCAAACCAACTCCACCTAAGCAAACTGGTTCATTAATCAAGTGAACGTTTGGAATATCCTTTGCATAATCGATTGAATTGATTTCACGCTTGTCTTTGTAGAACATATCGTGGTTTCCCACAATAAAATAGACATGATCGAAATTATCCGATAGCATTCGGAGCAAAAAAGTCGAGTAGCAAAGCGTAGAAATGTTGATTGATGATCTCACATGGTGGAAATCACCAAGGAAGATGCAGGTTTTGATTCCTCGTTTCTTTGCTTCGGAAATTACCCATTCAGTAAATTGCTGGCAATCGTTATTGTGTTCGCGTGAATTGTTTCGTAACCCAAGGTGCATGTCGGTAAATGCGACGCATTTATCAAAAAGATTTGTTTCAGTCATTTAGCTCCAAGTTTCCATTTGAACACCAGATTACCGGCGTCATGTATTCTAAAAATACCTCGTCGGTGCATGATTTCTTTCTCAGTTAGATTATTATCATAACCCTCTTTTACCAAAAATGATTTACGAAATTTAAATCGGAATTCTCGTCTACCCTCGATAATATAGAAATAGTTTGGTTTAGTTTCATGTGATAGAATAAAACCCATTTGTTCATAAACTTTTCCAATCCCCCACCTGAGATCGCAATATGAAATCACTTCAAGTGGTTGATAATTGCTTTTGAAATAAGAAAATAACCTAGAAGCAATTCCGGGAATAGCCCCGGTGGTCGCAAATCTTAGTAATTCAAAAACATTTGATTTAGAGGTTGACCCGAGTGACTTCCGTAACGAACCAAAAGTCATAACAGCAACTAATTGCTCTTGAAAAAAAGCTCCCAATTTGACACGCGCGTTTACCGAACCTTGAAGGTGGTTGGTCTCTAAAAAAGCACGGGATTGCGCGGCTGAAATTTCTTTAATTTGACATTCACGTGCACCGCAAATCTTTTCACTGAATCCGAGTGAATATCGAATTCTGTTTTTTACAATTTCTTTTTTGTCCGACCACTCATCTTCAAAAACTTGAATAAGTCGAATATTTTTATCATTGCATTTTTTATATTTTTCTTGATGATATCTATAGCTTTTGTGCTCTTCAGAATGCCAATACAATCCATGATATTCAACTGCTATTTGCTTTTCAGGGATCCAAATATCAAGTTCCAGCGGAGGTATAAGATTTCTAACTTTGGTGAGAGTGCGGATTCCCATACTTTCAATGAAATCATTTATTTCTTTTTCTGCATGAGATTCACCTCGCATGTTAGGGAAGCAAATTTTACATCTTGGAATTATCCCATTATCTAAAGAAGACCTGAACTCATGCTCACATTGGGTGCATTTCCACAGATATTTAGCAGATATACCTTTATATTCGGATTTTTTGAACAACGGAGTTACTAACAAATCGACTCTAGACTGAATGTTGTCAAAATAATTTTCAAATCGAGTTTTTGAGCGTTTTTCCTGAATATCTAATGATTGGTTAGGGTGCGGTGTTCCGTATTTTTTGATATTGGTGTTTCTAACTTTCTGCTTTATTTTTTCAGATTTGAGTGGGTGTGTTACTCCGTGGCGTTCTAAGGTTGTTTTCTGCATTTTAGCTTGAACTAAATTTGAACTTACCGGAGCAGTCCCGCCGTATTTCTCGATATTTGTTCTTTTTGTTTTTTCTTTTATTGATTGATTTTGTGATGCATGTTCAGTTCCAAATTTTTTGATATTGGTTTGTTTTCTTTTTTCCTTAGTACACTCGAGACTCGATGGATATTCAACTCCATACTTTTTTAAATTTGAACGTCTTTTTTTAGCCTGTGTTTCTGGACATTTTGTATGATGGGTAGAGCAACACCATTTTTTGTTTTTAGAATTCCAATTAGTGAGAATATAATGTTTTGCTGGCAGGCCGCAGCCGTATTCACATGATTTTTTGCATTCTTCATGTGATTCCATTATGATTTTTGCCTTATTTGTTGGTGTAATTTTTCATATCGTGTTCTACCATAGTATTATGGGAAGGAGCATATCCTTCAGCCATCATCAAATCATCACGAATAGTTCGGTGTTTCTTTTCATTATTTAGTAATCCTTTGAAAGAATGATTTATTATGGTGGTGTAGAATGCAAAGGGGTTATCTCCCTTTGACTCATCGAATTTTAAAGCGACATCAGCAAGATGAACTAGAGCTGAGCTCTTCATATCCTCAATGTAGCTATACCCTCGGTAATTCCCTTTGTGCGAAATTCGTTCTACCAACATCATGATCATTTTTGCAAGTTTTTCGGTAATCACCCCTTGATCTTGGCAAAATTCTCCATTCTCGAATCCACCTTCCCAATGTGATCTCAAAACTTCTGTCCAGTTATCATTACGGAAAACAAAATGTTTGAAGGGTGGGAATTTCAATTTTGGATAGACTAATTTTCCAGACTTGTTCTCTTCTTGAGGAATGTGTTCATGTGTCATCTCTCGAACCACAAGATCCTCGATGTGAACTTTCTTTGGATCAAAACGAACTTCATCGGCACGTTTGTTTGCGGCTTTGACACTAATCCCTTCTCGAGCGATCATTTCCTGCAATGCAATTTGCGTGAGGCGTTCAGCTCTCGCTTCCTTGGCTTCTTTAATTCTAGACGCATTCATACGCTCGATATCATCCACGATGAAATCGTATTCAAAATAATCATCATCTAAGAATGCGCAGTAGGATTTTTTGGATTTGTGAATCTCTTTTAGAAGATCACGGTTATTCAAGTAGGCTTGTCGTTGGGCCATTTAGTCTCCGTTTCTTTTTAAGATACAGTCGGGTAGGGGTTTAAATCAAATAGATTTAGGCTCATGAAAAATCCATATCAGATATGGTAAATATCACAAACATATTTATGGAGTATTCAATGGCAATTGACAGACGAGCACGGTTACGACCAAAACCAGATGCGGAAGATTATGTGTATGGAGATGATGGAGGAGGCGGTCTTCTCTCTATCCTGAGAGTGACCGACGGTATGGTTTGGCCTTATACTCCAACAATCAATATGATGCAATCGGTTGATTATTCGACATATGATCCTGTTCACTCTAACCAAGAATTCTTGACGTATTCGAGAACTCGTGCGCCGCAAATTGTTTGTTCTGGTTTCTTCACTGCACAGACCGCAACTGAGGCTCGGTATTTGTTGGCGTGTATGCATTTTTTGAAATCAGTTACCAAGATGGATTTTGGAACGCAGGCTGAAGATCCGGGTACGCCGCCGCCAATTCTTTTGTTCAGTGCATACGGTGAATTCATGTTCAACGATATTCCTGTTATTCTATCCAACTTCACATTCGACTTACCGAACGACAAGGATTATGTGAAAGTGCCTGATGCAGCAGACTTTGAAACCGGAACCCTTCAACGAAGTTCCGATGTGGTTTATGAAAACACTGAATATGATACTTGGGTTCCGTCTGAAGTCTTAATTGCGGTCACATTGACTGTTCAGAATTCACCACGGCGTCTAACCAATAATTTCAACTTAAAGGATTTCAAGCAAGGCGGCCTCTTGCGTGACGATCCGGGCTGGGTATAATGGTTAAATTTAATCGCAAATCACCATATTTTGAAACATCCATTGGTCCAAGATTTATTGGGCACTATGTTCACAGGGAGATTTTACCGGCCGATACAGACTACATGCTCGAGGTCGGTACTAAATATCATGAACGCCCGGGCCTTTTGGCATTTGATTTGTTTGGGACTAGAGACTTGGCATGGGTGTTCATCGCGATGAACCGTGACCTTATGACCGATCCGATTTACAGTTTACGTGCCGGCATGACTATTTCTGTACCGACTCGTGAACGTATCCTAGAACTGGTAGGACAATAATGACATCTGCTAATATCAAAAGCAGCGATACTGACAAGCCGCAAAATACCAAGAAAACATTTGATTTGAATGACTTCACATTCTTAGAAAATGCTTTGGATATTGGAAATGGCAACGGCGTCGACGCTATTACTTACCATTGGAAATGGTTCATGGTACCGGTTGAAAGTATCCAAAAATATCAGAAAACTTTTGACAAGAAAGAAATCCAAACCAACCAAGTTACCGTAGCTGAATCCGGGGTGACCTCGCGCTATTCTATCAATTCAATCGAGATCGACTCAGTGATCGGTGCCAACTTCAGAAGTCGCAATATTTCAGCCATCAATATTAATATGCAACTCAAAGAGAATTTTGGTCTTACTTTATTCGATAAATTGATTGAGGCCGCCGCTTTGGTTGGCGCACCCAGCATATATGAAACTCCAATGTTTCTGAGTTTGGGATTCAAAGGTTATTTAGAAAATGGCGATGTCTATTCACGTGATAATGAATTTATTTGGTACGTCAAGTTGATTGATATCAAACCAACTACCGATATTTCCGGAACTATGTATTCCATCACAATGATCCCAATGACTGATGTCGCACACAAAGAGGAGACGTTCACTCTGCGTGAACAAATCACCCTGTCAAACGTCGAAACGGTTCAAGATTTTCTAATGAAACTCGAAGACTCGTTGAACAAGTCAGAAAAGAAATTCAAAGGCTACGTCAGTCGATTAGGTTTATTGCCAGAAGGAAAGGATTTTTTCAGAGTCCGGCTTGAGACTGGGGCAAAGATTGGCAACAAGGCTTTCCAGGATCTCCGGTTTAGGAAAGGTAAGAAAAACGAATCGGTCGTTGAAAAAGATGGTTCACTTACAATCAAATTAGAAAAAGGTTGGACGATATCTAGAATTATTGACGCGATGTATGCCAACTTAGAAGACTTTTCAGATGGAACCAAGCCGGGAACGAAAACAAAAGACGAGGCGTTTGAGATTCAGACGTTGCCAAGGATCATGTCGTATACCTATTACGGGAATTTTCTTCCCGATACACAAGAGTTTGGTAAGAGTATTGAATTTGTGATAAAACCGTTCATGGTAACTCGAATTCAAACTGGAGAAAAACCTGATGAGGCCACCAAAAAGAAGAGATCAATTGATACCGTAGAAATTATCAAACAACTCGGTCTTTTGCGCAAGCGTTACGATTACCTCTTTTCAGGTAAGAATACGCAGGTGCTGAGTGCTGATGTTGATTTGAATGCGTTGTGGGCCGTTTCAATGAGTCTTAGCCCGTCCATGCTTTCTTATAGATCAGACGAAAAACGATCTCGAGTTCTTCCTGATTTGACAGCAGTGGAGCTAAAGGAAAAAGATCTTGAAGGATTGAATATTGTTCAATTGTATGCAGTTCGTAATCAGATAGTTGATCAAGATCAAAACAATGTGGTTGATAATGAAGCTCAGGTAGAGAAAGACAGAATTGTTACCAAAAATCAAAAATTGTTAGAAAAGACAATCTCAAATCAAGAAAGATCATTAGGAACCACAATTCGAACGCCAAATGATTTGAATTTAGCTTCCGGCCGACTCCTTTTAGAAAATGCTGCGGCCACAGCAGATCAAGACGTATATTCTGCCTTAGAAATCAAACCTAGATTAGAACTTCGCACGGACCCGCCATTCGAACGGTATACCATCAACGCCACTCAACCCGACATCGGGGTTCATAAACGTGTTACCGTGTTAGAGCAGGCATATGATAAAGGCGGTGCACTCGTTACGTTGAATTTAGAAATTAAAGGTGATCCTTTTTGGTTAGGACCAACCGCAAACGATCTCAAGAAAATCAAAGAGACCGATTCAACGCTGGCTACCAATAATGCAAGATTCAATGACGGCGAAAACTGTTTCTATTTTGAATATCGAACTCCTGTCAGAATAAACGACGATACCGGTTTAGCAGATATGGGAACTTCAACGGTAATTCGAGGCGTCTATTCAGTGGTTCAGGCTACTCATCGTTTTGAGGATGGTAGATTTACACAGACAATCAAGGCCTATAAGAATATGAACGTAGCGGTGAAGTAATGAATCCAAGAGTACAGAATGTCGAAAACCAAAAAATGCATTTTGACATTGGTAGGATCTATACTGCCAAAATCAAAGATAATCGTGATCCTGATAGAAACGGCCGACTTCGTGTCTGGCTGAAAGAATCACAATATGATGAAGAAGATTTTGAAAAATGGATCACAGTCCGTTATGCTCCTCCGTTCTGGGGAACCACTCCAGATAACAAGGCTAGTGAAAATACATTTGAGCACACCAAGAAATCATATGGAATGTGGTTTGTTCCTCCTGATCTAGGAAATTATGTTCTAGTATGTTTCGTGAATAATAACGATGCTTTTTGGTTCGCATCGGTTCCGGAATCGTTTGTGAACAATATGGTTCCTGGAATCCCATCTGAAAAAACATATGCGTCGTCCGAAGGAGATCTGCCGGCAAGCGAATACAACCGTGCATTAACGAGCGAATCTGCAACACGTCCTGTTCATGATCCATTGACAAATGGTCTGATTAACCAGGGGTTGCTCACTGATTTGGTGCGCGGCCAGACTTCGTCGTCTGCTAGAAGAGAGGCCCCGTCCCGCGTTCACGGAATTCTTACGGCTCGAGGCAATGGAGTGGTTTTTGATGATGGTTGGACATTTGATGAATTACCAGATCAATTCAAATCATGGCTGTATGAGCAAGATCGAAAATCGGTATCCGGGAAAAAGGATTTTCGTCAACCCGGATTAAATCCGGCCAATCGTAATTCGTCAACAACCGGCGAAAGGCACAATGAATTAGTCCGATTTCGAACACGATCAGGAACCCAAATCTTATTGAGTGAAACCTACGGGCATATCTATTTCATTACAAGAGATGGTAATTCTTGGTTAGAATTGAATAACGATGGAAATATTGACGTTTATGGTTCTGGGTCATTGAATTTACGGGCCGAGATCGATTTTAATATTCGAGCAGATCGTGACGTGAATATTGAATCTGGTAGAAACATCAATTTCAAGGCCGCCGGCGATCATACTGATGGACAAGGAAATATCAAACTATATTCAGTTAATGATTCTGATTGGAAAGTTGATGGTAAAATGACGATTGAAGTGGTAGGGAATTTCCATCAATCATCAGATGCTATTGTTGTTCTTGAATCAGGATCAGGTATGCATTTCAAATCGGGCAATGTCTTGAATTTACAATCTTCTTCTCAAACAAGCATGCTTGCTGGAGATGATATTGTGATGGTTGGATCGAATATTCACTTCAACGGACCAGCGGCCTCAACAGCATCTTCGGCTGATTCCGCGACACTTCCGGATGTGATCGAATCGAATATTAAAGAAAGGGTTTCTGCTCCTACGTTTGGATCAAATAAAACCAATTCTCAGGTTCAAGATCGCACAGTTGAAACGATTACAAAACGGACCCCAACACACGAGCCTTGGGTTGGTAGAAATTATGAGAATCCTGCTCCGTTGCCGAAACCGGTTTCAAACCGTTAATTGGAATGAATAAATAGCTAAAAGTTGGAGACAGGAATGCCAGAATTATCACAGCCTTGGGATTTCGCTGGTTTTAGTACGCGAAACGGTTCGGAGAAACTTTACGACATTGAGTTAGTAAAGCAAGATCTCCTTAACCACTTCTATACCAGACGTGGTGAACTAGATTGGAATCCAGAATACGGCTCGATTATTATGGAATTACTATTCGAGAATAGAACAGACGCCCGCCGCCGCGAGATTGAAAATGATGTGAAAAGAATCATCCGTTCTGATCCTCGCATCGAACTAAAAAAAATTACCGTAACCACCCAAGAGCACGGATATTACGTCGATGTTCAAATCACTTATCTAGGTCAGAATCCGTCGATATCTCTTCAGATTGATTTTGATGAAAGAAATTTTAATGAGGAAGCCGTATGAGTCAGCAACCAATAAGGCAAGTCAATCTACTGCAAGGTGGTGACTGGGAGAAAATTTACGAGGCATTCAGTACCGTGAATTTCCAGGCTTCAGATTTCAACACCTATCGAGAGGTGATGGTTGATTATTTGCGTATTAATTTCCCTGAAGATTTCGATGACTGGATTGAGAACTCTGAATTTGTTATGCTCCTGGATTTGGTCGCTTATTTGGGTGAAAATCTAGCGTACAAAACCGATCTCAACACGCGTGACAATTTTATCGACACGAGTGAGCGTCGCGAGTCTATTCTTCGACTCGCTGAAATGGTTTCATACAATGCGTCGAGAAATTATCCTGCGCGCGCACTAGCAAAAATTACCGAGATCGAAACTACTCAGGACGTCCGTGATTCAAACGGAAATTCATTACAGAATGTCGCTGTTCGTTGGAACGACGAAACAAACGAAGATTGGTTCGAACAGTGGACTACCATTATGAACAATGCGCTGACTTCGTCGAATCCAGTCGGATCACCAGTGAAGGTTGGAACAGTTGATTCAATTTTGACTTATCTCTACCAAATGAACAGCGTTAATTTCCGAAATGTGGTTTTTCCATTTACAGCAAATGTAAATGGAACTTCGCTCGACTTCGACGTGGTAAATCCAGACTTTACAGACGGCGGTATTATCTCGGAACGTGAACCGAATCCTGCTAACTCATTCCATTTTCTATATCGGAATGATGGCACCGGTAATTCATCTACTGATACTGGATATTTCGTATATTTCAAACAAGGAACACTGACTACTTCTGACTACAACTTCAATCTTCCGATAGAGAATAGAGTTACTTCAGTTGATTTAGAAAATATAAACGAAGACGATGTGTGGGCACAAGAGATCAACGAGACAACTGGATCGGTCAGGCAGGCATGGACAAAGGTTGATAATACAGAAAACATTTATTATAACTCACTCGGAAAAAATGTCCGTACGATTTTTGCGGTGCAAACTCGAGACAATGATCAAATCAATGTTCGTTGGCCTGACGGAAGATTTGGTGATGTGCCGTTTGGTGTTTTCAGAATTTGGCATCGTTCATCGGCTGGCATTACTTATCAGATCAATACTCGGGATATTCGAGATATTCAGATTGCGATCCCTTACAACCGAAATTCAGGAACGGATTCACAAGAATTCCAACTTCGTGTTACTTTCTCCTTGCAGTATCCGGTTACAAACTCAACTCCTCGTGAAACTACTGAGCAAATTCGTCAACGTGCGGGTGCTGGTTATTACATTCAGAATAGAATGGTAAATGGTGAAGATTATCAAATCATGCCATTACTTTCAGGTAATCTTCTCCGTAAATCGAAATCAGTAAATCGAACTTTTGCAGGTCATTCACGCTTTATTGATCTGAACGACCCAACGGGAAAGCACCAAAACACAAATGTATTCTCAGACGACGGTATCATTTATAGAAATGAATACCAAGTAAACGATGAAGAACAACTACCAACAACCAAGTCATATGAAGAAATGTTGACTGTAAGGTTGGATCCATTACTTGATGACACTGATTTGATTAATTTCTTCTATAAGAATTTTGATTCGTTTTCGTTTGTGGTCGGATCGACCAGGGTAAAATGGAAGCAAGCAACAAGTCAAACCTTTTCATCCACCGGTAAATTTGTAAACTCAGAAAGCTCGGATGCACCGATTGCAATCGGTGCAACTGGATCAGGAAACGCGGGTTATATTCGCGAAGGTGCTCTTCTGCGTTTCGCAAACACATCAACTGGCGTACCTGGCGATCCTGGATATGAAGAAGTCTGGGCAAAAGTTGAAGCAGTATCCGGTGACGGTACTGTTGATTTGTCCTCTGGATCAGGCCCAGTCATCTTAAACGAAGAAGTCGAGGACGGTTGGTTTGTTGATATCTTCTACACGAGTTTCCGTCGTTCTTTTTCGGCAAGTGAGATTGATTCAATCATTACCGAAATGGAAAACTTAAATTCCTTGGCACTTCGGTACGATCAAGAAAATGATACTTGGTACATCATTCTCGAGAATAACATCGACTATTCGAGTACTTGGTCAGAAGCAAATGCTGGAGATACTACCGAGCAAAACCTTGATGCATCTTGGTTGATTCTTATTCAGTACTCAGCTTCTAAATGGACATTTACGGTTCGTTACCTTGAATATGTGTGGGAATCACTTGAGAATGTTCGATTCTACTTCACAAACAATCGAAAAGTGAATGACTTAGAAACCGGACTGCAAGTTCGTGACTTCATTAAGATCCTACGAATTAACGAAAATGCTGAAGGAGACGGTATCCTAGGATCAGAATATAGATGGTTTCTTTCAGAGCCCATCACTTATTCGGACGGATACATCGAGCCACGCCGTGTTCGTCTCGCTCTTCAGGATCAAGACGATGATGGTATACCTGATAATCCTTTGGAGTTCGAGGAAATAGTTGAACCGATCGATCTGATCTCAACGTCAACTCCAGAAAATAATCGACTGGTATTTTGGAGAAAGGATATCAGTACCGACGGGTATGAATATTATCGACCGATGATTTCAGAAGATTCATTCACGTTTGCGGTAGTTCAAAACGAGGCAGCAATTGTCACAACTGAAAGTCTTTCCGGCGACGTGTTCTATTCGATCGACGAAAATTCGTTCAAAGTATGGGACGGTGCAGCACTTCAAGACCCGGCTGAAGAAGATTCCTACTATTGGCGAGAAGGCCGGGGTGATTTGATTTTCCAATGGAGACATTATGCAGATAAGAGAGTACGGATTGATCCTTCGCCATCAAATATCATGGATACTTATGTTCTGACTGAAGAATATTACCAAGATATTCAAACATGGTTAAACACCACTTCGTCGACTATTGCCTCGTTTCCGTTGCCTCCTACAACGAATGATTTGACGATTACGTTCTCAGATTTAGAGCAGTTCAAATCAGCTTCGGACTCGATTATTTGGCATTCGGCCAAATTCAAAATTCTGTTTGGCGAAGGTGCATCAGAATCACTTCGAGCAAAATTCAATGTGAGTAAGGTTGCTGGTTCTACGCTATCTGATAACGAAGTGAAACAGCGTGTTATCGATGCAGTGAATAATTTCTTCAACATCGATAACTGGGATTTCGGTGAAAGTTTCTACTTTACTGAGTTGGCTGCTTATATTCACCAACAAAATCCTACCGTGATTTCACAGGTTGTGATTGTTCCTACACAGGATAGTTCGAAATTTGGCAACCTTTTTCAGATTCGTGCAGAGCACGATGAATTGTTTCTTTCTACTGCGAAGGTAAGTGATGTTGTTATAATCAACAACATCACACAAACCAACACAAAAATTGGTAACTAATGCAAATTCTAAAACTTGATAAAATGCAGCAAATCAAACGATTCAAACCGGCGACATCAAAATCTCCATTCGAAAGCTTGAAAAATTCTGGCAATATCGAGGAGAAGTAATTCATCAACGGTGCCGAAATAAATAAAAATTCAAGAAAATGCATCGTTCTTTCAAATTATAACCGCATGAAAACCCCGATTTCAAATTGGTAAATATCTAAAATTCATGTAAGGTAGATAATGACTGATTTCACACCGAAACCAAAAGCTGACGAAACAAGGCCGGAACCTAGAAATGTCCTGAGTAGACTTCCAACCTTCCTTCAAAACCATGACGATGTCAAGAAGTTCTTTAAGGGAGTGGCAAACCATTTCTTTGAGCCCGCTGCAGTTGAAGAAATTTCAGGGTTTATCGGCAGACGGTCGACCGTATTCAACGCGAACGATTTTTATATTCCGGAAACGACATCATCAAGGCAGAATTACCAGCTTGAACCAGCCGTAGTTTCGTTGGATGAAGAAGAAAATATCAATGCTTATCGTTTCTATGAAGATTTGGTTGATAATCTTCGTGTTCAAGGATCTCTAACAAATAATCATTCAAGATTGTTTGAATCAGAGTTCTGGACTTGGTGCCCTCCCATCAACCCGGATATGCTAATTAATTTCTCAAACTATTATTGGCTCGAAGAAGGTCCTCCGGTAATTGAAGTGACTGGAAATACCAATATCGTGTTGGATATGATCGGCCAAGAAAATTTTCAATTGCCGGATGGGACTGATGTTCAGTCCGGTATGCGTGTGGTTTTTAGAGACGATGACAACACCGAATACAACGACATAAATTTTCTAATAGTGAATGTCGGTCGGTCAATACGGCTGCTTGATGACTCTGAATTTGATAATGCTATTTCAGGCACTGCACAAGATTATATTGTTATGGAGCGCGGCGCCCAAGACCAAAATGCTTGGTCAACCAGAAACAGATGGTTCCATAGAAATCAAATTTCGAATGTTGATTTGACAAACTACATCGCTGTCCAAGCCCGTCGTCCAATCATTCAATTCGAAGCGGATATTCAACTTCGTAATATGGGCCGAACCGCTAGAGATCCAGTCAATGTTCTGTTAACTGGTCCATTGAATAGTGTGCAAGGTCAAGAAACTGCGTCAATTGATGGTGTGCTGATCGAAGACGGAATGCGAATTTTGGTTACCGGTGAACCAACTGAGGGACAGAATAACCTTGTGTATTTGGTTACTGGCCACGAAGAGACAGGAGTGTATGTTCTCGTCAAAGAAATTGACGGCCAGGCAATTGATGGTTCACCAGTAGAAGGTGAGGTACTTCGTGTTACCCAAGGTGTTATCAACACCGATCGAAGATATTATTGGGACGGTTCTGCTTGGGTTGAGGGACAACGCAAGACTACCGAAAATCAATATCCGCTGTTCGACCTTTTTGATATTGAAGCCACTCGGCTCGATGATTCAACCACATATCCGAATTCAACATTTAATGGATCATTCCTTTTTGGGTTTGAAGAGAGTGATGAGAATCCAATTGATTCGTTGCTGGGTCTTCGTATTACCTTTAACTCGTTCGGTGAAATCAATTATAATAACTTCATTCAATCTGATTCATTCACGTATGAACCGGATACCGTCACAACGGCTGAAATTCCCGGCATGCGTTTTTTCAGAAAGAATGGGTTTACTTCTTCTTTTGATTCGTACGAATCTGATTGGAGACATCCAACATGGTTGAGTAGACAATCTGTTTCGGATTCGTGGATTATCAAACAAAAGGAAACCAGTTCCGGTGCAATCGAATTTCCTTTGGAATTCACTCTATCTCAAACTCCTGAAGATGAAGTTCCGGGACAGTTCCAGACATTTAGATTGTTCTTGAATGGAAACCTATTGGAATCCGGGATTGATTTCGCTCGTACTGGAAACATGATCGAATTGAGTGAAACACTTACGCTTGAAAATAATGATTTCTTAGAGGCTCGATCATTTGATAGGGATAGAAGTGAGCCCTTGGATAATGGAGGGTATTATCGTATCCCGACAAACCTTCAGGCAAATCCAAACAATGAAAATATCGAGACAATTTCATATAATGAATTGTTCGAACACTTCATTACAATTATTGAAAACCAACAAGGGATAACCGGTAGGCCATATGGCGTGAACAATTTCAATTCAACTGCCAGAAATCTAGCGGCTGGAACTGAAATCCTTCAACATTCTGGTCCTCTTCTTCGATTAATGTTCTTGAATCAGAATAAAGAAATCAATTTTAGAAACGCTATTCGGTTTGTTAGTTTAGAATATCAGAAATGGTTTGCAAAATTTGAATCAATTTCCAGGACTTGGATTAATGAAGGCCGCCTAGCTGATTACGCGTCGGCAGATTTATTCATCGATGCAGTGGTTGCAGCAATCAATATCGGAAAAGATGATTCATTCCCATTCCTAAATTCAGGCATGCTCGGTGATGATTTGTATGTTCCACCTACCCCAGCGTTTCTTGGTTTTGGAATTGTGTTCACCCCGACTACTTTTGTTGATGACACTTTAGGTGATCGTTCAGTCACTTGGCGCCGCGGTCACGACGGATCTTTAGCACAGGTTACTGGAGGTGATTTCGACGATATTATGCTTCGTTTAGAAGAGCGAGTGTATGATTCAATTCAAGATAAATTCAAAATGGTCCACCCTGAATTCAGTCACTTTGATGTAATGCCAGGCAAGTATCGTTCATCGGCGTACTCTAGAACTGAGTGGGACAAGATTATGCGACCGTTCTTTGAGAATTGGGCATTCCAAAACGGAGTTGATCATAAACCGAATACTTATTACGATCCTACTGATCCGTTCACCTTCAACTATGGCGGATCGCCAGATCGCTATGGTGAAATAGGTCCTGGACATTGGCGTGGAATTTACCGATACTATTTCGACACCGATAGACCGCATACCCATCCTTGGGAAATGCTTGGTTTTGGTGAAGAGCCAATCTGGTGGGTAACTGAATACGGATCTGCCCCATACACCAGAGAAAATACCGAAATGTGGCAAGACCTCGAAGCCGGAGTTATTGCAGGTGGACCTCGAGCCGGGGTTGATACGAGATTCACTCGTCCCGGATTGACTAGTGTAATTCCGGTAGATGCCGCAGGCGATCTGCTTGATCCAATAGCCGCAGGTATTATTCCGTCAGCCCCGCCAGCCAAATTTGCTTCCTCAAATTTCAAATTCGGAGATGTTTCTCCGGTTGAATGGTTATGGAGAATTTCTAATCTGTATCCTTTCGATCTTGCAGGAACGACTTATTTGGCAAGACCGGCAGAATGGCTTGAAAAAACCTGGGATGCTATTGGAACTGAACGATTCTTTAGAACCCAACAGCAGTCGCAAGTTGTGTATGCTCCAATACGACGCCGAGCCGGGGTTTCAGAAGACTCGGTTCATTCACAAACGAACCGAGAGATCGGATCGCAACAGTGGTTTTCTGATTTCTGGCTATCGAAAGGATTCAATCAAGAAAACCTCAACTCGTTATTACAAGATTTGACGGTGCAGCTTGGGTATCGAACCGGGTCTTTCATTAACACCGATGGACTTCGTATTACCTCGGACAATTTTGGTTTGGTCCCTGCAGAAGACATTACTACAGTCTTGAACCAGTCAGCGTCTCGAAGAGAACCTGTTTACTCTGCATTGATTGTGCGTTGGGATGGAACTTCTTATCGTGTGCGAGGGTACGACCCGCTCTACCCAACAATTAGGTATTTCAGACCATCTGCCGGAAACAAATCTACATTTTCTTTTGGTAAACTGTCTTCAACATTATATTCAAACTTTGATAACACCGAACACGAATATGAATACGATGATCCGATTGGAACCATTCAAGATGTAACAAACCTAATTACAGGTTACGGTGCTTGGCTCGAGTCTGAAGGTTGGGTGTTTGACGAGTTCATTTCATCGTCGAATGAAATGAACAATTGGAACCGTATGGCAAAAGAGTTTGTAAAGTGGGCAGACGGCGACCTTTCAGAAGATGCTGTTTTATTCCTTTCACCATTCTCCTCGCAGGCCGCATTCCAAGCTGATTTCGGATTGGTTGATAAAATTACACAATACACGAATGGTAGTTGGACTGCTTTAGATTATGAAGGAATTCCAATGCGAACTGATTCCTTCGACGTGTCAAGAATTGATAACCAGGTGAGTATTACGCATACAAACACCGAATCACTTGCCCTGTTGCGTTTGACATTGATTGAGTATGATCATGCATTGTTATTCAACAATACGACGCAGTTCGATAATCTGATTTATGAACCAAAAATCAATCTTCGTCAGCGTCGTTTTAGACTTATCGGAACACGAACGAAGTTCTGGAATGGAAGATTTGATGCTCCTGGATATTTGATTCAGAGTGACACAATTATCCCGAACTACGATACTCGTGCTGAGAACATTCGAAAATTCTACGACCCTTACGCAATCGGGGCTTCGTCAGCCGCGTTTGATCATGCCAGGCACTTGGTTGGATACCAAAAGAGACGGCATATGCAGGAAATGCTTCTTGATGATCGATCACAATTTAACTTCTTCCGTGGATTCCTGCAGGAGAAGGGAACCAAGGCAAGTTTTGATAGATTGTTGCGATCCACGTTCATTCGAAATTCACAAGAAGATTTCCAAATTTTTGAGGAGTGGGCAGTTCTTGTCGGCGAGTATGGTGCACGAGAAATTCGCACTGCTCTAGAATTTGCTTTACTTCAATCAGAAATTAAAACCGATCCGCAGACGATTACATTCTCGACAAATCCGAATGCGGTAGATTCGAAACTAGATCAGATTATCACGATTCCTTTGAATGATGATAGATGGATCAGAACCGCTGATTCAAATTTCTCAAATAAATTCACACTGCGTAATTTCGAAAATATCCTTGGAAAAGATTTACCAACTGCCGGCTGGGCCCGCCTCGGAGAAACGGATTATTTGGTTGCTGGTGAAGATGGATTTGAAACTCTATGGGAAGACCAAAATAAACTGATTACTGAAGGTCAGGATGTTTGGGTTGTGAAGGACGACAAAGGTGATTGGGACATTCGTCGTTTCTCTCGTCTTGGAAAAATAAACGAAATTATTCCTGGAGATGAAGAAACTGACTCTGTTACAATTAGAACATATGCAGCACATGGACTATCTGTCGGTGACATTGTGATTTTCCCTGATTCGACTGAATCAACTCCCGACTATATTGATTCACAAACCGTTTCAGCTGTGATTGATGATTTTAATTTTCAGATTTCAACTCCAGCAACGGTTGGTGCAACATGGATTACGACTGCGGCCAGTTCAATTGATTCACCGACCACAAATTATGGCGATAACCTAATCGTGAATGGGGTGAACGTTTTGTTTGTGACATCAGACCAGAATGAGTTTAGCACTGTAGCTAGTCCAGAAAATTTGAATTTGGGTGGATTGACTCTGACAGTTGATGGCGACACGGTTACCTTCATTGGAAACATTGTTACAGGTCTGACAACGAATCCTAAAATTCGAAGTAGTGATATTTCAACATCACTCACTCTCGATGATTATCCAATTAATTTTTATCATACCAATGTGGTAGGATCGGTAATTAATCCAACTGTCGTTGTTGATGGCACGAATGGAATTTATATAAACGGAACCGATGTGATTTGGACCGGTGCAGGGAATTTGGACTCGATTGTTGCAAACATTAATGCAGCAAACATCAGCCGAATTTTTGCTGATAAAACCGGAACCGGGAACACCCAACTTCGTCTTTGGAATCTCGGTGATCAAGACATTACTCTACGTTCAATCGGAACGACAGAAGATCCGCTCGAACAACTCGGACTTGCAGCGAACACTGCACTTACTGGAACGAACATGAGCCCAGTCGTCACCGTTGATACTTTCAACGGTATCAACATAAACGGAACCGCGGTTGTGTTCACAGGAGCGGGTGATGCAGCCGCTATTGTAAACGATATCACTACGGCAGCAATCGCAGATATCACGGCTGCTGTAGTCGGGGGTGCAGTCCAGATTATTCACGGGACCGGTGGAGACATTTATGTCTATAACATCGATGCTACCGAAGATGCAATCGAAATTCTCGGGTTTGATATCGTGACGGCTGGCAAGACTACAGCTGATTACGTTTCTGATATCAACGCAGCGGTGGATATTGCGGTTATTGAAGCATCGGTTTCATCTGGTAAAATTCAACTCGAGAAGAAAGATGGCGGTTCGATTTCAATGACAAACGGTACCGGAACGCCGTCGATTGATTTTGGATTCCAATCATCATACGCAGCACGAACATTAACACAGATCGTTGCTGAAATGGTTGCCGTCGGTCAGCAGGCAACAGAAGCATCTGATTCCACTATTTCCTTTGCTTATCCGAGTACATCAATTATTGCAGTATCCGGCACGGCCGCCGCCGTTCTTGGCCTTGAAGCTGAATATAAAGCTGTGGTATCGCATGCTGACGTTGTTTCGCAGATTTCTGTTGGTGTCTTTCCTGACATTGAATTTTCAGATGAAGATGGAATCCTAACGTTCAAAGCCTTAAACGGCGGATCAATAACCTTTGCCGGAACATCTGCAACCGAGCTTGGATTTGCGTCGTCATATACTGGTCCTGGCGCAGGTCCTGATTTTTATGGTTGGAATTCAATGAGAAGACCCGCTGTATCGGCAGTCGGCTCATCTGTACCAATCGATGGATGGGTCCTGGGAGATAAGATTTTTGTTGATCCAGATTTGGAAAGCAATCTCGGCCTTCCGGTCACAGCAGTTGGAAGAAAACTCTGGTCAGTTTATTCATACAATGGTACCACATGGGATTTGGTACGATATCAGCTTGATAGAATTGATACGCCTATCATTGAATCCGTGTTCTTGTTTGACGCCCTCACAAACGATACCATAAATCAGGTTTCAACATGGGATCCAATCAAGAAGGTTATTCCAGGCATCGCAACAAGTGAACTATTTTATACGTTAGAAATTGACCCAGCTGTTTACACAAACGGCGACGAAACGGGTGTGGTCCAGAACACCGATAATGCTTGGGGAATTGAACAGACTGGAAGGCTTTGGTGGGACTTGAACGCGGTTCGTTACCTAGATTACGAACAAGGCGATCTATCATATCGAAGAAAGTATTGGGGTAGAAAACTAACCGGTTCCTCAATAGATATATACGAATGGACTCGATCTCCTGTTCCTCCTTCTGGCTGGGATGAATATGTGGTTGAGCAAGCTTCTAACGCGAGCAGTGATTACTTGCCTTCAGGAACTGTTAAAAATGCATCGAACCCTGCTTGGGTTGAAAGCGTGGAATTCGACAAAACAAGTCAACAGAATCGCACATTCTATTATTTCTGGGTACTCAATCCACGATTCCGTCCAAATAAGCCTTTCAGATCACGTTCCGCATTTGAAGTATCTGCAATCATTGACTCGCCGCAGAAAGCGGGTATTCTGTATTTTTCACCAATTGATGTCGTTTCATCGGATGGATTTGATGAGAGTTCGTTCCTTATCGGAAATGCAACAAACATTATCACGAACGATGACGTTATTGTTCAGCTCAATTTTAGAAAGCGTCCGGAGGATGACGAAAATGTCCATAAAGAATGGGCATTGGTTAGGGAAGGAAGTGATGATACAATTACGCCTTCGATCTGGAGTAAACTTCGTCAGAGTTTGATAGGAGAGGATGCAACAGGACTCAGTCTTCCTGATATTAACCTAAATGAATCAAGACGTTATGGTGTGAAAATTAGGCCTCGGCAGTCTATGTTCAAGGATCGAGAAAATGCACGCAGAACGTTCATCAATGCTGCAAATAGACTGTTACTTCAAGAGAATATTGTGGACAATGATCCGGACTGGGAAAGCACTTTCCTAGCCAAGGATCCGGAACCGACCGATTTCGATTTTCAAGTGAACTCAAGAGTTGAACGTGACCTTTTGACAACGAACCCATTGTTTGACCCCGGAATGACTGTTTTGATTCTAGAAGATGAACAGGATAAGAACAAATGGACACATTGGTCCTGGGATGGAAATACATTTACACTTCTTGATAAAGAAGAATACGATATGCAGAATTTTTGGTCGTATGAAGATTGGTATGATCCAGATTTAGAGACTCTCGGCGGAGCCGATTCCGGAGAAGGTGTGAGTAGAGAAGTGCCACCAACCACGATTTTTGCAACTATTGCTGATCGAGATGCATCGCACCCTAATTCGGTAATCGAAGCACATAACGCCGCTCATCCCCAAGGTCACATTGTTCTCGTTTTAGATAATGGAGAAGGACGTTGGGTTTGGTCTCAATATCAAGATGACGGCGTTCGAGTTTTCTGGAACACCGTTGCTATTCAAGACGGGACAATTCAATTGAACGATGCGGTTTACTCATTCGATTTAGCAGACAGTGACCTCGAACTCGAGAATAAAATCGCAGTTGGAAAACTCGTTGATTACTTCGATGAGTAAGCTTCTTGAAATTGATAAATATCGATTAGATACTTGGAGATAGATTGTGAGTCACCAGAACCAAATTTTCTTTTCGATGCTTCGTCATGTTCTAGATGAACAACCGGAAATTGATTGGGCATTCAAAACCAGCTTGATTTTTGTCAAGGGGTTTAATGCTGTTCTAGAACAATCTCCAATTGACACCGTTGACCAAATTGATAACATCCTCGAATATCTTAATGAAACCAAACCATTTCACACCAATTTTAGTGGTTTGACAGAACAGCAGTCTGCAACTCGAGAAGATGCAAGCATTGAAGTGGTTGAAATTGTCAATCCGAAAATTACACTTCATTTTGATAGAGTTTCGTGCGAGCCAGATCTTCCCGGCTACGACACCCAGGGATTTGACTTTGAGCTTGATGCCGACATTGAAGAAATTGGCTATGACAATTTTGATGTGAATCTTGCGAACTTGAATAATGCAGCAAATCGGATTTCAATTTATTATGAACCGGGCTCCGGAGATGAAAAGAAAGCACTAGAAGAACTTATGGATTGTGAGTTCAAAGGACTGTTAGTTTCTGGTGGGGAAATTAACATTGATGAAATTGGATACGATTCTCAATTCTTTGAGAAATTTGGCTACGATATTCCTTATAATGAAGCATTTTATGAAATCTCTAGCTCGCCAACTTTACCGTTTACTGATTATGGGTTGTTGGTTGATGCTGCTACTGATTCAGAAGATTATGGATTTACAAACGCAGCTGTTACTGAAACCTTAGATTGGGGGTCGGTTGATGAGCCGGTCCCTGCACCGGCCTCATCAGTCACATTTCCTCTGCCGTTCGTACCTTTCCAAACTCAGAAGGTTTGGGTTTATTACATTCAGGCTGATGGATCAACTGCATTAACTGAAGATGAATATGAAGTTGATGGATTGAATGTGGTTTTTGCTTCCCCGCCACCTGTTGGAGTAATCGTTCATATTGTGGTAATTGACTACGATTATCTTTATGACAAGCTATACGTGTCGAATCAAGACTGGGATCCGACATTCGGAACTGAAGATATTCTATTGGATGGTGAAGGATTTATGCGACCGCATTGGGATCGTAACCATCCGCAAGAGCTTTCTCCAATTCGAGTTTTAGAAAACATCGACATTCGAGTGTACACCAACCAAGCTCAGGTGTTGGGATCTGATCCCGGTTTTGATGAAACTCCGTACGATACGCTAGGATACGATTTAGCAGAAGAAGATTTATCATTGTCAACTGGCGGCGGCCCTGCATTCTCTCGCGAATCGTTCTACAAGCGAGAAGTGCCCAATGCGGTTGAATTGAGTTACCGTCCACAATCTGAGGAAGCTCTTTTTGTCTTTGTCGACGGTTTACTCCAATCAATTGATTCAGACTTTACAGTTGTGTGGACTGACCCGATTTATGATGACATTTCTGAGCGCGATGATCATGTTACCAATCCTAGGGTAACTTTGCTCACACCTCCGGTGGCTTCTGCAAAAGTTGATTTCATCCATTATGGTTTTGGTGGAGCACCTATTCAGAAAAGAAAAACTTTTTACGATACCGGAGCAACTGTTTTTGATATGGAAGTATCGATCACCGATCCGAATTATGTTTTTGCAACTGTGAATGGTAAGATTGCTTCTACTTCTGTTTCTGGAACGTCGGTAACGATTGATTCTCCTGCTGTTGCCGCCGGGTCAACGGTCACGATCACTGTATACGCGGATACCACTTTCACGACGGTTCATGTGCAAGATGAAACAACCGCAAGTCTTGTTATGGATAATCCGCCGTCAAGCACTCTTCCCGGTTATATGGGAATTCAAGCATGGGACATGACATCCTTAAAGCGTTTAGACCCGCCATTAACCAAAGTTCATCTGGCAAGGGCTGGAGAAGATACCTATCCGACGAGTTACGGGTTGGCTCCGTCTTCATATGAAGTTTATTTGGATGGAATTTTGCAAGTTGAAGGTGTGGGTGATGATTACACTGTGAGTGGATCTGATATTGTATTCAATACTGTTCCTTCTCTTGGATTAGAAATTATTATCATTGTGAATGATTTGGCAGATTTCATCCTGACTACCACAACCGATACAAACGACACTTTCAATTTGGTGGGCGAAGATTATTTGACTTTGGAAGATGGAACTGGTGCATTGCTCCTTGAAAACGGAACTCGTTTGCTCCTAGAAAGTGGATTAGCTGAACCAGCACCGGTTCGTTTGGTAACATTCCCTGAAGACCTCAGTATGGGTTTGAGAACTGAATGCTATAAAGGTACGGTTTCTCATGAATATGATGTTGGTGGAATTCCAAACAGAACTGATGAAATTGCAGTTTATTATAACGGAATTCTTCAACATGAAGGCATTGATTACGTTTATGAAACCGCCTCGATTCCGTTTGATACGAGAACAATTCGATTCTTAGATGATGCATTAGATCATACAAACTCAATCATTCAAATCTCATACCTTACAGAACGCACCGCGTCACGCCCTGCGTCATTTAGAATGACCAAAACACCGAAGGGTGATTTTGAGTTCTTAAGAATTTCAGACAAGAATACAACTGAACTTATATTCGATTATCGATCAGGAATTGATTCAGAGATTTTGGTTAATGATGCCGCCGTTCTCGGGCAACCATCCCCAACAACGGTTCCTGCAGCAGAACGAATTCCGGGTAGAGTGTATATAAACGGTGAATTAATTGAGTTCTGGTCGGTTGATTATTCATCGCATCCGCACAAATTGCAGAATTTGCGACCTGGATCGAATGCAACTGGAATGGGATTAACTCACGTCGCCGGGACCGCTGTCGTGGATGCATCTAGAAAGCAACTTATGCCGAAGAAAATTGAAGTTGAACGAAACTCAAGAATCAATTATCGTGTCCAGAATTCTGGAATCTTCAGACACACTATTCTCGGCGAATTTAGGGATGCTTCTGAAGTCCGTGTTTGGGTTCAGGAAGCAACTTCCTTGGTCACAGCATTGAATGTATCTGACGAAACGATTACCGTAGCAGATTCAAGTGTGTTTACTCTTCCCGGAACCACAACTTTGATTTCTGATGTTGCAGCCCCAACTGGTTCAATTCTCGCAGGAGATATCTTGCGTGTTCAATTAAACGGATTACCTTATGAATTCGTGACACTAACCGGAACCGATGCTGCTTCGGTAGAAGCAAATCTTGAAGCTGTTTCCACTTTGGCAGCTAAGGGACTTTCGGCGTCAGTAACAGCAGATGTACTTTCAATCGCACATACTGGTGGGGGTTCACTCGTAATTGAAAATAGTTCAGGTTATGCACTTCAAGATTTATACGGTGGCCAGATAACCGGTACGGTCACGACTCCTGTAGTCACCGCAGGTGGCACAGAAGGAATTTCAATTAATGGAACTTCTGTAATTTTTTCAGGTACCACATTAGCCGATGTGGTAAGTGATATCAACAATGCATCAATTGATAACATTCGAGCTCGTGAAAAAGATGATAGATTGCAAATCATCCACTTGGAAGCTGGTGCGATCACCCTTGCTAACATAGTAGGGACCGGGTTGACTGAACTTGGTATTTCATCTTCGGTTGCATCGACGGTTCTGGTCATGAATGGTACTATTCTTCAGGCACAAGGAACCAGGTCAACAACGACTGGAAAACTGTGGATCGACCAGGAAAGAATTGAATTTGGTTATTATGATCCAAGCGTAACAGGCGCACATATTTTAGGTGATCTCACACGAGATTTGATTGGTATTTCGCCCACCATCTCATATGCAGCAGGAAAGATTATTGTGGGGTCGAAACAAGAACTCAAGACACAAGGAGTCGATTACGATGTGTTCGGTCGTCAAATTAAATTCAAGACGGGGCAAACACCAACAGTCGGATCACTCCTTAGAATACAAAACCGGCCGGATACAGGAAAATTGGTGATCCCTGATTCTATTCAAACAAGTGACGATGTAATATCAAACTTCTTAAGAAAATCACCAGGAAATCGATCGGACTAAAAATGGTAAATAAAATGACTGAGAATTCTGGTAAGGAAGGAAATGAAATGGGTGACAGGAAACCGAATGAGCGAGCAAATATTAAAGTCACTGGGCATGTCTTAATTCGAGACAAACAAACCGGTGAGGTTTTGCTTGATAAATTTAACAGCATACATTTTGAAAACTACTCACTTGCTGTTGCGAGATCATTAGCAAACAAATCGAATGGCCCGATAGAGAGAATTTACTATGGAAACGGTGGTTCAACTGTGAACGGTATTGGAGAAATTACCTATCTTCCAGCAAACACAATTGGACAATCAGCCGACCTTTACAATGCCACGTACTCGAAGATTGTCGATGATGAAAACATCAGTAACCCAGATCCAGAAAATAACAAAATGGAAGTGAGTCACGTTTCAGGTAACCTATTCAGTGATATCGTTATCACGACAACCTTAGATTTTGGCGAGCCATCTGGTCAGGATAACTTTGATACGGCTTCGTCTACTGAAAGTACCTTTGTATTTGATGAAATTGGACTGAAGGATTATGCCGGAAATATGATTACGCATGTAATCTTTCATCCAATCCAGAAGTCACTAAATAGAGAGATAGAGATCGTTTATTCTTTGAGGAATCAGCTCGTGTAATTCCTCAATTTTGAGGAGTTATATGGAAGATTTATTGAATAATTATCTAAAGAACAAAAATTTTTCAGCCACGATCAGCAAAAACCCCGCTTTGCTTGCTTGGATTCTGGAAAAAACAGATTTCCTCCCTGAAAAATCGACAATATCCGAAAGAGTGTGGAATATCTTGAATGATTCATCGCAGAGGTTGTGCCCGAACGGGAATAAATTCAAATTCGATTCATTTGCGACTGGTTATTTGAAATCATGCGGTAGGCCAACCAAGTGCATGTGTGCTAAGCTCAATCATTCTACCAAAATAAGTCAAGCTAAAAAAGCTATGACGCCTGAACAACTGAATAAAGCAAATCAAAAAAGAAAAGAAACAACCAAGAACAAATATGGTGTAGAATTCAATTCGCAAATCGAACATGTTCGTGCTCAAAAAAAACAAAAATATGAAGAAAAAACAAAAAACGAAATAGATGCTGAACATCAAAAAAAACGCGAAACTTGTATGCAACGGTACGGTGTCGAGCATCCGCAACAAAATCGTGAAATTCGAACTAAGACGGTCGAAACCCTGAAATCCACTTACGGCGAACATTATACTCCATTTATGCGTCGTAATGAATTTATTAAAACAATGAAAGATCGGCACGGTGTTGAAAATGCTTTGCAATCAAGTGATATTCGTCAAAAGATGAGACAAACTTGCCTGGATAGGTTCGGTGTTGAGTATGCATCGCAAAGCGAAGAAGTCAAAAATAAAAATCGATTAACTTGCTGGAGTCGATATAACGCTCCGCATTTCAAACGTAGGGAATACTCTGAAGAAGCGAATTTATTTCTAGAAAACATGGAGCAAATCAAGTTAGATTTTAGTAATATGGGATTCAATGGAATTCGAGAAAAATATGATCTTCCTAATGCGGTCATTTACTCTGCCTTAGAAAGGGCCGGAATTGAATTCGAAAAACATCTATATTCAACCGAGCAACTTGTTTTAGACATGTTGTTGGAATTTATCGATCGTGATGAAATCAAACTTCGTGACCGAACAGAAATAAAACCGTTAGAATTGGATTTCTTTTTGCCGAAATACGGCATTGCGATTGAGACATGCGGTCTTTATTGGCACGCTGATTTCGGCAATCCAAAAGCTAGAACTCAGCATGCTAAAAAACAGAAATTATGTCAGGAAAAAGGAATTCGATTAATAACGATATTCGAAGATGAACTAAACGAAAAGTCGAAGATAGTTAAAAACCGGTTGCGTCATATTTTAGGTTTCGATGAAAGGATTTGCGGAGCTCGCCAAACTAGAATTGAAGAAATTTCTTCAATCGAATCAAGAGATTTTCTTGAAAAAAATCATATCCAAGGAAACGTTAACGCCAAAATTCGATTCGGTGCATTTTATGCGAATGAATTGGTCGCGGTGATGACATTTGGTAATAAACGAAAAGCGTTGGGTTCGATAGCTGAGCACGGGAATTTTGAGCTTTTGCGTTTTGCATCGAAGAGCAATATTCCCGGAATTGCATCTAGGTTATTTTCTAAATTTCGAAAAGAGTATAACCCGATTTCTGTTATTTCTTATTGTGATCTGCGTTGGGGGACTGGTGAGGTATACAAAAAACTTGGATTTAGGTTTATCCATCGTACCGAACCGAATTATTGGTATTTGAGTGCATTCCATTCGAAGCGAGAAAATCGATTCAAGTATCGAAAAGATCGATTAATCGAAGCCGGATTTGACGATAATAAGTCCGAATGGGAAATAATGCAAGAACGCGGATATTCTAGGATTTGGGATTGTGGGAGTTTGAAATTCATTTGGGAACCTGAGTCACATTTGATGATCTCTACGAAAATTCAATAAATAGATTACAGGAAGTTCGACTTGGGAAAAGGATGGTAACTAATGGCATATAATATTAACCGAACAGATGGAAGTTTGCTCACCTCGGTCGCTGATAACACAATCGACACCAACTATTCTGTCAAGTTCGTCGGTAGAAAGCTCGCTGGGTATGGCGAAGTACAAAACGAAGATTTCTTGCATCTCATGGAAAACTTCGCAAATACCACAGCACCGACGAATCCGTTGGTTGGCCAGACTTACTATAATAAGTCAGACGGCAAACTTCGAGTTTGTATTAATGAATCACCGGCGACTTGGAAGTTGGTGCAATATGTTAATACTTCGCTTCCTTCATCGCCTAGCGTAGGAGATTTGTACTTCAACACCGTGTCAGGCAAACTTGAAGTTTATAACGGATCGGTTTGGATCGTTGTTGGTCCCCCTGATCCAACGGCCGTTGAACAGTTGGTAGGAACAACCAGCACATCTTCAGGAACGCCGTCAAATACCACACTCTTTGTTATGGAAGAATCTACCGCATGGAATTTTTCAGCACAAGTGGTAGGCCGAGATGCAACGACCGGAACTGATACCGGAGTGTTCAACGTGATCGGCGGAGCTCGTCGTGCAGGCGCAGCCGGAGTTGCAATTGTCGGAACACCGTCAATCACCACCGTGGCCCTCGAAGGCGCAGCGTCTACTCAACCGTGGACAGTAGCGGTCGCAGCGAATTCAAATTCTGTTCAGTTCACTTTGACCGGACAGAATGCCGCAAACACGATTAACTGGACAGTCGTGAACAATGTAGTCAAGGTGAGCTAATGGCTATTCAATTTAATCATGCAACCGACACCGCGACAGCGAATGACAATATCGTTACAATCGGCGACGCGAACGGCGCCCTCCAAATTGGAGCAGGAACTGGTATTGTGGCAACCGCTGCATCCGGGATGCTTCGGTGGAACGGAACCAATCTTCAGGTGTCAAACGGTTCGTCATGGTTGAATATCACCACGACATCAGGTACATCTGGTCTTTCGGCTGATGACGCCTTCGCCATAGCTGTGGCTTTATCTTAAAGGGATAGTGACTTTGGAGAGAAAATGAATATAAAAGAATGCTTAGAATTTCTAGCCGAAAATGAAATGGTTTTTAGATATGCCGACATTTTACCAAAGTTGCGTGTTCTTCGCCGAGACGTAGAGAAAATGGGCGATCAGAAACTTCTACATACGAAATCGCTTGAGACAACATAAGTTGAAAAAATGACAAACAACTAAGGAAGATTGTTATATTTTTCTCGCACGTTTTCAAGATTTTGAATTAGATCCGGATTATCTAGACAAGCTCTGGCTCCTGGATGGAGAGGCTTTGGCCAGTTTCCCGGTTTAACCCAACAATATCCTACATTTTCATGATTAAGCATTGGAATAAATTCATTTGGTGTAACAATCACCAGACTACTATATTCGAATCGATTATCGGCCGAAACAAAGTGATCGAAGGGAATTACCTTCAGAAAATGAGGAACGAATCCAATCTCTTCTGAAAGTTCTCTTGAGAGACCAGAAAGCACATCTTCTCCCCGCTCGATCTTCCCTCCAACAAATCCCCACTTATTAGGGTGACTGACATCGTGTGCCCGCTGAACTAGCATTACTCTACCAGTTCGGACTGATAAAAAAATCCCACCAGTTGCCCTGATTTTTTTCATAAGATCCCCTTGTGTTTTATTATCGTATTTAGTTTGGAAAAATGCTTGATTTTATTCAACTTGGTGTTATACTTTTTAGACACTGAAGAACACATCGAAAGGATCGAAAATGTTCAAAATTGGTCAGGAAGTTGAACTCAACGGTGAAGTCTATAAGATCTCCGGAACTCACAAGCGTTCGTTCATCCTTGAGAAGGACGGCAAGCATTACAAAGCGACCGCGTCCAAGCTTCAGAAGATTCAGGCTCAGAAAGAGAAGTCGGCAACGTTCTACATGGAACGACGCCTCGAGTGGAAACGAATCTTCAACAAAGACGCTAAGATGCCGGAAACGGAAACTGAATTCAAGGACTGGGCTGATTCGATCGCATGTGATCTTTCACCCGAAAATCTCTACTGTGATGGTGAAATCAGCCATGCACAGGCCAGCAAGAAGCGGCGTATGCTGATGGCTGAACACCAGGAACTGGAAGCCCTGGCCGGCCGCAAGTTCGAACTTGTGTATTGAACCATTTGATAGGAATATGACAATGGAATATGTCTACATTGGGTTTTTTCTCGTCACCTCCGTTATTGTTCTCACTGGCTCAGTGAAAATGTTTGCAGTGAGCATCGGCAACTCTATCAATCTGCCGCCGTTCTTTCTAGTTTGCCCAACTGCCTGGTTCTTTTGGTATCCTTCTCTTGGATACCAAGTCTGGCATTGGTCAAATCACTTCGGTGTAATTTAAAGAGATCTGATAAAAATGATCATTGAAGGAATTATTATGGGAATCGCCTCGATTTCGGTTTCACTGATCGTGTATGCTATTTACGGAGGACCTTTCTAATGATGTGCCGTAAACAACGTGTGATAGAGCAGAATGGTAAGAAATACATTGAAGGCCGAGATTTTTTTGGTGACCACGATGTATATCTTATCCAGAAATTTGGATACGAAAATCTGAATTTCAATCCATCAACCCCTCCAAAATATCGTTAAGGAGAAAACTCGTGTCTACTGAAGTTAATTATCTTTCTGACTATTGGGCTTGGCTCGATAAAATCGACCCTCGTCTGATGAAAATTTTCACGCAGCTCGACGACGAAAATTGTTCTGGCCGTGTCGGCTCTCGTGCAACATTCGAAGGTGAATTCGAATACCTGATCTACAAGGTCGCTCGTGACCATGAAGACTTTATAACGCTGTTCGTCAAGCACACGAACGCCAGGGCGACAAGAACATCACGGACAATGCTCGTATCTGGTGGAATGTGCTGACTAAGGTCAGCAACGATGCCAAAAACGAAACGGTTTGTGAACTTATGAAAATGCAAGAAAAGGCTTGATTTCGATATTCAGGTGTTACATTCTAAATAAGGAGATTACCTGATGTTTGATCCAATTCCAGGCAAAGAAGCGAAGGTTACGGTTGAAAACTACATTCAACCCGGACACCTGGCTTTTTCACCCAAAACGTCGACCTATGTCGGAAAGATTGAGAATCCTGCTCGTTGGCTTGCTCCGGATGAATTTCAAATGCACGCCGGTTCGGATACTAGAATTGGATTTCGGTCTCGGGTAATCTCGAAAAGCTCAATTATTGCACTGGAATATCTTGACGGGTCCGAAGCAGTTGATGTTGAAAAACCGAAAATTCTACCTGACTTCAACGAAACGGTCACTGGATCAAAAGGTAACCAGTATCTTGTCAAACACAAAGCCGGAAAATGGAGTTGTACTTGTACTGGATTTGGATTTAGAGGCCGATGCAAGCATGTGAAAGGAATCCAAGAAAAATATGTGTGACTGGGTAAAATGTCCATATTGCGGAGAACCCGACATGCGAATGGAAAGAGGAATTGTCACTTGCCTTAATTTGTCATGCCCGGGGACAGATGGCAGAAGTCTGAATTTGACTGAAGAGGAAGCTGCTGATTTCAACGGTCGAGAGTTGCCGTTTTACTCTAACACGGATCGCAGTCTCTGGGAAATATTGGTTCCGACAATCCGAAATGACGGCCGTCCCATTCGGGTTCGATTCCATAGAGTTTGGGATGAAAAAATCCGGGCAATTTCTGGTGGTTTGTCCATTCTGGCTCCGGCGCGAGGCCAATGGATTAACACCGAAGGTCGATTGTTCACAGAACGAATGATCCCGGTTCGACTTCTTGCGACGCGAGTCGAAATCGAGAAGATTATCGATATGACGATGGAATATTATGACCAGGAAGCGGTACTGGCATACAAAATAAGTGATGAGGTTATTTTGAAAAGTAAGCCAGATGTCTAACGCGTTAAACAGTATACCAATTCGTTGAATCGAGTGCGACGTAGCGTCGATGTGATCCAGCAACCAAAGGACTTGCGTCTTCAGCATCAACGGCTCCGCCATCGATAGCATCTCCGGTGTTTGGCCAAATTGCCAAAGCGTCGGTCGCGTGTGCGTTTATTACGAGAACCTCAATTCCTGATAATGCGGCCGGCAACATAACTCCATCATCTGTAGTTGCGACTACAGTGGTAACGCGGTTAACTTGGGAAGAAAGCAATGTTGCAGTGCCTTGAGTAGCCCCAGCGGCGGCCATACCGTCTTGAGTTGATTTTCGGACATACCCAGCTAACTCAAGATTTCCTCCACCAACAATATCAGCCAAGGCGATCAGTTGCGAGCATGTGATGTCGTCAGTGGTAATGATAGGGTCAATTAAATTCGCAAGAAAATCGATCACGGTTATTTTTCGTGATGCACCGTTATTCAGATAGATTTCATCGGTACCGGTTGCGGAAGCCGCCGCTGTTAATGCTGATAATTTCGAATCTGCCATAAATTTCCTCTCTTTCCATTATTTAATCGTTTATCGCGATTCTCCACCACGCGGGCCGCCAGACTCCGGCAATCGGGTCAATCCAACCATTTTCTGCAGTCCATTGGTAGCGTTTGTTCCCGGCGATTGTTCCCACAAACTGCGTTGCAGAGTTTTCACTTGAATCGAAAACGACATTCCAATTTGCTCCATCATACTGAATGATGTCATTGTTTGATGCAACAAGATTTCCCCAAGCCACGGTGCTCGTACCAGTTGACCCAAGGTCTTGAAGAATTAGATAACGCTGTCCCAGGGCTGCCGCAGGAAGACTGCTTCCGGGAAAACTTGTTCTAGGGTTAATCACACCGTCTACGGCAGTCAACGTCGTACTTGGTAGCGTATCAACATCAATAGTCCATTGCAGAATATCGGGGTTATCCGGATCTAAAACTACTGTTCCATAAATATCTGCAGTTCCATCTGCTTCATCAGTCACAAGAGCTCGAAGGCGAATTTGCGTTTGTCCGGCTTCATATTTACCGTATGAATTGAAAACATCTTCCCATGTTGTTGTCGTCGGATTTCCCCATTTATCAAGCAATGTGATTTCATCATAGGTTTCATTCACTCGTATGAACGCATCATTTGGTGTGTAGACTGTTCTGCTGATATTTGCAAGATCCCATCCAAATATATCTTCATCAGTCGATCCTTCACCTACATTGGTAAAAATCGTTTCAATTAATTTGGTTCGTGTGACCTTAGCTGGAGCCGAAATCCAGGATTCTACTTTGAACGTCAAGCTTGCGATGTCGAGACTGTCCTCAGTTCCTACAGGCATGCTTCTAGACGTGAAACTGATATTTCGTAGTTCAACTTCTTGCATAGCGGTCCAATCAAGTGGACTCGTTGATGTCTGCATGGTAATTGCTGGATTGTAGATCAATCGAATCTGTTCAAGAAGTTGCAGCTTGTGTTCGACCATCGTCGTCCAAATATCAACATTGAATTCGATGTCCAAAGGGGAAGGATTCATTCTTTCGATTTGGTAGGTGTTGCCAAGTCTATCGGTATATCCACTTCCTTCCTGGTAGGATCTTTCCGCCATCGAAATGTCGTTCGTGCTTGTATAGTTGCGAACTCTATCGCGGGCTATGTCTAAGTTGGTGATATAGTAGCTGATGAATGGAGCCGCAAGCATGGCATTTTCAGAGTTATTCCTTAGAATTTGTAAGACTTGTCGGTCAGAAGTAGCAAAGCGACAAGGAACACGCTGAAGCTGTTCCTCACCATCTATATCGATTCCGTTCGAAATTTGCAAACCCATAAACAATCGCCCGAAATGGATGATTGTTCTTCGAATGTCGCCGCCGTAGAAATACTCTAAACTTGCCATTTAATTAGACCGTTGGTTTGAAGGTTTGGGTAATCATTAATTTGATATTCCAAATTTTTATTGCTGATTCTCTTGGAGTAATATAGAGTGTGCCTCCGTTCGCAACAAAAGTATCTAACGTGAAAATTGGTACACTCCAAGCCATCTCATTCGTCTCATTTGGACCCTTTGCGAAGATGTTATGTTGAATATAAACATTTCCGATTGATCCTCCGATATCAATTTCCAGATCCAGCTTTGCTGATGCCCCGGAATCGTACGAAGAAAATATCGATAGACGCAAATCAAATGCAGAACCCACGACATTTGGAGTAAGTCGATTGTTTATTGAATCCCAGATCGCGCCATCTGGTGGAGCATATGTGGTGTTGGTATCAGATCCTAATCCATCTATGGTCAGTTTTGTTCTGGTATCGACTGGAATACTAAGCGGACTGCCGGCCGTATAGGTTGAATCAGTGTGCATTGACCAGCCACCGCCTTGGTTATTTCGTAAGCTTACTATTAAATCTCGCATATCCTGCGCAGATATTGATCCAGGTGCCTGCCCATCTTGGAACAACGTAGTCAATAATGCGGTCTGTGTTCGTACTGTGTCTGTCATTTTGAAACTCCTTAATCGAATTCACTGCCGAATTCGTCAGAAAATATGTATGTTCTAGCTGATTCGATGGCTGACCCAAGATCCTCTCGTGCTTTCATAACTTCTGTTAATCCCATCCTTGATTGGAATGTTTCTTTATCAGCACCGACGAAGGTATCGGTGTTATTTACCATATCAGTTAATAATTTTCCAGCCGGGGACCAAGCCCTACGGAAATCGGTTTCGTAATATCTCCACGCACCGGTTGATCCATCATATTGGAAAAGTTTTGGAGGATTGTAATCGATTCTAAGGAAGAATTCACCATCACTTGGTGGATCCGGAAACAATGACCCGAATTCAACGTCGTCTTGATTTAGATTAGGCGGCGCTCCGTCCCCCGGAACAGTTCCAATCTTTCTTTCATCGTATAGAACAATTTTCCCGGCTTCATTTATATCAACCCAAAGGTGGTGTTGGTCCATTTGGAAAAGCGGAACTTCGGATTCAGCTTGTTCCAAAATGGTATCCATGATAAACAATTCTTTATCTCGTGTTGATAACAGATCTCCTAGAGTTCCGCCGCCTGTTGCTGGACCCAAACCTGGCCCGGACGGAGTCTGGTTAATTTTGTTAATAATCCCTTTGAACTCTGGGGAATCAATTAGTGGTGTTGCTCGGACTCTCCAAATATGCGGTCTCCAAGTTGGACTGAATCCTTCAGAAGGGCGGTCGCCGTCTTGAATGACGTAAAATCTGTTTATTGCTTCAGAATTCGGATCAAGAAGATCATAATCTCGCATATGTGCAAATTCCAAAACGTCGCCGGCCATCAGCTTTCTGCCGATCCTCTCTAGCATATCGTTTATATGTGCAGTCACATATATGGTATCTGAACCTGAAAGTGCCAAACCAAACTGCATAAGATCGAATGAGGTGTCTTGAATTGGATAGTGAACATAGAGTTCATACACATCAGCTGAATATCGCCTGTTCTTGTTTTGGAGGAACAAATAATCACCGATATCGGTTTCAGAAGATCCGTCGAGGTATCCCGGCTCTAATGCATTCGAGGCATAATTCTCTCCGGGCCCGAGGTATTTGTGGACATAGACAATCGTACCGCCAACTTGAAATTGTTCCCGGACAACATCATCAAAGAAGTTGTAATCTGTGTTCAGATTTTTGTCATATAATCGAAATGTCATTTTATCGCTCCTCATGTATTTACCCAAGGATGCTTGACATTTTTTGTGAAAGAGTTTAGATTGTGATAAATCAAATCTTATAGGTTGTCATGGCTAAATTACACCGCAAAGGTCGAAAAACGCAATCAGATCTAACTATCCAACGAGAATTGGATAAAATTAAGGATCTGGAGAAATTCAAGAAGAGGTTCACCCGTCAACTTCAGACAACAGAAATTCTTCAAAGAAAGATAGATGCCCTTCAACGTCAGAATCGGGCTTTAACCGAAGAGCTCAAAAAATCAGAAGAAAAGCGTTTTCAAGAAAGGGTTTTGAGAAGCAAAAACCCAACTTTGCGCTCAGCCTGGGAACGGTATCTAGTCATTAGGAAATTAGTATCGTAGGTGCCGTGCAGGAGGAATCGAACCTATTGAGATTTGCTGATC
>Ga0100403_1000638_pt1 | contig 34879 bp, 47 predicted proteins | sample CryGeymet201501t_FD_83663 | JGI IMG/M metagenome (GOLD analysis project Ga0100403, IMG submission 83663) | Groundwater microbial communities from Crystal Geyser aquifers in Utah, USA - Crystal Geyser metaG 2015-01t | ecosystem: Environmental > Aquatic > Deep subsurface > Groundwater | place... | reverse complement strand
TTAGATGTTACCGCGGAGGGCTTATTTTCAAGCCCTCCGTTCACTTAATATTTACAAGTAAATAACTATATAAAAAATGGAATCAAGAAAATGAAGAGAAGTATATAGAGGACGAAATAACAATATTAGTATGATAAAATCAAAACTTCAAATGTAACATGATTGCACACATAAACAAAAATCAAAACTTCAGCATTCCCGTTCAGGTCGTCCACAACAGCATTAGCAAGTACGAGTATCTAAACAAATAATCATCTATGAAACTATCTCGCAAAACAACATTCGTCGTTCTCTTCATCATTGGCTTGTTCATGCTCTACTTCGTTCTTGACGAACTCAACGGAATACGAAATGCTAGAGAAGAAGAGCTCTCGAGTCTCCAGTCGCAGCAAGCAACACTAGATGAGCAACGAGTCCGCCTCAACATGGAATATTGCGGAAAGACGACGGATTGCTCAGACCAGGACATTATGGATTATCAGTTTATCAAATACTAAAATACACATCATATGATAAAAAGTTATCTTGCAGAAACTAGAGTCCTACTGAAAGTAGACGCATTGTTACAGTATATTAGCAACTATTTCTTGTCTCATCCGGTCGGTGGTGGGTCAACAGGAGGTCCGGGAAAGGGAAAGAGCAATCGCTAACTATGCAAACTCGCATCACAAAACTAACTGTCTACAGAGTCAACTACGAAGTCGAACGAATGGACGAAGACGGAAAGCTTCTCTACTTCACTGTCTTCCGAGTGACGCCAACGATGAGAGTGAGAGTGAGTAGGTCGTTGGCGACAGTAGAAGAAGCGTTGGAGAGAGCAACCGCAGATGCGACAATCATAAGTAAACATAAGATGTTATGAACATCTCCCCGTTTACAAATGTGGAAGGATATGGTATAATATAAAAGGTCGAACATTGACATTATTAGAAGACAAATAACCCATCGTTATGAAAGTACATGTAAAGATTAGAGGAATTGCTCCTCTCCTGATGCATAAGTTTAGCGAAGAGAAACTTTTGAAGACGAACAAGCGGGCTGGTGATAAAGCGCAGACTCCTGAAGCGCAAAGAGAGATTGCGAGCCAATACTTGTATACGGACGAAAAAGGCGTTCTCAAGCAACCTTCAATACATCTTGAGATGGCATTCGCAAAGTCAGCCACTGAGTTCAAATTGGCTGGGTCGGGTAAGAAGTCATATAAAGAAATCGTTCAAAGCGCTTGCTTTATAGACGAAGAGTATCTTACTCACGAAAATCAAGAATGGATTGTAGATGCTAGAGCAGCAGTCAATCCTTCTACTCGTGGAAGAATGATGTGCTATAGACCAAGACTCAACGAGTGGAGTTTATCATTCAACATGGATGTTCTGGACGACAGAGCAGACTTGGATGTGATAAAACAAATCATTGAGTATGCTGGATTGCACAAAGGTATCGGGTCATACAGGCCTCGATTCGGTCGATTCGAATTAGTAGAGTTCACAGATGTAAAATAACATTATGAGCGAAAAAAGTATCTCAGATGTAGACGCAGTGATGGACGTAGGACGCACAAATGGACTCTTCGACGCTTCAATCAATAGAGCGGAGTCGTTGAAGAAAGAGCCCTACACAGAAGAAGACATCAAGAAGCAACGATTAGTTATCGGCTTCGGGAACCTTCACATCAACACCGCAAAAACGAAGCTCAGCGCAGTACGAATGTTCGGGTATAGGAACACTCAGCGCTTGCTCAAAGAAGCGGTACAAAAGAAGATAAGGAAAGCCAGCAGGCCATAGTGCCTACCAACGTTGCTCCTTCGAGAGAGGGAGCAAACTGGTGGACAGTATAGTTCACCAAGACTGCCTACTGACGTAGAATGGCGAGTAGACTAGTATCGAGTGAAGACGTGAACAGAAGTTTCGTGGCGTTTCGATCAGTCTTCTAGCTTCGGCCAGAGGAGTGGGCAAAACCCACTAATGAGTTTAGAGTAGACTTGCAACGTAGCGGTACATCGACGTTTTGTGGAGAGTCGTAGAGTTCTGAGTAGCCTTCTGGCTTCGGCTAGAAGGGTGGGCAGAACTCACCAATCCTGTTTAGCGAAGAAAAGCTACGAATCGCTACGCCGCGCGAAATGAAGAAATGTTCTGAATAGCTCTCTGGCTTCGGCTAGAGAGGTGAGCAGAACTCACCAAAACGGTTAAGTTGCGCGTGGTAGAGATACGCCAGGTTGAGAAAAGAAAAGCCAACCTACGCTGAGTTTCGAATAGCCCTCTGCTTTCGAGCAGAGGGGTGAGCGAAACTCACCAGACAGCTTAGCATACTTTCGTGACGAGAAGTGCTGCGACGTCTAGAAGTGAGAATAAAAGAGAAGAGCAGTTGTGTACAGTCTTCTGCCTTCGGGCAGAATAGTGGACATAACCCACTTGCTAACGGTCGATTGGTAGTATCAAAGTATCGCCCATTGTCAAAAATGATAGAATAGACACATGACAACATTACAAAAATTAGTCTCGACAATAAAGAAGCGGATAGTGAAGCCGAAGGTGTATGCAATCGAATTGGATTGCGGAGTCATGGCGTATCTGCATTTGGGCATGGCATACTCTCTCGAAGAAGCTCTCCAAGAGGCCAGTAGGGCTCTCCTGAAGGACCCGACGAAGAGACAGGTGGAGATATCGGCATGGCATTTGAGAAAGTACGCTTTCAAACCTGTCGACGAACTCATCAACGAAGCATCGTCACTTGAGATTCTCCCTGGAGAAGTCTCGATGGACAAAAATCAATTGATGCAAAGAATAGTAGATGAGAAAAACGTAGACCTCTTCCACGAAAATCTCAGTCTCTTCTCAGTGCCAGAGCGACAGATACTGAACGACAAATTGACTGACACAGAGAAGAAGCCACCCACTCGTCGTAAGACTAAATAATACACATCACAGGATAGACAGTTTGACAAGACTATGTAGGTAATTAAAAAACTAAACAACAACTATGGAAGTCATAATAATAATGTTAATAATATGGGGACTATTCGCACTCGCAGGGTACAAAATGGCAGAGAAGCGAGGACGCAATACGACCCTTGGTGCAGTACTCGGTTTCTTTCTAGGAATATTTGCACTCATTGGATATGTAATAGTAGGCAAAACCGAGAAAAAACAAATGGAAGATATGCGAAAATTCGCAAAAATGATAAAAACTAACAATCCGAGCATAACGTATCATGAGAATTCTAACGATGTCAAGCACACTCTTCAGAAAAAAAGAACATGAACTCGAGACAACTAAAGTTGTCATCTCGTTCGATACTGCCCAAACTATTGCAAAAGCACTGACGACTCTCAAGCCGGGTGACAGTTTAGAAATAACTGCGCTCAACCAGAGAGTCGTTATCTTTTGTAGAGAAATGAAGATTGAGACTAAGAAAAAAGACCATGATGAAACACATCTCGGAGATAATTAAGCAACGCTTTGGCAGCGCGCAGACGCAAACAAATCCTTCGAAATCGCCAGACAAGACTTCGTACCTCTAGCAGTGCTTGAGAGTGAAGTAGCAAAATTGGGAATGAAGACCGTTCCGATTATCATTCGGGAAATGCCGCTTCCTGCAACAGTCGAAGAGATTCTTGTTCTAGCAGAAAGCAATAGTCAAATTTGTCCGACTGCGAAACGAGAAGGCATCGTCATTCGCCCAGTGGTCGAATCAACAATGAAAGTAGACGAACACGATACTCGGTTCTCATTCAAAGCAATTTCGAACGAGTATTTACTGGCTACGGAATCTTGATGATAGATAAGAAGAACAGCTCACTACCGAAAGGCTTCGCAGAAAGCGATCTTTTCGAGGTGGGCTGTCTTCATTGCGGCGGAAAGTACGATATTGACATCACATTAGCAACAATCACGACTCTTAGCGATGGCACTATACTTTGGTGGCATCATCGGGGTCAGTGCCCTACTAATCGAAGAAAATAATATGAATCAAAAAACATTTCTGAAACACATGGAAGCTGGATTCGCTAAGAATCTAGATATCGCTCGAGCAAAGAATGCTGACTATTCTGTAGATGATGACGCATTCCAGAACTTTCGTGCCTGTACAGCATTCGGTATTCCTGTAGAGATAGGGATTCTGGTCAGAATGACTGACAAGATGACTCGAATTTCTAATCTTCTGAATAAAGAAGCGAATGTCAAGGACGAGACGATTGCTGATACGATAGCAGACCTCTCAAATTATGCTATGATTCTGAAGGTGTATGTTGAACACGAAAAGAAGAAGTAGTTGTTAACACTAGTCGTTTTACATTCATAGAACGATATGGTATAATATGAATATGAATGAATGGGAAGACAAAACAGAATACATTCAAATCATCGAATTAGGACACTTCGGAGTAGCAATCTGGAGTTTTCCGAATCGAGATACGTCGTTCCCGTCTGCTGGCTACACCTTTGAAAAAGCAGTTGAAGAAGCTTTCAAACAAGGATATCGCCCAGTTTGCGCATACAAAGAGAAGTTTATTATGAGAAACACAAATTTGTGATATGGAAATAGTCAAGGAGCACAGACTGAAAAGTCGACCCGTCACAGATGCAGATGTCAGCAGAGTTCTAGCAGACGTGGAAGAAATGAAGAAGCTCTTCACGAAAGATACTCTAGCGCTTGCTCACTCGCAAGTAGACGACAACGACCCTCTTGCTTTCTTTTTGACAGCAGACTGGGACATCGTTGTCAACCCAGTCATCACTAGATTCACTAACTACTGGGTAGACTGTGGAGAGGGTTGTATGACATTCCCAGACAGAACTGGAATCAAAAAGCAGCGGAGACACAAGATCGACGTCAAGTGTCAGACGATTGAAGACGGTGAATTAACGGAGAGAGAAACAGTCACGTTGTCAAGCAATCCCTCATTTATGTTCCAGCACGAAATCGACCATATCAACGGAATTTATTGTTACGATGAAATACGACAAGATTAAACCCTACATCGAAAAAGGACTCATCTCAGAACAGACGTACCCTGAAAATGAGAATGTCCGCATTTTACGAGAACATGATGAACTCAGAAGAATGGAGAAAAGAGTTAGAAAGTGACTATATTCTTGACGTGATTTAAGAACAAGTGGCATGAACGTAGAACGACTTGTCTTAAGGGACATTTAGCCGAAAAATCTGGGAGAGATTCTGGGTTGTTAACATAGCATCCTTTACACACATAGAATAATATGGTATAATGTAAATATGAAAAATCTTTGTTATGCTGGAGTCGGAGTAGTCATTCTCGTAGCAGTGTGGTTATCGATTTTCATAGGAATCACAGCCATTCTCGCTTGGGCGTTCCAGGGATTGTGGAATTGGGCAATAGTCGATGCTTTCAAAATAACAACACTCACGTATAAGCAAAGTTTCGGAATCATTTTAATTCTCATGCTCGTCGGAAGCGCTCTTAAGAGCGTCACAGTCAATTCAAAATAATATGTCAAAACTTGTAATGCTAAGCGGTCTACCCGCATCAGGAAAATCCACAAGAGCAAAAGAAATAGTTGCTCAGGACAATTGGATTGGCATAAATGCAAAAAAAAAAATGCGGATATGAGAAAGGTCGATCACGTGACATCGAGATTACTAAGACGCTACGAAAGCACAGGTGAGGCAGCAACTTATATTGACGAACTATGACTAGATGGTATTGCAACAAATGCAGAATACTCTTGAAGAAGCCGTATCGAATCAACGTCTTCACAAGAGACCCGAACAAGAAGTACTTCATGAGCAATCTGCCAGTCGTACACACAGACAACGAACAGTATTGCAAGAAACATTTTGAAGAAGTAATCGAAAAAATTAGAAAGACACTATGAAAAAGTATTCAGTCACATTAGAATGCAACACTTTGCATACTGAAGAAGTCGAAGCAGAGACAGCGGAAGAAGCTAAAGAGATTGCATTATGTATTGGTCGAGGAAACTGTTTCGGTGACAGCATGAGTGTGTATGAAATAGAAAAAATATGAAATACAGAGGAGCTGCTGCACATACGGGTCTCGGTGGCAATGCAGGAACATTGATGGATTGCCAGCCAACTGGAGACAAGATGAAAGACGAATTGATTCGTTCGTTTGCTAAAGACGTATACGAGACTTTCTTCAAGGGAACGAAGACTTTCAAATACTACGAGGGCGTAGACGCTCAGTATCGAGACTACGAAGTACGAGCAGGAGTCGAACCGACGTACATGTATGAAGAGTTGGAAATGAAATCATGAACATACCCGAAACACTCAAGGCGTTAGCAGCGACTGACTCTTCGAATGAGAAAAAGAGAATCTTAAAGGAGACGAGGTCTGAGTTGCTAGCAAAAGTTTTCAACGCTGCTTACAATCATTTCATCACCTATGGCGTCCACAAGTTGGACACATCAGACGTGAAGCACGTTCAGCATATCGATGCAACAGAATGGTTCGCTAGATACTTCGTGTTACTTGCTCAGCTGTCTAGCAGACTCGTCACTGGCAACGCAGCAAAAGAAGCGATTTTGGAGCTCATGAATGAGTCGACTGAAGAGTACGGCGAATTGCTAATGAATACCTTAAAGAAAGATTTGCGTATCGGCGCTGGGACACGTGTAATCAACAGCGTGTACCCGGGATTGTTGCCTGACGACTTCTGTATGTCAGCAATGAAATATGACCCGAAGAGAGTTTCATTCCCTGTATACGTCGACACGAAGTTGGACGGTATCAGATGCATCACTGTTAGAGAGGGAGTAGAGCTGAAGCTCTATTCACGTAATATGAAAGAGTTCAGGAACTACCCGACAATCGCAGAAGAACTGAAGAAGTTGAATCTTGACGTTCGCTTCGACGGAGAAATCACGATGGGTCACTTCCAGAATCTTATGAGAACTCTGTCAAGGAAAGAAGATGGTATAGAATTGGCAAAAGACGCTGTCTACAACATCTTCGATGTCATGGATACTACGAAGACGTTTCGTGAGAGATTAGCTTCTCTTGACGACATCAAGAAGAGAATAGACCAACTCGAATTGACTCATCTGAGAATAGTCACACATCGATATGCCGATGACGAAAACGAACTAAAAGCGTTTTACACATCTCAATTAGAAGCAGGGCAAGAAGGAATCATGGTGAAAGACCTCGGAGCGATGTATGAATTCAAAAGAAGCTACTCATGGATGAAGATGAAACCCTGCAATGATATTGACATCAGAATTGTTAGTGTGCAAGAAGGACTTGGCAAATATACAAACATGCTCGGTGCATTTATATGTGAATTGCCTAACGCAAATATAGTTCAAGTAGGGTCAGGATTGACAGAAGTAGAACGACAAGAATTCTGGAAAAACAAAGACACTCTCATTGGTCGAATGATTGAAGTGAAGTATCAGGAATTCACACTAGAAGGCACTTTAAGATTTCCCGTTTTCAAGCGTTTCAGGAATGATAAAGAATAATATGACAGAAGAAACAAAATTAAAGATTAAAAAGAAAATGACTGGTCGAGTAGTTAGCGCACTAACCCGATTTAAGATTTCATTAGCTCAGAAAGGAAAATGCAAACATTCACAATTTGGCGCAAATGTTAGTCATAGCAGTAAAGGTAAAATACTTTCTGATTCACATAAAAAAAAATATCTCTCTTGCAAGAAAAAATTTGAAGTTTTCTCAGAGTACAATAGATAAAATAAAAAAGGCTAAGATTGGTTATTCTCATTCGAAAGAAGCGAGAGTTAACAGGTGACATTTTACAAACATAGTAAAATATGGTATAATATAAATATGAGTAAAGACAAGAAAGTTTTGCTTTCAGTATTCATCGCAGCAGCATCTTTTGTAACTTATGCTAATGTATATGCTGCCACATGCGAGCAAACATGCCCCCGAGTGCAGGTTTCAATAAGTGTAATCAATAATGGTGTCGGTGTGCTTTCAGCAAGCGATCTATTCTCGAATATAGATTATGCTGGGGGTCTATCCGGTGCTAGTGCACAGGGTGATGCTATTTATGAATTAGAAACAATCGGTGAGTATCAAGTCAGAGCAATTCCGTTTGTCGGACGAACACCGCCTAATCTCGATCAGTACAATGCGTACACTGGAACTCTCAGTGGAGATTGTTCTGGAGTAATCACGTGGGGAGAGATAAAAATTTGTAGCATCACATATGATGATGCTCAACCGACAGGCGAAGCTCCAGTAGTTGTCGAGTCTACTGTCGTTGTCGAAACTCCGCCTGCTTCAACGACTCCAGTAGTATTAACTGTTCCTGCTCCAAACCCGCCTCCGGCACTTGTCGTAGACCCGGCGAGTGTGCAGTCAGAAGCTCTTGTCCCGCAACCTGAAGAAACTTTCGTTGAAACACAACAACCCTTACAAATACAGAATTCTGCCATCGAAGCTCCGAAAACAATCACACCCTCGAAACCAGTAATGGAAACTACCATCGTATCCGAAGAGCGTGTAGCTGAACCTATCGTAGAGGTTCAGACTGAACAACTATCAGTGGTCGAGACGCAGCCAGAACAGACTGCAGTTGAACACTCAAATTTACTCATCAAGTTTTGGAAAGCATTCCTAAGCATTTTCGCATTCTAATCATATGAATAAAGAACAAAAGAAATTCAAGAAAGTCATAACTCTCGTAAGCATTCGATAAGGTGATGTCATCAGCATTGTCGCAAAGGAAATAGCTAAAGAGTTTTTAGAAAAACACAAGAAAGCTATTCTTGAAAAGTTGACTGTCGAAGATGTCAGCAAACTAACAGCTGACAAAGTCTCTACAAAAATAGCAGAGACGATGATAGTCACATTTGAGGAAGTTAATATCCGGACGGAATTGGAGAATCATCCGAAAAAATAGATTTTCCGCCTGCTCGTATTCTCTTTCGATTAGTCGCAGTCCCCTCTTCCACGTAGTTCGTAAGTTCTGCAATGCCCAACAGTGCAAGACACACAGACCAGAACGAATTCCCACTCCAAACGGGTTTTCCATTTCTTCTGACATAGATGATATGATTGGGCACGGTGACACAATGAATAGAACCCGAGTAATCTATCCAGTAATCTGATTTTCGTTTTTTGTTGACAGCGGGTCTATTTTTCTGAGCAATAGTCATTATCGCGTATGTTCGATGTCGCCCAAATCCATTTGGTGCGGGTCTACCGATATTGTCATCAGACCAATATACATTCGCACTGAGCCCTCTTAAAAAACACAAGCGTTGGACTTGGTCTGCTAACAATTTTGAAGTTGTGCTATAGCTCGTCTGCGTTTGACCATTCTTTAACTGTTTTCTAGAGCCGTCACCTAACACTAATGCATCGTGCAGAATAGTCAATTGTCTGCTTGACAGCGCAAATACCCACTCTGGCAGTTTTTTATTCGATGACCCATGCCCAAGATTTTCATCGCACCATCTAGATAATTTTGCAGAAAAGAAATATGTGCTGCCATCATAATTATTTTTGTGTGCTTGTTTGACGTTGAAAGGCAACTGTCGTAATGAAGAAAACATTCGATCTGCTTTCGCTCCCTGCTTTTGTGAAATACAGATATACTTTCCTTTCAAAGTGAATCCTTCTGATACATAGTATCCAATAAATTCAAGAAAGATGTCCATTGGGATATGATGTTCATAGAATTCAAAAACATCTTTTTCCCGTCCAAGCCATTCTGCATTCTTCTTGTATGAAATAATTTTCCCTTCGATCTCGTGTGGCTGTTTCAACAAATATGGTTTTTCATATCCATCGCTAACATACATTTTATGCAACGGAGTAACAACGAGATCAACTTGAGTTGTTGCAATTTTATACATCTTTCCAGAGTACTGTTTGTTGATAATGTTGGTGGGTTTCTGATATTCAATGAAACGATCTTCTTTTAGCGTAGCTATCTCATCAGTATATAGCACATCTTTGAAAAGTTTCCAGCCTACTCTTGTCAGTACTTCTGTTTGATCGTCATAACAGTCACCATGACCCTTAGAAGACTGAATAGCTTCTAGGGAATTTGTGACTGCACAAATTTGAGTCAGCAGACGATCGTCGTTGATGATTTCTATTTGAGATCGTTCAACGACTTTGTCGAATGCAGTAGCCATCGTCTGTTTCAACTTTTGGTTGAACACGATTGGAATCATCTGTCTTGGAAGCAGACCTTGCTCGTCGAATGACTCGAATTCACCTCGTGTGTTGTCGTAATAGAGACGATCGATGCCAAAGTTGTTTATTACTTTCTTTAGATACTCCAGCTGAGTGGGAGCGAATTCCAAGAAGTCTTTTCCGTTTGAGTAAGACCAGCCGTCCATCCACTTCTGGTGAATCATAACGAGCTTCTGATTCGGCCTGTGCTCTAGCACTGTCAAGTGCGAAGGGTGAGATTTCTTTCCGATGTCGAATCCAGCGATAACTTCCCCCTGCTTTGCGTATTTGAGACTTGCTTTATGAGGGACGAGGTCGTGATTGACTACTTTTCTAGTCAGATACTCTCTCGTGAAGAAGCCTTCAGTAGAATAAACTGGAGTACAGAGATACTCTCGTCTGAAAATGCGGTCTGTTCGCTCAATTCGTTTTTGTTCGAGTTCTGGGAGGTCCATCCATTCGGGCCATAGTGCTTTGCCGTCATCAGAGATAGCTGGAAGAATACGTACTGAAAATCGTCGAGTAACGTCTTTGTTGAAATAGAAGTCTTCATCTGTCTGCGGCGTACCTGCACAATGCAATTCGCCGTCAGGTTCATTCGGCATGTCAAGAATGTTCGACTTAAAAATCTCATTGATTTTCTTAATGATTGTCGGATTCAATTGATTTTCTGGGTCTTGGAACGGGTCGTCTACATATACATAATCACAGTGAATACCTCGTTTGAACTGCACAAGGCCGTGAGGCTCCAGAGAATAATGCGTGACATCGTCCCATGTGTATTTTATGACTGATTCAGCAGTTGGTTTTCTATCTCGAAGATGTCTGAAATACGGGTTTGATGCGACCGCTTGCTTTATTTTTCCGACATGATAGCCAGCCAAGTCCTGGCTGAAAGAGAAGTAGTGGGCTTCGACGTTTTTCTGCGGAAGCTCGAACATAATCTTCCACATGATGTGTGCATAGAAAGAGTAGCTCTTGAAATGATTACGTGCTGAGACTCTCATTGTCCGTTTATTCGAACCCAGCAGTCTAGCGGTGTTGTCGACGTGCTCGCCAGCTATAAAATGTCTAGAGCTCTTCGAAAAAATAGCATTCACAAAATACACGAAGTCACCTGACGCTCGTGTAATCGTTTTGATTTCTTCAGTCGAAAAGGGAGCAATTAGATCATCACTCATAATACAAGTATACTATATACTATAACAATAAATATTGTACAAATATAGAATAGTATAGTATAATATGTTATAGTGATTGTTTTTGAGCACTCGCAATCAATTTCAGCACATCCGATGCGCGAATTGCTTCATCCTCACCTGGCTTACTAGTAGTAATTTGCTGAAGCTTAAATAATCGATCTTCGTCAAAGCGAATCTGGTTGTTGAGCTCGATAATGAATCGCTTATCCTGGACTTTTGTCTTCTTAAGCTCGTCATCGAGAAGAAGTCTATTCTGCTTCAGACGCTCGCGGACAGCGTAAATAGCACCATCGACAAGATACTCTGGAGGGAATTTGCCCTTATTCTCAATCACCCAACGGATCGCAACAGACACCTTAGACTGACTGCATTGAAAATGCTCACAAATTTCATACATCTCCCATTGCAGAACAAAGTAGGCATGATAGATGCGGATATACTCCTGATGCGGCGCATCGAGAGCAACATATTTTTCTTCAATCTTACTCTTTTTTAACATATAATGATTATATACCAACAATGAAAGTTAGTAAAAGAAACAACAACTTAGTCATATCGTTCAGCTACGACCCATACCTCGTAGAGGTTGTGAAGCAGCTGGGAAATCGCAAGTTCGACAACCGTGCGAAAGCGTGGACTGTGCCTCTATCACAGATCGATACAGTGTATAACAGATTGCGCCCCGCTGGCTTTTCGTTTGACAACGACGTGCTGAACATCTACGAGAAGACGAAGAAAAAACGAAAGCGTCTTGAACGACTACGAGAGGGTTCATTCAGCGAAGCAGAACTCGCAAAAATAATGAGCGTCGGATTGCCGCTCTTCCCGTTCCAGCAGAACAGTGCTGGCTTCATGTGTGCAGCACAAAGCGCGCTGAATGGTGACGAACCCGGACTTGGAAAGTCTATCCAATCGATCGCAGCTACTCGCATTTTAAGATGCGAGAAAGTCTTAGTACTGACATTTGCAACATTGAAAGGTACATGGGAAGAAGAACTTCACAAGTGGGTTCCTGACGTGAAAGCAATCATCATCAAAGGAGAGAAGAAATACAGAGACAAACTGTGGCAAGCAGACCACAACTATTACATTGCAAACTATGAGCAACTTTTGAGAGACCTTCCTGAGATTCAGAAAATCAAGTGGGACGCAATCATTGCTGACGAAGCAACTAGAATTTCTAATCCGAAAGCAAAGACAACGATAGCCATAAAGAAAATCAATGCAAGATTCCGTTTTCCTCTGACGGGCACGCCGTTGAATAATTCTGTTCAAGACATCTGGAGCATATTAGACTTCTGTGACCCTGGGTCGATGGGGTCGTACTGGCAATTCCTTGACAAATACTGCGAACTAGACGTCTGGAAGAATGTGAAAGCATACAAGAATCTCAGTATCTTGAAAGAAGTTATTCGACCGATGTTCATACGTCGACTGAAGAAAGAAGTACTCAGTCAGCTTCCAGACAAGTTGTACGATTCAATCTACATCGAGCTCTCTCCAGAAGAACGCGCATTCTACAACGCAGTTAAAGATGAAATCGCTGAAGAATTGAAAGACCTCGGAATGAAAGATCGACGCGGTCTCAGCAACGTTATGACAAAGATGCTACGGCTGCAACAAGCTACAGACAGTCTATCGTTAGTCAGTCATGACAGTTCGAAGTCATCGAAGCTAGACGCGTTGAAAGAACTTCTTGAGATTATCTGTGCTGGAGAGAACAAAACTATCATCTTCACGAAGTTCAAGCAGATGGCGATGATTCTCATGGAAGAGCTGAAAGAGTATCACCCGCTTCTGATTGCAGGAGGAGTGACAGAAGACGACAGAAACATCAACAAGAAGTTGTTCAATGAGAATCCGAAGCACCAAGTGTTAGTCATGACAGATGCTGGAGCATTCGGATTGAATCTTCAGTCGGCTTCTTCAGTGGTTCATTATGATTTGCCATGGAGCATTACTAAGACTCAACAACGAGAAGATCGTGCTCATCGAATCGGACAAAAAGGAAATGTGACAATCTACAAACTGATTGCTAGAAACACGATTGATGAGTACGTTTTGAAAGTTTTGCACCAGAAGCAGAGAACTGCTGAAAGAGTATTAGGAGATAACGACAAGTTGAAGAAGCAGAGTGTATCAAGAGCCATGCTTCAGAAGCTACTTCAGTAATTTACACCATGCAGAAAGGTTCAACACACACAACAGAATCAAAACTCAGAATCAGCGAGTCTCGCAAAGGAAAACCTTCTGGGATGTTGGGTAAAAAAATGAGACCGTATTCAATAGAACACAGACTAAAGATAGGCAACGCGTTGCGCGGTAAGAAAAAGGCCCCTCTGTCAGAAGAAAATAGACGGAAAAGAAGTGAGATTCTACGTGGCAAGCCTTCTAGAATGAAAGGAAAGAGACATTCAGAAGCTACAAAACAAAAAATGAGTCTTTCTCATGTCGGAAAACAGCATTCAGAAAGCGCAAAACAAAAGATGAGCGAATGGAAGATTTTGCATCCTAACAAAAAATACAGCAACACGTCGATTGAGAAGAAGCTACAAAAAGTATTAGATTCTCTTGGTGTGTTGTATTTAGCTCAACACCCCATAGAGAAGATAGCAATCGTTGACTTTTATATTCCAGAAAAAAGGATAATACTAGAATGTGATGGCTGCTATTATCATAATTGTCTTATCCATTATCCAACCTTTCATGTTAAAAGGAGAAAGCATGACATCAAAAAAAACAAAACAGCTGACAGAAAAAGGATATAGCGTTATAAGGATTTGGGAACATGAAAAATATGAAAAGCGTGATATACAGAAGCTGTTGCAATAATGTGGTACAATTGTACATACTTGTCAAAATATGGTAATGTATGACTATCAGCAATGAAAAGGACAAAAAGGTCGAAAGGCGTCCGCGCGGCTGGAATTTACGAGCGCTTAAGGGAAAGAAGAAAGATAAGAACAGCCCTGAGTTTAAGAACTGGCTCGAGAAGCATAGAGCTTCTAGAAGCAGGACTACTCGGAAGAAGCTCGAAGAATTAGCAAAAGCGCCATTGTCTGCAAAGATTACAAATACACAATAGCAAACTATGAGCGAAGAACAAAAAACAAAGCTACTGACAGCCAGACAAATCTGGGCTTCTAAGAGAATCTACTGGGTGACGTCATACAAAGCGCTGCTCAAGTATATCTCTAAAGACTACATTGAAATCTTCAAGCCAATCACGACTGGCTCGAAGTCTGGTAAACGATACTACGTTCGTGAAGAAAATCTAGAGAAGTTCATCAAGATGTTTGAGAACAACGAGCTCAGCTAGTAGCTAAGCTGTCAGTTGTAGTCAGAAGTCCTCAGGGTCCTACTCGTTAACTTGGTCAGCAAGGTATGATAGAATCCACATCATAACCGCAAATCGTATGCAGACAAAAAATCCCATCCCACAATCAAATAAAATTGACAGTCAACAACTGCTTGGTCTTAGGAGTTTTCTCCTAACGGGAAGATGGGCCCGTTTGTCAGATCAGGCAGTTGTTGCTTGTTAATTTTATGAAAGAAAAACAGACATTTGATGAAATCAAGAGCTTCGTAGAGCATTACGCTCGTTTGGGAGACATCGTAAGCACACACAGGGGTCTAGCAAGAGCATTCGGAATAGAGGGCGGCATGCTCATAGGCACATTTCTAAGTCTCTACTCATATGAAGTAAAACGTCCAGATTCGTTGCCATTCGAATCTGTCTGGAAAGCAGACGGGTCTGTGTGGTTGTCAATCACAGTTCCACAGCTCGAAGAGCTGACTCTCATCCCGTACAGAAGAATGCTGGAGTTGCGTAGCGAATTCAAAAAAGCAGGGATTCTTCTGATAGAGCAGAATAGAGGCAAACGAGAAACGTTGTATTCTCTGGATGTCGGAAAGTTGTTCGAAGTCGTCGACAAAAGAGTGAGCAAACTCGACGTCGCACAGAAAATCTCATACTCTCGCGCGTACGTACGTCGCGATATAACTAATAGTAGTAATACTACTAAAAAGAATATAACTACTATAAATAATAATATCGAATCTACAGTGGCTTCTACAGTGGCTTTTGACTCAGACCAGTACGTTAAAGAGAAGTTGTTGGGAGTCAAAGAGAGTAGAAAAGATTTATGGATAATAGGACAATTTGCAAAATTGAAAAAAATCAAATTCAAAGATGACTCTCACATCCAGTCATTCATCTCGCAGAACATCAGAGCAGCTAGAACAATCAAAGACTTTCCAGACTCTGACCTTCGCAAAGCAGCGAAGTATTGCAAGAAACATTATGAAGATGACCGCGTCGATGGCGGTCAAGACCCTCTCCCATGGAATTTATACACTATGGGAAAGATATTATCAAGCGGCGTACTAAACAGAGAAGACTAACATGTCAGACACAGGACTATCATTTGTAAACGACAACGACATCGAGCACCAGAGTGCGACAGCAGCTGAGCTGACGATTAAGCTCTGCCCGTGGTGCGGAAACGACAAGTACAAACTCTATGTCAACAAGCAATCGGGATTGTACGACTGCAAAGTCTGTGGAATGCAGGGCAATCTCTACATGCTGAAAGCAAAGTATGGCGCTCTCAACGACATCGCGACAGCAGATGTGCTTCGTAAAAAGTACACGCCGATGAGCATGGAGACTTTTCTTAAAGGAAGAAAGGCATTTGAAGAGAGTGAAGGTGCTCAAGAATACATGCGAAAACGCGGATTCACAGATGAGACTCTCGAATTTTTCAAAATTGGCTTGCACGAAGAGTGGATTCTCATACCGCATTTTTTCGAGAAGCAGCTTTGGAATTTCAAAATGCGTCGCTGGATTGGAGATAAAGCATTCAAACGTGTCTCAGGCCAGCCCACTGTTCTCTTCAACGCAGACAGTCTAGATTGCGACAAACCTGCCCTGATGATAGTAGAATCTGAGACAGACTGCATGGCTGCTAGACAGATGGGAGTAGAAAATGTAGTCGGCCTCACAGGCGGTGCTCAGTCATTCAAACCAGAGTGGCTGAAGATTTTCAATAAGTTCAAAGAAGTCTATGTCGTTCTCAACTCTGACGAAGCTGGACAGAAGGGAGCACGAAAAGTAGCTGAAAAAGTCGGATTCCCGAAGTGCAAGAATGTTGTGTTGCCTACAAACGACATCAACGATTATCTCAGAGAGCAAGACCCTGCTACTTTCAAAAAGTTTGTCAAAGAGAATGCATATAGATTTTCAATCAAACACATCTCTGACGTCGGTGATTATGTTGCCAACATCGACCAGTGGTTCGATCAAGAGGGCTCTCTCGAGGGATTGAGACTAGAAGACTTCCCGAAGCTCGACAAAGTACTGAACGGTTTCAAAGCAGAAGACCTCATCATTTTGATGGGAGACTCAGGTGTCGGTAAAACAACATGGGTGCTCAACGCAACGCTCCAGATGATTCGTGAAGATAGGAAAGTATTGCTATTCTGCCTCGAAGGAAAAATCAACTACTACATTCTCCGTATGATGAGCATTCATTCTGGAAAAAAGATTGAAGAGCTCAGAAAAGATGACAGCGAATGGGAGATACTCAAAGACACTTTCTCAGAATTCCCTCTCTACTTCTACTCGGGTGCTCAAGCAGACATGGACCCGAAAAAGCTGGGAGAGCTTTTACCAGCAGCTGTGAAGTCGTATGACATCGAATTCGTAGCCATAGATAACCTCCAAAAACTAGTCAAAGGGTATGCAGATGTGTTTCAGCGTACAGGCGACGCCATTTCAGTGCTAAAAGACTTAGCAGTCGACTTGAAAGTTCCGGTGCTCATCATCTCTCACGTCAAGAAACTGGATGCAAAATCTAAGCACAACATCACGATGCATGATGCAAAATCATCATCAACTATCTACCAGGATGCAGATACTGTGCTCATAATCAACGTGAAAAAGAACGGAGACTACGACATGGTCGTCGAAAAGAATCGAACGGGCGAAGGAGGAATTCACATTCCGATTTCTCTCAACAAAAACATTGCAAGATATTACGAGACAGACGGTGTTCCTTCAGAAGAATCAACGGTCGACAAGAAGAAAAGTGATTCACAAGAAGAAATAGAAGCTGACTGGGAAAGTGAAGAGCTCTAGTTATTAACACTCCCAGATTTTACATCTACTGGGTGATATGGTATAATATAAATTATATGGCTAAAAGAAAAGCGGCACAACTAGACAAAACAGAAGAACGGAAGCGACTCTCTCTAGAAGACGCCTCCTTCATCGATAAAAGTGGCAAGAAGAAGATGCTCTTCGATGTCATTGATAAAGAAGTAGATTGCTGGTTCCTAAAGAACAAGGGACTCTGGATATTGACTCATGCTGCAACAGAAAAGATTGCGTTGAAAGCAGGCATCAGCAGCAATTATTTAGTTGATGAATCTCCGAACGTTCAGCCCACGTACCAAAATGAATTGGAGCACATCGTCCGCGTGACAATAAAATGCAATGCTAAGAAGGGCTCGGGCTGTGTTCACAACGAAGATGAGAACACGTTTACAGTAACAGGAGAATCGAATCGTGTAAATACGCCCCATAGGGGGCGTGGTTATTTGCGTAAGATGGCTGAAAAGCGAGGATTCGATATCGCAGTATTGAAACATCTCGGCCTCTACACGACTGTATTTTCAGAAGACGAAGTAGACGAGTTCAAGAATCCTAGCGACAGAAAAGACGTCGGTCTTCTTCCAGGTTCTAAAGAGTTTGAAGCGATTGTCGAAGAAATCAATCTCATTCTCAATGCAGCAACGAAGCAAGAACTGAAAGCAGCTGGCTCATTTATTAAAAAGCGAGTTGCGGAAGGAAAATACTCTGAAAAGCAACATAAATATCTCAAAGACCTCTTTAAGAAAGAAGTCGCAGAGAAAGTTGAATCATTTTGAGAATATGAAAACACAAGAATACCCCATCGACAGAATATCGGCGTCAATGATTAACTCCTATTTGGAGTGTCCTCAACTTTTCTATTACCAATACATCGCTAAGATTCAACTACCTCAGAAGCAACAGCATCTGCTCTTTGGTAGTGCTATTCACAAAGCGCTGGAAATGATGACGAAAGGAGACCCGAATCCCGTGTCATGGTTTGATAAGACTCTCGATATCAACAAACTGGGTGAAGATGAAAAACATCTTCATCCAGAGCTTGTCAAACTGGGTTACGAGATGCTTCAGAACTACAAAGACTACTATCCGAAGCTAAATGGTCTCTATCGACTAGAAGGCGGACAGGCTGAAAAATACTTCCGCAGAAAACTTATCAATCCAATCACTGGTCAAGAATCGACTCTTCCATTCTCGGGGGTGCTCGACCATCTTACGATCGAAGGCCGGATTATCGACTACAAAACTGCGGCGAGCTTCTGGGACCCAGACAGTGCAGCATCAAAAGTCCAGACTCTCCTCTACAACCTCTGGTACTATTCAGAGTTCAATGAGGTTGCGGAAGAGACTTTGTACTTTGTCCTGCTGAAGAAGTACAAACAGCACAAGCATGACCAGGTCATACAAGTGGTGTCGACACATGTCTCGTTAGAGGACATGGCGGCAGCATTTGATGAGGTCGAACTGATTGTGGAAAAGATTCGGCAGGGAATCTATGACGCTCCAAAAAGCGGAATTGGATTCTTCGCGAAGCAAGAGCTTGCTCGTTACGAGGAAGCATTGTTATTACAAGGTGGTGAAATATAACAGATAATCATTATGTCAGACACTGTAAAAATTAAGATTGCGAAAGTTGGTCGCAAAGAGATGCCTTCAAAGTTCAAGGAAGGAGAGACCTACAACATCACAAACATCTTGGATGAAATCTCTGGACGCAAAGGTGCGGCCATGGGTGCATTTGCAGATAGTTGGAAAGTTGGAGATACTGTTGAAGGTATCTGGGAGAAGCGTACTTGGAAAGACAAGGACGGCTTCGAACAAGAGTCTTGGAATATCAAGAACCCGAACAAGAAAGAGTTCAGGGGTGGAGGTGGCGGCAACTGGGGTCCTCGCAAACCAAACATCATAGATGCGTATATGGTTGCGGCGACACTAGCGCCAATCATCTTCAAAGACAAGAAAGTCAAGCTTGACGACATCGCCAAGTTGGCAGAAGAAGTCTTGAAGAGACTAAACGCTGCTACACCCGCTGCTGACACAAAGAAAGCTGAGGGGAAGGATGTCGATCTCGACAAGGAGGAGACTCCTAAGAAGAAAGCAACTAAAAAAGATGCTGACTTCGATGTCGAGGAAGAGCCTAAGTCGACAAACAAGTCGGAAGACGAGGATGAAGACGAAGACGATCCGTTCTAATGGTCGATAAATTATCAACTAGGTTAGTTAACTCAAATCCGTCATGGACAAGATTGAACAAATCGTAGCGACTATCGAAGGCCAGCTTGCTGAGATTAAGTCTGAGATCGAGACGGCGAAAACGAAAGGTTTCGTCTATGCTCGAGCAAAGAACATCCGCAAAACTGCTCAGGAACTCAAAGTCGCAGCCCAGAACCTCCGGGTCATGACATCTGAAGAGTTCAAAGGCTCCTCTGAGGAGTAGTCCTCAGAGGCAGTCTTCACGGAATAACAGACTATGTTGTCATTCATAGCACAATTCAGCAAACAAGACGGTCCCAACGGGGCTCATCAGTATAAACTGATTCTTGATATCGATGAAGCACATCGAGCAGGTTTTCTTCCGATAGCTCAACATTACTCGAAAGGAGACACATTCTTAGTCTTGATGTTGCCAGTCGATGAAGACTTCGCCAGCTTTGGTGAAGTAATCAACGAAACTAAAGACATGACAATAAATCGTTTGCGAAAGCAAATGCATGCTCTACTTCGTGAAGTAGCGACAGAGAAGGGGTTGACAGTAGCTGAAGTCAAAACTTCTCTCAAGGAGATGCTCAAAAAGAAAGGGCACCTTGAAAAATCAACAAGTGAGCTGGGAGTTAAGGGATTCGCTGCGGCAATATACTTGTTGCAAAACGAATTCTAATCACAAATTATGAAAAGTACGACATACGAAAAGAAAGTGTATTCTGCTCGCGAAGCATTACAATTTCTTCCGCAAGTAGCAACTGAGCCGACTCTAAGAAAGCTCATCGATGAAGACTTGCTGAATGAAAAGTTGCTCGGAGCAATCGTGCAACGAGTGGGGAAGCAGAAGCGGTATTACATACCCGCTAGCACCCTCAGTCGGCTCGTTGCATCTTATTAGCACAAACAACAGTCAATGGCAACTTACAGACATCCGAGAACACAGGATACGAAGTGGGGAGCCTTCTGGGTCATGGCTAAAGATTTCGACTCTGGCAAATATGACAAATACATCATCCAAGAAGAGGACACTGACAAAGTCTATACATTCCTGCATGAACGAATTGTCAAACACTTGAGTAACAATCCTGGCGACAGAGACTCTAGAGAAGGCTTCGCCCAGGGCAAGCCATTCATCAGACTGCGATTGCATTTAGCGGAAAAAGAAAATGAGTAATCTAACAGACATCTGGAACACACAAAGAAACTTCCAAAAGAATTTCTTCAATCCAGACAACATCACAGAAGAAGAGAAGATCGCTCTCTCGAAGGAATACATCCTCAGCATGCATCGAGAACTCGGTGAAGTTCTCAACATCATGCCATGGAAATTGCATCGAGCAAATGAGAAGGACTACAACAAAGAGCATCTTCAAGAGGAGCTTATCGATTGCTTCAAATTTCTGCTCAATGTCTGCATTCTGCATGGAATGACGCCTGAGAGCTTCGAGAAGTTGTTCTTCGAAAAATCAGCAATTGTTGAGAAGCGATATTCAGATGAGATGGGACACAATCCAGCTCAACTGAAGCAGCCATTCAAAGAGTATGAAGAATCTACACCAGAACACGCATAACGAAGCACGTCCGTTCTTGGAGATATACGATTCTCTGATGACGAATGGCAAAGAAGTTTCTCCTCGAGGACTCCTGATTAAAGAACTCGAGAACGCAACGTATGTCCTTCCGCCGTACGTTCGCTTCGCCAACTTCGATGCTAGAAAACTCAGTGTGAAATACATCAAACGAGAGTTTCTCTGGTACTTGAAAGGCGACAGATACGACACTAGCATTACAGAGCATGCTAGTTTGTGGAAGGGTCTCATCAACGAAGATGGCGGAATCAACTCGAACTATGGTCAGTACATCAACAAGCAATTCGACAATGTCATCAAGACTCTGCAAGATGACAAAGATTCTAGAAGAGCAAGCATCATGATACTGTCAGTAGACCATCTGCTTTCAGTGACAAAGGATTATCCTTGCACGTATGCTCTCAACTTCAGAATCAGAAACAACAAATTGAACATGACAGTTCATATGAGATCGCAAGATGCGGTCTTCGGGATGGGAAACGATGCTCCGGCATTCTCTTTCGTCCAGGAGATGGTCTTCGTCGCTCTCAAATCAGCGTATCCAGAGTTGAAGATGGGAGAGTACTTCCATTTTGCAGACTCTCTACACGTCTACGAACGACACTTCGAGATGGTCAATAGACTGCTAACTGACGCTGAATCGACACCAGATACCTTCAAAGCAGTTGAGTGTCCGAGGATGTCGTCTCCTGAAGAGGTAGAATACCTAAGGAAGACTGACCTAGGGCACACAGATGTGAACGCAGTGCCTGAGAACTTCACTTTCGCACGGTGGCTGCTAACAGAATAACATGGCAAAAGACACTGACACAAAATACAAAGTGCTAACTGGCTGGGACGACTGGTCTGATATCGTGCTAATCCTGAAGAAGGGACATGAGACTCTTGAACGACGTCTGAAAGACAAGCCCTGGTATTTTACAGTCAAGACGGTGGACTTCAACAAGTTGGGAGGAGAGAAGAGGTTCGGAAAATCTGTGAATGCTGGCACGATAGAAAAGTTCGTTGAGAAAGGCGACTACACTCTCATCTATTGTAAATACACGTCGAAGAATCCGTTAGTGTCTAAAATTGTATGTGGTCTGAAAAAACTCGGTGTCGTCACGTACGAGTCAGACCTCTCACGAACGAAACGTTATCTTGTTGACAACAAGGTGCCCATAGCAGAAGATTTGAACATTCTCTATTTCGACATCGAAACTGACGACTCCAGCGGAGCAGGAATAAAGATTGGGAGAGACCGAATCCTCTCATGGGCAGCATACAACAACCGCGGAAAGAGCTGGTATTACGACGTAGAAGATGAAAAAGCATTGCTTCAACGGCTGATTCGATTGATAGACAAACACGACATTTTCGTCGGTTGGAACTCACAGAAATTCGACCTCCCGTATATCCAGAGCAGAATGGAGAAGTACGGATTGAAGTACGACTGGAGAAGACGAATTCATCTCGATTTGATGAAACGCTGTATCAAGCTCTACACATACGAGATGGACAAAATCGGATTGACGGGTTTCGCACTCAACGAGGTCGCTAGAGTCTTCTTGGGTGAAGAGAAAGTGAAGCACGAAGAGGGAATCAAAGAGATGTATGATAACAACAGAGAGTTGTTGGAAAAATACAACCGCAAAGACTCTGAACTTCTCATGAAGCTAGATGCGAAGCTCGGCATCATCCAGCTGATGATAAACGAATGCAAGTGGACTGGAACAACTCTCGACAGATTCTACGTAGGAGAACTTCTTGACAACTACATGCTTAGAAAGTCGAAAGACCTCAAGCAATATCTCTATTCACGACCCACGTACGAAGAAGCAGAAGCTAACAAAGTTGTGCATATCATAGGCGGGTACGTGAAGCCACCGATAACTGGACTCTACACAGATGTTCGAATCTTCGACTTCAAGTCGCTGTATCCATCAATGATTGTGAGTTGGAATATCGGTCCTGACTCGATGGACCGTGAAAAATCAAAGTTGGGAGATGTTGAATTCAGAAAGTTCCTTACAGACCCTGACAGAAAGATAGAAGACGTCGACTTCAACGAGTGGTACAATTTCCTTATGAAGCAAAAGAAAAGAATAGACCCGAAGAATGAGTGTTGGCAGACTGCTAACAATAACTTCTTCAGGACAGCTGTAGATTCATTCATCTCCAGCTTAGTCGAAGAATTGCTTGAGTTGCGTGGTGAGATGAAGAAGAAGTTAGAGGGTCTGAAGCCGGGGTCTCCAGAGTACGGGAGTACTCGTTCTTCTCAAGCAATCGTGAAAGAGTTAGCAAATTGTTTACATCCGAGCACGACACTGTACGTGCATGATGTCGATGCAGACATCTACCGTGCTATGTCAGTTAAAGAAATTCACGATTCAAATAAACAATACGAGATACAGTCGTATAATTTTAAGAACGACGCTGTCGAGTGGCAGCGCATTAGCAAAATCTGGAAGACATCGTCTCAGCATTTAATAGCAATTAAGCCTGCGCATTCGTTACAGATTTTATGCACACCTGAACATCGTTTGTTTGCTACGTCATTTGTGAATCCCGCATACAGAAAGAATCGAAATCAAAAGAGCATCTTATCAAATTCTCATATGCAATTAACACAATTGAGTATTCTTGAATTACGAAAAAAGACTGCTTGCGACTTACAACAATTCGATCTGCTAGTCAATCTTGCATCTACTACGTACACTCAAGCACAAGCAGAATACTTAGATTTGCGTAAGCACGACTATTCAGTATTAAAATCTGTATCGACACCTATGCTGCATCTGTCATGCGCACAAAAAAAATATCGCAATCAAGATCTCGTACAAACATCCAGTGCTGCATTTAATGAACTTGTGCAGTCAAGATACGTCAATAGACACAAACAAAGTAAACAGTCAAATAACAGGTATCACCACATGATTGAGCTGGATGACAAACTGTGGGATGCGGTAAAAGCATTGACTCTTGAAGAAGTCATCGAGTATGAACTTCGCATTAGTTTGAGTGATAACGGGCATAGAGTTCCGCTAGCATGGCGAATAACAGATAATCTATTATGGGTGTTTGGCATGTATGTAGCAGAGGGCAGCGGCGGAATAAAAAAGAACTCGAAGGGACAGACAACTGGTGGTATTGTCGTGTCAAACACGAACACACACTATACTGATAGAGTTAAAAGAACATTTGTTGAAGTAGGCTTACATGAAACGAGAATCAAAAATAATGCAGTCGGGTGTGCTATCTTAAATGCATTGATTGGGGAGTTTTTCTCAAAAGAGTGCTATACTTCACAAACTGAATTCAATGCTACGACAAAGAGTGTCCCACGTTGGATTTTTTCTCAATCTAAAAAAGAAATTGCTAGCTTTATAAAGGGCTATGCAGACGGTGACGGAAACTCAAAACACAGAGATAACTATATCAGATGCACGACTGTATCAAAACAGTTAGTGTATCAGATCTCTGATCTTTTAAGATACGTTTATGAACGACCCGTCGAGATCACAACAGCACCCCCGGCTAATGACAATTGCAACGTGTCATATCGAATGTTGATGAATTTGAATGTTGCTTCTAGTATCATGACGTACTCATCAGACAAAGCATACACGCTAGACTCTATTCGCAATATAGGCAACTTCGAATATTCTGGAGATGTGTATGATATCGAAGTTGAAAAAAATCATAATTTTTTTATCGGATGCACTCTCAGCCACAACAGCATGTACGGGATAACGGGCGACAGAACATCTAGATACTTCGACAAAAACGTAGCAGAGTCAATCACGATAACTGGACAATTTTTGAACAAAGCGGTGTCGAGCATCTTTGAAAAAGTGAGTTCTCAAAAAGTAATTTATGGCGATAGCGTAGTGGGCTCTACAAAAATTAGATTTAACGATAGACTTTTAACATTCGACGAACTTTGGAAAAAATTTGAAGTGAGAGCTGTGAAAAGAGGCACTAAAGATATTGTTGATTTTGATATACACATGCCGCATGCTCAAACGTATTCGATGCTATCTAAAAAAGCAGTGCTCACAGATAGAAATATAGAAAAGAAACAGCACGTTAGTAAAATGATTCGTCATTGGACTACAAAAGAGCTATACGAGATTACTACTGAGTCGGGCAAAAAAGTAGTAGTCACAAAAGACCATTCAATGATCGTGAATCGCAACGGAAAGAACATAGTCGTACAGCCGGCAATGATAAATATGAAAACTGATTTATTGTATTGTAAAACAAAACGTAAGAAAACAACACCATCTACTGCATTTAAGAAAAATAGTAAACCCTGGTGTACTGGATTAACTAAAAATTCAGATGCTAGAGTAGCGACTCGTGCTAACATGGCTGCAGTGGGATTGAGAGAGTACTACAATGTAGAAGAGTCACGTCAAAAAGTTAGAGTAACCCGATTGAAACAAAAATTCGGAAAAAAAGAAACCGCACTCGAGCGTTACTTCGAAGCAGCTCTGAAAAAAACAAAAATACATTATATGCGACAACACAGTATTGAGCGATATTGCACACCCGACTTTATCATACTAGACAAAAAAATTGCTATCTTTTGTGATGGTGAGTATTGGCATCCAGTCGCAGGAAAAGCTATGAAAAAACTGAATACTACGCAATTGCATAATTTAGAAGTAGACGCTAGACAGAATGCATTGCTCAAGAAGCGTGGATGGACGGTGCTACGTTTCACTGAACATGAAATCTACACAGATATAGACAATGTCATTAAAAAATTGCAAAAGATATGTCATTAAAAAGAGAAAAAATTGTTAGCATCAGAAAGATACAGAATACTGGTCAATACGTGTATGATTTTGAAGTGCCCAGCACTCAAGCATTTTTAGCAAATGACATCATCGTTCACAATACTGATAGCATTTTTGTGCCGCTACCCGGCACTCATGAAGACATCGACAAGCTGAACGACGACATTGTGAATCCTAAATTAGTCAAATTCCTGAATGAGAAGTTTCATCTGACGACAAACATCGTGCATCTAGAATACGAGAAAGCGTACAGGAAGATGATTATGGTCGACAAGAAACGATACACTGGAACGATGATGTGGTTGAATGGTCAGAAGACGGACATGATTTTCTCCAAAGGCTTGGAAGACGCAAAGAAAAACACAATTGGCATCACAAAGAGAGCTATGAGAGACTTGTCCAAGATGGTCACATACGAAGACAAGGGGAAAGACCATATAGTAGAATGGCTCAACAAATTAAGAGAGACAGTTTTTGATGAGAAAACTTCTGTTTCAAAAGAAGACCTCATCATCAGTACTAGGTTGTCGAAGCCGACATACAAATATGCTTCAAAATCTGCCCACGTTATCTTAGCTGAGCAAATGGTCGAGAAGGGATTGATTCTACAGCCGAGCGAAGAAGCAGATGCTTGGGGGACTAGAATAGATTACATCATCTCTGCTTCAGTTCCAAAACAGACTGCTGTGCATGTCGATGATTATGACGGTACGTGGGACAGACGATATTATTGGGATACTCAAATCTACGCCCCCATCATGAGAATTCTACAGACAATCTGGCCAGAACACTCAAAAGAATGGGCTAGCTACTCGTTGGCTGAACAGGAGAAACTGAAAAGAGCGGAAGAAAAAGAAATTCGTCGCATCGAACGAGAAAAAGAAGTTGAAGCAAGAGCTCAGCGAAAAATAGAAAGAGAAGAAGCGAAGAAAGCAAGAGAAGAAGAAAGACTTCAAAAGAAAGCAGCTAGAGAAGAAGCAAAGAAGCAACGAGAAGAAGAGCGCGTTCGCAAGGCTGCAGAACGAGAAGAGAAAAAGAAACCGAAGCAGAAATCATTATTCGAAGAAGCAAAGAAGCAATGAGAAAAAGAGCGAGAGCAACGAAAGAAAGGACGAGAAGTAACGGCTGCGTCGAAGCAAGCAAAATAAAATTATAATAAGTCTTCAATAAAAAGTAGCATGCAACAAAAAGATAGACGCGGTGAAAAGATACGATTGAAACTGATAGGCAACAAGATGTCTGAAAAATCAAAATCGAAAATGCGCAAAGCACATCTAGGAAAAAAAACACGACCCTGGACTGACGCAGAAAAAGAAGCGTTTCGACAAGCCAGATATCGCACAGTTGAAAGACTTCTAGCAGAAATACCAGCTCTTGAAAAATTAGGATATCGCTGTATACCCGTCGGTCATCGGACGACTCCAGACATAATAGCGATCAAAGGAAAAGATATAGAAGTGACGGGTGTTGAAGTTGAATACGGAAAACCGAATTATGCTAAATACGCTAAAAACGCAAAAGACTACTATGATGACATTTTATGGATTTTAAGAGGCACGACTCTTCCTAAGGCTGTTATATTTGAAGGGCCTGACGGGTGTGGAAAAACACATATAGCAAAAGCATTTGTAAAACGACATGTCGAATTCAATTATTTCAAATTGAAAAAAGACAAAGTATACGTAAAAGACGTGTCACCCGACATCCTGAAGCTAGGTCATGAATTAGAAGCAGAATTCTTTATCTCGTTTGTGAGACAGGTTAAGTTCAACGCAGCATTTGATCGAAACTACCCGAGTGAGATATGCTACGGAAGAGCATTCAGAGCAATTGATGAAAAATACTGGAGAATTGTAGATTTAGAGCACTCGAAAATTGGCACAAAAATTATTTTGTGCATAAAAAATGCTAAACGCAAAGATACTTTGTTTACTAGAAAGCAAGTTGAGAAAGTTCAAAAAGAATACATGCGTTTTGCTAAAGAAACAAAATGTAAAATTCTAGTTTTAGACACGACCGATGAGAATCTGAAAGAGCAGTTAAAAAAGATTGACAACTTTGTGTATGGGTTTAGTCATACAACTAAATAAAATACCCTCGAAAACACACCTTTACAGAGCTTGAACGATATAGTATAATGTAAATGATATGGAATCAGTCAACACTCTCATTCTCGGCGGCGGCATCAGTGGAATAGCATTCAGCCACTTCTACGACAAAGACGACTATCTCATTATAGAGAAGACTGACCGACTCGGCGGTCTTTGCAAATCATTCAAAGTCGGAGACTCTATCTTCGATTACTCGGGTCACTTCATGCATTTCAAAGATATTGAAATTGAGAAATACGTGAGAGACCTCGTGGCCAAACATTCAACTGGGGAATTCAGACAATACGAAAGACGGGCAGGAATTGCGATGATGGGCCCTGACGGCAGAGTTAGTCAAGTGGTAGACTATCCATTCCAAGCTAACATCCATCAACTCGACAAAGGCGTTTTCATCGATGCTCTTACTGACCTCTGGTACGCTGGAATAGCAGACAAAGTGACAGGTCATATCGCTTCGTTTGAAGACCTTGTCAGAAACACGTTTGGAAACAAAATCACAGACATTTTCTTCAAGCCCTACAACGAGAAATTGTATTGCACAGAGTTGAAGAATATCTCTGCTGACGGAATGAGAAGATTCATACCGAAAGTCTCTTTCGCTGAAGTGATTGAAAACTTCAAAGCACCGAAAAACTTCGGGTACAATAGTCTCTTCTTGTACTCTCCGACGTCGGGCATTCAAGGTCTAGTAGATGCGTTCGTTAAGGAAAAAACAGTGAACGCATCACTCAATGAAGAAATAATAGACATCGACATCTACCAAAAGATAGTGAAGACTGACAAATGTACAATCACATACGAGACACTTATCAACACACTGCCATTAAATCTATTTACTAAACTAACTCATCAGGCGGACGTTGGTTTGAGAAGCGTAGATGTGAATGTCTACAATATCACATATAAAGGAGAGAGTTCTCCGACCATCGACAATCGCTGCTGGGTGTACGTTCCAGACGAGCATATTCCATTCTACAGAGTCGGCTACTACAGCTATATGTCAGGGAAACCCGACACTAGCATCTATGTCGAAGTGTCTACTCCCTCTGGAATGCAAGATGTCGCACCGTCTCTCGAAGAAATTGATCGATCGCTCAGAAAGCATGGCTTCATTTACGATGATGCAGTCATCAAAGATTCTCAGCAACTCTTGATGTCTCCAGCGTACGCAATCATCGAGACAGATACTGATTCAAAAGTATCAAAGTATCGCACATCGTTGGAAGAGCAAGGGGTCTATTTGACAGGGAGGTACGGTCTCTGGACATACTGTTCGATAGAAGACAACATCAGATGGGCAAAAGATTTAGCAGCTAAACTTAACACCATATGACGAAAAGAGAAGCATTAGAAATCATCAAGCAAAAAATAGAAGGGTGCAAGAATACTCCTCAAAACATGCCAGATGATTGGAGAAAGGGGTTTGTCGACGGTCTACGACAAGCATATCGTTTGATTAAAGATAGCAGAACAACAACATAATATGAAAGGAGCAATATTTAATGTCGGTCCTCTAGACAACAAGTACTCGGGACCTCACACGTACGCAGATGTTCTTTTCCCATTTGTTAATGAGCTTCATAAGCACATGCAGCTCGACTGGGTGGGAATAGACTTAGACAACTCAACAGATAATCCAGAACTTCAGAAAATTGGAGTTCACTTTCAGCCCGAATATCTACTCGGAATGCGTGACTCAATACACACGAAAATGAAGAGGTCTTGGGACTTCTTTGATGCAAGCGAATACGACTTCTTGCTCTGTCAACCTCGCCCTTTGACGAACAAGATTGAGAATGAGATTCTCTACAAGCTCATCAACACTTTTCTAGACGCTGGCAAGAAAGTATTTGTTTGGGAGCAGGATATGTTCACAGACGAATTCACTGACAGAATGCGTGAAGAAGTCATCTTCCTGCACCCAGCTATCGTTCCCACTGGGAAGTTCAAACGAGAAGTATTTTTCCCGTTCTTCACGTACACTCGTCACGACCAAGAGACACCTGAAAGGAAACTCGATTTCGTATTCCTCGGGAATATCTACTTCCGTCAGCCGCAAGCACTGCAATTTTTCGCACCCTTGAACGATGCGTCATTCGACAAATTAGTCTTCGGAAGCTGGGTTGCTGACGAAGAGAGAAAGAAGTTCTCAAGTCAATTCACTAACTTTAGATTCGCTGGCAGCACAAACCATTGGGCAGCGATTCCTGTCATGCGAAGAGCAAAAGCGACTCTTCATATCGTTCCAGACTTCGCAAGAGACAGGGGTCTGATGACTGCTCGTGTGTTTACTTCACAAATGGCTCGTTGTCTGTGCTTCTGCGATGCAGGAGTGGTCGGAGCAGAAAAGTTCTTCCCGAAAGAATTGATTGTTCAGAGCGGTGATGACATCGTCGCTCGATGGGATGCCGTACAGGTAGATAGAATTCGACTTCTTGAAGAACGTGACAAGCTCATGAAAGAGCACACTGTCGAAAAGAGAGTAGAGCAATTTCTTGCACTCGTCAATGAATAAAGAAGAATTGAAAAAATACAGCCGTTTGATTGTCGACAAATACGACGTCTCTCGGTTCACAGATGCAATCCCTGACGATTGTGTGATGCCAGGATATTTTAGTGGCAACAAAGTTCTTTTCGTTGCACAGAATCCAGGACTTCTGAAAACAGACACCGATGACGAGTACTTTGATGCGTATTGCGATAAAGATTACGACAAGCTAGAAATTCTGTATGCTAAAGCACTGAAATCAAAGAGAGGAACGTATGGAATCTTTATCAACGACATCTACGACGATGACTGGTCTAGCATTTCGTTCACAAACGTTTTCAAATGCCCGTTCCAAGACAATATCATTCCGAAATACATCCCAGCACGCGAAATAAAAATTCTTGAGAATCAAATTTTGTTAGTAGAGCCATTAGTAATCGTAGCGGTCGGAGCAGTTGCTCGGGATGCGATGAAGCAAATCGAATGGCTGGTGAAAGACAAAGTCATGACTGTCAGACACCCGTCGTATTTGAAAAGAATTGGCGAGTACGAAGAGACAGTGAATACATATAAGGTCGAGTTAACAAATAGACTGCATGCAACTTCAAAACCCATTCAGCGATGAAACAAGAACGCTTTTCATTTGGAATTATGCATGATATAATATCAATATGGGAAAACATTGGAAGCACATTAAAACAAAAGAGCATCAAGCAAAAATCACTGCTGCATTGAAAGGGAGAAAAAACTCTAAACCGATGCCAATATCGATGAGACGAAAAACTAGTCTCCGTATGAAAACAAAAAATCCCTCAAAACGAAAAGAAGTTAGAGAACTTCTCAGAATACGAATGCTGGGAAATTCTATTGCAAACGGACGCTCATGGAAATGTTCAGATTCTTCTAACATGAGTGGCGATAGAAATCAAACATACTCAAACAACAAATTAGAACATCGAATCGCAATTGCATTAAAAGAAGCAAAGTTCGAATATCTGCAAAATAAAAGAATCCAAAAAATAGCAATCGTCGATTTCTATCTTCCAAACTTTTCAATTATTATTCAATGTGATGGATGCTACTGGCATGGGTGTGAAAAATGTTGCCCAGACAGAAATACAAATAGGCATAAGATAGATGTCGAGCAAGATAAGAAATTAAAATTAGCTGGATTTAGAGTTTTTAGATTCTGGGAACATGAGATAACTACTGATATTCAGAAATGTATAAATAAAATACAACGGTATGCATCTACAAAATAATTTTTCAGATGAGACAAGAGCATTATTTATATTCAACTATTCATGTTTTTGGTGTGGCACAAACGGGCAAGATGCCCTCCACCACATCCTGGGTCGTGTTTCAGACTCGCCCCTCAATGCGTGTCCTATTCACAATCACAAATGTCATATCGGAAATGGAAGTCTTGCGACTTTTGAAGTCCAGAAAAAATTACTTCAAAAAACTTTCAACTATTTGAAAAGCAATGGATACTCTCTTACAACAGATGACAAGATGTTCATACGGGCAAATGCAAGATACTATAAAAATATCAGTCATGAAGAATCGTAGACAATGTGAATCATGTGTGCAACGCTTTCTAGGCACTGTCGTTGAAGACTTGCTCATGGAGAAAGGTCGCCTCGAAAGACTTTCAAAAAACACAATCAAAAATGTGATTCATCTTTCACGTACTCCCAGTTTGTACTATTCGCATTATGACGCTCGTTTCGACTACGACAATATTCCCACATACGCAGACGTCAAGACTACGATGAGCTCGTTGGCAGACAAGATGACGATAGCGTACTACACAAATCTAAAATTAAACAATCGACAATTCAAAGAGTGGGTAGACTTCCTAAACGAGAATCCAGCTTACAGATTGTTGATTCTACGTCTGTATATTCCAGACAACATGCTTTTGGGATTTGATTTTCGTCAGCACACTCACAAAGGAAAGTTCACAGACCACAAGAACGAACTGAAGCACGACATCGGGTTCAAGCATTCTTCAATTCTTTTTCAGTACGACGACGTCTTCAGCATCGAAGAGCTTTCGAAGATTAACAACGAAAAGTTTCGGCAATGGAATCGTCATGACCTTTGTAGCGAGTATGGTTGCGTGTTATAAGATATTTACGAAGTGTATTAACAACATAAACAATAGTAATGAATAACAAAACTTATTGTGGAATCGACAATGGACTTTCTGGAGGAATAGCTGTAATAGAAGGCAAGAAGGTTTTGGAATTGCTCACGATGCCGACAGTGCAAGCTACTGACACACGCGGAGAGTACGACGTCCATGCTATAGTAGAAATATTGACTAGACATTCTGATGCAACGGTGGTCATCGAGAAGGCTCACGCCATGCCGAAATTGGGCACCGTCTCAGCATTCTCATTCGGAAAGCTATACGGAATGATGATAGGCATCACAGCTGCTCTGAAGATGCCTTACACCATCGTTCATGCGAAGACGTGGCAGAAAGAGATGTTCAGAGACCTCAATTCTGAGAACACTAAACAAGCGTCAGTCATCATAGCAAAACAACTCTATCCAGACCAATCATTTCTAGCTACTGAACGAAGCAAAAAGCCGCATGACGGACTCACAGATAGTCTCCTCATAGCGACTTTCGGGCAGCGTCACAATCTTTGATTGCTGACGCATTTATCTGCATATTTGCAGATGGCGACTATTGGCACAATAAAAAGGTTATGAACACAACCCATTTTACTAACGGTCGATGATGTGGTATAATGTATAATAAGTTATCAGGTAATTAACAACAACATGAGAGAACCAAAAACAGTGATTCCTCGGATTAAGCTCATCAAACGAGCTTTGAAGATGCCGTTCCATGTGTTCTTCCGTGAGAAGGACGTGTGGTGCTTCTGGCTGGAGAATGAGAAGGGTGTGCACCTTAACTGGACGTCTTCTTCGATAGCGGGCTCAGTTTCAGAAGCGATGTCGTATGTTCGACATGAAGTCGAGATGGGTGCAATTGCAGACCCAGACGCTAGGAAGACGAAGGAAGAAGAGAAATAATCATGAAAGTAGAATACTTAATTTGTGACCTCTGCGGGGTCAAAATAGATTTCGAGAAAGGCGACAAAGCAGCTGGCAAGATTGAAATTGCTCGAATTCGTTCTACTTTCGGAAAAAGCGGAAGCGTAATAACGCCTTTGTCACCGTTCTATTCAGAAAGAGTCGGTGAATTAGCAAACAAAGATGTCGTCGAAAAGGTCTACATCGACACTTGTGAAAAGTGTTCTAAACTAGTCGAAGACTTCTGCACTGAAACTAAGAAGAAGCAGACGCCTGAAGACTTTAAAAAGAAAGACAATGAATCCGACAGCAAATGAAGTCAAAGAATTTCTCAGGGAATCTAACGCAATTGAGCGTGAGTACTCTGAGGCAGCATTAGAAGATGCACATGACGCATGGGCTCGTGTGATGTCAGTAGACTTGCTGACATTCAAAGATATTCTAGCAGTGCATGAGCATCTCATGAAACGACTTCGTCCAGACATCGCTGGAAAAATACGAACATGCGACGTGTGGATTGGCGGACACCTTCGAAGATTCAGAAGCGTAGAGCTGCTAGAAACGCAATTGCAAGATGTCGTCGATATGCTAATGAGTTCATTCAGACTCGATGACTCAGAGAGAGAAACAGCATGCAAAGATGCTCACGTGTTATTCGAAACAATCCATCCATTCGAGGATGGGAATGGTCGAACAGGTCGTATTATTTACAATTGGCACAGAATTCGTCTGGGCCTTCCTATCCACATTATTCATGAAGGACAAGAACAACTCGACTACTACAACTGGTTTAAGTGAAGCACAGAAGAAAGTGCTTGATGCTGCTGCTAGCGGAAAGCGGTTCATGTTTGCATTCCCACGCCAATTTGGAATAACACATCTTAAAAAGTTGTGGAAAGAGAGATTCGATCCAAATAAAAAATTAGACTGATATGGCGAAATCAAAACAAATCAATACTGAGAAACTCAGTTTGAAAGAAGCAATCGAGAAGATGGAAGAAAAACACGGTGAAGGAATCATCATGAAACTTGACGGAGACAAGAAAGTAAAAATAGATGTTATCCCGACAGGGTCTGTCAGTCTTGATGCTGCTCTAGGCGTTGGCGGAATTGCGAAAGGTCGCATCATCGAGATATACGGACC
>Ga0100403_1000636_pt1 | contig 34905 bp, 32 predicted proteins | sample CryGeymet201501t_FD_83663 | JGI IMG/M metagenome (GOLD analysis project Ga0100403, IMG submission 83663) | Groundwater microbial communities from Crystal Geyser aquifers in Utah, USA - Crystal Geyser metaG 2015-01t | ecosystem: Environmental > Aquatic > Deep subsurface > Groundwater | place... | reverse complement strand
TCATAAGCGCATGGCGAAAGTTAGCTTTTGCGGTATCAAATGGGGAGTCCATAGCTTCTGCGACTTCTTTAAAGCTCATTTCTTCAAAAATACGCAACTCCAAAGCTTCTCTTTGCTTAGCCGGTAATTTATCGATGGCTTCTTTTAGAATTTCCACAGTTTGGCCTTTCTCCATTCGAGAGAAGTCCTCATGGACTGTGGCAAGCACCTGCGTTTCTACATCAGCGCCTTGGTGCCTAGAACGCGCGCGTATGGCATTTTTCGAGGTGTTGATAGCAATTCTCATGACCCAGCTCTTAAAGCTTGAATCTCCTTTAAAAGATCCAATCGCCTTGTAGGCCTTGAGGAAACTATCTTGAACCACATCATCGGCTGATCCATGGTCTTTCATATAGCGAAAGGCCATATGATAAACGGCTTGATGATGAAGCCTCACCAGGAGCTCAAAAGCCCCTACGTCGCCTTCCTTCACTTTCTTGACCAGGTCCTTTTCGTTCATAGAGGCGAACCTCGGCCAAAAACTCTCTCAGCGGTTAGACCCCTAGGTTGAGGGTAAAGGTTAAAGCTAAAGGTGAAAAACTCTTCTCGACAAGGTAAAGTGCTGAATTCCTTAGAGAAGATCATTATTTTAGTGTAGCACAGAGCCTAGTTTTGCAAGCGTCAAAAGGCGGAGCCTCCTCTTTTGCGACTCACTGCAGTTGAAAATCGAGGCGAATTGCAAAAAGGAGGCCCAGACATTTTCGAACTTTGCCTAGTTTTGATTAGACTATCGCCATGAGTGCCGGCGGAAAAAATCACAAAGAAGTTCAAGCAATTGCTGAGATACCAAAGCATCTCAAACCGTTCACCACCGAACAAGACCCCTCGCTCTACTCTTGGATTGACCATGCAGGCTGGCGCTTCATCATGCAGTTATCGGCTGACTACTTTGAAGAACGTGCACACCCAATTTATCGACAAGGATTGAAAGCCACAGGCATCTCAATAGAAAGAATCCCTCTTATCTCAGAAATGGACGAGGCTTTAAAAAAATTCGGTTGGCGCGCAGTCAACGTATCAGGTTTTATTCCTCCAGCCGCCTTCTTAGAATTTATGGAACTTGGCATTTTGCCCATTGCTTGCGAAATGCGCAAAGTTGAGAACCTCAACTACACTCCCGCTCCAGACATTGTCCACGAAGCAGCCGGCCACGCCCCTATCTTGGCCGACATTGAATACGCCAACTATGTTAAGTCTTATGGGAAAGTTGCAACTAAAGCGATTTTTTCAAAGAAAGACATTCAACTTTTTGAAGCTATTCGCGCCTTGTCTGACATAAAAGAAAAACCCAGCTCTACTGAAGAACAAATCGCTCTTGCACAAAAAAACTTTGAGCGCGCATACAGCGACTTAGACTATGTTTCAGAATCCACACAACTTGCTCGAATGAGTTGGTGGACCATTGAATACGGAATGATTGGCGATTTAAACAAACCTGTGATCTATGGGGCTGGACTGCTCTCCTCCTTGGGTGAATCTTTTCACACCTTTGACAAGAACGTTAAAAAAATTCCGCTTAGTCAAGACTGCATCCACCAAGCTTACGACATCACAAAACATCAACCTCAACTCTATGTTGCACCCAATATCGAAAGTATGAAAAAGATTTTAGAAGACTATGCTAACACCATGGCCTTCCGTGTGGGCGGCTCTTATGCCCTTGGAAAAGCCAAACACGCAGACACAACAACAACGACAGTGATTGATTCCGGTCTAAACATTACCGGAGTTGTTAAAAACTTTTCATGCGACGCAGAAACCGATTATCCTAGCTTTTTAAACATAAAAGGACCTCTTCAATTAAGCCTGAACGGCAAAGAACTCGCTGATTGGACCACCAAAACCCTCCCTAAAAGAATTTTAAGTCCCATGGGAGCGCCGACGGAATTTAGCATTGATGGAAAGTCCCAAAAGGATTGGTGGAATATCAATTTTAACCTTCAAAAAGGCAGACTCCTAAAAGCCACGTTTGAATCTGGTTTATCTATAGAAGGGAAAATCGCCGAAGGAGTTTCTCTAGACGGCAGAAATCTATTCTTAAACTTAACTGGATACAAATATCATTGCTGTTACGAAAACAAAACCTACGAACTTGAAAACACTTTGCTTCTATTTGGAACGATAGTTCCTTCCGTTTACGGTGGTGCCGGAGACCAACCCGCCTACCTCGAAGCGACCGAAGAGCAGGTTTACGTTTCAAACACTCACCAGGCCAACTACGACACGGCAGAATACCAAGATTTAATATCAGCCTATAAGAGTGTCCGCGACATGCGCGAAGCAAAAACTCCAGACTCAACTAAGCTCAATGAGATTATCACCCTACTGGCCGAGCAATACCCGAAAGATTGGCTACTCCGTTGGGAACTTCTTGAAATTAACACCAAACTAAACCTGAGCGCCCCATGGGAGGAGCAAATCAGCTCAGAATTAGAGGGAATGAAAACCACCTACCCTCAAAATAAAGAATTAATCGATCGCGGATTAAGCTACTTAGCAAAACTAAAGACGCAAAAAAGCGCCGCCTAGTTTTCTCAAGACTCTCTAGACACCAATATATTCTTAAAAGCTCTTAGCTTCATTGAAACAGTAGGCTCGCATGCATAGAAGTGAACGCTGTGGAGGTTGAGCGTTATGCATCAATTTATTAATAAACCCTTATTTCTTTTTCTTTCCTGTAGTTTCCTTGGATTGAGCCAAGCCAAGGAAGCACCCAGAGCGAATGGTTATTTATCCGAATTGGCCTATGAGGTTGCTTCCGAAGTCGACCTAGCAGAATACAGACTGAGCCCCAGCCAAAAGCAAGAAATTGCTCGCAACCTAAACGATATTTTAAGATCACTGGACGGTCGCGGACGACCTCCCCGAGAACAAACCCGATTAGTATGCGTCTCTCGAGATGACGACGGACGCGCCCCCTACATGATAGGAGTTAAAGAGGATCTTGTTACTATAAAAAAAGTATCAAAAACCGTCATTCAAGACAAAGAGGACTGTGAACAAATTGTAGAGAAGGCCCGACTAGCAAGAATGGGAACCCTTGTTTGCGGCACACGCGACAATGATGGCCGATCCCCATTTATTCTTTTACTTCTAGACACTAAAAATGCGGTAGCCAGAAGCCTCGCCTATTCTGCGACCTCTAGCAAAGAGCAATGCCTTGCTCAGTTAAATGATGCTGTTATCTATCGTGAAAGCTTTGGTTTTTGCGGGTCTCGTGACAACGATGGCCGTGCTCCTTGGTCGATTGTTCTCGTTGACAAAGACGGGCAAACTCGAAAAGGAAACGACACATACTCAAGCTACGAAGAGTGCGCTAACAATATTTAACCAACAGTAAAGGGGCTCCGATCCTGTTTCTATCAAGACCCAAGATTGGGGCCCCTTTACGAATTCTGTAAAACTATTAGACACTTTTGTGGAGAAGATTGAATTTCTCCAGCAGGATAGGCCTCTTATAGGGAGAAAGACTAAACTTTCAAGATGATTGTCTGTTAAACTAAAGTCACGATGAAGTTTCTCGACTTAAGTCTATGCTCTACAAGGAAGATGGCCACAATGGGCTTCGTTCTTTTTTTAAGTCAAACAACGGTCTTTGCTTCTGGCGACACGAGCACCGAAGCTCTGGTAAAGGCCTGTAAAACAAAATCAACAGGGACAACCGCAAAGGCTTCAACAAAGCTTGATTCTGACACAGCTCGTGATGCAAGCATTGCCAGGCAGAAGACCCTTCGATTGATCCGAGAAAACAAGAAAAACAGCCCTCGCTTAGTAACGCTTGCATTAGTCGACACTACTTTTAGACCGAGCAACGGAGAAAGATTTAACATGGAAAACGGCCCTGCGGCCGCAACCAATTTTCTCCTTGATATCAACCCAAACCATCCAAGAATTTGGGATCACGTTCAATACAAAACAGTGAGAGACTGGAATGGTGTTAGACTGGGTAGAGACACCGTTGTTGCCACTATAGACGCTCGAAATCAATCAGGGTCAGTCATTGGCGAATTCACCGTGTTACTTCCAGAGGCAAGCACAACGGAAAAGAGTCTTGAGAACAATCAATTTGTGCTCGACGTGCTTCGAGCCCTCAAAGCGGAAGCCGTTAAAGCAGACGTAGTTGCATATCCTCGTCGATAAACTTTAACTGAATTAGAAAATAAATTAAAAGCGATATTGAAAGCCCAATGATCCCGTTTGAGTTTGCGGGTCATAGGCAAGCAAAGGCTGAAAAGTTGGAAGCTCCAGAGGATCTATCAAGGAACCCTGCCCCTTTGCTCCGCCATCAGGTAGATCTAGAGGGTTGTCAGGGTCCCCTTCGGGAGTTGACTCTCGGCTTTTTTCTTTACCGTCAGAAACGAAGTAGACCATGTAGGCACCCATCAGAATCCCCACATACAAACCAATCGAAGCACCCTGAGCCACGTTTCTTAAATGAGCCCTGGGCTGGCTATAAAAAGCCAAAGAAGCAATGCCCGTAAGAGTTCCAGCCATCACACCATAGGTAGAGGTCAATATAAAGAGCTTCGAGGTTCGCGACATGGCAGATGCTTGCTTTGGCGCAAAAGCCAGAAGCGTTAAAACTAAAACCAAGACTCCACGCTGAAGAGCTTTCATATATTATTACGGTATCAGGGAATTTCAAAAAATTCGACACTTTGCTCTGAAAGCTTTACCCACGCAACAACAAGCACCAAAGCTTTCGGACAAGCCCAGCTTAAAAGCTTCAGCCTATTGCCCTGCAAACGCTTGATTTGTGAAGCGCTTATAAAACTTCCAAAGACGGGACGAGTATGGGTCTTCACTTCCACCAGCCAAATTATTGACTCCCTGCAGGCAAGAATGTCAATTTCAGCCAAATCAGAATGACGAAAATTTCGCTCCATAATTTCAAAACCTAATTGGCGTAAATGTTGGCAAACAAGGCTCTCACCTTGACGCCCTTTTGTGTGTTTGTGATTCATAGAGCTAGCCGTTGCAATTCACGGGCCACTCTACACTTAAATCAAAGGGACCAATTAAAACTTCGACGATGCAGAGGAGTCGGCCCATGGTCATTGATGGCTTGTTTATGATCCCGTGTAGGATAGCCAACGTTAGACTCCCAACTATAGTGAGGATACTCAGAACTCAAACTCGCCATTAACGAATCCCTGTATTGCTTGGCTACAATGGAAGCCGCAGCGATGGAAAAGAGTTTTTGATCACCCTTTGTCACAGCTAAAACTTTACAAGAGGGTGAAACTAGCTCTGCAAGCCCTCCTGGAACAACGTTTCCATCCACACCAATAAACAAATACTCGTAATTTCCCACTTTTTTTAACAATCTTTGAACGGCTAAAGTTAAAGCGAGCATTCGAGCTTGATAGATGTTGATTTCATCAATTTGAGTGGGAGTAATTTCAACAATCTCATGGGCACCACCCTCGGCACATTCTAACCACTGAAAGGCCTCTTCACGGCGCTTATCAGACAACATTTTAGAATCGATAATTCGAACCGGGACTGAATCTGAAGCTAAAGAAACCCAGGGGCTATTCAAACGGTAGGCGTAAGCGGCGGCAACCAAAGGCCCTGCCAAACAGCCTGCTCCAACTTCATCCACCCCAACGATCAAACAGTCAGAGGCCAACACACCAGAAATTTTAGAATCAGGGAATGCAGCAAGGCAGAGAGGCTTGCGCCTTTTACTTGTTGCCAGACTTTTTCTTTGCACCTTTAGCTTCCATAAGCCTTAGGTTCTTATCTTGAATTCGAGCAGCCTTACCTTTACGATCTCTCATGTAATAAAGCTTAGAGCGTCTTACGAAGCCCTCTTTCTTTCTCTCGATGTCTACAAGCGCTGGGGAGTGAAGAGTAAAAATACGCTCAACACCAACACCACTAGCAATTTTTCGAACAGTGAAAGTCTCTTGGATTCCACTACCCTTCCTCTTAATCACTAGTCCTTCAAAGGCTTGAATACGCTCCTTGGCACCTTCTTTAATTTTAGATCGAACGATGATTTCATCGCCCGTGCCAAATTCAGGAATATCGGTTCTAAGCTTAGTGATTTGAAGATCGAATGCGCTCATAGAGGCAAGCTTCTACTGCCGCTCACCATAGATCGTCAAGCCTATAAAAGCCTTAGTATTTCAAGCTCTTGCATCGAGCCCAGAAAGCAGCTGCACGATTAATTCACTATATTTTCAAGCATTTAGCTTGACCACATTACTCAGAAGCCGGTGAAGCACTCGGGAAGCCCAAACTTTTGTAGCGCTTAGCAATGAGATCTTTTTGTATGGGGATTTCCTGGCTAAGGCTCAGACCGATCTCAAGCAGCCTTCTGTTCTCCGGAGTCTTTGCCGTAATATAGCTCAACTTCTTCAAGACAAGCTGGAGTGCCTTCTCATTTTTCTTCCGATCGAAATAATACTGCACCAAAAAGGCTATGGCGTCTTGATTAGAAGGCTCTACTTGCAAGAGGCGCTCAAAATATTCCTGAGCCTTACGAAACCTCTTCAACTTAAGGCTAAGCACTCCCAGCTCTTGCAAGGCCTCTGACCTCAATATAACAGGAACATCTAGCTGATTGGCCAAAGCAAGAAGGAGCTGTTCCAAATCATTGCCATAAGTTTCCGAGTTAACTTCAGCTGGGTTTTGCCTAGCATCTTCCACAAAAGATCTTAAGCGCCACCAATAACCTCTATAATCCTGAGGACCAAACTGAACAGCTTGCTCGAAGAAACTCCCAGCTAACTTAAAACGCTGAGCCAAATAATGATACTCTCCAAGCATTAAGTTAAACTCTAAATTTTTTCTCAAACTAAGATCAGCCGCAGCAGTATGCCTATCAAAAATGGCTTGCTTAGAACGCAAGCAAGACAAAAGAAAAGATTTCGGGTGGACTTTTGAATTCTCCATGAGTGATTTCATGAGATCCTTCATATCCGTAAAGATAAAGACCAATGACGAAAGACGCTCATCTGAAGAGAGCTCCTTCTCTAGGAGACTTCTCTCGACCTCTAATCGATCGCAATTGAAATAGCCTTTGGCCTCAACGCTATGAGGAAGCGTAAAAGCCACAGCTGCGAGAACAAAAGAGGCAAAGCACTGAAAACTCATCCTCTATCTGTTTCGACTACTGTAGACATAAACTTTAAGAAACCTTAACCAAAGTTGTCACACTTCCTGCAGCTATCTAGCTAAGATGAGCAAAAAAACCGCACCGCTTCTTTCTCAATTTGAGAGTAGGCTTGAAACTATTCAAGAAACTACTCAATTGTTAAAATTGAGCAAAGATTCAAATTTTTCATTTTTGAGAAGAACGCTCATTCCTTTGGCAACGGTGATTCTGATTTCAAATCCAACAATTTCCACAGCACAGCCAGGCAATTATGATTTAAGTTTTGTGAACGCTTCCAAGGACGCACCCATTAAGATCTACAACTCCGTCAAACCCAAAGACATCAGCTTCAACGCTGGCGCGGGCGAAAAGCAAAGCTTCTTCTCCAACCTTGGGTCAACTTTCACTAACGCTGCAAACTCTGTAAAAAAACTATTTACTGGTAGTTCCGACATCAATGTCCCCAGCCCCCAAGAATTGAGCGCTCCAATTCAATCAAGCAGCTCCTCATCTTTGAATCTGCTTTCCACTAAAGCGATCGCTAACGATCTAGGCAATAGCTCAAATCCACAAGGAGCAGAACTACCCGATAGGACTCCAACAACCGACAACATTTCATCAGACACACTTTCTCAAAACAGCAAAACAACTAGCTTTCCAACTCTAGGAGAAATATTCTCTTTCAACACTCAAGGGTCTAACTCGAGCGCTGACCCCACCTTTCAAATACTTCCGACACCAGACCCCAGAGCCTATTTATCAGGTGTGGTAGGCTTCGAAACACAAAACCAAGCCGAAGCTCAAAGCTTCGACTTCAATCAGGCCCCAAACGCCCCATTGGCCAACACCACAGCCACAGATTTAACCTCTGCTTTCTCTTCTCTTTTGAAAAACACAACACCTCAGATGAGTCCCGTTGATTACACGGAACAAGTTAGCTCCGAAAGCTATTTAGACGAAAGCTCCCCGGCCAATGCCCTTGCGCAAGCCACCTCTCCACAAGAGTCAGTCCCCGAACAACTGGATGGTTATGAAGGAAGTAGTGCGAGCAAAAATTCCGTAAGCCCCAGCGCTAGCCCCAATGAAACAACTAACTTGGTTTCCGAAAGGAAAGACAGTCTTTCGGCGAATGAAACTCCATCAGCTTCAAGCACGACTCCAACCACCGAAGCAAAGACTGCTAAGACTCCACCCGAGGAAAACAGTCTTGCACTCAATGATTCAACCCCCCAAAGCAACAAACCCAAAGCAGAAGCTCCCTCTGAGCCCAACACAAAATGTGAAATTGAAGAAAACATGGCCTCAGTTCAATCCGGCAGCAACGCTCAAGATGGTTGCGCAAACAATGTAGCTTTTTTAGATCAGGTTATGAAAGACCGATCTGATCTAGTAGCAACTCAAGCGCTAGCTTGCTCAGATCATGATTATCAACTCCCGAGCGGGAAATCCAAACCCTTCAAGCTAGAAGCGATAAGATCTGAAATCCCCTCCATTTGTCAAAATGGACTAGAGAATAAAGACGCTCCCACACCAGCGGAGATCCAATGGTTTAAAGAAAGACAAGAAAACAAGTTGATTGGTAGCGGCGCCTCAGCTCAAAACTGCGACACTAATCCAGCTCACCCAAGCTGTTGTCTTTTAAGAGCCGAAAAGATCGCAGCCTTAGACTCCTACCTCTACAATAACCGGACAACTTTAACTTCTGCAGCGACTGGTTTCTGCAAAAACTACGAAAATTACAATGATGAGAGAAACACAAAAAGACACTTAGCCGAAAACAATGAAGCCCCTATTTAACTTTAGTCTTCAAAAGAGAAAGTAGATCTTGAGCCCAAGGCTCTAAATTTTCTCCCGTATGTTTTTTAATCAAATCAGGGCGAAAAGCAGAGGTTAAAAGCAAACTCTGTCGAGTCTGCCATTGATGAATCAACTTATGGTTACCGCCCTTAAGCTCCTCGGGCACGCCCTGCTCATTCAACGACACAGGTCTTGTGTATTGCGGATACTCTAATAAGCCATTGCTAAAGCTATCCTCGCGCGCACTACTTTGATGGCCAAGCACTCCAGGAATTAACCTCACGACCGCATCCGCAAAAGCCAATGCTGCAATCTCTCCACCACTCAAGATAAAATCCCCCAGGCTCAACTCAACATCAACCCACTGATCTATAAAACGCTCATCTACCCCCTCGTAACGCCCACAGACGATACAAAGGATTTTAGGCGCAGCCGTCGACTCCTCCCCCAGCCAATCACAAAACTTTTCAGCAACAGGTTGTTCAAACCGAAGTCCTCGAGGACTTGTGAAAACAATCTTTAATCGACTTCGATCTCCTTCAACCAAAGCCAACTGCTCGGCCATAGCAGAATCTAAAACATCTGCCTTTAAGAGCATTCCTTGCTTTCCACCATAGGGTGTATCGTCCACAATTCTATGTTTATCTTTGGCAAAGTCGCGAATGTTGATGGCTTCTAAATCAATCAATCCCTTAGCTTGAGCACGCCTCAAGATTGAGGAGTTCAAAACCGAATCAACGATTTCTGGGAATAGAGAAAATATTTTAATACAAGGGTTCACGACAAATGCATTAATAATGATTTATTTGTGCTTTTGCAAAGATTTGACAACAAAGTCCTCTATTGGGACTAGTTTTGGCCGTAACAGCTCCCAAGAACTTCCCACTCCCCCCAACTTTCATCCGTCTTTAGTCGAAGCTCAACTTTCAATTGAGAGTTTTGCTGAGAGAGCTTTAAATGAATGGGCTCCCGTTCGGGCTCCGAGGCAGCTCCTCTGATGTTGTTTTTTTCTATCGCAAACTCTGAATCCAGATATCTTTGAGAGTTGTCACGATTAAGAACCAAAGCCACAGGCCCCATGAAAGTTCCGGAGAAATTCTTAGATTCGTTCCAAAAATCTTTCCCATGCATTGGGTCAGCTTCATTTTCCACTGCATCAGGCGTCGAAGCTACAGGCTTTGGAGACTCAATCATCAGATAGCTATCCTGCATTAGATCGTATCGAATGGGCAACTTTAGCCGACCCAATGAATTTGAAAAAAAACACTGCCCTTTTGCATCATCAATTCGAGCAATCAGGGAGCCCTCATAATCAGCCTTGAGAAAATAATGAGAAACGCAAGAATGCCCCTTCACGGAGTAAGCAAAACCATAAAGAACTTTTGCAGCCACGGCTCCTTTATTCGACAAGTCAATTTGACGAAGATGCTTGGTATAGCAATCCACCATCAAAGATTTTTGATAGTCATCCAGCTTAGCTGGATTCCCCAAATATCGTTCTCTTACTAATTTCTTGAAATTTGGAGGCACAATTGTTTGAGGAACAGGTGGCTCCGCAATGACCTGTGAAAACAACTCAGGTAAAACAACTTGATCCGATTCAGAGTTGCTCACATCTCGCTGAACCCCAGCCCCTTTTTCCCAAACGGTATTCGGCACTTTAGTATTTACGCGAGGCTCCTCACCCACTTCCTGAGCGCTCGCTGAAACCGTGAGTAATAGAAAACAATTTAATAAAATTAAAAACATGGGTCTGACAGCATTTTCCCATAATTCGAAGCTAGCCGTAACTTATTTCATACGAGCAAATGTCAGATTAATGTTCGAACGTCAATTTTTCAGATAGCTGCCAGAGCGAAACTTTTCTATCAGCTTCTGGTGAACAAAGTTGAAATAAGCCTTGGTTGGCTCAAACATAGGAAAGGGTTCTTCTGAATATTTCAAAAAGAGAAGATCGGAAAGCTTCCCCTCTTCTCCCGGCTGAATAAGAGCGTCGCCCGCAAGATCGGCCAACACAACAAAAACTCTAAACTTCTTATTGCCATCTTGAGTTAATGAAACCGTCACAATTTCCGGATTCAAAAAAGAGACTCCTATCTCTTCGAGTGATTCTCGTTCGGCCGCCTCTCGAATGCTCTCGCCCGCATCAAGTTTGCCTCCCACAAAACCCCAATTTCCACTGCCCGTGGTTTCATTTCCACGCTTCGCATATAATATCTGGGCCCCTCGTCTCAAGACCAAAGCCACGGCGTCTGTATATCCAGGAATAGGTTTCGGGCGGTCCTCTAATTTGCAGTCACTTCCACTAAGCACGAGAGCAGCACAGGAAGACGTGTCGGACTTAGAGGCCTGGCACGGCGATATATAAAAAAGAAATAAGAACAGGCCCAAACAACGGATCAACTGAAACACTATCTTTTTATTTTTACAGTCTTAGCGTCGATAAATCAAAGGTGCATTTTTGGCATTTTATAAATCAGAGCTGCCAACGATACACGCCGCCAATAACAACTAGATTTTCGTTCAATTTAATTTCATCAATCCACTCGTGTGGACATTCATACTCACGATCGCCATTTTGAATTCTAAGATTAACAGGAGAATTGAGTTTATCTAGGTCAAAACTAAAGCCAACAATCTCGCCTTGAGGGTCTCCAAACTCATCTTTGACATTAGATCCCAGTAAATCTGAAAGGTAGTATTCCGAATCTGAATTTAGTTTTGGGAAGTCTTCTCTTTTGCAAGTTAGAAAGGCCCCCTGGGGCAACTGAACAGTCTCTAAAACTCGAAGCACAACAAACGGGGCTTGCCCCCAAACGCCTCCAAGAGGTGAGCGCTCACCGTGTATTTCTACTTTAAAATTTTGGTCGTCATTGAGATAGAAGAAAGAGAGCTTTTTTACGAGATCGGAGCTTCTATTTAGGAGACGGCACTTATAACTTCGAAGGCCGTCCTTTGGGAAAGATTGCTCTTTAAGAACTTCGAGAATAGGGACAAGGGAGCTTGAACTCAAGCTTCAGCCTTGTCACCTTCCGCAGCAGCTTCTGGAGCTGCTTCAGCACTTTCAGTTGCCTTCGCATCAGCAGCCTCTTTAGCGGCTAAAGCTTTGGCTTTTTCAGCTTTCTTAGCACGGAGAACTGACTTCTTAGTCGTTCTTTCGGTAAGAGGTCCTTTTTCTGAGAACTTAATCAAAGAAGTCACGCGTGTAGAAGGAATCGCTCCCTTAGCCACCCACTGCTCAAACTTATCTTTGTCATAGGTAAAAGACTTTTTCACTTCGTTATACTGCCCTAACTTTTCAAGATAGCGCCCAGTAAGCCTAGAATCCTTATCAGCAACACAGACATGAAAGATCCTTTGATTTTTCCGGCCACCTGGTGCAAGACGAATAACAACCATCATTTACCTCCGTAATAGACCATACCTTATGCCTTGCCTTCTCTAGGGAATCAAGCACAAAGAGAAATTTGAACACTCCGCCTAGCATCGAAAGCAAATGCATACATTTTACCATAAATACAAATACTTAGAATGAAAATAGAAAGGGCTCGCTAAACTGTCGCATTGATTTCGAAAAACTTAAGCCTCCTCACCCAGCTCTAAGTTGTAAGAACTTCTTAGTTATGATGATAATAGAGACAATTAAAATGAAGAAAAACCTCTTTTTTCTAGTGGCTTACAACCACGAGAATTTCATTGAATCCGTCGTTAAGAGAATCCCAGACTCGCTCATGAGCGACCCTGCTAACGAAGTGCTCATTTTTGATGACGCCAGTAAAGACGACACCTTTAACAAATCGCGAAGCCTAAAAGCTTTGATTCCTCCTAACGGAGCCAAACTCACCGTCATGAAAAACCCCGTCAACCAAGGCTACGGCGGAAACCAAAAACTAGGATATAGATACGCCATTAACCAAGGTTACCAAAGGGTATTCCTTATACATGGCGACGGGCAATACGCTCCCGAATGTCTTCCCGATCTCATTTCTCGCTATGAAAGAGACTCAACGGCTGAAGCTGTCTTTGGCACTCGAATGTCAAACTGGAAAAGTCCTCTTAAAGGAGGCATGCCCGTTTATAAATTTGTAGGGAACAAGATTCTTACTTGGATTCAAAATTGGATTTTAGCTTCGAAGATGTCTGAGTTTCACTCTGGAATGCGAAGCTACGCTACCTCTCTACTTAGACGTATTCCTTTTGAGTGCAATTCCAACGACTATCACTTTGACACGGAAATCATCATCCAATGCGTAGCTGCCAAATCTCATCCCGTCGAAGTGCCCATTCCGACCCACTATGGAGATGAAGATTGCAATGTTAATGGAATGAAGTATGCCAAAGACATTCTTCTAGCTTGCTTTCACTTCCGAGTTTTTAGAGCGGGTTTTCTATACGACCCAAAGTTTGACATTTCCCATACCACCTACACTCAGCTAGCTTCCGGCAGTATCCACCGAAAGCTTATTGAGGAAGTCCCCGAGGGGTCCAAAGTCCTTTTAGTCGGCGCCAAAGAACCCCTCATTATAAAAGAGCTCACTCAAAGAGCTTGCCAATGTGATGAACTCTGCTTGCTAGAAACCCAGTCTTTAACCGGCCCTTTTCGTAGCCTCACTCCGACGGGCTTAGATCAAAAGCTGAGTGAACTTCAAAGACTAATGGGGCAAAATCAATACGAATATATACTCCTGCCTCAAACTCTTGAGCACTTCAGCTCTCCTGAAAGCATCCTTACGATCATCCGAAACAGTTACCCATCGGAGATGCGCCCAATTGTGATTGCAACTGCTTCTAATGTTGGTTACATAGTGGTCCGGCTTATGCTCTTATTCGGACAGTTTAATTATGGAACCGGTGGAATTCTAGACAGAAACCACTCCCGGCTCTTTTCGAAAGCAACTTTTACAAAGCTTTTCTCTCAGTATAGTTTCGAGATCAAGAAATTCTCTGGAGCCTCGCTCCCCTCTATTACCATTGAAGAAGTTTTACCAACGCTTGGATTGTTGGCCAAGTTGAGCAACGGCTTACTCGGTTTTGCGGCTAAAATATGGCCCTCACTTTTTGCCTATAAGATGCTACTCAAAGCACAACCCCTACCCAGTGTTGACCAATTATTGGAAGACGCTAAAAATCACTCAGAGGAATTAAGCCGAGGAGAGCAACACAACTTAAGCAACTCTAAGCAAATCACCCCCCATTTGACCTAATTATATAGAAAAACAGAAAACTCCGAGCGAACAATTCTTCGAATTTAAGCGGGACGAGCCCTTTAGAGTCTCAGAAAACAAAATAGAAAGCATTGAAACTAATCATCTATTTGAATGAGGTGAAGAAGTTTAATAAAAAACAAAATGCAATAACTTATGAAATATAACCCAAAGCATTAAACTCACAAAAGACATTTCAAGGACTTAGACCCCAACGTGAAAACTTTGACATATCCATGCGAATGTTTTGGAAAATTTATTTTCAATTATTCACCGTGAGGTCTTTGTTAGAGAGAAAAAAATTCGTATCATTAAATAATTGGAGGGGGCGCCAAAAGGGGGGCCACTTTCTCAACAAGCAACGAGGTGTGTTCGGTTTTGGGGACTGAATGCATCGGGACATGAGAAAGATAAATCGCTGTTATGCGCCCCCCCTCTTTTTTTCTTGATCAAGCATCTATTTTAAACGACCTGAAGGCGTCTTAACTTGTCTTAAAGCACCGTAAAGGCCTTTTAAGAGTTTCCTCTTTGCCTACTCGCTTGCGCTGTTCTGTATTCCCTACAGTCGCCCGACAAGCGACTGAACATATAAAGGGAGCCTACATTTTGAAATCTATTTTTACCTCAACGTTGTTGTATGTATTGACGTCCTGTTGCGTATTACTAATTGCGCAAACGCCCAGCGCTTTTGCAGAGCCGGGTAAAGTTGAAACCCTCATTAAGTCTCACAGAGATTTGAAAGAGCCGTTTGAGGTCTATCGTATACAAAATGGGGTAAACCGCATCTACCACACAGAATTAGACCGCGATCAGTTGGGAACAAATCTCAACAACATTTTCGTCGGGACTTCGTTCCTTACGGTTGCCGAAGTCCTGACTAAAGGTAGCTTGGCTTTTGTTAACGACAGACTTGAGGAAACCGAAGCCCTCCGTAAGGTCGAATCGCCCGAGACCCAAAAGCATCTAGAAGAAGCGGCCAGAAAAGCTAAGATAGAACTGGTCAAAACCTTCAGCCGCCTACCCGTATTTTACGGTGACGTTGTTAAAAACCGAGAGGCGCTATATGCCCTTACTCAAAGTCTATCTGAGAACTCCTCTAAACTTTTCACTTCACTCGGAGATCCGATCATCATAAACACAAGCGTTTCCAAATTAGATAAACTGACGGAAGCCACAGACACCACTTTGAGCGAAATGTTCAAGCTCTATCTCCACTCTATACTAAAACTCAGCGAAGTGACCGGCCGACCTGTCGTGCTTAGCATTGAAGAAATAGACACCTTTACTCAAGTCGAGCTGAAAAGAATTCAAGAGTTCTTTTCAGGCCCCAACTACAAAGGTCAAGTCTTGCTCCTTGGAAGCTCTAGCGACCCTAAATTCAATGAGGCGATTGAACTTCAAGACTACTCTCAAGCACTCTTCAAACCATTGGCCACTAGCACGCCCGCCCAAAAAGTAGCCAAGACTGAAACCATTGAAAGCCAATTAAAAAAAGCAGGCATTCACCAACCGAAAGCCGTGTTGGAAGCTGCGGCGAGTTTCGGGGATAAGTATGACATGAGGATTTCCGACGAAATTCTTCTAACGATTGCTCACAGCGAACTTATTCAGAGCTCCATACAACTGCAACGAGACCATCCCAACATCCCAGCTGGGCTAGAGGCAGATGAGTTCTTAACTTACCTTGAAGAGGCAATCATTCAAGCCATTGAAAGCAATGAAGCCAAGGGGCAAGATCCTGAAGAAGTAGAAATGATTCATGTCTCACAAGTGTTGAGAGCCCGCACTTCCAAGAATAGCGACCTCCCCTTCGACCCGAGCGATTTACAAGCGCGCCTGAAGTTCAAACGAGACCTGATTGAAAAAATGAACTCACGAGTTTTTGGCCAGGAGAGAATGACAGAAGACATTGTCAGCCTCTACCTTCGCCTCATCTCAAACCCCAACAAACGCATCGGCACCATGGCCATGCTTGGACCGACAGGAACAGGGAAAACTTTTAGTGCAGAAGTTTTGGCTGACCTTGGCTACGGCAACAAAGAAGCCCTCTTCACGATCAACGGCAATGAATTTGAAGGCCACAATGCAAGCTCTGAAATGCGAAAACTGTTCGGAACACCTCCTTCCTACATAGGACACGACCAGACCCGAGGAGCCTTTGTAGAATGGATAGAAGATGAAAAACGTGGATACAATGGTGGAGTCATCGTCATCAACGAAGCCGACAAAGCTAGTCCCACGTTCTGGAAATACTTTATGGAGTTTTTAGATGGCAAAGCCATCCAAAAAAATGGTGGAGGAACCAAGGAACAGCGTGCTCAAAAGGGAGCCTCTGAACCACTTCTTCAAGCAAACAACCACTTAGTCATACTCACCACAAATCAAGGCGACCGATTTCTCTATCCAGAGGAAATGAAAAAACTAAGCGAAGCGGAAGCCCGCGCCTGGGTCGACAACTTAAGTCAAGCCGAACTAAAGGACACCTTTAGCAGCGGCGGAAATGGGGGCTCTCAAGCAAAGCTTCACCCATCGATCCCCGAACGAATCGACATATTTTCTCCGGCCTATTTACTTTCCAAGGAAAGCGCACTCAAAATCATAAGGGCCGAACTCTCAAAAATCTCTGGAGACTACTTGAGCAGCTATGGGATTGACTTGGAGTTGGAAGACTCAGTTGAAAATTATTTTATTGAGGTTTTCTACGACAAAACCAAAGGTGCTCGCAGAATCAAGAGCGGAGTTCAGAGCCAAGTGCAAAAAGGACTCGAAAACGCCTTAGAGAAACTTGAAGTTTCCCAGAACGAAAACGTGTTAGTAAGAACGCTTAAAACCAACACTGGCTACAGCCTCGAGGTTGAGGCCAACGGCCAGAAAGAGTCTAGAACTATTGAAGGTCTCAGTATTCCTGACGCCGTGAAAGACCCTGTGACACTTGAGCGAATTCAGCATTTTGAAGAACGCATGAAAGAACGACTCTATGGTCAGAGACACGCCATTCATACAGTGAGCCAAGCAGCTCGTGGGAAGATGGCTTTCTTAGACAAAAGAGCACGACCACTTTCCATTATGATTGTGGGGGCGTCTGGAGTTGGAAAAACTGAAACCTTCCGAGCCATTGCTCATTCCTGGTATGGATCGGCAAACCGCTTGCGTGTGATATCCCTAGAGGACGTTCAAAGCGTAGAAGAAGTCTTCGGTCATTATGCAGACAGCTTCCAAGCAGACCAACCCATGAGACTTCTAGAGAAAGCACTAAGCGACAACAAAGACGGTGGCGTCATCCTTTTTGATGAGATTGATAAGGTTGGTGGCGGCAACCCAGCCATCATTCGACAATTCATGCTGAAAATGCACTCCATTTTAGAGGAAGGGGTTTGGATCTCCCCCTCAGGAACAGAGTATCCTATGGGCAAATACATCCTTGGCTTCACAGGAAACTTCCTCTCTAATTTGTTTGATGGAATCTCACGCTACGAAGCCCAAAAGAACATATGGGAAGACAATCGATCGAGAGACCACCTCTCCAAACTTCTTGTAGACACTTACAAGCTTCAAGGCGGAGCCTCTGTCATTCCCGACTCATTTCTCAAGAGACAAGATGTCGTTTTGTTAGCGGAACCACTTGCCCCGGATGACACACTCAAAATAACGAAGAAACACATTGAAAATGAATTAGGATTCTTTGAGAAAGAACTTGGAACCAAGTTAGTCATTACGGATGAGTTTATTAATGAGCTGACCCTTGCCTATTACTCTCTTGGATCAGGTGCTGGACGAGCAGTGAGAAGCATCCTTCGGTCTCACATTAAATCTTACATCAACATGGTTCGAGCAGATCTCCATCAACGCTTTGTTAACGGAGAAACTGAACTCAATGTGGATGAACTTGAGGTTGAGTTAAGAATCAACGACAACCTTCCCCTGAAGGCATACATCACCGATATCAGCTGGGAGCGAAAAGTAGAGGTGGAACTCATTTCAAAGATTTCCGGCCAGACCATTGATCAAAGAAAATACGATGTTTCAAAAACAGTTCCAGACAAACGAAGACGCCCCGCTAAACTTGCTCTCAAAACGGCCTACCACGAAGCTGGCCACGCTGTAGCCAACATTGCCGAAAAGACTCTCCTTGAACTGAAGTTGATCACCATTTTTAGTGAGGACAACTACCTTGGTGTGAACATCTTTGATCACATAAAGAACACGGAAGGGACCAACCTCAACTGGGAGACTGCAAAATACAGCATTGCCATGTCGTTGGCCGGAGAACGAGCGCAAATACTTGCAGGCTTTCCTGAAGACACAGGTCAAAGTGGCGATCAAGCAAATGTAGACCGCTTGATTCGAATGATTCTCATCAAAGGCAAGTTTCACCCAGACGTAAAAGGGATGCAGTTTGATGAAAGTGGACGCTTTCTCTACCCTACACCTGAGAAGATTGCCAAGTTTGAAGCGGTTGTTAAGAAGCTATACGAAGAAGCAGAAGCTCTTGCAGACCAACTACTCGTCGAGAACTGGAATCTCGTGCGCGATGTTACCTCTTTACTAATGAAGCAAGGAGACATTTCAGGAAATGAGTATTCCGAAATGAAAAGTGAACACGACGAAGAGCTAGCGAAAGCAACGCTGCAAAAGTGGATCATCAACAATGATGGTCACGTCGTTAGACTTGAGAACGACAATTTCATAGGGCGATTTTTAGCCAAACGCCACAAGCAAGCAAGCCGCCTAAGAGATTTAGATCCCAAGATGAACCATCAACCTGTTCCTTTAAAAGGAAGCTGTGAAGATGAACTTGTTAAATAAAAGGCTTTCTCCATTAAAGAAAACATCTAAGCTTCTGCTTAGCCTTACTTTGCTTTGCTTGGCTCAATATGCCGAGCAAAGCAAAGCTAATGACAATTACTTCCCAAAAAGAGGAGCCTTCCAACTACATTGCGAAACGGATCTCCAGCTACCGGCTAGCAACTCCTGGGTTCCCGAAGGAGAAGAACTTCAACTTTTCTTTGAATTTAGACGAGAACAATCCAATTCATTCTTTGTAAAAAACAGCGCCTTGTTCATAGAAATACTAGGGAATAGTCCCCAATTACACGAAGCACTGCGCTTAGCCCTCCATTTTCTAGGGGCCTACGACATAGATGCCCCAGCACTCAACGACGAGGCTCTCAACTCCAAAATTCTTGAAGCTTTTGTAAACAAGGGTAATTTTCGATCAAAATTTCACGACAACTTAGAAAATTTCTTAATTGCTCAATTGCAATCAATCAGCCAGGACTATCAAAAAGAAAGAGCCGGTTTCCTAGGGCGTCAAGCCGGCAGAGTCATTGACGACCAACTATCTGTCCTGTGGTCAAGTGAAAGCAACGAATCTCCTGTCTATAGTTGGACCAAGACATCAAGCCCAAAGGGAAGCGAGATTAGATTCGACGGAGAAAGAAAGTCTCCAGGTGGAATAATACTTCTAGCGCCTAATGCTGATGTAAACCAGTTTGCGACCCAATTGGCTTCAGAAATTCAAAAGCCCTTGGTTGAGTTTGGAAAAGCAATACCCGATCAGCTTTTCTTTAAATTGAGAACTCTCAATCCAAGTTTCATTGAACTCCAAAAGCATTTCGCAAATCTAAAAGCCATTTCAAAAAAAGCTGGTATTTTCGATTCGTTTGACCCAAGTGTCGTCAAAGAAGCGCTTGAAACGGCCGATCCCCAAAAGAGACAAGCTGCGAGCAAGAACATTATTTCAAAGCTTCTCAACAGCAGCGAGTTTTTCTCGGCCTACGCTAAATTTGGAACGCACTATGTTAAATTTGGTTCCGTATTAACGAGAGAATTGAAGAATGGGTTTTTTAAAAGAGCTGAGCTAGAATTCTTTGAAGAAATCTTCAGAAAGAAGCTTGTCCTTATGTCGATGGAACTTGTAAATATGGGCGTGGACTTTCAAACAGTATCTCCACGCTACAAAGAAGTGAATCGATACATTGGGGCCATCAACAATGCAATGAAACAAGCTCTCAAGAATGCCATGGTTGTTGACCAACGCTAATTGCAAAGCAAAAATAAAACGCTGTTTCCCCATTTTCAACAAAGGAAACAGCGCTACTAGATACAAAACTTAAACCAAAGAACAATCATTTAATATTTAAGAACTTTGAAACTTCTCCGGCATGAACTTCAACAGACAGATTCAACAGCTTGAACGTGTCTTTAGTCGAATCTCCACTCACATCCGCATAAGCCACTAAGATCTCAATTTCAATGATAGCAGTGTCGTTAGATACTTTTCGATAATCGTAGGAGCGAAGCTCTACAACATCTGAAAAAAGCTCCGAGATGGAATGTTTTAACTGTTCCAAAATCACCGCCGTCTTGAGGCTCAGAGTCAAAAATAGTTAGGTATGTGCCAAAAGGCGCCAAGATGCCACCTTCATACACACTTGTGATGTGTCCCTGAAAGTTCACATTTTTATCTAGAGCCTAGATCAAATTCGTTAATAAGCAGTATTTTTAGAACTTACGGCCAAAACCCTTGCCGCCACCACGGCGACCAGCGCCGCCGAAAGGGTTGCCACCACCGCCGAAGGGATTTCCGCTGTTTCCACCGCTTCCGCCGCCGAACATTTTGCTTAGCTTGCCCATGTTCTTCATCATCTTTCGCGCATCTAAAAATCGCTTGATAAATTGATTCACATCTTGAACTTGGTTTCCTGAACCACTAGCAATTCGAGCTCGGCGAGAGCCATTTAAAACATCTGGATTCTTTCTCTCATGAAGAGTCATCGAATCAATGATTGCATTGGCCCGCTTCATTTCCTTTTCAGCATCCACTTGATTAAGTGCTTCAGACATCTGCCCCATACCAGGCATCATCTTCATAAGATTGCCAATCGGACCCATTTTAGAAATCATTTTCATCTGCTTTCTAAAATCTTCTAAAGTGAATTGGCCCATGTTCTGCATTTTTTCAGCAGCTTCTCGCGCTTCGTCTTCACTAATGACTTCTTGAGCCTTATCAATCAAGGTGAGCACATCACCCATATCCAAAAGCCTTGAAGCCATGCGATCCGGATAGAACGGTTCTAAATCTTGAACACGCTCGCCTGTTCCAATAAATTTAATCGGTCGCCCCGTCGTGGTTACAATAGAAAGTGCGGCACCACCTCTAGAATCACCGTCTAGTTTAGTGAGCACGCTCCCGGTGATCTCCATGTCACGATCAAAACTTTCGGCCACTTCCACGGCCTGTTGACCCATCATGGAATCTACAACCAAAAGCCTTTCCACGGCTCCGGTCACACGATTAATCTCTTGAAGCTCTTTCATAAGCTCTTCATCGACCTGCAAACGTCCGGCGGTGTCGACAATTAAGACCTCAAAATTTTGCTTGTGCGCATCCTTCTTGGCGAGTTTTGCAATCTCAACCGCCCCCACATTGGCTTCGTAGCGAAGATTTGGGACTTCATATTTTTTTGACAGCTGAGCTAACTGCTCGATTGCAGCCGGGCGCTGGGTATCCACACTCACAACTGCAACGCGCTTGCCTTTGTTCTTTAAGTGCAAACCCAGCTTAACTGAAGTTGTGGTCTTTCCCGAACCTTGCAGTCCACACATCAAAATCACAGCAGGTGGAGCAGCATCCAAACTTAGCTCTCTATTCTCAGAACCTAGAATGTGAACTAATTCATCGTTTAAAATTTTTAAGATCTGCTGCTCTGGAGAAAGACTCTTCAGAACCTCTTCACGCAAACAAGACTCTTTTACTCTGGCTAAAAAGTCTTTAGCCACACGAAAATGAACGTCGGCCTCTAGAAGTCCCGTGCGCACTTCAGCCAAAACTGCTTTTACATCTTCTTCTGATATTCTTGAGCGTCCACGCACCTTGGATAAGGCAGTTCCCAGACGCTTCTGGAGATCGTCAAACATTACAAACTGGTATAGTCGGGAAAGCCACCAAAGAAAACACTCAAGCCCGCTGAGATCTGTAAAAGATTCTGTGTGTCCATCGCTCCGATATTTTTAGATTTAAAGATAAAGTCCCGTATTTCCATACGAAATCCCCACCTAGAGCCAAACAAAAAACGCATTCCAAGGGCCACGTTGCCACCTATACGATTATATTGCTCTCCCCTGGCACCATTGAGATACTTTTCCTCAGTCTTAACCACAGCAATCCCTGCTCCCATATAGGTATCAAAATGCCATACAGAAGACTCGGTGATGTGCATTTTTGAATAATAGGGAGAAAAATAATAGGTAGCTGCGTAAATCCATTTGGGTAGCTCCACCGCTAAATCACTCGGAGGAACGCTGGGTGGAAGCTTGTCGCGAATTTCAGATTCCACGAAATTTGTGTAATCGCCCCAGTTGTATTGAAACCAAATGGGCTCAAAAGCGTGCCTTCGGTTAAAATGCCAAGTTCCAGCTCCGTGAACGGAATAATAGTTGTTCAAAGAAGAAACTCCTTGATAACTACCGCCAATATCGATTTCGACTTTATTTTTACGAGGAAACAAAGGATTCAATACGGCAATCTCAGGGCCATATTGAGACTCAACCCGGTAGGTTTCTCCGGGAGATTTCGGTAGCTTTTTCATATACTGAGCATTTGCAAAAGCAACACAAGCAAAGCTCAAGACAAAAGCAAAGACGCGTGAATTTGAATGAAAAACACTCCCCATGGGTTTAAGTATAGGGGAAGGCTGAGCTTTAACCTAAAGGCAGAACGTCAATTTATAGACCGCACCGCGTCTAACTGGTCAAACAGCCAAGCTAGAACAGATTGAAGCTGCTTGTGACAGATAAAACTCTAAGAAGCCCAAGACTTCTTTGATAGATTAAGAACTGGGATGGCCTTGTTTAAACATTCTTTATTAGCCCTTTTGCTGCCTTTTGCTGGGCTTAGCTTAGCCCAAACCGAAGCAACTTTAGTCAAGCCACGGTGCCGTTCAGTTGCAATAGCCGCCTCGAAACCAGCGCCCCGCATTCACCTTCAATGTGGAAACACTTGTTGGCTTTACTCCAGCGTTGCGGCCCTTGAATCTACATACGGACCCCTGTCAGACAAATACACACTTGCCTTTGCTCTACTTCAACTCAAGGACATCTACATAGACGCAAGCGCAAGCATCGGCGACTTTGTAAGCTTACAAAACAACCACAGTCTTTTGCCCTTGAGCGCAGAGGGCAAAAACACATTAAGCCGCGATGAAATCATCGAGCAAGTTCTTAAACTTCGCCAAAAACATTTTCGCCCACAAAGCACAGACGAAGAACTCTACTTTCAAGCAGTGGGAGGAAAGCTCTACGCAAGTAAACTCGACTGGCTTAGTAAAATCAATTTAGGCCCTGCAGCTGAATCGCCAAGACTCCTTTCACCAAGCAAGATCACCATGATTTTCTCTGCGCCCGAGGAAGCAACAGAACTACTATCTCTAAAAAGCGATATTTTGGAGCTTGATACAGTTAAAGTTCAAGAAAACAGATACTTTTTTATAGTCGACTCCAAGCACATGCTTAGAGTTTTTGAATCCAAAGATAATGCCAAACCGCAAGAAATCATTGCAATAGACAACCTAAACCCGAACACAGTGGAGGTAGAAAAGTTCATCGCAAAAATGAACGCCATTGGTATGGAAATAGTCGCAAATGAAAATGGAGCATCCATGAGTCATAACGGTCGTCGGATTAAACTACAAGAAACCAGCTACTGGCCCCTTATAGCCGTGGACCAGGATGGTAAAGCCCATCTTGATGTAGCCAACATAAAGTCAAGCTATGAAGCCGCTCGAGTCGAGCTAGAAAAAAGAGTTCTCTCGGGAATGGACCTAAATCAGCTGTTCACTCCCGATGTTGAATTCAAACTAGCTAAGTCCTCGCCCTCAAATGAAAAAGAATATCTAAGTTATCTTCAATCAATCGACTCAGAAACACAGGATGGAACTCGCTTTATTTTTAGAATTCGCGCAAATGCACAATATCTACCTTCTGGAGAAATAAAAACTCTTGAAGGCGCTAGCAATGAAAGCGCCAACACTCACAATGCAGGCCACTTTTTACTACTTGATCGAATTGACTTTAAAAACTCAGAACTCATCTTCCAAAACTCCGAAGGCATAGAGGCTGGACAAAAAGGATTCTTTAAAATGACTTTCGAAGATTTTAAACGCCTGGGAGATAAAGGTGCAAAAGTTATCAAAAAATAGAAACTCGTATCAAGCTTTGATAGGCGCCTTTTTATCCATAACTTTTTTTAAACGAGACTTAAAAGTCCGCTCGATTTCTGTTGCGGTTTCTTCCAAAGCTTTTTCGGTAACGTCAAAAACAGGCCACCTTCGATTGCGCGCAAAAATTTGGCGAGCCCATTCAAGCTCGTCACGGATATGCTGCAAGCTTGCGTAATCACCGCTGGGATCCCGCCCCATTCTCTGCAATCGCTCCTTTCGGATACGAACAAGTGCTTCTGGATTAATGGTCAAAGCAACAATTTTACCTTGATCAATATCAAAAAGTTGCGCAGGAGGCTCAATCCCAAGAACAAGAGGCACATTGGCAACCTTATAACCTTTTGAGGAAAGATAAATTGAAAGCGGCGTCTTAGAGGTTCTTGAGACTCCAACAAGTATTAAATCGGCGGCTCGCAGGTTCTCAGGATTGGCACCATCGTCTTGTTTGACAACAAACTCCATAGCTTCAATTCTTCGAAAATAGTTTTCGTTAATCTCATGCAACAAGCCGGGAGTGAAGGAAGGTTTTTCATTGAAAAAGCGGTTCATCAAATCCAACAAAGGACCCAACAAATCCACAGACAACAAATTCAACTGCTGAGTTTTTTGTGAGATCGCTGCTCTGACCTCTTCGCTCACAATTGTATAAACAATGGCGGCTCCTCTGCGATGAGCTTCGTCCAAAATGGCCTCCGCCTGCGAGCTTGTTCGAACACTTTTATAACGTGTAGTTTTAATCTTATCATCCAGCGTATACTGAGTAAGCGTAGCATGAACCATGCTTTCAACTGTCTCGCCGGTTCCATCAGAAATAAGGAATAAATGAAAAGGGCTTCCAGTCATCATAAAGCAACACTCCACTCAGGCTCTTTTGCGCTACACAATCTTTGCAAACCTGCCTTAAGTGAATCCACACCTTCTCCGGTGCGAGCAGAAAGCATAAAAATCGGCGAATCTGGAAAGCGAGCTTTAATGTAACGAGTGATAGCTGATTTTTTTAACAAAACTGCGTCCTCAACTCGGTCCATCTTATTCAAAACGAAAACTCGTTCAACTCCTGAAGCACCTATTTCTTCTAATACAGACTCGGTGCTTTCAAACTGATCTCTCCAATCAATATGACTTAAATCCAATACGTGGATCAACACACGACTACTAACGGCTTCTTGAAGAGTGCTCTTAAAGGAATGAACTAAATCATGAGGCAAATCTCTTACAAAACCCACAGTATCGGAAATTAGAATCTTAGGATCCGTAGGAGGGTTCATCACTCGAACCGTGGTGTCCAAAGTGGAAAATAATTTATTCTCTTCTAACAAATTCGCACGAGTGAGACGTTTCATGAGGGTCGTCTTCCCCGCATTCGTATAACCCACTAAAGCGGCGCGTGGCAAAGAGCTGCGCTTGGAACTCTGAGTATCCACCGACTTTTCGGCACTCTTTAATCTTTTGTTTAAAATTGAAATTCGGTCTTTAATCACACGTCGATCAAGCTCGAGTCGGGTTTCACCCTGCCCTCTAGAGCGCACCCCCCCCTTACCGCCGCCACTCTGACGAGAAAGCCCACTCCAAATACCAGACAATCTAGATTGAAGATATTTCAGCTGCGCTAACTCTACCTGAATCTTGGCCAAGCTAGTTCTAGCGTGGTGTTTAAAAATAGAAAGAATCACACCTTCTCGATCAAGAACAGGAACCCCGAGTTCATCCTCTAGATTTCGAACTTGCACTGGGGAAAGCGGAAGTTCAAAAGCCACGGCCGACACACCAAGGGCGTCCACTCGAGACTTGATTCCCTCCAGGCGCCCCTGCCCTAAATAGGTCGCCGCACTAATGCGATTAGGTGCTTTCACAATCATCCGGTCCACACAATCCAAGCCAAGAGTGCTACACAAGCGACCCATTTCTTCGCCCGAATCAACAAGCGTATCTAAAACAACTATTAGAACATTGTCGCCGTAGCTTTTTTCAAATCGGCCCCACAAAAACTCTGGGGATGCATTATTCGGAGGAGTAGCTTTAAAGCCTTTTCTAGAAGCAAAGTTCACATCGTCCGAACACGAACTAGTAAGAGAAGCCTTCTGTGCCCCCTCTATCTCAGCCTGAACTCTTTGACGAGCTAGTTTTCTAATGGACGAACCTGACCAGCCTTTTGATTTTTTCAAAGCTCGACATCCTCCCATTTAACTAATTGAGGTAATAACTTCCTGGCGGCATGCAACTCCGTATTGGAGAAGTTTCCCAACCAATAACTTTTGGTCACATCAGGGAATCCCATTTTAACTTTAGATAGCTCGGAATGGCGAATATCTGCGCCCAGCACAATGACATCCAAAGGTCCTCGCTCAGGCCGAAGACAAACCATCTCTTCTGAAAGATCTTTCAAAAAACCACGGTAAATACCTTGAGTGAGTAGACCGTGACTCAATTTATCGACAGAAAGAAGATCGGCAGGAACGCCGTCCTCAGCGGGCAACTTTTTATAGTTGGTTTTTACAAGCAATATACTTTGCACCTAAAGCAAATACCTCATTTCAATGCTGCTAAGTCCAGTATACCATCAACCAAGGAAGGTGAGTCTTTTGTTCTGGATTTTTAGCAATTTCAAAGACTTCCCCCAACAATTCCAGATAGATCAGCACCTTGTGGTGAAATCACCAGATTTTTAATCATAAACCCATGTTTTCATTGAATAATTGTCCGTCCTGGAAATATCTCTTTGAGAATTGTGTTAAGAGCTTCAGGATGCATAGATATGAGGCATCTTCTACTTTTAAGCGCCATTTTAACCTTCCTAGCCCCACAAACAACGGACGCTAAGCTATTTCAGAAATGGAAAGAAAAGCGAGAAGCCAAAAAAGCTGAAAAAAGACATGAAACCCCTGAAGCAAAGCCTCAGATCAACGAACAAGTGTTTTCTGATTCAGTCAGAAACATGGTAACAATCACTCCCGCTGGAGCCGACCCCTTACATCGAAGATATTTTGAGAAATTTGAAAGCATGTATGGGAAAGAAAACCTAAGCCAGATTGGATTGGGAGTTTCCATGTGGAAAGGCGCGCCTAATACTGGAACTTTTGTAAACAACGCTAAACGAGCAGGGATGATGGCTTATGCGGACAGTGGTAAAGAGTTTTTAGAACAAATGGAGCGATACACAAGTCAAAACAGGTGTATACCTAGAATGGTCGTTGCAACCCATGGACCTGGCACTAATTTTGGAGGCAACGGCTTTGCAGGTTACTACAACGGCCCAGGTCTTGGTGGCTTCTATCTGAGCAACAATTATAAACTCGATTCTTGGCACCCTACTGTTAGCGAGACAGGGGGAGTTATGCCAGGTGGTGGCGAAACTGCACAAGGTGCACATAAAAACAGAAAGAGACAGTATCTTGGAGATGGAAAAACTTTTGATGCGACCAGTAGAACAACCGATGATTTAGCCGCAAAAATCAGAGGTGGTAGCATTAAGTTTTGTTCCTCTTGTGTGATGGCTTTACACGCCTGCACAATCGGCCCTCATTTCGCAGAAGAGCTTGCAAAAGTTACGGGCTGTCAGATTGTTTTCAGCACTAGCTCCTGTTCTCCTATAGACTTTTCAGGAGTAAAAAACCCCAGCAACGGACAAAGTTTAGATAATGGAAAAATGGATTACCTTTGGCATACAGGCGATAGACCAGGGTCGATTGCTGTTAACAAGGCTCGATCGGCCAGAGGCTTAACCCCGGACTTCGGACATTTCTTGAGAGCCACTCCCGATGGTTTAGGTGGAGCAAGAATTGAAAAAATTGGAAGATATTATGTTCTTGATAAATATCTTCCCGACTCAGCAGATTTAGAGATCTTTAAAGCGGGACGCTCTAGCGACCGGGTAAACCAGCTTCAAAAATTGACTGAGCCCGGGAATGAAAACCCCGTGCTTAAACAAGAGTTTGGTTTGTAAGCGAAAGACAGGTCACCGATAAACTGATTTTTCTTGCACTTGGCTATCCCACATCGACTTATAAAGCCCATTTAAAGCAAGCAGCTTCTCGTGTGAGCCTCTCTCAGTAATTCTCCCTTCTGATAGAACTATAATTTCATCAGAGTCGACAACTGTAGATAATCTATGCGCAATACTTAAAGTGGTATAGTTGCGAGAAATTTCCTTGAAAGACATCAATATATCCTGCTCGGTGCGTGTATCTAGCGAAGAAGTCGCCTCATCAAAAAGCAAAATTTTAGGTTTTTTCAGCAAGGCTCTCGCGATGGCAACTCTTTGCTTCTCGCCTCCCGACAGCTTAAGCCCGCGTTCGCCAACTTCCGTATCAAACCCCTTCGGCAAACTATCAATAAAGGAATCTAACTGAGCCAGTTTCGCAGCCTCTTTTACTTGCTCAAAATTCGCAGAGGGGTCTCCATAGTTAATATTGTATCCGATAGTGTCGTTAAATAAAACAGTATCTTGAGGAACAACACCTATGGAAGCCCTCAACGACTTTTGACTAAGCTCTCGAAGATCCTTACCTCCAACGCAAATCGAACCTTCATTTACGTCGTAAAAGCGAAAAAGTAGTCTAGATATGGTCGACTTTCCTGCGCCGCTAGAGCCAACAATGGCAATGTTTTTACCAGCCGGGACACAAAAACTTATGCCTTTAAGAATCTTTCTACTTGGGTTGTATGCAAAATGCACATTCTTAAACTCTATATTAGCAGCTGATTTACAAAGCTCTATTGCTCCAGGAGCATCGCAGACGTCTGCATTAACCCGAAGCAACTCAAACATTTTCTCCATATCAACGAGGCTATTTTTAACCTCTCGGTAAACAAAGCCCAAAAAATTAAGAGGAAGATAAATCTGAATCAAGTAAGTGTTGACCAACACAAAGTCCCCTATCGTCATACTTCCTTCCACTACACCTCGAGCAGCATGCAACATAATCACAGCCAAACCAATACAGATAACTAAAGACTGAAGAATGTTCAATACGGAAAGACTCGATTGACTGCGTATTGCTGCTTTTTCGTAACCTGCCAAGGACTCATCAAAACGACGGTATTCGTGCTCTTCATTGCCAAAATACTTTACGGTTTCGTAATTCAACAAACTATCAATCGCACTTGTATTGGCTTTAGATTCTTTAGCGTTCATCACTTTTCTAAATCTAAGCCGCCAATCCGTAATCCATATTGTTATGCCAATATAAAAAATTATTGTGACTAAAATCACGACCGCATAACTATAATCAAAATAATAAACCAATACGCCCGTTACCAATGTCAGCTCGATTAGTGTTGGGAGAATATTAAAGGTTAGAAATCTAAGAACAAATTGAACCCCCCTAGTCCCTCTTTCAATAACTCGCGACAGTCCACCTGTCTGCCTTGAAAGATGAAAGTCCAAAGACAACTCATGAAGATGTTTAAAAGTTGAAAGCCCAATGGCCCTTTGCGCGTGTTGCACAACTTTGACAAAGAAAAGATCTCGAACCTCTCCAAAGACAGCAACCCCCAAGCGGGCTATTCCATAGGCCAAAATCAAAGCAAAAGGCAACGCTAAGGCAGATTCTCCTGGCGTTAACTTATCTATAGAAAGCTTAAGCAGGTAAGGAACATAAACATTCAAGCCCTTCGCTGCTGCGAGAAAAAACAGAGCAAAGAACACTCGAAACTTTAAATCAAACCTTCCCTTGGGCCACAGATGCCTAGCAAGCTCACGAAGAGTTTTAGAATGCGCAGTATCATTATCAGAATTAGATTGAGGATCAAACTCCGCAGGTCTCATATCATGTTTACTTTAAAGCGGCTTTATCGAGGATGCCGTTCACGAAAGAAGGCGAGTCTTTTGCGCCGAACTTTTTGGCGATTTCAACGGCTTCGTCAATGACGACAGCCAAATCAGGCTTGTCTTCAGACTCTTCAAAGTTGAGCTCAAAAATGGCCACTCGCAATATAGCTAAGTCTACTTTTTCAACTCGGCTCATTTTCCAGTTCTTAAGAAGAGATTCAATTCTCTCATCGATGGCTGGAATCTTTGTAATCGCTCCAATTCCCACTCGTAAAAAATACTCTTTGTTTTCATCCGAAAGCTTTGTGTTTGTATTCCAAAAAAACTCAGCACTCGCGGCAAGTTCTCTTAATTCACATGGGTTTATCGACCACTGATAAACAAATTGAACAACTAACTCTCGACTTTTATGTCTATTTGGCATTTTCCATTTTTCCCTTTAACGTCCACATCAGCACAGCAGCCTGAGCTGCCTCTAAACCCTTATTCATTCTCTCTTGAGCCTGCTCAAGAGAATCCACAGTAAGCACACCCATACCAAGAGGAAGATTGTGAGCCAAACTTACTTGCGAAAGCCCCGCAATGGTTTCTCGACAAACATAGTCAAAATGAGGAGTGCCCCCACGAAGCACACAGCCAAGAGCAATCACAATATCGTAGCTTTTGCTTTCAGCGAGCAACTTCACGGCCAGAGGTAACTCAAAAGAGCCTGGAACTCCAACCGCCTCAATTCGGTCTGAGCCAACATTTAAATCGGCCAAATATGAACGAGCAGAACGCTCCATAGCCTCAATAATTTCTGGATACCAAAAGGTTTTCAAAATAGCGACTCGCCTCAAACCATCGGCCGCAGACTTTAAGGCCTTGGCGTCGATTCCATCAGGGAATCGTTCAAACACTTTCGTCGCTTCTGAGAGGCTCATTGAAAGAGATGTCCCATCTTATCTTTTTTTGTATTCAGATATTGCTCGTTTACCGAGTTCTTGCCAGCCACAAGAGGAACACGCTCAACCACCTCTAGACCAAATGACTCAAGGCCAACGATCTTTTTAGGGTTATTAGAGAGAAGCTTCATTTTATTTACACCGACGGCTCGTAAAATTTGAGCGCCAATTCCATATTGCCGTAAATCCGGCGCAAAGCCCAAGGCCTTATTCGCTTCAACTGTATCAAGACCTGTGTCCTGGAGCTGATAGGCTTTGAGTTTATTAATAAGACCAATCCCACGTCCTTCTTGGCGCAAATACAATAAGACCCCAGCGCCCTCTTTAGCAATCGCCTCAAGAGCTGTATGCAGTTGGGGGCCACAATCACAACGTAAACTAGCAAAGACATCACCCGTTAAACATTCCGAGTGGACCCGAACTAGTGTTGGGGTGTCCTTAAAGTCTTCAGGCCGTCCGAGAACTAAGGCAACATGCTCTCTTCCATCAATAGCCGATTCAAAAACGTGAATATCAAAATTCACACCAAATTTAGTCGGCATTTTCGCTTGAGCCTGATGAACAACAAGACTTGCATCCTGATGCAAGCGGTATTCGATCAAATCGGCAATGCTCAAAATTTGAAGGTCGTGCTTTTGCGCAAACATTTCTAAATCAGGCATACGAGCCATTGAGCCGTCTTCTTTTAAAATTTCGCAAATCACAGCGGCACTCTTTAAGCCCGCCAAATGCGCCAAATCCACAGAAGCTTCCGTGTGTCCTGCGCGAACCAAAACTCCACCACTAACTGCCTTTAAAGGAAAAATGTGTCCTGGCACAACAAGATCTTCTCTTGTGGCAGAATCCTTAATCGCCGTCTGGATGGTATGGGCACGATCTTTAGCCGAAATTCCAGTTGAAATGCCTTCTTTGGCTTCAATCGAAACTGTGAAAGCGGTTCGATGAGGAGCCTGGTTGTTATCGGTCATCATGGGAATAGCAAGCTTTTCGATTCGAGCTTCATCCATAGTCAAACAAATCAAACCGCGACCGTGCGTGGCCATAAAATTGATACTTTGAGGGGTGCAAAATTGAGCCGGCAAAACCAAGTCGCCTTCGTTCTCCCTGTTTTCATCGTCCACAAGAACGATCATCTTACCTTCTTGAAACCCCTGAACGGCTTGTTCAACCTTTTTGAAACAATCTCTCACAAGCTAAGCTCCTTACTAGCGGCTTGGTATTTACAAACATATTTAGCGAGCATGTCAGCCTCTAGATTAACTTGATCGCCAGGCTCTAAATCTCCAAAATTAGTCTTCTTCAAAGTTTCTGGGATGAGCATCACACTGAAAACGGATTCCCTCTTCTTAAGGTCTTCTTCCACAGAGTTGACAGTCAAACTTACTCCATCAATGGCAATGCTTCCCTTCTCAATCAAAAAAGGAGCAATTTTTTCGAGGCTCTGAGGGGCTACCTGGAAATTTAAAATAACGTATTGGCCTCGAAGAGACTTATTGAGAACAGAAGCTTTTCCATCCACGTGACCACTCACCAAGTGCCCACCAAGCTCGTCGCCCATTTTCAAGGAAGCTTCTACATGAACCTTAGATTCAAGCCTTAAACTACCAAGATTACTACGCGTAAGAGTCTCCTCAGAAACATCAAAACTTAGAAGAACTCCACCCAAAACAGATTGCTTGGTCACAACACTCAGACAAACACCATTCACACTAACCGAGCCCCCAAGCTTCACAGAAAACAATTCCAATTGGGAACATAACAAGCTCAGCTTGGCCACCCCCTCATTGAGAGCAAACTCTTTAACGTGGGCTAAACCTAAGACTAAACCGGTGAACATGCGAGCGGGATTCTAGCACAAAGTGAGGCTTCCTGCAGAAAAGTTACACCGCCACAACTTCAACAATTTCAGGTATTTTCTCGCGTAGGCGGTTCTCGATCCCCATCTTGAGGGTTGCCGTCGACGAAGGGCACCCCGCACAGGCTCCTTGCATGTGCAAAAAGACTATGCCGTCTTGATATTTTTCAAAAGTAATATCGCCCCCATCCATCGCAACAGCGGGCCTAATTTCGGCATCGAGAATCTCGACAATCTGCTTTTCAATATCGGAATTGGCCACTGAATTCCTATTGCCTAAGGCATCATCACTAACAACTTTTTCACCTGACTGAAGAGCGGCCTTTACCGTATCGATCACTCGATCATTGATCTCCGTTAGTTTATTGTGATTGCTCAAGGTAATGGTCACAAAATTCTTACCAACCATCACCGCAGAGATTCCCTCTATGGCAAAAAGCTTCTCAGCAAGAGTCGACTTGCCCACAGCATCCTCGGCCCTGGCAAAAGTTACCGCGCCTCTTTCCATCAAATCGGGCCGTGTCACGTATTTCAACGAATTCGGGTTGGGTGTGAACTCAAGATCGACTGTATAATCTAAACCACTCATCCTCTTAGACTTGCCAAGCTTTGGGTCTAAACTCAAGCAAAGACCACGGAAGAAATTATTTTCACAAAAACAGAGTTAAGTGTTGGAAACTAAAGCAGCTATCAATATACTACCCTCCTGTGCCAGCACTTCAACGGAACCTTAAGCTCTACGCCATCCACCAAATCGCTTTCCAAGCGTTCTTCTGGTTCCCCATCTTCTTTCTTTACTACCTTGAAATCATCACACTGAAGCAAGCCCTGTTTGTAGATGCCTTTTATTACCTCTGCGTTGTCCTTCTGGAAGTCCCTTCTGGGTATTTTGCCGATCGCTTCGGAAGAAAACTCACCCTACTTATATCTTCAATCAGCTTGTTTGCTGCCTACCTTTGCTTTTACACTGCCAGCTCTTTTTCCATGTTCCTCATTGCTAAAATATTCTTTGCCATTGCATTTAGCTTTAGCTCCGGGGCAGACACTTCCTTCTTTTATTCTTCTCTCGAATCATTAGGCAAACAAAGTGAGTATGGCGACAGAGAAGCTAACATTCAAAAGTGGAGTGCCTACGTTGGTGCGGGTAGTGCCCTCATTGGAGGTTTCTGCGGAAGCTACTTGGGACTCAAGAGCGCATACCTTTTGTCGATGCTTGCGGCCTTAGTCTGCGTTGTTTGCTCAAGCCTCTTTGTAGAACCCAGCCACAAGAAGGAACAAGTTGAACACACGCTCGCAAAACAAATCAATAAATGTCTTAGCTACCTAAAACATCCTCTTATCTTGTGGCTTTCGGCTTTCATGGTTTTGATGACTATTTTAAACCACATTCCTTATGAGTTTTACCAACAATACATCGACCTTCTACACATAGAACAAATCACATCCGATCAAAGAACACCGATAACAACAGGAATTTTGGCTGCAGCCATGAACATATTCGCCGCCTATTTTTCCGGAAAAAGTATGAAGATCTCACGAAGAATTGGAGTCAAATCATTCTTTCTATCGGTGGTTAGTGCACAAACGATCATCATCACCTGCATGGCCTACTTTTTAGAATGGTGGGTGCTTGTTCCGATCATTCTATACAGAGTCCCAGCTCGGATATTAAGCGCTCCATTCAACCAATGCCTTGCGCCTGAAATCCAAAACGAACATCGCTCTACTTTTCTATCGCTGATTAGCTTGGGCAGCAGATTAGCCTATGGGCTCACCCTCATGGGACTCACTAGCATTGTCCCTCACAATAGCACAGGAGAGTGGGCTCAATTATCAAAGATTCTTCAAGTCTCCTCGTTTCTGGGGCTAAGCGGACTCCTCGTGCTATACTACTCTTCAGGAAGAACTCGATTGGAATCTCGCCAAACCTCATAATTTTCCCCAAAGAGCACCCTTGACACCTCAAACAGT
>Ga0100403_1000635_pt1 | contig 34925 bp, 28 predicted proteins | sample CryGeymet201501t_FD_83663 | JGI IMG/M metagenome (GOLD analysis project Ga0100403, IMG submission 83663) | Groundwater microbial communities from Crystal Geyser aquifers in Utah, USA - Crystal Geyser metaG 2015-01t | ecosystem: Environmental > Aquatic > Deep subsurface > Groundwater | place... | reverse complement strand
TGATCAGAGTGGGAATCTCTTTGAGATTGAACAAAATCGACTGCTCCCACTTCAATCGGATCAAATTGATTTTTCTTTTGAAATGGCTCCCTATGCCGCTTTTGATTTTTTTGACTCTCTGTAACTTTGTGCTCTAGAGTCTTGGGGATATGGAACAGTGGAATTTCGCAGGCTGGGGAAGCTCTCATATCCTCAAAAATTTGCCAGAGAATCAATCGGAGGTCACCGAGCTCGGTGTGCCTCACGATCAAGCAAATAAGCTTTCCGAGTGGCCCGCAACAGCCATTTGCGGAAACGACATTCTCTCAAGTTGTCTTTACGTTTCAGCTCTGACGATCAAGCAAGCGGGAATTCTTGCTCCTCTCGCCCTCCTGCTGGTGGGCGGACTGCTTTATCTATATCGACGAATTTATGGAGAGGTGATCAGTGCCCTCCCACTGAATGGCGGAACTTATACAGTTCTCATTAACACAACGACAAAAACAACTGCTGCGGCGGCCGCCTGTTTAACCATTTTGTCTTATTTAGCCACGGCGGTGATCAGTGCCGGAGAGGCCATGCACTATTTGCACGCCTTGATTGAGTGGCTTCCGGTGATTCCCGCCACCATTGGCCTTTTAGGATTCTTTGCGTTTCTAAACTTGATCGGAATCACAGAGTCCTCCAAAGTGGCTTTGGGAATCTTTATCACTCACATTGTCAGTCTCTCTCTTCTTATTCTTGCCAGTTTGATTTTCGTGGTCTTCGATCCATCCATTTTGATTCGAAATTTTTCCTCGGCGAATTTTTCAGGACATGGCTTTTTCACAGCGCTCTTTATCGGGTTTTCAACGGCCATGCTGGGTGTGAGTGGTTTTGAAAGCTCAGCCAATTTTGTAGAAGAGCAACAAAGAGGGGTCTTTCCAAAAACATTAAAGAACATGTGGCTTGGGGTTTTGGTTTTTAATCCCGCCATTTGTTTTTTAGCCCTCGCCGTCCTTCCCATTTCAGAAGCGATGAACAATCCCTCCTCACTTCTTGCGACCATGGGATTTGAGAGTGGCGGCCAATGGCTGAAGACTTTGATTGGAGTCGATGCAGTCCTGGTTTTGTCGGGTGCGGTTTTAACTTCTTATGTGGGAGTCATTGGACTCTGCCGGCGAATGGCTCTAGATCGATGTCTGCCCCAAGTTTTTCTTCAAGAAAACAATTGGCGAAAGACCAATCACTGGATCATTCTGACCTTCTTTGTTCTTTGCGGATCCATTCTTTTTTACACCCAAGGGCACGTCGAGCGCCTTGCCGGAGTTTACACATTATCTTTTTTATCTGTCATGGCTCTTTTTGCTCTCGGTAATATGTTTATGAAGATCTATCGCCATCGACTACCGAGAGACGAAAAAGCCTCTTGGCTGATGACATTGGTGGCTTTTGTGGCCGTCATTGCGGCACTGATTGGAAACCTGTCTGCAGAGAATTTAGAAACATTTTCGGTCTTTTATATTATCATTGGTGCAGGCGTCTTCATCATGTTCAAACGAATTCCTATCCTGAGAGTGCTCTTGTTTTCGATGGGAAATGCCGCGGACTTTTCTCCACTCATTAAGGCCAAAATGGAAAGAACGCTGAAGAGATGGATCAAAAAGATCGGCAAGGCTCCGGTGGTTTACTTTACAAAAGGGGACAACTTACAGGTTCTCAATCAGGCCGCTCTTTACGTCCTTAACAACGAACAAACTCGAAAGCTTTTGGTGGTGCATGTTTTCGAAAATGAAGCAGACATCCCAAAGACTTTGGCCCCACAGCTCTATACGGTGGATCACCTCTACCCAGAATTGAAAATTGATTTCATTGGTGTGCAGGGCAAGTTCTCACCACAGCTGATTGAGGCCATTTCTAAAAAGCTCAATGTTCCAAAGAACTATATGTTTATTGGGACTCCGGGAGATCGCTTCCCTCATGAAATCGAAACTCTTGGTGGCGTTCGATTGATTATTGGCTAATCTGGCCCTGCACTAAAGTCCGTAATTGATCGATTTGTATCCACAGAGAATACAGGCATTTCTTTATGGCCTTCAGAAATCCCGTCCAATACCGTAAGATAAGCCATGAACACGAGCACGGAATCGGTCCGACCAAATATTTTTGAATACGCGGACTACCGAGCGTATCTCAAAGACCTTTATCTCCACTATAAAAAGGAAACCTCATTCTTTTCCTACCGCTATTTTTCACAACGGGCGGGCTTCAAATCCCCAAACTTTTTGAAATTGGTTATCGATGGCCAAAGAAACCTAACGGAAGATAGCCTCTCAAGGACAATCAAGGCCTTTAAGATGACGGCAGTGGAAGCAAAATATTTTGGTCTCATGGTTCAATTGAACCAGGCAAAAGGCTTAGAGAAGAAAAGCAAGTTCGCCAAACTGATGGCTCGAAGTCGCGTACTTGAAAAGACCTACCCACTGAAACAAGCAGAGCTTAAGTACTACACGTTTTGGTACTACATTCCACTTCGAGAGCTGGTCGGCACAAAGGGCTTTAGAGAAGATCTCAATTGGATTGAGGATCAATTCAGTCAAGAGATCAACCCTGATCAAATTTCAGAGGCATTGGTTGATCTCCAAAGCTTAGGACTGTTGGAACGCAAAGAAGATGGACGTCTTTCACAAGTTCATAACAATGTGACCACCGAGGGAGAGGTTGGATCCACTCTAGTTAAAAACTATCATGTCGAGATGATTCATAAAGCCGCCCAATCCATCTCCGAGTACTCTCCAGAAAATAGAGAGATCTCTGGGACCTGCATTCACTGCTCTTCAGACACGGTTCAAAAAATCAAGCAACTAGTTCGAGACTTTCGCCGAGATATTTTGGCATTGGCCGAAGAGGATAAAGAATCAGATCAGGTTTTTCAGCTCAACTTTCAGCTCTTTCCTCTTGCAGGAGTAAAGAAAAGAGGATCATCTTGATAAAACTTCAAATCACCTTGCTATTTCTTCTCTCCATTTTAGTTTCCTGTGGCACCGACACAGGAAACCCAGGTGAAACCGCTCGTGCAGGACTTGGTCAGGATCGCCTTCTCTTCGTGAATCGGTTTGTTGAAGCGACTTGCCTCCAAATCCAATCTTGTCATGAAGATCAGTCAATCACTGATTGCGAGGCCCTCTACACCGAACAGAATATGCCAGCCTCTCTTGGTTGGGGGGAATCCGATTTTGAGAACCTCAACGGCGTTCTCGGCTTTGAGATGGGTGGGCAGATCACCCCCAATGAGGAGACCGCGAACTCCTGCCTTGAGGAGATCAAAAATCTTTCATGCGAAACGTCGGAGATGAGAGAGGCCTTTGATGGAGACTCAACACGACCCTTCGAAAAAGCAAATAGAGTGATCCCAGCTCGTTGCCAATCTGTCTTTGAGTGATCAAAGTGCTCTTTCATTATATTGAATGGTATTCTCACAGAATACAGATAAGAATCGTTTTTCCAATTCTTGATCTATATTGAATACACCTCGAGCACCGACAATACCTTAAGAACCCTCACTTAAGGAGCTCAACGTGAATCTAAAGATTATTTTGTTCTGCGCATTTCTTTTTCAACTCATTTCTTGCGCAAAGAGTGGAAACGATGAAGATCTCAAGCCAGCAACCCGTGGGGATCTTGCGATCTGCTTTCCTGGAGAAATGGAAGAGAGCCCGTTTCTGCTGGTCAGTGATCAGCCCACATCAACCTTTGGAGTGGACGTCGACACCGCCTCCTACACCTATGCAAGAACTCAAATCCACCAAGGGCAATGGCCAAAAAAAGACTCCCTCCGTTCAGAGGAGTTCATCAACTACTTCACCTACCAAACCCCATCTCCTCAAAATGGTGACCCTATCGGAGTCTTTTTTGAAACCTCCCAGGCCCCTTGGAAAAAGGATCATCGTCTGGTGAAGATCGCTCTTAAAGCAAAGGATCTTCCACCAACCACTCCACCGCCTTTAAATCTGGTTTTTCTGATCGACGTGTCTGGATCAATGAATGATGAAGGTAAACTCGATCTCATTAAATATGCCCTCAACAACCTTTCAACGGAGCTCAAAGCCAACGATCGACTCAGCGTGGTCACTTATTCCACAGATATTGAAACTCCTATTGAGGGCGCCCATGGAAATGATGTGACTAAAATTCAATCCGCCGTTTCAAAGCTCGTGGCCGCCGGAGGAACCGCCGGTCATGCGGGACTTCAAAGAGCCTACGAGTTGGCTCAAAAATTCTATCTCCCCAATGGAGAGAACCGAGTTGTTCTTTCCACGGATGGAGACTTCAACGTAGGAATCTCTAACCCAAACGACCTAAAAAAATATGTCCATAAGCAGGCCCAAATGGGTGTAAATTTGAGCGTCCATGGGTACGGAATGATGAGGGCCAATGATAAGCTTTTGGAGGTGTTGGCCGACAATGCAAACGGGAGTTATGCCTTCATCGACAATCGAGCCGAAGCAAAAAAAGTCTTTAGCCTCCAACTCCTTCAAACTCTGACTTTGGTGGCCCAAGATGTTAAACTTCAACTCCAATTTAATCCAGAAGTGGTTCATTCTTACCGACTCATTGGCTACGAAAACAGAAGGCTTACGGAGAGTGATTTCGAAACCCGTGAGGTGGACACCGGGGACATGGGCGCTGGCCATCAAGTCACAGCTTTCTATGAGCTCATCCTAAAAGAGAGCTTCTTACCTACTCAAAAGAAAAGTTTCGACTTAAAGATCAAGTACATCGACCCTCATACAAAGACAGACCGCTCGATTGAGACGGCCTCAGTTGACTTGAATGGAACTCTAGAAAACTCAAGCGAAGATTTTAGATTTGCATCCGCCGTGACGGCCTTCGCATTGCACCTTGGTAAGTCTAAATATCTCAATGGCTTCAACTTAGAAGATGTCTTAAAGCTTGCCAAACCTGCTGTCGGAAAGGACTTGAACGGCGAAAGGTCGGATTTTTTAAGATTGGTTGAAACGACAATCCAATTGGAAAAACCTAAAAATTAGCCCTCAAACCAATGGTCGTGGTGGAGTCATACTTTTTGACTCCAACGACAGGTCGGTTGTCGAACTGGTAATCAAAGCCGACCGTCGCACTGAGCGCCTTGTAGATTCGAGTTTCAAAATCCAGATCAAGATGAAGTCGGTGGTCTAAAAGCTCGTTCCAAAGGGGTTGAAAGTAAGCAATCACAGAAGACCTCAGTGCCGAGTCCTTTGAGTAAACCACAGAGAGGTAAAAATTCCCTCTCAAGTCCTCATGGCGATCTTCAATTTTCAACTGCTCTTGTTCGAAAAAAAATCCTGAGCCCGTAAACAAAAAGAAATTCTCCGTATCCAACCAACGGAAGCGAGCGGAAAGACCTAGTAAATCCCTCTGTATAAGAGACCGAAACTCATTGAACTCGGACTGAACAAAAACCTCTCCAAAAAAATCTTCTTCCAACTCCCTTGAATATCGAAGGTGAACCGCTCCCAGGTAAGTGTCTTTGATGTGATTCGTTTCACCGTACTTGTAGTTCGCTAGGGCCAGAAACTCGTTTTTTTCATTCAAGTAGCGATTGAGACTGTTGAAATTAATAATATTCTTTTCTGTATTTCCAGTCTGAAAATTTCCAGAAAGACCTAGGGCTCCCCTGTAACCCTGTTTGGGATCAATTCGAAGGGATTCCACATTGATAAAGGCTTGGGCTTCAGCCACGAAGATGAAGCCCATAAACAGAAGTACTCTCAAAAAACCTACTCGACAGAACTCACTGTGTAGTCACCCTGACTGGTGATGGCCGTCTTAACAGCATCCAATTTGATTTTCTCATCTCCAGCTGTTTCAAGGTCGATCAATCCCTGATTCTTTTTGTCAGGATTTAAGCGAACATTGCAAGTTTTAAACTTTTGAACTTCACACACCTCGCCTTGAACCATTTCTACGCAGCCTTTGCAGTGCATGCCATCCACTTTTAGCGACTTTTTCTCTGCAAAGCTTGAGAAAGAGAGCGTCAAAAGACCAACCAAAACCATACCACGAGCTTTCATTTGAACCTCCGTTGATTGTTCATGGTCAAAATCTATCACAAGGCCCACACGGTGGGAAAGTCTTTAAGCCGAGAAAAAAGAATCTCTTGTCTGACTCTTTAAATCCCACTAGATCTTCAAAGATGAATTCAAATGATGGCATCGCCCTCCCCCCTTCTGCAGCGTCTGCTCACAAGCGCCGAGAGCTCGTGTTTTTGATTCTTGCTGGAATATTTGTCACCAATGCGATCGTGGCTGAGCTTATTGGTGGAAAGCTTTTCACCTGGGGCCCTTTCACCATGAGCTTGGGAGTGCTTCCGTGGCCGGTGGTTTTTTTGGCAACCGATTTGGTCAACGAATACTTTGGAAAAAATGGTGTGCGCCGACTGACATTTTTAACCGTCGCTCTCATCATTTATGCCTTTGCCGTTCTCTTTATTGGGATTGTGATTCCTGCAGCTGGCTTTTCACCCGTGGATGATGAGGCCTTTCAAAAAGTATTTGGACAAAGCCTATGGATCATTTTTGGAAGTCTCGTTGCCTTCCTTGTCAGTCAATTTGTAGACGTCTTTGTGTTCTGGGCCGTTAGGGCAAAAACGGAGGGCAAATACTTATGGCTGAGAGCCACCGGCTCCACCGCTGTCTCCCAATTGATCGACACCTTTGTCATTTTGGGAATCGCCTTTTATCTGCCCGGCAAATTAAGTCTCAATGAGTACATGATCACATCAGCCTCCAACTACAGCTACAAATTGGCCATCGCGGTCGCACTCACTCCGCTGATCTACCTAGGCCACAATGTCATCGACCGATTTCTTGGCGAAAGACAGGCGGAAGACCTCATTGAAGAAGCCGCGGAGAAGTCTCTTCACGGAAAATAGATTTGCAGTCTTTTAGAAAACGGAATTGAGGGGGAATGGGTTTTGAATCCTTGGCCTCGACCAGCGCGCCCATCCTTGGGCTCACAGCTTTCGCCATCCTGGCTCGCTGAGGCTGGGCGAGGCCAAGGATTCAAAACCCATTCCCCCTCATACAGATCTTTAAACTTGGAGGCCGAAGTGAATTTCTGTAGAAATGAAACCACTTTTCTTTTGAAGAGTTAATTTTAACCAAAGCCAGATTGATAGAAGCATTTCGTCTCAAGTCTTTTTGAGATCGTTAATGATTTCATTGCTCGTGTTGGCAAGATCTGCCCATCGGTGGTCGTATAAGTAAGTGGGGTCATCCTCTCTACCCAGTGCCTCAAGCTCGCCACCACATGCTTCAGTTTGGATAACACCGGAAATTGTGGGAATCCCAACGAATCGAGAAATTCTTCCCCTCAATCCCTATCCCCATTGTAACCGAAATTCTAAACTCCCAACCAAGCCTTAAAGTCTCCTTTGCTTTTGAACGTCTTTGCTTCACTCAGCCTCAGCGAGCCAGGATGGCGAAAGCTGTGAGTCCATGGATGGGCGCGCTGAGTGAAGCAAAGACGTTCAAAAGCAAAGGAGACTTTAAGACAGCACCTGATAAGCCAAGACAGCCACCGCATAGGCAACCACATTGAGAGTCACGAGTTGGGCCACTCCATACTTCCAAGAGCCCATCTCTTTGATGGTGACTCCTGTCGTTGAAATGCACTGAAGAGCAAACATAAAAAAGAGAATCATAGCCACAATAGTTGGAGTGGTGAAGATCAAACCTCCGTCAGGGAATGTGGCATTTTTCATTTGTTCGATGAGAGAGGCCTGAACGGAGGACTCCGCCACTCCACCCAAATTAAAGATCACAGCCATTGAGGACACAAACACCTCTCGGGCGACGAAGGCAGAAAGCAAAGCCACTCCAGCTCTCCAATCAAGTCCCATCGGACGAAAGAGGAAGTCCAAAGCGGAGCCCACTTGACCAAGGAAAGAGTTGGCAAGCTGTTCGGATTCACTCCAAGCCGTATTGTGCGGAAAATAGCTGGCCACCCACAAGATCAAAACAAAAGTGAAAATGGTTGGCCCGGCTTTCACCACATAAGACTTGGTTCGGTAAAGGGAGTCTTTGAAAACCTTAGCAACCCTAGGTCTTCTATAAGGTGGAAACTCCATTAAAAAATAAGACCGCTCTTTGGTCTTTAAAATCTTATGAAGAATCCATGCTGCCACTCCACCAATGAGAGCGCTGGAAAAATAAATGGCCGCCAAGATCAATCCTGGCTTCCAAGAGGCCTCACCAAAGAACAGAAATCCCAATAGCAAAGCATAAACAGGAAGCCTTGCCGAACAGGTCATAAAAGGAAGAACAAAAACGGCAATCCATCTCTCTCTGGCTGATTTTAAATTCCTCGTGGCCATCACGGCAGGCACCGCACAAGCAAAGCCGGAAAGAAGCGGCACAAAAGAGCGCCCACTGAGCCCAACAAAATGAAGCGGTCGATCAATTAAGGTGGAGGCCCGCGCTAAATAGCCACTTTCTTCCAAAAGACCAAGACCAAAAAACAAAACGAAAATCTGTGGAACAAAAACGAGAACGGCCCCCATCCCTTCAATCATCCCAGAGCTCAAGAAGTCAGAAATCATTCCCTCCCCCAGTTGTTCTGAAACGAAAACGCTCGATGTGGCAAAAAACCAATCGACCATATCCATAAACGGAGCGGCAAAATAATAAACGCTAGAAAAAAGCAAGGTCATCACAATCAAAAAGAGTGGAAGGCTCAAACGAGAATGAACCAACCAACGATCCAGTTCAAATTTCTCTACTCTTGTTCGAGAAGGAACGACTTTGTTCGCAATGACCCGCCCTTGAGAGGTTAGTTTTTTCAAAAAGTCTTCATCATTTGATAAACTCCTAAACGGCTTTTTAAAAACGGGACCGCGATCGATAGACGAGTCAACCAGCTCCTTTACGCCGCCTCCCAGTCGACCATCCACAACGGAAACATGAACCCCTAACTCCTCACTCAAAATCTTAGGATCCACCGCCGAATTCGCCTCTGGATCCAAGTCACTCATCGTTAAGGCCACAGAAAAGAGCACTCCCATCTCTTTGAGCTGTAGAGCAATCAAAAGCTGTCTTTGGATTTGCGAGGCATCGATCACCAAAATCACTCGGTGAAGTTGACCGGAGAGAAGCAGATCTAAGGTGACTTTTTCGTCTTGAGAAGAAGGGTTGAGGGAATAAATCCCAGGGGTATCGATGACCTCAAAAGTCTCTCCGTAAAATGGGAGGCTTAAACCTTTATGACTTTCAACGGTTGATCCAGGATAATTGACCGTCTTATAGCGGGATCCAGTGATCCAATTAAACAGGCTGGTTTTTCCACTGTTCGGCGAACCGACCAGGGCCACCTTTAACCGAGGAGGCTTTCTTTCAGCTTCAATCACATTGCCGCCACTTCTATAGATGACGCTTCAAGGAAACGAAGAGCCAAAGAGCACTGATCTAATTCAATCACAAGTGGACCTCCAAAAGGCATACGGCTTTTGACCACCACATGTGCTCCCTCATAAAAGCCAATTTCACGAAGTCGCTGGTTGAGCTCGGCATCTCCCGAAAATCTGCGGATTTGGCTAGCCGCCCCAATTGGAGCCTGGGATAGAGGAAGAAGGCTCTCTTCTTTTTGCTTCATGGGCCATAGGTAATTCTAAATCCCTAAAGATTCACGAATTTTCTATCAACTGAAACCCAATTGAAAGCTTAAAAAGTTGACCAGCGAATTCATCTCGTTCAGACTCTCAAGCTATGAAATTCAATAATATCTTAGAAGCCATTGGTCGTACGCCCCTTGTTCGAGTCAACCGCCTTGCAAAGGACCTCGATTGTGAACTCTATGCGAAATGTGAGTTTTTAAACCCTGGAGGTTCGGTCAAAGACCGTATTGGCTACAATATGGTGCTAGAGGCCGAAAGATCGGGTCGAATCAAGCCAGGAGATACCCTCATAGAGCCCACAAGCGGGAATACAGGTATTGGAATCGCACTCGCTGGAGCGGTTAAAGGCTACCGTGTGATCATCACTCTGCCTGAGAAAATGAGTCAGGAAAAACAAGTCACCTTGGCAGCACTTGGTGCTGAAATCATTCGAACTCCTACGGAAGCGGCCTCCCACTCCCCGGAAAGCCATATTGGTGTGGCTAAAAAGCTTGAGAAAGAAATACCCAACGCTCACATTTTGGATCAGTACGGCAATGAGGCGAATCCTAATTCTCACTATCATGGCACTGGATCGGAAATTCTTGCCGATTTAGACCAGTCGGTCGATATGGTCATCATGACCACCGGAACCGGCGGGACCCTCACTGGCGTGGCTCGAAAAATCAAAGAGGTTTGTCCTCAAGCCATCATCGTTGGTGTAGATCCAAAAGGATCCATTTTAGCAGGGGACGAAGAAATTCAAAGCTATTTGGTTGAAGGAATTGGTTACGACTTTATTCCGGATGTTTTGGATCGAAGTTTGGTCGATCAATGGATTAAAACTGAGGATAAAGAGTCCTTTTTAATGGCTCGCAGAATCATTCGAGAAGAAGGCCTTCTGTGCGGAGGATCTTGTGGTTCAGCTATGGTTGGAGCTCTGAAGGCGGCAAAGTCGCTCAAGAAGGGCCAGAAAGCTGTTGTCCTGCTTGCCGATGGGATTAGAAACTATATGACAAAATTTGTGGATGACAAGTGGATGGAGAGTCACGGATTCGTGGAGTGATTTTTGAAGTCCTGGTTTAGTCCTTCAGGCGGATTGGCCTACCACCTTAAAGCCAGAAAGAATCGCAACTCTTTGTGGCTTCCATTTACCAAAAAATTAAATGATTTTGCGGAGGAGTGGATAAAATCCATTCCTCACCCGGAGCAAAAGACGCTCCTTCTCTTTGGTGGCAGCGGCGGTCACACGCTGACAACAAGCTTTCTCTCAAAGTTCCAAAAAGTGATTCACATCGACAAAGATCCTCTTGCAAAGTTCTTTTTTAGACGTCGGCACCACCTCTCAAATATAGAATTTATCAATGAGAATATTTTCGACAAAGATCTCCACATCAAAGAGAAGTTTTTAGCGGCCCACCCTCCCCACTCCACTGTGATTCTTTGGTCAAATCTTCTTGGGCAAATCGGTTTTTACTTCGACGCTCCTTCCGTCAAAGCTCTTTTAAGTCACATTCATCGATCCATGAGGGCTTATAGTTGGATGAGCTTTCATGATGTCTATTCTGTCACACCATTGAAGATCAGAGAGGAGTGGATGAAAAGAGGCTTCTCTTGCCCGGAAGAGGTCCCCCCGTTCTTATTTGAGAACCTTCAAAAAAAGAGTGTTGTGATTGATCATCTGACTCAAAAAAATTTTGATTTTGAAAGGAGCCTCGTTCTGACATGGGCTTTGGATCGCAAAAGCTTACACTTTGTCGAATGTGGCTGCTCCCCACCAAGTTCTACCAATTCCAAAAAATAATCTTCTTTTTCTCTTTTCTTTTTGAGCTCTCAGGCTCCATGCCTTCGCCCTCATTTTAAGGCCTAAAGGCCTTAAAAGCGCGTCACGCTTGAGGGAGGAAGCTCAAAAAGAAAAGAGAAAAAGAAGATTATTTTTTGGAATTGGAATAGGTCCGACATAAAAGTCGGAGCTTCCAATTAGTTTTTTACTTTTGGCCTCAGTGTGACATTCATGTCCGAGGAGGAGGCCCTCAAACTGGCTGGTCGTCGCCCAAGATCTGCAGCTGCTTTTTCCGCCAATCGTTGGTTTAAGACTTTCTTTCTTCTTGCCAAGTTTCTCTGGTGTTGAGCTTTATAAACTTCACCTTTCACGGCGTAAGATTTAATCCTCGCTTTTGCTTCTTTTGCCTTTTGAATTTGAGCCAAGTAGGCTTGATTTTTAGCCTTCAGTTGGCGCACTTCTGCCGTCAGCTGAGCCAAAGATTTTCGGTCTTTGACGATTTCAGAGTTAAGCTGAGCAAGCTTTTGAGAATTCTTTTTAAGGGACTTTTCATGAGCCCGCCTCTCTTTAGATAAAGCCACTCGCTTTTTCTCAATGGCCAAACGTTCGGCTTGAGTCTTCTTAAAGGCCTCTTTGGCCATTTGCGCCATTTTTTCGGCCTTAGCTTTCGCCTGCTCCGTCTCTAGCTGATCTTTAAATAGGTCATCTTTGGAGGCGACCATTTGCCTTTCAGCATTTTGGGCCTCAAAAAAAGAGGTTTCTGTTTCAAGATCATACTCATCCATTTCCAATTGAGCCCAAGAATTCCACCCGAGGACCAATGTAAGGAGTGAGATACATATTGATGTTTTCTTCATAACAAGCCCCTTTATGTCTCAAACATTGCGTTCAAAAATTTATCGGAGAACCTAGACCTAAGCCCAAGTATAAAAAAGACAATTTCCAGTTCCATTTTGGGACGACTTTTACGGTCGTTTTGAGAATCCACAATAGGCTAATGATATTAAGTGCTTAATCTTTGGCCTCTCTTTACTCTCCATCTCAAACTCGATTCGAAATGAGAATCCCCTGTCCAATATGGAACCATGGCTTTTTGGACACCCCCCTCAAATCCACCAAGTTCACGGAAATCGGCTAAAAAGTTGGCACTGCGATTGCTATATATGACTCCTATATCCCCCCCCTTGGCGGCCTGGTTCCCTCCTTTTAAGTTTCCAGGTCGCTTTTTTTTGCCCAAAATTCTTCAAAACGAGCCCTCCGAACAGTTTTTTAAAAGCACTGGGCCTCAAATCCACATCGGATTAAAATAGTGGAATGACGTCGAATCGATTTTACTCAAGCCCTTCAGTCCACCTTCTCTTTATTATTTGCCTCTCTTTTCAGGTTTCTATTTGCTCCGCTTTCACCGTCATTATCGATCCCGGCCATGGGGGAGCCGATGTGGGTGCCTACAAGGATGGGGTTAAAGAATCCCAAATCACATTGAAAGTTGCAGAAAAACTCCACTCAAAAATCAGCTCTCTTGCTGAAATCAAAAGCCTCACCACTCGATCCAGAGACATCAACTTAGGCCTCAAAGAGCGAGTGGACTTTGCCCATGAACACAAAGGTGATATCTTCTTGAGCATTCATGTGAATTCGTCTTCAGATCATAGGGCCAACGGTGTTGAGTTTTACTTTCAAAATCAGCTCGAGCCCGACGAGGCCGCCGAATTTTTAGCTCACCAAGAAAGTCAGCTGAATGTTCTTCAAAACTCTGCCACCGACTCGAATGCACTGATTCGGGCGGGGTGGTCCCCGGCTTTAAAGACGATTTTCTTTGATCTTCTTCAGCAGTCTCGAGTCCAGGAGAGCTTTAGGCTCTCAAAGCTCCTTCGCGAGAATTGGAATGGGCATAAAAAATCGAAAGGCAACAGCATCAAACAGGCCCCTTTTCACGTTGTGAGCCAAACGCAGATTCCAGCCACCCTAGTTGAATTGGGGTTTCTCACAAATAAAAAGGACTTTCGCTCCCTAAGAAATGAAACCTACTTGGATCAGATTGTGGAATCAATTTACCAGGGTCTCATTGAGTACAAGGACTCTCTCAACAAGGACTCTTTCCGCCAAGAATCTCCGCCGCTTTGACCAGCGCTCCTTTAAAGAAGTCCCTGTAGACAAATCTAAATTGGAACCTTAAGGTCTTTTCATGCGCCTTGATCAAAGATCCCCAAATCAAATTCGCCCCGTCACCATTGAGCCCGAATACCTTCGCTACGCCGAAGGATCAACCCTCATCACCATGGGACACACAAAAGTGATCTGCTCGGCCTCCCTTGAGCCCATGGTTCCCAAATGGCTATCGGGAACTGGAACGGGCTGGATCACTGCAGAATACAGTATGCTTCCCAGATCCACCCACACTCGCATTCGAAGGGAAAAAGCATTTGGAAGTGGTCGGTCCCAGGAAATTTCTCGATTGATTGGCCGAAGCCTCAGAGCTGCAGTGGATTTGAAGGCTCTCGGGGAAAGACAGATTGCTGTGGACTGCGATGTGATTCAAGCCGATGGAGGAACACGCACAGCTTCCATCACGGGAGGATTTGTCGCCTTAGCTTTAGCTCTTCAGTTTTTAAAAGCTCAGGGACAAATTCAGTCCTTGGCGCTCAAACAGTACATTGCAGCCATCAGTGTGGGACTTGATCGTAACGGAGCTCTTTTGGATTTGGATTACGAAGAGGACTCCTCTTGTGAAACCGACATGAATTTTGTTGGAACTGGAGGTGGAAGTTTTGTTGAAATTCAGGGAACCGCCGAAGGACAATCCTTCTCTCGCGATCAGATGTCTCAAATGACAGATTTGGCCCTTAAGGGAATCAACGAGCTCTTTATCGAACAGAATAAGATCATTGGTTCTTTTTACCCTTATGAGAAAAATGGACAATGATTCAACTCTGGGTGGCCACTTCGAACAAAGGAAAGCTTAACGAGTTCAAAAATATTTTAATGGGCGTCGCAGACATTCATTCCCCTGCTGAACTTTCGGCCTACACTGCGCCTAAGGAGACAGGAGCAAGCTTCGTCGAAAATGCCCGACTCAAAGCCAAGTCTCTTCACGCCGTGGTTGGCGGTTGGGTCGTAGCGGATGACAGCGGACTTGAAGTTGAGGGATTAGGTGGGTTGCCAGGTCTCCATTCCGCTCGATATGCAGGAGAGAAGGCCTCTGATGGCGAAAACATATCTAAGCTTCTGAAGATGATGCAGATCCGCTGTGCTGGAAATCGAAAAGCCAAATTCGTTTGTGCCTTCGTCGTCTATTCTCCAAATGGAAAAGAGCATATTATCGAGACGGAATTTGCAGGAACAATTTCACAAAAAATCACTGGCAAGGGCGGCTTTGGCTATGATCCCGTTTTTATTCCTGAGGGGGAGATAAAAACTCTTAGTGAGCTAGGTGTGGCCTTTAAAAATCAGCGTTCTCACCGAGCTCAGGCCATCCGCGCATTGAAGGCCGTCTTTGAATCTGAAAAAGCTTGATGTCTGAAAAAATGCCAATTTGCTTCTTCACCTTCTCACAAGGATTGAGAAGGACCACAGATCTTCCTGACGACTGCTCTTCAATAGCCAGCTGAGCCAGTTTTTTGATAAACGAGAGACTCACAAAACGAGTCTCATTCATATTGAGTGTCACAGCCTCTTTAGAAACCTTCAGCCGCGATTGAATTTCGACTAAAAAAGACTCCAAGTTGAAGCTATCCACTCTCTCCGGAAGGTCAATTTGCACGATCTTCTGTTCTTTTTTCTGTTTACCCATAGGAAAAGTATTTTTTCCTCTGATGTGGATGTCAATTGAGGTCCGCTGTGGACATTAATTCTGCGATAAGTTAAGACCTTAGTCCTATGGCTGGACTGCGTATATTTTCTGGGAATTCGAATGTTAATTTTGCGAAACAGGTGGCTCTGCACGCCGGCCTGGAGCTCGGACACTGTGACATTGGCCGATTTGCCGATGGAGAGGTTCAAGTTGAAATTCATGAGAGCGTGAGAGGCTGCAGGGTCTTTTTGATCCAAAGCACAGCTCCCCCAGTGAATGAAAGCTATATGGAGCTTTTCATGATTTTGGATGCCTTAAAGCGCGCCTCCGCCGCTGAAGTCACCCTGGTTATGCCCTATTACGGCTACGCTCGTCAGGACAGAAAAGTGGCCCCTCGAGCCCCCATTTCCGCTAAATGTGTGGCTGAGCTCTGCAAAACCTCTGGTGCGGATCGATTGGTCGTGGTGGATCTTCACTCTTCTCAAATTCAAGGCTTCTTTGATGGCCCTGTGGACCACCTTTTTGGAATCCCCACTCTGGCTCGAGCTTTTAGAGAGCGACAGGGCTTTGGAGACGAATACGTCGTGGTGAGCCCAGATGCCGGTGGCGTGGAGCGCGCCCGGGCCTTTGCCAAAAGGGTGGAGTGCCCCATCGCCATTATCGATAAGCGTCGAACAGGCCCCAATGAGGCCAAGGCCTATCACTTGATTGGAGATGTGAAGGACAAAATTGCAGTGGTTTTGGACGATATGATTGATACTGCAGGAACTCTGACTCAGGGAGTTGACAGCCTTATTAAAAATGGGGCAAAAAGGGTGTTTGCTGTAGCCACCCATGCAGTGCTTTCAGGCCCGGCCATCACAAGGATCTCAGAAAGCAACATTGAAAAAGTTTGGGTGACAGACACCATTCCTCTAAAGCCCGCCGCTGTAGAGAGTGGAAAATTTGAGGTTGTCTCTGTTGCCCCTGTGGTTGCCGAAGCCATCCAAAGAATTTACAGCTACGATTCAGTCAGTGCGCTTTTTGATGGTGAACGAGCCTGATTCTGACACAAACGGATCTTGTGACAGGGAAACGATTTATAAAAATTTAAACTGGCCTATTGATTCAATAGTCAGACATGAGAGGGAGAATTCCAAATGGCATCAAATCAGACTTTAACAATCAGTGCTCAGATCAGGAAACCTGGAAAGGCCACTTCCAGAAGCCTTCGTATGGAGCGCATGATCCCAGCCGTCGCCTACGGACCAAAAACGGAGAATTTCTCTTTCGCAATCGGTGAAAACGATGCCGTAAGATGTTCTCGTCATGGGTTTGAAAACACCATCTTCACTTTGAGCTCTGATGACAAGAACTTGGATGGATTGAAAATCTTAAGAAAAGATATCGATGTTCATCCGGTTTCAAGAAGACCCATCCACATGGATTTCTTCGTTCCGGACATGACTCAAACTGTAAGAGTTGAGGTTGAAGTTCGATTGGTCGGAAAAGCTCCAGGGGTTGTTGAAGGCGGAATCGTGAGCCAAGTGAAGCGAGAAGTGGAGATTGAAACCCTTCCACTAGAAATTCCTGAGTATTTTGAATTGGATATTTCAAACCTTCAGTTGAACGAATCTTTGCACGTGTCGGATATCGTTTTCCCAACGGGAGTAAAATTGATTTCAGGTGAAAAGGAAACCATCGTTTCTTGCGCTGAAGTTGAAGAAGAAGCAGCAACTCCAGTTGCGGCAGCGTCTGAAACAGAGGCGGCAGCTGCACCAGCTGCTGGAGACAAGGCTGGAGATAAGAAATAATTTTTTATTCTTTTTAAGATTTTTTAAAATTTAACCTTGGGGAGTGTTGGACACTCCCCTTTGTTTTGAGAAAAACCGTTGGAACGAAACAAGGTTCTGTTTAAGGTAGAAAACATCGATGAAACTCATTGTCGGCTTAGGAAATCCTGGTTCAAAATACGCTCTCAACCGCCACAACATTGGCTTTATGGCTCTCGATGCCTTTGCTATTGGAGCTGGAGTCACTGAGTCTCAGTGGAAAAATGAGCACAAAGCTCTCACATTTAAAATGAGATTGGGATCTGAATCCTTCTTACTCTCAAAGCCCCAAACATTTATGAACCTCTCAGGAGAATCCGTTGCTCCCCTTATGAATTATTACAATATCACCCTCGATGAACTTCTGATCGTGCATGATGAAGTGGATCTTCCCTACGGAAAAATGAAGTTTCAGAGACGCCGAAGCCCCGGTGGAAACAATGGGATCAAGAGCACCCACCAACATTTAGGCACGGATGACTACTGTCGCCTGCGAGTGGGAGTGGGAAGACCTTCAAACAGCAAAATGAGTGTGGCCGATTGGGTCTTGCAAGATTTTTCCAAAGAGGAAATGAAGCTGATGCCAGACTATTTAGAGGTCATCGGAGATGCGATCGAGTCTTTTGTGACCATGGGTTTTGAAAAGTCGGCAACAGCGTTTAATTCTCGGCAACTCGAAGGAACGTGAATGACTCTGGGGCTGAATCAGGTTTAACATCCTTTTTGTCTTTTCAGACTCGGGCTCCTGCCCTCACTGCTGTGACCTTTGGTCAGCGCCTCCGGCTCAGCAGAGGTCCGAAAAGACAAAAAGGATGCTAAACCTGATCTCACCTCATAGGTTGGGGAAAGAGAAGATGCTCAACTAGGTTTTCCTCAGGTTTAAGCTGTTCTTTGTCTTGTGGGACCTCTGCCGAGCTGGAAGCGCTGACCGCAGGTCACGGCAGTGAGGGCAGGAGCCCGAGTCCCAAAAGACAAAGAACAGCTTAAACCTGAGGAAGGTCTTTAGCCGTGAACGTGGTAGCACTTTAAAGACACCTACGTTGGGTTTATATTTAAGGATTCGTCTGAGATCGATTTTTTATTTGAGAAGAGTGATTATTAAGTTTTGAATTGAAAAATGCGTTCGGTCTTAGCGACTGAACCGATGAGAGAAGGGAAAGAGGAATGGCACTTCAGGTTGGAATCGTTGGTTTGCCCAATGTGGGAAAGAGCACTTTGTTTAATGCGATCACCTCAGCAAAAGCTGAGAGCGCCAACTATCCGTTTTGCACCATTGACCCCAATGTTGGCGTTGTGAATGTGCCCGATGAACGACTTGGAAAAATCTCTAGCTTCATTAAGCCCAAAAGTCTTATTCCTACAATTATTGAATTTGTTGATATTGCGGGTCTTGTCGCTGGAGCCTCTAAAGGCGAAGGGCTTGGAAATAAATTTTTAGGCAACATTCGTCAGACGGATGCGATCCTTCATGTGACTCGCTGTTTTGAAGATGAAAACGTGGTTCACGTTAACGGAAGTATCGACCCTTTAAGAGATATGGAAGTGATCAACACCGAATTGATGCTCGCTGATCTTGAGTCAGTTGATAGTCGTTTGAAGAAGACAGAGAAGATGGCTCAGAGTACAAAAGATGTGAAGATGCTTGCAGAAGTCAGTCTCTTAAAGCGGATTCAAAAAGCTTTGGGCGATGGGCTCCCCGCTCGAAGCGTTGAAATAACCGATGACGAAAAACCCTTGATGAAAAGTCTCCACCTCCTCACCACCAAGCCGGTTCTTTATGTATGCAATGTGGATGAAGACTCTTACTCAAAGGGTGGCAATGAACACTCCAAAAAAGTTGAGGAGAGAGCCGCCCTTGAAGGCAACCAAAGTCTCTTGATTTGCTCTTCTATGGAGGCTGAAATCGCGCAGTTGCCGCCCGAAGAGCAAGCTGAGTTTTTAGATTCCATGGGCCTAGAAGAGCCTGGGCTTCACCGCCTTATTCGAAAGTCTTACGATCTTCTCGACCTCATCACCTACTTCACCGCTGGTGAAAAAGAAGTTCGCGCGTGGACCATCAAAAAAGGAACAAAGGCCCCAGGCGCTGCAGGAGTGATTCACACCGACTTTGAAAAAGGGTTTATTCGAGCAGAAACCTATGCCTGCGAAGATCTTTTTAAGTACAAGACGGAAGCTGCTGTGAAAGAGGCTGGGAAGTATCGATCTGAAGGAAAAGAGTACATCGTTAAAGACGGCGACATCCTTCTTTTTAGATTTAACGTTTAGAGCTTTCAAATTGACCCCAGGATTCCCGCCTCATTTAAAAGCTGAAGCGCCCGTCAGGCTCTGACCAACAACCAATCGATGGATGTCCTCAGTCCCCTCATAAGTGTTGACGGTTTCCAGGTTGAGCATGTGACGAATGATGGGGTATTCATCCATAATTCCATTTCCGCCCAAAAGATCTCTGGCTTCGCGTGCGACTTCTAAAGCCATTTTGCAATTGTTCATTTTAGCCAAAGACACCTGTTCGGGCTTGAGCTTTCCCGACTCTTTTAGACGGCCCATTTGAATGTTAAGGAGCTGAGCCTTAGTGATCTCCTGAACCATTCGAACCAGCTTGGCTTGAGCCAATTGGTAGTGACTTAAACTTTTACCAAAGATCTCGCGATGTTTTGTGTAGGAGAGGGCCTCTTTATAACAGCGAGTGGCTGCACCTACCACACCATAACAGATGCCATAGCGGGCTTGGGTCAAACAGCTCAAAGGGGCTTTCAATCCATCCATTCCCGTCAATCGGTGGCTTTCAGGAACAAAAACATCATTTAGAGTTAGCTCCGAAGTCACGCTCACTCGAAGAGAAAATTTTCCTTCAATCAAATGGGCCTCAAAACCTTTTGCTTTGGCGTCAACGACAAATCCTGTAACCCTTCCGTCTAGTTTCGCCCAGATGATGGCCACGTCAGCGATGCTTCCACTGGTGATCCACATTTTAGATCCCGAAAGTTTGTAGCCGCCATCCACTTTGATCGCTTTGGTCTTCATCGAGCCCGGGTCCGAACCGGCATCAGATTCAGTCAGACCAAAACACCCAATCATCTCCCCTTTTGAAAGCCCCGGAAGATAAGTCTCTTTCAACTCCTCCGAACCGTAAGCCCAAATGGGGAACATCACCAAGGCTCCTTGAACCGAACAGAAAGAGCGAATGCCAGAGTCTGCATACTCAAGTTCCTGCATAATCAGACCGTAGGCCACGTCGCCAAGGCCTGCACACTCATAGCCCTTCAAATTCGACCCCAGAAGTCCAAGATCGCCAAATCGGCGAATCAATGAGCAGGGAAAAATCTCAGAGCGGTGGGCTTCTTTTAGGGTCGGCTCGACTTCTTTTTGTACAAAGCTTCTCACAGCGTCTCGAACTTGAAGCTCTTCCTGTGTGAACAGCTCCTCTTCACCAAAAAAATTGATCGACATCACTCACTCCTCATCTTGAACCTAGAAACTGACGAAACGATTTTTCAAAAAATTTAACTGTCATCAACAGGCCAAGTGCAAAGCTTTTGTCTAAAACTTCGTTCTCACTTCGTGTGCCCTCTCACTCATCACGGCTCAACTCCACCAAGTCTGGATGGAGGAACCTAAACTCTCAGAAGATTCTAATGCTTTACGTCCGTGCTTTCGAAAATTTTATCTGCCGATTGGGCCACAAATCCTGTGTAGAGCTTGCCATCTTTTTGTGGATACCGTTTTGCAAATTCATAATAGCAAGCGGGAACTTCAAAACGTCCCTCTTTAAAGTCCACTTCCACTTTTCCAGCGAGAGTTGAGGACTGCTCAAGATGTTCTTCTGGAGATCCTTTGATTTCCCCTCCAGAGGAGTTCAAAGAGTGACCCTTGCTGCGAACGAAGTCGTTGAGGTCTTTGAGATCCTTGAAACTCTTTAAGTCATTAAAGGAGATCGTGAAGTGATTTGGGCGAAACCCAAAAACATACATCCACGCGGCATATTCAGACTCCTGAAGGAGAGTCTGATAGGTCTTATAACTCACATCCCAAGACCGGCCGGACCACAAAAAATCTGGACAAGTGGTCAACTCAAGAGGCACTTGATCATTAACGAACTCAATGACTTTTTGGACCTCAGGAGAAAACTCCTCCGTCAAAAGTTCGGAAATAAAGACCTTTGGCATTTCAGGATCTTGGAAATGTTCAAAATGTTTCGCATAAAGCTTTTTCTGTTCGAAATGATAGTCTTTTTTGTACTCGTATCCCATCGACAAGAATATCTGAGCGAGCACATCCAAGCCGATCTTTGGCGACTTGAAGGTTCTGAAGGCCACATGATCATTCACCAACATAGCCCTTGAAGGGTCGACGGCTTTTTCGTTCACAAGAATTTCGTCATGGATCAGTTTGGCGTGAGGATTAAACGAAGTGTAGTCTTTCCACAAAAGATCCCAGGTTCTAGTCAACTCGCTCATGTTCGTATTCCCCTATTTGCTTTTGGGATCAATGGCATCTCTCAGACCATCTCCCAATAAATTAAACGAAAGCATTGCCATAAAAATCGCAACCCCTGGCGAAATCATTAAATGGGGATAGGTTCTCATGGTTCTCCATCCGTCATTTGCCAGAACCCCCCAACTTGCATAGGGAGGTTGAAGTCCAAGTCCTAAAAAACTTAAGAAAGACTCAAAAAGGATATTACTTGGAATTTGGTAAGTGAGCAAAACCATAACCGATCCGGCAATGTTAGGAAGCACGTGCTTCACTAAAGATCTCGCACCGGAGGACCCCATTGATCTGGAAGCTTCCACATAGGCCATTTGCTTGACCTGAAGAACCTGGGCTCGAACGAGCCGCGCCATTGACACCCAACTGACAAAACTCAAAGCCAACAGCATCCCGAGTAAAGAGCGCAGTTCTGGATTCTCAACCAAGCCCATCGAGTCGAAAAAGACCTTCACCAATATCAAAAGAACCAAAGCTGGAATAGAATCAAGGATATCAATCGCCCTCATCATGAGGGAGTCCACCCATCCACCCAGCCAGCCCGACACCGAGCCGTAAAGGATTCCGATAAAGAGGGCGATGATGGCTGTAAAGACAGCCACGGCCATTGAGATGCGGGCTCCATAAATCAGTCGAGAAAGCATGTCTCGACCAAGATTGTCCGTCCCTAAAAGATGTTCCCATGAAAAGCTATTTAAGACCTTATCCAAATGCTGCTCATCAAAGGGATATGGAGACAAAATCGGCGCAAAAAGAGCGACCAAAATAAGCCCGAGAATGAGTCCACCCGAAGCCAAAGCCACTTTATTTTTATTTAACCGCTTCCATGAATCCTGGTCGATAATCATGAGAACTTCACCCTTGGATCAATCATCGCGATAATAAGGTCAGAAATGAGGTTCGCGAGCACCAACAGAAATGCAAAAAGCAAAGTGGCTCCAAGAACCAAGGGGTAATCACGATTGGTTACGCTTTGAACCATATGCTTGGCAAGTCCCGGAATAGCAAAAATCAACTCAATGATAAAAGAGCCCGTTAAAATTCCCGCAATCATTGGCCCAGCAAGTGACAAGACAGGGATGAGCGAGTTTCGAAGAACATGCTTGAACAAGATGTTTCTTTCAGAAAGACCTTTTGATTTGGCTGTTCGAATAAAATCAGACTGAATCACTTCCAAAACACTGGCTCGGGTCAATCGTGCAATCCCTGCCGCAGGACGAATTCCCAGCACCACCATAGGAAGGATATAGTAACTTGGCCCCATCCACAGGGCGGGCTCAAGCCAATTCAAGGTGAAAGAAAATAAAATGACAAAAAGAGGAGCCACAAGAAAGCTTGGAAGGGACACTCCACTGATCGCTGTGACCATCATTGCGGAATCCACCCAAGTTCCATGGCGAGACGCTGCGATCACGCCTAAAGGAAGGCCCAACAGATAGGCCACAAGGAGGGCGTAAACACCCAGCTGAATTGAGTTTGGAAGTGCGGAGCCAATGATCTCCGTGATGGGACGCCCCACATACTTGTATGACTCCCCTAAATCTCCTTGAAGCAGACCCCCCATATAATTGGCATATTGCTTCCAGAGAGGGTCATCCAAACCATACTTCGCTTCGATATTAGCCTTCACCGCTGGTGGAAGCGCCTTTTCCTCATCAAAGGGACCACCGGGAATCACTCGCAAGAGCAAAAAAGTCATGGTGGCGATCACAAAGATTGTAAAGCCAGCTTCAAGGAAGCGTCTGAGAACGTAGGCTCCCATGTTCTTCTCGATCACATAAAATAAAAAATAAAAAAGAGTCGATCCAAGAAAGGCGAGCAAGAGGGTCTGGGGCAAATCGTTACCTAAAAAGGTCCAGACCACAGAAGTCAAAAATAAAATCAGAGGTATTGGAGCCCCCCGTTGAATCACTTCTCTCACTTAAAGCTCACTCCCTTAAGCTCAATTTTTGACAAACTGTTGTTAGGAAAGTCTTTCACTCTATCTGAAACCAAAAAGTGAGCCACCATCGAGTAAATTGGGTTTACCGGAACATCTTCTTCCGTCAGAAGTCGCTGAGCCCTAATATAAATGGATCGACGCTCTTCTTTATCCGCAACACTCGAACCCCTCTGAATCAATTCATCAAATTTGCTATTTGACCAACCAGTGTGATTATTTTCTGAAGCCTTGGTCATCAAATTAAGAAAGTTGTCCGGATCTGGATAGTCGGCAAGCCAGCCTAATCGATAGATGTCTGGAGTGTCATTTCTGAGACGATCTAAATAAACCTTCCACTCTTCACTTTGAATTTCTACGGAAATGCCCAAGTTTTTCTTGATCTGGGCTTGATAATTTTCGGCCACACGTTGGTGGTTCTCGTTTGAGTTAAATCCTAAAACCACTCTCGGAAATTTGCTTACATCAGAATAGCCGGCTTCTTTAAGAAGCTTCTTGGCTTTCTCGGGATCAAAATCAAGTCCGATAGTTTCTTCATATCCAAACATTCCTTTAGGAACCCAGGCTTTCAAGGGGGACATGTCTCCACCAAGCAGTGTTGTGATCTGAGATCTGTCTACGGCGTGAACAAAAGCTTTTCGAACCAACACGTCGTTAAATGGCTTCTTTCGAGCGTTAAATCCGTAGTAGTAAGTTCCTAAGAGAGGCGAAGTTCTAAACGTTGGCTCACTTTTCATTCTTTGAATGTCATTTGCGGGAATGGAGTCTTGAAAGTCCAATCGCCCCGATTCGAAAAGTCCCATGGCCGTAGAGAACTCATTGATCATATATCCATAAACATATTTTATTTTAGCTTTGTCACCGTAGTAATCGTCATTTCTCTCGAGGACGATGGCCTTATCGTGATCCCAAATTTTAAGTTTGTAAGCGCCCAGTGTTTGAATGTTTTCAGGATCAGTCCACTGCGTGCCGAATTTTTCAACCACATCCAATCGAATCGGATAAGTGGCGTGATGAGTCAGCAGTGAAGGAAAATAGCTCTGAGGGGCTTCGAGCTCCACAACCAACTGTCCCTTATCGTTGATAGAAACACCGACCTTTGAGAAATCCTTGATCTCCCCTTTGTTAAACTTCTCAGCATTCTTCACCGTGAAGAGAAAGTAGGCATAAATAGAAGCCGTCTCCGGATTTAAAATTCTCTTCCAACCGTCAATCACGTGCTGAGCTTCGAAAGGCTTTCCATCCGTCCACTTCACGTCTTTTCTCAACGTGAAGGTCCAAGTTTTTGAATTGTTTGAGGAGGTCCAGCTTTCCGCCAAAGCTGGCTTCAACCCGAGCTCAGGGTCATTTAAATTATAGTCCGTCAGACCATCCATAATGTTGTACTCAATCATTGCGGAAGTGGTGTCGGAAGATTTGTGCCAATCCAGAGAAGGAGGCTCCTGCTGCAAGTTGATTCGCAAAGTTTCTTCCACTTTTAATCCGTAATCGAGCCCACTTTTTTTTGTGCAGCCCGAAAACAAAAGACTGGCTAAAACAGCTCCTAATATAAGGTGTAAAAACTTAGGCATGACTCCCCCTTTGAAGTGACTTCAATTTAAGAAGGCATTTCAGATCGAATGGGAGCTCAAGTCAAGATGGACTCAAATGTGGATCATCTCAATGAAGCGCATCAGGCGCGCCCCACCCTCAATGCTATGCGAAGTGTTAGCCCCTTCCAATAAAATAACTTTCTTTTCACCTTTCCCTTTTGAGCTCTCAGGCTCCATGCCTTCGCCCTCATTTTAAGGCCTAAAGGCCTTAAAAGCGCGTCACGCTTGAGGGAGGAAGCTCAAAAGGGAAAGGTGAAAAGAAAGTTATTTTATTGGAAGGGGTCCTATAAGGCTTCCCAGTTTTCTCTTGCCGTGAGCTTTTGAGGAATTGGGACCCCAAGGGGTTGAATCAGCCACTTGTCCGGTCGCGTGTTGTTCTCATATAGCGCTTGATAATAAAACTGGTTGCTCAAAACCCTCTTAACGTAATTTCGAGTCTCAACGAAGGGAATGTGCTCAATAAACTCGTCCACTTCAAGATGTCCAAAGTTCATTAGCCAACCCTTCACTCTATGGGGACCCGCGTTGTAGCTGGCGGCTACAACAGGGAAGGAGTTCGCAAGAATTCTTCCCAAGCGCCCAAGATATTGGCTGCCCAGTGCAATGTTGGTTTCTGGAGAAAAGAGATCCCCGACCTCAAAGTTCTCCTCACCACGAAGCTTTGCCAAATTGGTTCCCGTATAGGGCATGATCTGCATTAAACCTTTCGCTCCCACTGGAGAAATCACATCAGGTCGAAATAAACTTTCCGCGCGCATAATGGCCCAAACCCATTCTTTGGGTATTCCCTGACGACTGGCTTCCGATCGCACCGTTTTTTCATAGGCCTTGGGGTACATGGATTTCCATAAGCCCTCAGCTCCCTTAAGACCCTGTTTATGTCTCTCCATTCCAAAATAGAGTTCGCTGATTCTGGCCGACCGGTGATAAGCGCCGAGCTTCTCGTAAAGAGAGATCAATTGCTTTCTCACTTGTGAACTTCGACTTCTTCTCTCTATCTCATAGAGCTCCCATCGAGCCCACTCCTCTTGCCCAACATCCATAAGGGCTTTCGCCGCCTGCAATCGCTCGATAGAAGTGGAGTCCTTAAACATCTCCTCTGGTTCCACCGGATCTTCTTCAGCCTCTTTTTTGGCCTCCGCAAGCTTCTCCTCAGACTCTTCTTCCTCCATGTTCACCGGGTCTTTGTCCCCAGAAAACTCTCTCCAGGCGAAGACGGCGGGAATCCGATCTCCCTTTTCTGAGTCCTTAATAGAAGAGGCAAATTGCTCTAAGCGCGCTCGAGAGAGCAAAGAATAAAACGAATATGGCTGCTCCTGAATGATTTTGATAAATCCCTCTTTGGCCTCTTTCGTCTGATCCAGCCTTAACTGAGCCATGGCCTTCCAATAGAGCAGCTTCTCCTCCAGATAAGAAGATCCGCCCCGTCTGCGTCTTCGATTCTCTAGCCGTGCTTCTTCAAACTTTTCGATAGCTCCTTTGAAATCAGAGCGCAAATAGTGCAGCCACGCCAGGTGCCACTTCGCATCCCTTGCTAACCCAGAGGTCGGATACTCCTTCACAAGCTCAGAAAACTTTCTGATGGCGCCATCATAATCTTGGAACTGATAACTTAAAAAAGCGGCATGGAAGAGAGCTTCCCTTCCATCTCGCGAACGAGGTCTTAAATTGTGCGCTTTTTCATAGGCCCCAATGGCCATTCGAGCTTCTCCACCTCGAGCCGCGGCAAAAGCGAGTCTCATCAAGTAGTCAAAATTATTCTTCTGATCCTTACTCTGCTTTTTAAGGAGCTCGAGGGCCTCGTCAATCATCCCCTCGTTCACTAGGAATCGTGAGTAGGCCAAATCCAACTCTAAAAGGTCATCTCCTTTCAGAGTTTGTCTCAAGTCCAAAACTTCTGCTCGGGCTCTCTCCGCCATTCCGGAAAGCTGAAGCCTTCTCATTCTTCGGTTCACATCTCCAATATCCGCCGTGCAGCGAACAGGTTCCCCATAAACCTTATTGGTCCTTAGGTCCACGCCCCAATCTTGTAACAGTTCGTGTTGAGGGTAACTCGAATAGAGCTTTCTCGCAAAGACACAGGCCGATCGAGAGCGTTTCATTTTACTCTCGGCCCGGACCAACTGATAAAGAACCTCGGGATAGTGAGGTGATGATCGCCAGTTTCTGGAAAGACCTGATAAAACCCATCGAGCCTCCTTCCAGTCCCCGTTATTCTGATGGATCCGCGCCAAGAGGTAGAGAGATCGATTTTTTAACTCTCCAGAGGGCCTTGGCTTTTCACTCAAAATCTCTGAGAGAATCTTTTTGGCTTGGGCCTCTCGCCCCTTTTCCACCTCGATGCTCGCAAGATAGTAGTGAGCGTAGGTTTTCAGACTCTCCGACTCCTTTAAGCTCTTTTCAAATTGGAGCTTTGCCTCATCATACTTTTTCGCTTCGAAAAAATTAAAGCCCGTCTCAAAGATCGATTTCTCCGTCTTCGAACTTAAGGGATTTGATAGAACCAAAAGGATCAGAAAGAATAAATATCTCATTAAATACAAAGTTAGTGCCCCCACCCTGTTATCAGATCTTAGTCTCTCATTTTTTCAACCGTTTTCTAAGGCCAGATCCGGTGCATCTAACTTGTGGGAATGATCAGATACCACTTGGGGTAGAAATTGGACGAAGAGAGAGGAAAGATAAAAAAGGAGCTTGTCCCATGAGCTTCAAAGCAACCGCCAAAGTAAGAAGCGCTCTATGCTCTCCCCGGGTTGGTGAGCCACTTCAAAAGTCGACTTGGGGGATCGCCCGCGGTTCACAGCTCAAGGCGAAGGTCCTGAGGTGATCCAGCTATTGGGACCGAAAGACTCCAAGCGTCTGGTCGTGAAAGCTCTCGACTTGATCCATATAGGCTCGACGAACACTGGGTTGAACTAAGGGTGAGCTTAATGAAGCTCTTGTGCGCAAGCTAAAATGAAGAGGGCTCTCCCATTCCACTTTATTAGACTTTAAATTCACCCACTCCCAAAAGTTCTTCTCGATTTTAAGGTCTCTATAGATGGCCTCTCCTGATCTCTGTATAAAGAGCTTCGCTGCCTCTCCGTCTAAAGGAATAATTATGCGGCGAGAATAATCTCTAAGAGATTTAAAAAATCCTTGAGCCTTCGCAAAATGGTGAGGCTTCACGGAAATCTTGATCTCTGTGTTGAGCTCATCCGGGGAGGAATCCCAGACTTGTTCCGTGCTTAGAATCCCTCGATACCTTCCTGAGAGACCATAAGAGTAGGCGACCAAAGAAACATAGAAGTCATCCAAAAGGGCCAAAGTCTGAGCGCTCTCGACATCATAAAATAGCCCAAGAGGGGCCGGAGATTTTTGATCATCGAGAAAAGAAGGCTGCTTTAGGATCTGAAAAATTTCTTGATCTTGAGGATCAATGTTAAAAAACTCAGCCGCCTTCTTATTCCGACGAAGAACGGACTCAAGTTTCGAACTCAGGCCCGAAGACTCAGAAGCCTTTATCAATGCGGCATCAGTTCGGTTTAAATTTCTAATTGTTGATACAAAAGTCTCTTCATCATTGATCCAAAAAGAAGCCTTGGTTGAACGATCACCCTCCGTCAGCTTCTCCTTAAGGAACTCTAAGGCCCTTGAGGTCAATGATTCATCGAGCTTAAGCTGAGTTCCAACAAGTGGAGTCGAAGTCAAATCTCCAACTAAACGCAGAAGACCTGATTGAGATTGCCCATAAGAGAAACTCACTCGATCCAACTGGCCAGGAAAACCCTTTTCTAGGGCAAAAGCCACTCTTAAAATAAAGTCAATGGGACGATAAATAAAATGCGCCGATCCATCACTCCCCAAAAAGAATCCGGAATAACTCAAAAAGTCTTTGATAAAATCCTCGTTTGCGACCAAGGCCTTTGAGTAGTACTTCCCCAAGAGGAGTTGGTTGGCTTGAGCAGGGCTCAGCTCTTTGGATCGAATTTTATTTCCAAGCTCTGACACTTGGTCAAGATACTGAATCTCATAACCAAGCAAATTTCTTCTCTGCCTCTTCTCGATGAGCGCCACTTCAGGAAGACAGGTTGAAGCCAGGTTAGCCATCCCTCTCGCCTTCGCCAGAGTTCTCTCCTCAAAGGATCGAAGCTTTTCAATCTCGCCTCTCTGAGAGGATAAAGGCCGCCCGGTTTTTTCTTCAGCCACATGGACGAGGGACTGAAAGTCCTCCCTCCAAGGCCGAATCAACACACGAATCGATTCAACTTGCTCATCTAAGGACTTGTGGAGATAAGCTTTAGTTAAGTCGGTAAAACTATACAGATCGGAAATTGGAAAAGAGGAACTCTCACGACCTAGCCCAAAGAAAACCTGAGACTTTAACTCAGAAAGTTTTCGTTTACGAAAAAGAGGCGGGACAGACTCTCCATTTTGAGCCTTTGAGATCAATGCACAAACTCGCCCGGACTCCTTAACTCCTTCTGAGCCGGCCGTCTGGGAGATTTCAAAATCGACAAGCTTCAACTGACTAGAAAAATCTTTGAGAAAGCCCTGAGAGAAGAGATCTAAAGATTCCTCAACCGTCATATTGTAATGGGAGTAGATCCCAAGCTGATAGAAGTAGCTCCATGCAATTCGAACTTCAATCTGATCCAGATTGGCTGTCAGCTTGTTGTCTTCATAAGAAGAGGCATAGTTAAATAGATTTGGAGCCTCTCCACTCATCAAGTGGGAGAAAAACTTCTCATCAGAAAGCTGAATGAGAAGTGGACCAAAAGAAATACTTTGTCTGAAATCGAGCTTTCTTGCGTAAAGTGCCAGTCCAATCATTTGGGGGTAGCTAGACAGGTAATAGATATTCTTGGGAACCTTCGAAAAGGTCTCTTTCAACTTAAAAAGAGTCTTGTTATCCATCTCTTTGAGGGAAAAATGCTTTAATCGAATGACCGCAGTCAGCAACCTGGCCCAAGTCGGTTCGATGTCTGACTTTGAATAGAGAAGCACCTCTCTAAAGAGCTTATCCACGGATTGATTTTGGGTCTCAAAATCACGAATGAACTTTCCCATTTTCCGATGAGAATCCATCGCCTGAAACTCAATGGATTTTTTGACCCAGGTCTCAATGGCCTCGGCAACCTCAGAGGAACTAAAATCAAAGCCTTGCGGGGCTAAAATTCGAGCGCTCTTTTCCTGGTCGTTGGCGATATGGTCAACAAAGAATCGAGCCATCTTCTGGCTCTCAGTAAGGGCAAGAGCCTTGCCTGACGATTTTCGATCAAAAACCGAAAAAGAAAACTCAAAGTTCGTCTTTGTGTTGGAAACTAAGGAAACCAACGCCTGCTCAGCGAGGGGATGGCCACGATTTGAACTCAGAGCTGCCGAAATAAAATGAATCAATTTTGATCCAAGAACTTCATTCGCATTGGCCTTTGTCGTGAGAGGAATCCATTGAAGAATCGATTGCAGCTGTTCTTCTGTGGCCTTTCCCTTAGAAACCTCTCTGAAGATCATTTCTGAAAATCGAATATGGGACTTGAGCGATTGGTCGAAGCCTTTGCGAATCTTCAGTTCACCGTCTTCGACGATGAGAATTCTTAAAAGGTAGTCTGTTGAGAAACTCAAGGCTTCGGCCACCAATTTAGAATGAGGCTGAGCGTTCGCAACCTCAAATGCCGCGAGAATCAATTGTCTCTTTCTAAGAAGATCCTTTTCAATCGAAAGATTCATCGCAATGACTTTAGATGACAACGAACTGCGAGAAAAGAGGCCCAAGTAGCGACAGTTCCGCAAAGTCACTCCCTCACAACCGCTAAGAAGAAGCTCTTTAAATTTGAGGTACTGGTTTTTATCACCGTTCAAAATCTCTGAGCTTTTTTGTGTGAGGCCTTCGGAAAAGTCGGGCTCACGATGGTTTGACTTGTCACCAAAAAAGGCTTCCGAAAACTCAAAATTAGAATCTACTTGAGAAGGGGACGGACTCCATGCGTTTTCTTCACCCCGCTCTTCCACGGGACCTTCATTGGGACGAGACAGCTCCTTCTTCCCAACATGACACCCACTGGTCAAAATGGTCAGAGCGATTAAAATGAAGAAAGAGAGCGAAGTCTTCATCAATCAGTTCTCCAAATGAAGCTGAATCCACTTCTCTGTCTTGGCCTGACAGGAGCTCCCCTCAATTGATTTTGGAATGAACGCACAGTTTGTCTCGTTCAAATGAAAAGATCTCAACAGGCCCTTATAGATCTTCAATGTCTTGTCTTCCGCAAGCAGAACCTGGCTGCCATCTGACCGAGTCTTGACGGTCATCGCACGCCAGTTTTGATCGACGTAGTCACTCGGAATTTGACTCTCTTCTAGCTTTTCAATAACAAACGGAGGCAGATAGACTTCTTTCTCTATCCGTCGAATCTCCTTTTTCATTTTCGCAATCGCTATCACCTGCTCCATAAGAAGCACCAATCGATCCTTCACTTCAATTTCCTTAACGTTTTCACTCAACGGAAGAAGGTGATAATCCTTCCTTAAGAAATTCTCCGTGACACGCTTAACAGTACGCAACTCATAGCTCCCAGAAATCTTGTCCGACTTTTCAGAGGAGTCATAAAGAAACTTTTTCCTGAGGTACTCGTCGAAATAAGTCCAAGCGGCCGTATCACTGGAGTCAAGATAAGCCAACAGTTCCACCTTATCGGATATCATTTTCTCCGACCTTTTAGAAAGCGTTAGAATGTCTTTTTCCGTTGGAAAAATCTGCTCTGATAAGGGGTCGGCCTCTCCGGAAAAGCCGTGAGTGTTCAGACTTTCGAATAGGCCCAAAGCGTCTGTCAGTACAGATCGAGGACTGACTTTCCCGTAGTCTCTAAAGACGACGGCGGATCGGTCAGCCCGACTTCTTAAAAGCTGGCCCCAGCTGTCTTTCGAATCCAGCCATCGAATCTGACGTGTGCCCGATCTTCCAATAATTTTGTCGAAGGCTTGCCCTAGGAACTCCTCCTCTGAGGATGAAAGGGCAATGCTATTCGTCGTTTGATTGATAAACTCCTTGATCTGATCCAACTGAATCTTTCCATCCAATCTCATCTGAAGATTGGGTCCACTCGACATAGGCACTTGACCAAGACCTAAGAGCTTTGCGTCACGCGCACTCAAAACAGAATTGGTCAACCCGTCTGAGGTTAGACTGAGCGTGTCCCACGAACTAAATTGAAACAAATCTCCTCGAAACTCGACTCGAGATTGAATCTTGTTTGATTGAAATCTCTTTTGGATTCGATCCTTCAACTCTTGATAGTCTCTTGGCGATCCAAGAGCCGAAAAAAGACGTCTTTGCTCCGACGTCCAAACGCTTGGCCCACCAGATTGTGGCGAATAGCTTTGAAGCATCAAGCCCGCATTGCGGACCTCTTTAAAGTACTCGATAAAACTCCCTAGTGCGAGCCTTCTCCTTAGACTTTCAAATCGAGCGATTCTTGCAAGGCAGTCTTCAGAAGACCCCTTGATCTTTTGCTCTATCCTTTTATAAAGACTTAAAAGCTTCTCTTCTTTTTCTTCCAGCTGACTTACAATTTGATCTTTCGATTCAGACCGATCACGAACTTCAGATCCATTTTCTGTCTCGATCTCGGGAAACAAGCTCAAAATTCGCTTCATCAACAACTGATCGTTATCGGACTTCACAAGAACTTGTGCTTGTTGGTAGTAGGATTTAAGCGGCCCAATCATTTCAAACTCAGAGACATAGTCTCCAATCACAGATTGAACTGGAATGGACTCATTCATATTGGTCAGAGGATTTTTGCAAAGATGATCATATCTTGCCCAGAGCCCTGTGTCCTTTTCAACCTGAGCCATTTGGTCAAGAGCAGACTTGATCGTTAATTCCCGACTTTCAAACAGCTTCCGCGCCACATAATCCAAAAAGTCCTTGCTATGAATTCCAAGCTCTTCAAAAAGACCGATATGAACAAGCCAATCAAGGGCCTGCAAGGACTGAATAGAGCTCCACTCGCTTCCACTGGCGCCAATATCGACAAGATTGACGGAATAGTCACTGCCACTGTGACTCATTCTCAATTCATTGATCAAATATTGATCCGCAGGGTAAGATTTGCTCGACTTCGAGGTCGCATCGATGTCGCCGACGGCAATCAAAGAAGATCCCAGAGACTTACCGAGTAAGTACATCATTGTAAAATTAAGAGGCTGCTGGATTGTAAAACTCATGTTTTGGCGCAAACTTCCAAGGCGTGTTTTAAGAGAGATGACTTCCCCGTCAATTCCTTGACCACCCTTTAAATTTAAGGCCCCTCGGTTGGACCTGGTATCAAACCCTTGGTTTAAGAGATCCTTGAGTATAGATAGGCCACGATTTAGGCCGTCCCAGTTGAGCTTTTCCACGGATTGAAGACGAGCCTTGATTCGGCTGGCAAAAACCAATCCAATGGATGTCCCCTCAGCCTTCTCGGAATCGATGAGCGATTTAAAGCTCTTAACGGTTGAAATGAGAGTCACAGCAGTTTGAATTTTTGAATAGTCTGCAATCAGACTAAGAAGATTGGCAGAGCCACCAACCTTAGAAAGCAATTCAATGGCCTGAGTGACATCGATCTTCTCATGAAATAGTCGGTCGATCACCAAGAGCTGAGCCGACGGCTTCAGCTCCGAATTCAACTGAACTTTCTGAGCCAATTTGTACCAGTTTGAAACCTGCCTGCGGCTTTCGAATAGCGGCTCTAGTTCTTTCTTAGCAATCTCTTGAAGAGTTTTTGTCAATGTGCCCGCACGGGTCTCACACAGAATCTGATCATTCAAGAGAGCCTTCTGAACCCTCACTGTCTCTCCAGACTGAGATCCTTCGGACAAAGAGAGGATATTGGCTTTATTCAGAAGACGACAGTAGGTTGCCTGATGCACCTTGCTCTTTGAGCTTTTGATTTGCCTTAGAGCAAGCCGGACTCGATCATTGTGACGTCTGTATTCATCTTGTCTCATTGAATGGCCTTTCAGCTCCCGAGACCAAGCACTTGAGAACTGAGTATAGGCAATATCCAACTCAATAAAACTCTGCCCATTGCTTAAGTCATAAACAAGACCCAAGAGCTTGTAGTACCTGGCAAGACTTTTCGAATCGGGAGAAGAAAGAAGCTCTTTCCTTAAAGGCTCAAGACTCATTAGAAAAATCTGTGCGCTCAAATGGTCCTCTGAAAAAAGCCTCAAAGCCTGGCACTGAGTCGTACTGTACTCACAACTGGACAAGATCAACTTCTGATAGCCTTCGAGCCAGGAGAAACTTGGGTTCTTTATGAGTAGCCGGTTGAAGGCACTGAGAATCTTTCTTTTTTCTTCGATCGTACCTTTAGAAAGGTCTTGAAACTCCGAGGAAAACACGGCGTCCCCGAGAGCCTTAAAGTGGGCTTCATAATTGCGCCCCGTCTCGATGTCTTTCTCAATCTGACTGATCTTAGAACTTAGCACTGAGAAAGCACTGACCTGTTCGGATCCATCAGTGACCCCATTTACTTTTGGATCTATAGGGCCTTCATGAGGATTTCTTTCTGTAGGATCTTTTGTGCAGGACACAGTTATTAAGCTTGCTAATAGAAGGAGCGATAGGGACTTACTCATGGCTAGTTTCCCTTCTCTAAATAGTCGAAGAGGTCGGAGAAGTAGAAGCCATTAAGAACCGATGCCGCCATCACGATCAAGCCCTGACCCTTCATGGCTTCCTCACAGTATTTCGGATTTGGGGCCACCGAAAACATTTGGGTCCCATTTGATTTTTTATTATCGTAGTAGTTCTTAAAATGATCTTGAACACTTCTCGTCAACTGTCTTCGATCTTCCGAATTCTCAAAGATATTGTCCGAAAAGGTAAATCCCGAGAAGACACTATCTGGCAAGTCGTTGAAGTAGTACCTGAGACCATTT
>Ga0100403_1000630_pt1 | contig 34982 bp, 48 predicted proteins | sample CryGeymet201501t_FD_83663 | JGI IMG/M metagenome (GOLD analysis project Ga0100403, IMG submission 83663) | Groundwater microbial communities from Crystal Geyser aquifers in Utah, USA - Crystal Geyser metaG 2015-01t | ecosystem: Environmental > Aquatic > Deep subsurface > Groundwater | place... | reverse complement strand
GAAATGGGACCAGCAACGCGAAGAAAGAATCAGCCAGGCACAAGCTGAGATGGACAGAATACAAACCAATCTCAGCCGAAAGCGCCGCGACTTCAGTAAGCCAAATTCAGGTGAACCAGTCAGAGCAGAAGCCCGTGTCCAAGAGAGACGGGTCAGAGCAGAAGCCGTCAAATCCCAAACAACCCCTGTTATCAAAACAGGGAGGCCGGGCCGCCCGCGCAAGACCCTCTATGCCTGGGGAGATTCCCCAAAGCATTAACCCACCCATCCGGGTATTTTGCCGGGTATTTTTTCGATTGTTTTGAAATGTGACGATTATCACAAATAAAGAGGAGAATTAACCGAAAATGCACGAATCAGCTTTAGACAACTTCCCCACTACAGACCCAGTTGAACTGTATGAGCGCCAGATTGAAAAGTTAAAAATTCAGCTCAACCGGCTCAACAGAGAGAATGTCACACTCCAAACGAGACTGGCCATGGCTGACCGTGATTCTCGGGTCAAAGCAGAATTAGGTCAAATCAAAACGGAGCCGCGTGAGCTTCATGTCAGTATCAACTTACAGTTTTAACCACCAGCTCGAAAAAGCCGAGCGCATAGAGCGGGCCCTGGATGAACACTTTCAATCTATCGGAGCCCGCATCTCACCCGCCACACTGCAAGCCCAAAGAGCAGGCATAGACCGCTGGTTTAAGCTCCCGCTTCATGAGCGCACCGACTGGATACCGGTTGAGTACAAAGCCGATTTCAAGGCCAGCAAAACGGGCAATGTGTTCATTGAGCTGATTTCAGTCTTGAGAGCGGGCGTGATTGAGGCCTTCGGCTGGGCCTATTCCAGCCAGGCCGATTGGCTCTTCTACTGTCTGCCAGAATCCGGCTTTGTGCTGCACATCGAATTTGCCCAGCTGCGAAAACACCTTGCCGCCTGGGTGAAACAGTTCGAGCAAAAGTCGGCGCAAAATCAGGGGTACATTTCGACAGGCATCCTGGTCCCCCTCGAAGTCTTTGGTGAAATTTCAATTCGCCAAATAAAGTTAAATTTTGGTTAATCAAAATCAGGCTGAAACCCGCATTGTACCGTTGACGTGGCCCCAGTCAATAAGTGATGAATGTCACTGACGCGGATATGAGCGGGTTTCGGTCAAGTCTTTATATCAAATAATCCTGATTATTGGAGATAAAAGTGGGTTTAGACCATCCCCAAAGCACTGAAGATTCTCACGCAATTCTGGCAGACCTCAAGAGTCAGAGCGTTGAAAAACTCGAAACTCAAACCCAGAGATTGACCTCTATTATCAAAGCCCTGCGCGAGCAATGCACAAAGGCCATCGAGCGCGCAGACCAGGCCGAGTATATGCTCAAAGCTGCGGGCCTATCGGATATCAATCACTACATGACCCAGCTCAAAGAGCAAGCGGCTCTGATTGAACACAAAGACCAGCACATTAGAACCCAGGCGGTTGAGATTGTCTCTCTGCGCAGGCAGTTTATGGAAAAAAATAAAGTGGTCCTGCAAACAGAAGAACCAGGCCTGAATGGGCCCCAGCTCAGAGACCTGCGCAAATCCGTTTTTATGCCTGCCTGGCTTTTTGCCAAAGAGGTCGGATACAGCTATCAGCACTATCGCAGAATAGAAGCCTCAAAATCTGAAGTGCCCCTGGCAATCAAAACCAAATTTAAAAGTGTCCTGATTGGGCATGTTGAAAAAATGCAATCTGCTACACGCGTGTTGCAGAATTGGAACCCCGGCATATCAAAACTTGACATAAGAGGAAAATTGATGGTAACATTAGATTATCGCGTAAAGGTGTCTAAAAGAGCAGTGAACCGAAAACCCCGGCTTCAAAATCTGTCGGACAAGGTCGCCGCTGCCCTTAAACTTCTCAAAAACCCCCTCCCTCCCCGCCCTGTTCCAGTCATAGACGAATCGGAACTTAGGCACATTCTCACAACATTTTTTAATACCCCCCGCTCTGTTCTCAATTCAGAAGAGAGTCTGGGGGATTTAAAAGCAATCAGCCGAGAGGCCTCCCGGTCTGTTCGCGTTCGCCCCAACCCGACGACTGGGAAAACTCTCTCTGATTTGCTCACCTGGGCAGAGCTGGAAAACATTTTGCGCCAGTTCGATGAGCGCTCGCTTTGCGTTATCGCTCTGACATGTGGCCGCCCAATCTGGTCAGTTGATGACATTGAGCGTTCTCTGATTCGGATTGAAGAAGAAAATGGTTACGTATTCTGGCAGCATTATCCGGGCGCATTCACAGAAGTAGAGAGCGAGATGAATCGCGAAAAAATTGCTTCATTCAGAATTGTCCGAGAGAAAATAGACGGGCGCTGGCGCATTGCCGAATCTGAAAAGACCCCTGTTTTTAATGAGCTGAAGCAGGCCCTGGGCCCACATCTCGAAAATTAACCCCAATAGTCAAAGGATTTTAAAATGGCAAAGCAAAAACCTGAAACCAATGAAGCACCCAATTCCGAAGAGCAGCAGGCTCCCGCCAAAAAGAAGCACAACAATATCGACCCTCAAGACCTCAAACACAAATACAATCTGCTCGAAGCCGCGCTTTTCAACAAAGACGACAAAGGCAAACTCAAGCTCAAAAGTGGTGGGGTTGTCTCCCAAAATCAAGCTGGGATTGACGAGTTTAAAGCGGGCGTTGATGCCTATTTTGCCGTTATGCAAATCGCTGACCCCGGCTCTCGCTGGATTGGAATTTTGCAGCGCCGCCTCGATACGCTCTCGAATCTCAAAGACAAGCCACAAGCTGAATGAGCCAGCTCCAAAGGCTTTCGGATTTGCTCGATTCATCTTCTCCCATTCTGGTGCATATCCACGGTGAAGAAATTGAAGAGGCGCAAAACGAGGAGGAATCAGAATCAGAAGGCTCTGATTCTGAGCGAGAAATTTTGACATAGGATTTTGACAATGGCTAAACGCGGGCCAAGGCGCAATAAACATCAGAAGGCCCGCAACATTGAGCAAGAATCAAAACTCAGGGCCGAAGGTAAACCGCTCAGAGAAATCGCTGAAACGGTTGGCGTTTCTCATGAGCAAGTGCGTCTTGACCTCAAATACATTGACCAGCGCCTGATTGAAGCCGCTGCCAAAGACCTTAAAAAGGCCAAAGCTGAGAACCTGGCCAAGCTGCGTTTCGCCCAAGCGGAAGTGCTCGAAGCCTGGAAGCTGAGCCTTGAAGATGCCAAAAAGGTCACGGTCAAGCACTCAAGAATCAAAGCTGATGATGAAGATGAGCTTTGCGAAGACCCCGGCATTCAGGTTGAAACAACCAGAGTAACCGAAGGCCAAAGCGGCAACCCTGGCCATCTCAGAAACTATATCCGCGCTCTCGAAGCCGAGGCCAAATTGCTCGGACTCTATGAGATAGGTACCGGCAAAGGTGACGAAGCGGCTCAAAGATTGATTGAGCTGCACGAACAATTAGAACTCGCTCGGAAGCAATATGATTCCCAAGAAACTTCTGGTACCCAGTCGTGAACAGTGGGAGTTTCTGGTTAAAAGCACTGCTCGGCAAAACTGGGCTCACGGCCCGGTTCGTTCAGGCAAAAACCATGTAATCAATATCAGATTTGCCGAAGCCCTGGGGACTGCTCCATTCGGCAACGAAGACAGCGACGTGTATTTTGGCGGCAAGACCAAAGACACAGTTGAGCGCATTTTCCTGCGCGACTTGTTTAAGTGGGTGGGTGAAGGAAACTACACCTACAACCGGAACAAGGGCAAGGGGACCATTTCCCTGCTCTGGAAAAACACCAAAACCCGTTTTACTCGCGAGTTTTACAGCTTCGGCTACTCCGATGCGGATAGTCACGAAGCAATATCCGGGGCGACACTGGGCCTGGCGTATCTGACCGAAGGCATTTTCTGCCATGAAGATTTTCACCGCCAGCTGATTGCCCGTCTCTCGATAGACGAGGGGCTAAACGCTTTCTCGATGCTGTTTGGCGATACCAACCCGGCGGGCCCGGCTCACTGGCTTTGGAAAAAGGTTATCAATAACCCGGATTTGCTTAACTCGGGCGACCTGCGCGCCTTTCTGTTCAACTTTTATTCAAATCCATCACTGACCGAATCCTACCGCGAAATGCTTCGCAGGCAGTACGGGCCCGGCTCTCTCTGGTACCTGCGTCTCATCGAGGGGCTGTGGGTGATGGCTGAGGGCGTGATTTATGGCTCGGTATTCAACCCAGAGCGAAACACCTGCCAGCCCGAAGACCTGCCGACAGAGTGGGATGAACTGTGGTGCGCGCTTGACTACGGCACAACAAACCCTTTTGTACTTGGCCTCTGGGGCACAGCTCAGGGCAAAGATTGGCTGATTGACAGTTACGACCACGAAGGTGGGACTCAGGGTGATAAAACAAATGCTCAGTACCTGGCTGATATTACTGAATTTCTCACTCAGTACAGCCGGTTTTACGAAAAACCCATCACGTCGCTCTACATCGACCCCAGCGCTGCGAGCTTCAAAGCAGAGCTGAGCGATTGGCGCACTGATGACAGGACTCACGACAGCTGGCGAAAGCTGGGAATCACGGTTGTAGACGCCGAAAACGAAGTGCTGGAAGGCATTAAAACAGTTCATGGGAAGTTGCACCGAGGCGAGATTGTGGCCTGTGCCGGTGGCAGAAATAAGCGCTGGCATAACGAAGTCGGGGTTTATGCCTGGTGCTCCAAAGCCGCCGCTCGCGGAGAAGATGCCCCAATCAAAAAAGAAGACCACTCTCTCGACCAAACCCGCTACGGCATTCACACCAGAGCAATAAAAACAGACCCCTTTGCGGGATGGAGATAAATGAAACTGCCATTCATTAAAAAGCGCACGGCTCCCCAGCCGCTGCCCGGAACAGAGCGCCCCATGGTTGGCTCTGGATGGGGCATGTTTGCAGCGCTGCGCGACGGGCTCAAAGAGACTCTCTCAGGCTTGGGCGGTAACTCCGACCGGCTGAAATTGACCAAGTTTGAACCACCTGAGCAGGTAACCCAGCAAGAGGTTGAATGGGCCGTCGAGTTTGACGGAGTGCTTGAGCGCTTTGTTTGCAAACCCGTTGAAGATGCGCTGGCCGAGGGAATAGATTTCGAATATCTCTCGGAAGATGAAGAAGATTTTGCTGAGCAGTATCTGAATGAAATCGGATTCTGGAAAGCGATAGAAAAAGCGCTTGTAACCAAACGCATGAACCACGGGTCCATGATTTGGATAGACACGGGGGCCATCAATAATGAAAGGCCCCTCGGCCCAAACGAGTGCTTAAGGCCGTTCCGATTGGTTGTGCTCGACTCTGATTCAATTTATGCAGATACCTACAACCTGCATTCTGAACCCGAGTTCTGGTGTGTCGGCTCTGCTGAGCTTAAAAACGTTCGCAGGATTCACAAAAGCCGGGTGCTGCTCTTTAATGGGCGGTTTATTTCTGACCGTCACCGCCAGCGCAATCGTGGCTGGGGTGGTCGCGAAGTAGACAAAATCTGGGAGGCCTGGGTAAGCTGGCGTCTCACATTCCTAATGCCCCCAAACATCGCCATGACCTTTGAAGAGGGCATTTATGGCATGGAGGGGCTCAACCAGAAAATGACCACGCCAGCTGGGCGTGAGCTGATTCGCAACAAAGTTTTTGACCTCGAATCAATCCGCGGATTTCTGCGCAAACGCATTATTGATGCGACAGAGAAGTTTGAGCGCCAAGGGGCCCCGGTCTCTGGCCTCGATGGCATTATGGACCGCTCAGAGAATTTCTTTGTGGCCCAAACCGGCTTTCCTCGCTCCGTTCTGTTTGGTGGTTCTAAAGGCTCCAATCTGAATGGAGATAACAAAGGCGAAGAAGGCCAGCAGCTTTATCAAGCGCTGGTGCGAGGCATTCAGCATAAAGACCTCAAGCAGAATTTACAGTATTTCTTTGCCTGGATTCGCCCAGCTTTGCAGACGCGATACAGAAAGCCATTTGAAAACATGGGTTTCTGCTTCGAGCTTGCAGACACCGAGACGAAGGTTCAGCGGGCAGAGCGTCAGTTCAAAGAGGCGCAGCGTGACCAGGTTTATTTGAACCCCGCAAATCCCATAATTGACCGTGAAGAACTTCGGGGAGACCTGGCCAAACGCGGCACCTATTTGCTGGATATGCAGCCGGTGCCAGAAATAAGCCCAGAGGACTTGGGCGATGGCGAAGAAGAATAATTTTAACCCCGTCTATCCCGAGGGCTCAATCAAAGAGTATCGGGCACTTTTGCTTAAAGCGGTGCGCAGGTGGCAAAAAGAAGCGTTAAAACTTATAAAGGCTGCTCTGTCTCAGCTTCAAGATGACGCAATCAGCAGCTTAATGTCTCGCTTGCGCGCTTTGTGGGACTCTCAGATAAGCGAGATTAAGTCCGAAATATCAGCTGTGTTTGAGCGCTTAAACGAGCGCCAGCGGGCCTGGTGGGTGATGGCTCTGGAGTCTGCCACTGGCATGACTGCAGCCTTGTTTCTGAGTCTAATGCGAGAGACCTGGCTTGCTGAAGAGCATCGCACGCGGGTTGAAAACAACACTTTGATAGTTGATTCTATTGGGTTGGCCGCAATACTGGCCATTGACGCAATACTCCGGCAAGGCTTCCGCTCTGGCCTGGATTTGAAAGTTATTTTGATTCAGATTCGACCTGTTTTCGAGCGAATGGATAAATCAGCTGAATACAGGGCGCGGAATGAAATCGAAGACCATAATGCGGCACTCAATCAGCAGCGCCAGCAAGAGGCCAATGTGGGTGGCTATACCTGGCTCGAAACAGTCAGCTTTAACCCTCGCAAGCACCACCTAAAACGGGTGGGCAGGCACTATCTTTGGAGCGAGCCTCCAGAAGACGGCCACCCCGGCACTCAACCGAATTGTAAGTGCGGTGCAAAGCCGGATTGGCCCCAAACAGTTTACGGAATCCCAGTAATAAACAGGTAAAAAATGCTCATCGAAATCCGCGACGTTCGGTTAACCGCCGAAGGCCGCTTAAAAGGCCGTGCCCGCGTCACTGGTGTGGGCGTGCTCGATTACACCGAGCTTTACGGTGCTTGGGTCTATCGGCCCGAAGAGGAAGTGTTTAAGCCTGAAAGCATGGAGAGCCTTAAAGGTATCCCCATTACTTATGGGCACCCGCCGACCAACCTGACAGCCGAGACCGACCGTAACCACACCATCGGATATACCGGCGACATCATCGAGCGTGATGGTGACAGCCTGATTGTAAATTTCACCATTATCGAGGCCTGGGCGGTCAAAGAGATTCTTTGGCTCATTCAACAAGGTCAGCGCATACAGTTTTCTGTCGGAGCTTGGGCCCTGCCCGAGCAATCAACCGGCGAATATAACGGGGTGCCGTACCAGATTATCTGGCGCTCAATCATTTATAACCACCTGGCTCTGCTTATGACAGACCAAGGGCGGTACCCAAACACTGAAATAATCACGGATTCTAAAGCCGCTGGCCGCTGGATGCTCGTCATGGACGGGTTTCTATCAACAGTGGACTCAAATATAACGGAGGTTCAAACCGTGAAAATTACCCTTCCCAGCGGCTTTGTTGTCGAAATTACCGACGCTGAGGCTGCGACCGAATTGCAAAAGCTGGTTGGCGACCATAAGCAACTGGTCCAAGACCATGCGGGCGTAGTTGGCCAGTTTACCCAAGCACAGAAAGACCTGAACGCCACCAAGGCCCAGGTGATGGATTCAGACCGATTTAACAAAGCTGTTTCTGGCCGCGTTGAATTGGCTCTCGAAGCTCAACCTCTCATGGATGGCCTGGATATTCAAGCCGTGGCTGTCATGGATGAAACCGCTATTTATGAAGCTGTTTTACTCAAAAATGGCCATACCCAGGCTGAACTGGACGCCAGCAAAGTCGCGCTCAAAGACGCTTACCCCGTTTATTTGCGTGGCGCATATAGCCAAGTGGGCAAAGCTCTGGGCAACCAAGAGTCCTCTGAAGTGCTCGACCTGGCAAGCCAAACCAATACCCAGACCCGCAGCAATCAAGGTGAAGTCATTGTGACCGACGCTTTTGAAGCTGCCAAAAACAAAGCGAAAGCAGGTAAATAAGCCATGCAGACTCAAGTTCTTCAGTCCAATTACAAGTACACCGCTGGCCAGTGCTACAAGCGCAGCCCGCTCAATGATGATTTGATGCCGCTGGAAAACATGGGCTTTGGCCTGGGTGTTGTGCGCTCTCAAGTTAGCAGCAACTCATGCCGCCTGCCCAATATGAACAGCTTTGTTATTACAATCAGCGCTGACATGGTTGCCGCAGATGTTCTGACTGGTGTTCTGAAATTTATCAGCCCAGACGGAACCACCAGCACAGTCACAATCAACGAAACCTATGCCACAAATCATTTAACGACCGTTACTCAGGTTAAAAACGACCTGGAAGCCATTTCCGGTGTGACCTGCACATTGTCTGGTTCAAACCGCGTTCTGACCATTGTGGCTGCCGCTGATAAACGCATTCAAGTGGCAACCGCTATCGGCATGACCAATGGTGGCGCTGGTACCGCAGTTATCACCAGTCAGGTGAAAGGCACCACTGATACCATCCGCGGAGTAACCAGCCGTGACCCCAATGCAGCCTCTGCACTGGACCACACCTACACCGAGCCTTATCACAAAGCCAAGCATAAACTGGTCGGCGTGACCTTCCAGGGCGACCCTGCTGTTCCCGTTGCTGGCACCCCTGCAGCTGGCGGTTCTGTTTATTGCCTGCTCGAAGACTACACCGATACTGGCAGCGTTTTGAACCCTCGCGGTTCATTCCGCACCAACACCGACAGCGCAGCCGCCCCGGTTGTTCTGGTAAGTGACACCGAATTTGCTGACGAAAAAGACAACGGGCTTGCTCCGCTGTCCATGAACAAAGTTTAGGAGTAAGACCCAATGAACAAGGTTTTTGTACAAGACAGCACCGGGCATAAAACACCTGCGAGCTGGTATGTCCCTCCCCAGGCCTTAGAGGTCATGGACACAAACAGCACTCGTTTGCTGCTGAGCGAAGTCACCAAATTGGAGGCCGCTTTTGCAGAGTATCAAATGCGTGGGACCAGTTTCCGCGAGCTGTTTGCCGTTGAAGCCATTGAATCCGGTGTGGATTATGTCGGTTACAAACAGAAGTTGAAAACCGGCAAAGCGGAGTTCATCTCTCGCAATGCCACCAGCTTCCCGACCGTATCAACCGGCATGAAGCCCTACATGAAGCCCGTCATTCCCATCGGTGTCGCGTACACTATCAACTTGTTTGAAGAGCGCGCGCTGAATCGCTGGGGTATGAGTGTTGAGCAAGATGGTCCCGAAGATTGCGCTCAATACATTGACCAAAAGCTGGATGAAGGCGCTCACGCTGGTGGGAAAGACCCAGACGGCCTGGAAATCGAAGGCGCTTTTGACTGGATGAACGGCGGGGGCTCTTACGCAACCGGCGGAACTTCATTCTACGAAGTGACTTTGGGCACCGGCGTCTCTGGCAATACCTGGGCAGCCAAAACCGGCGCTGAAATTTATGCCGACATTGCTGCTGGCATTATGGCCATTTATCGCAATTCTCAAAAGAACTGCGTCTGCAAAGTGGTCGCCATGGGTATGGATGCCTATTACGAATTCAGCCGCAAGCTGATTACCGATGCAGGCGGCGCGACCGTCAAGCTCGAGCCCGTTGTTCGCGCGGCATTCCCAGACGTTAAATTTGTGATTGACCCCTGGCTCGATGCCATCACTCACACCAAAGGCGCTGGCGGTGGTGCCAATAACGAAACCTGGAACGGCTCAGCCGGTTCTGGTGCCGTTCTGTTCCTCGACAATGACCGTCGAAACATGATTTACCGTGCCAATGAGCGCGAAATCCTGCGCCCCTACGAGTACAGCGGATTCAATACGAAGGTCAACACCTTTGGCTTGACCGCTGGCCTCCAAGTAAAACGCACCTATGCGGGCGCTTACATGAAAGGGGTCAGCTAACCATGGCTTACACCTCAATCAAAGAAGTCGAGGGCCTTTCAGAAAAGCTGGAGGCCCTCGAAGCTTTAGTTCGCGACCTGCAGGCCAAAGTTACCGAGCTTGAAGGCCCAAAGCCAAAGCCCAAAGTAAAACAGGCTTCAGAGGAATAGACCATGCCAACTGCGCTGAGTTATATCAAGTCTTTTAATAATGCGACGCTGCAGGCAATGAGCGATTCAGCTTTGCAAGCAGCGATTGATATTGCAATGCTTGATATTCACAGCGCAACCTATGGCACCACAGCGGATATTGCGGCGGCCAATTTGGCTGCTCACAATATTCTGATTGAAACCTCGACATCCGCAGCCAGCTCAGGGGGTGCCCTGGCTGGCGCGGTGCTTGAGAAAGAATTAGACGGTGCTCGAATCAAATACGCAGCACCAAGCGGTGGCAGCTCTGGTTCTTCTGGCAGCTCAGACCCGCTGGAAGGCACCATTTATGGCAAGCGCTTCAAGCAGTACCGAGACAACGTTTCGATTGGTACGTTTTCGACCGGCTCCAACCTCTGATGGTCCAAGAGATTGACCGAGGCTGGAACGACTATGCACGGGCCATGGCCAAACTCGATGGTTTAGAGATTGTCGGCGGGCTCTTTGGTGAGCAGGCTGAAATCGGCCTTTATAACGAGAAGGGTACCGACCGGATACCGGCCCGGCCTTTCATGAAAATAACGGCCAGGCGTGTCATGCCGAAACTGAAGCGCAAATCTGGCCCCATGGTTCAGGCGGTCAAAGCCTATCTGAACTCGAATGGAGACACGACAAAGCTCTATAGTCTTGGGGCCTGGCTGGCTGTCGAAATCCAGAAGACCATCGAAAGCAATGTTCAGCCGCCAAACGCTGAGAGCACGCTCAAACGCAAGCGCCTGCGCTCAACCAAGACCCTGGTTGATTACGGGAATATGCTTCGAGCAGTAACCTTTAGAGTGAGAGAAAAACAATGACCGCGCCATTTTTAGAGCCCATGACGGTTTATGATGTTGTGCAGGTCAAAGACGGTCCCAACATCACGGTTGACGAAACCGAGCGCGAAATCCTCGGCTGTATTCGGCCCTACAAATCGAACGGGCAGCAAGCAGACCAAGTGTTGGTTGAATCGCTTGGAGTTAACTCAATCAGTGGCCTGGTTAATCTCTACTCTCACGAAGAACTCGACGCAGCGGATAAAGCAACAGGCGCAAAAGGCACCCGCTTTTTCTGGAATGGCCTCAAGTACGAGGTCGGAACAATCCAGCGCAGCATAGCCCCAGGCCTCGAAGACCTGGCGCATTACAAAAACACATCGTTCGTGCTCGATGAGAAGTCCACGAATTACGAACCCCCGCCAGAGGAAGCACCGTGACAACCAGAGCTGAAGAGATTAAATGGGCTCTTTATAACTGGCTGGTGGCCGAGTCTGGTGTGGATGAAGAGAATATTCTCGCGGCTTACCAGAACTCGACGGAAGCCCAGGGCAAGACCATCACCTTCGTGCCGGTCATGACATCCGACCAGGTTGGTGTCTTTGCTGAGCGTGCTTGGAATAGAGAGACGGGGACTCTGGCCAGAATTTATCACTTTGAAACAGAGGGCTCTGTCAGCGTGGCGGGTCCCAATGCTCTGACCATAATCACGACCCTGAAAAAGAGCCTCGATAAAGATTCGGTTGTTGCCTCCTTTTGGGAGCCCGACCCAGGCGAAAAACACACGGGCGGTATAGGTGTTATGGCTGGCTCCATCACCTATCTTCCCCAGCGAAACGGCTTGTCTTACAGAGACACGGCCCAAATGGACCTTAAAATTTGTTTGAGTGAAACCGAACACGATGAATTGCTCTCGATTACCGCGGCAACATTGCAGGTCACGCCCTCAAACGACACACCTCTAACCATACCAATAGAGCCTTAGTTTTATTAAATCCGAGCTCCCATCAGGGGGCTTTTTTTATTGGCAAAAAATAAAAATCCCGATAGGAGTCATCCATGCCGAGCGTAGACGAAATTATTCCGGTTACAATCACCGAGAACTCAGGGCCTGAAAACCTGGCCTCCTTTGATTATCTGGCCATCATTACCGATGACGCCCCAAACGCTTCGTTTGGCGCTTCAAATCGAGCAAAGAAGTATGCTTTAAGCCTGACTGGGTTGGCTCTTGTCGGAACAGACTTTGGGCCCAGCTCTGACACGTATAACGCGGTTCAGGATGCGCTCAATCAAGAGCAGCACCCCGAATATATTTTCATCATCAAGCGCGATGCGGTTACCGCTCAGCAGCAAACACTTACGTTTGGCGGCAACGTCCTTGCTGGCCAAACCATTGTGGGCACTGTGAATGGTGTCGCAATCTCGGTTCCGTTTGACACAGATATGGCTGGGACCATGGCTGACCTCGATACCGCCGTTTCCGCAGTGACCGGCGTAGCCTCGGCGACCGTTGGCGGCCTGGTTCTGACTGTGGTTGCAACGGATGAATATAAACTGAGCATTGGTACATTTGCCGTAACTGGTGCGGGCACGCTCCCGACCGTAACAAAGGCTGTTTCGGTGGCTGGACGGATTATCTCTGACGATATCGCTGCAGCCATTGCCGAAGAAGACACCTTCGAGTGGTTTGCTCTTTGCCCACTTACCACCAATCACGGTGCTCTGCTGGTAGCCGCTGAATACATGCAGGGAGCCCGCTTGCAGCTCTACGTTCAATCCAGCGAATCAGGCATCAAAACCAGCGGCTCGACCACGGATGTCGCCTATAAAATCGACAACCTGGAATACTCAAACACCACTGGCTGCTACAACGCAGACACCGCCGAGTTCATGCATGTGGCTCTGGCCAGTCTGCTTCTCGGCACCGCAACAGGTGGGGTTCAGTCCGGCAATAGAACATTGACCGGCATCACCCCCAATTCATTGACCGCAGACGAAGCCTCTCAAATCGAGGGCAGAAACTGGAACCACTACCGCAAATATGCTGGAGCCGGTCGACTGCGCAAAGGTGTGCGCTGCGGCGATGGCAGGCCGTCTGAATCGGTGCGCTCCAAATACTACTGGGCGAATGAGCTGCAGACCGTAGCCTGGAATTATCTCTCTGAAAATCTCAAGCCACCCGCCAATGCAGCCGGTCGCCTCTCAATGCAGGACGAACTGCAAGAGGCAAATAACCGCATGGTAAACGAAACAGTGCTTGACAACCCGGTCAGCACAGACCCCGAATCAAGCACAAAAGTCACGGTCTCCGCTGGCTCAGACCCAGCCGAACCAATCATTGTGGCCCGAGGCAGAATCCTGCACGGCATGATTGGCGCGACTATCCAAATCTATACAGAGGTGTAACCCATGGCTACTTTTGAAACTCCCCCAATCTCTTATACTCATTACATCAAAGACATAGTAATCAATGTTGTCCCCTCCGTTTTGTCTGGCGTTCAGCCTTTTACTCTTGGCGGAAGTCTAGCTACAAACGGAGCTGGCGGCAAAGATGAGCTGATTAGCTATAAGCGCACAGAGGATGTAGTCAAGCTGTTCGCCGACACCTCTGGTAATCCACATTTTAGTATTGACCCTTGCCAAATTGGTGAATCTGAAATCACGACCATTGAAACCAACCCCTGCAATCAATTTTTTCAAAGACTTTTGACACTTAACACGGCTGCGAGCGCAGCGCCAAATGTGGGCGGAATGTTTAATATGACCGCCCGCTATATCTCCCAGCTGACCGCCCCGCCTTTCCTGATTGCTCGCTATTGCCGCATCAAGGGCCAGCCTGATAACAAGAAAAGTATTGAGGCTAATGAGCTGAAATGGACTATTTTAGTGGGTGTTCTGAACGCTGCAGAATGGGGCTTGAATCCTGATGCAATCATCTAATACCCCCACTCCCGCCAAAGCTGAAAAGGTTCAGCGCGAGCTTTTAAACGAAGGTCGCACTCTTCGCCTCAAAATGGATGGCGATGTCTACGAAATTACCAAGCACAAGGGCATGAGCGCCTATACCACGGGGCAACTCGTTAAAAAGACGCTCGTTCCTTTGCGGGCCCATGTGGATAAGATTGTGGCCAAAGCTATTCGGGCAATGAATGAAGAGGATTACAAAGCCTTTGCCGCCCTTCAAAAGGACACAGAGGACAATCCTGCCAATGAAGAAAAGAACCAGGCGGCTGCGGCTGAGCTTTTAAAAATTCCTGGCGATGAGTACATGGAGGCTGAAACCGCTGCATGGGAGCAAATCAACCCAGATGCGTCGGCACAATTGGTCAAAGCATTGTTTCAGACAGTGCTGGCCGAGGGTACCGGATACCTCAACTCCATCGAGGCCATCGACAAGCATTTTGACCCAGACATTAAGCCTCAACGCATGTCGCACTTTGACATTTTGCGCTCAGAGGTGATTAAGTTCAACAGTTTTTTAGACAACCAGAGGTCGCCCCTTTCATAGGTTCTGGCAAGCCCATGGAGGTCCCTGGCGACCTCCCTGGCGACCTCTTCTACCTTTCAAAGCACCAGCTCTGCAAAGATTCCTGGCTCGCAATTATTGAGCAGTGGGATTGGCAGAGCATGGTCTGGCATCTCGATTATTTCCGCGCATGGGATAGGGCCCAACCAAATGACTGACAGCACGATTATTAAAGAACTGGTGACCAAAATGGTCTTCAGGCTTGACCATAAGAGCCTGACCGCCTACACCAAAAAGGTCACTGAGTTAAAGCGTTCATTCAAAGAGCTTGAAGCCCTTGCCCGGAAAACAATCAAACCCAAAATTGATACCCGTTCGTTTCGGGTTGCGACAAATGAAGTCGGACGGTTGCGCCAGGGCATTGCCCAGGTGGCCCGCTCAGCTGGTCGCGGCATAACGCTCAAAATGAACGTGAGCGGCATGGGTTCAATTATGCAGGCCCAAAGAGCGGCGCAGCGAGCAACAGGCTCAGGCGGCATGCTCAATGTCGCAGGGGGCAATCTCATCTCTGGTGCGGTAACTTCTGCTGGAGCAATGGCTCAGCAAGGCGGGAAATTTGCTCTTGATTCCTTTGGCCAATACCAACTCGCCATGACCAGGTTAACAAACATGGTCGGTAAAAATAATGCTGGTAGAGTACTTAAGGATATTGAGCGTTTTGCTGCTGCCACACCGTTTGAACTTGGCGACACCCTTGAAATGTTTACTCAGCTTCAAAACTCCGGCTTTGGCCTTATGGACAGAAAATCAGGAAAAGTCAACTATTCCCGCTTGATGGCCTTTGGCGACATTGCTGCAACATCTAATAAATCATTGAGTGAGTTCACTCAGATGGCTCTGGGGATGGGGCGCGGGCGGGCAGATATGTTTGACAACTTCTCTTCTGCCGGCTTGCAGGGAGCCTGGGCGGAAAACGGCAAAATTTCAGGCACGATGGGAAATGTCCGCACAGGTAAGGCAACTGAATTCACCATTGACCCCAGAAACAAAGAGATGATTTCGCGTCTTTTAGAAACTCAAGGGAGGAGCGGCGGTGTTTCGGGAGGAATGAGCAGCTTATCCAGAACTTTGCCTGGTCAGATTTCAACTTTTTGGGACACGGTAAGAATGTCTTCAAATAGGTTCATGATTTCGTTTGAGTCAGATATTTTCCAAACCATGAACAGGGTGATTGATTATATCGAATCAAAAGGGCCAATGTTCGACCAGTTAGGAAAAGACTCTGTTGTCATTATCAAAGGCCTTGCTGATGGACTAAAATTCGTTGCTCCTTTCATAAAGCCGGTAGCCGCAGGTCTTGGCGTTTTCGCCATGCACTTCGCAGGCCTGAAAGTCATCGCGGGCGGAAAGTGGCTTTTTGGCGCAATCAAAGCGCTCTGGTCGCTCAAGTGGCTGGCTGGTGGTGTTCCTTTGGCCATTGGCGCGGTTATTGCTGGTATAGCCGCTTTCGGCTTCGAGGTCTATCGCTACATGACAGGCGGAACCAAGGCCATCAGCGGATTCTCAAAGCAGTTTCCAGCGCTCTCTCATGCGATTGTGTGGGTGGGAAATAAGTTCAAAGAGCTTTGGCCATTGGTTCAAGAGGTGGGTGCTGAGTTCGTTAAATTTGGCGCTCAACTTTGGGAGACTTTTGGCCCTGCTGTCAAATGGGTGTTTGGGAATATTGTGGTGCCCTTTCTGACTTGGGGCATAAAGAAATTTATTGAACTTGGCGAAATCATTTTGCAGGCTGCCAAATTCTGGCTGCCTGTTCTGACTGCTACAGTCGGAGACCTGGGCGCTGGATTTAAGGTTTGTTGGGAGCGCATTCAGGATACCTGGGCTGTGCTTAAAGATATGTGGAACTGGTTCACAACCAGCGGCTTTGCGCAGGGCATCACGGGATTCTTTGAGCGGCTTAAAAACGCCTTCTCTGGTGGTGGGGTTGGTGGTGGAAGCAATGCGCTCATGGACCCGAATTTCCCTTTGAGCAATGTCAACGCCGCGAAGTTAGTTCGGAATGCTTACAACGTTTTTACTGGCTCAAAAAGATGCTTTGCCGGGGTTTCTGAGGCTTATCAAAAAACGTTCAAAGATTACGGTAACTTATCGGGCGTCCCCGCCTATCTGGCCGCTGACCAGCTTGCCAGAGACAAGCGCTTTGTTGAAGTCAAAGTAACAAAAGCGATGCTTGACGACCCTGAAATCATGAAAAGACTTTATGGCACAATAGCCGTATACGATACCAAAAGCGGATTCCATCCCACTTATGGTCATATTGAAGTTTGGGACACTCTACGTCGCAAAGCCTTATATGGAAACGGAGCAGACAACCTTAATCGCACTGAGCAAAATTTCCAGCATGGCCGTTTCTTTGTTCCAGTTGACCCTGGTTCTCAAACAATGCAGGGGCCTGCCGGTGTTGGCGGCGGCGGAGGAATAAATCAAACCAATTACTTCGACCTTCGCGGGAATCCAAACCCAGGAGCAAACAGGAATGCTGCAAGACAGGGGGCCAGTGAGGCGGTTAAGCAAATGGAGCGGAGCGCACGGTCAACAAATCAGACCGTGATTGCTCAGTAATCTAAAATATGGAAAGCCTTGAATAGATTAGCTTCCACCCATCATCGAAAATAAAGCTGAATAGTGCCGGAAAATTTGTGGCTTTTGTCGGAATATATGACGGTCCACCAGAAATCTTTATTGTTATTTTTTCGCCATCTTTTGGCTTAATTAAAGAATAATGCTCTGATGGGTTAATTATTGGTTGAAACTGAATTCCTGTTGGGGTTTGGACTTCTTTGACAACGTTTAGTTCTCTATTATTAAAATCTTCATAGCTGAGTTTTTTTAGAGCGTCTGAATATGAAGCGTTTTGATAAATTGTCCCAACCACATACTCAGGCAGAATAGGCCTTGAGTTTGAGTAGGTGACATTAAAAATCGCCAATCCTGATTGTGCATCATCTCCATTTTTGGCAATGATATTTTCAAGCAAGGCTTTTCCCAGCTCTCCGTTTGCTGTACCAATAAGCTCTGCGTCAAGCCACATTTTTAAAACTTCAAACGCATTCTCTTTGCTTGCCTGATAGCGGGAAGCAAAGAATTCTGAAGCCTTTGAGATGTCCGCTCTGCCATATTTCTCGGTCTCTTGAGGTCGGGGTATGGATGACTTAAAAATACTCAGGTCAGACGCGCTCTGAGTTGAAGACGGGACATTCACCACAGTGGTCGAAGTGGGTGATGTCGAAGTTTGATTTTGCTGCTGATTACCCGCCGAAACACCGGAAGATACAGCCCCCGGTGTATTTACCACAACAATAGCCTTTGATGTTAAATCACAGCCGGTAAGCACAGCTAAAAATAAGACAACCGTTAATTTATGGGTTAACATAGATTCCTCCAAATAAACTGATTAAGTTTCCCCTTTCGGGAGAACTTTGTCAAACCGCCCCTCCGGGGGCTTTTTTTATGGGTAAAAAATGCAAGAAGCAGAAAAGGCAACGGTATTGCCGTCTCAGGAGGCAGAAGGAGAAGGGGATACCTTTTTTCTTTTTCCCGATGACAATGCGCAATTCTATGTTGCAGGCCTGAGTTTTAGCCCTTCTTATACCTCTGAGCCCACTCAGAACGAGATAGAAGACGGGGCTTTGATTACCGACCATGTGAACCTGCCTCCTATTCAGATGAGTTTCAACGGTGCTGTGACTGACATCCAGAGCAATCGTGAAGGGGCCTATGATAAAGACTTTATAGGCGTACACGTCGACTTTCGCGAGCGCATGATTCAGGCCAGAGAAAACCGCGAGATTATCGGGATAGATGCCGGGCCGGTGCGCGGAATTTATTCGGGCATCATTCTGAATTTCACTCCCAGCTGGGACGCTGAGAGTGGCCACGGGATGGCCCTGTTTTTCGACCTGTCGATTCAGCAGATTGATACGGCCAAGACAGCGGTTAAAGACCTGCCCCCATCTGAGCCCATCGATATGGAGTTATTCGACCAGCGGAACTTCACAAAGCCCAGGGCTTACAAACCACGCAGCACCATCAAAGTGACCGATGCAAAACAAAATGAGCGGATTGAGGCGATGACGCGGGGTGATGGACGATTCGCCGAGGGGCACGACTGGGCAAGAGGGAAAGCGAGCGAGTAATGGCAAAGTTCATCATCCCAATTGAAAACACCAATGGCATCCCCTTTGGCCTGGGCCCAATCACCCTTTCAGGCAATACCTTTTACATTGACTTCGGGTGGAATGACCGCTTGGCGCCCAACGGCTGGTACCTGCACTTCTATGACTCTGCTCTCTCGCCCATTGCCCACGGCATCAATGCTGTGACCAATTACTCTCTGCTCTCTCACATTACCGACGTTCGCAAACCGCCAGGCCGATTGTACCTTTGGGATACCAGCGGGAAAAAGCTGCCTCCCACTGCCAGCGATTTGGGTACGCGGGTCCAGCTGGTCTATGACGACCTGATACCGGTGGCCTAAATGGCTGAATACAATCTCTATAACCGGCGCTGGCAGCTGCTGGTAAATAATGGCGAGCAAGAATTGACCTGGGAAGGCTTTAAGCCTGGCGCATCAAAAGGGCTTTCGCTTGACTTCAAAATCACCAAAACCAGCGATACCACGCCAAACGATGCCGAGATAAACATTATCAACCTGAGCCCAGAACATCAGGATTTTGTGACAGAAAAAGGGCTTGGCCTGACGTTCTTGGCTGGGTACCGCGAGAGCTTTGGCCAAATATTCAAAGGCGGCACTGAGATGCCGAACCATGAGCGCAGCGGAGGCGATTGGGTCACAACGCTTTATGCCAAAGACGGCGGCACTGCTCTGAAGCAGGCTTTTATCTCGAAGTCTTTCAAGAAAGACGCCCCAATCGAAACGGTTATCAATGCTCTGATTAAAGAGCTGACGCTTCCCCCCAAGATGGAAGCCCGGCTCAAAGAGCTGAATCAGATTGCCAAGGGCACAATCAAAACCGAGCTGGTTACGCGCGCAGCACAGCGCCTGCTTGAACCCAGAAAACACAAGCAGTCAAAGCCGGAAAGTCTTGAAGAGGCCAAGCAGCGCATTTACAAGCAGAAGGCCGAAGCCGAGGCGAGAGCGGAGCAGGTGAAACTGCTCAAAGATATGGTTCTTAAGGGCAAGGTCTGGCGCGCACTGGACCTTATTGCCGGTGATTACGGCCTGTCGTTTTACGTGACCGACCAAATCGCCTATCTGACCGCTGCAGATGTACCAATTTCAGACCAGGTGATTCTGGTCTCTCCCCTTTCCGGCCTGCTCGGAAGCCTAGGTAGAACTGAAATGGGCTGGAAATTCCGCTCCCTTTTGCGCCACGAATTTAACCCGGGCATGCCGGTCTATCTGGACTCCCAGAAAACAGCCGGCCTTTTCGTGATTCGCAAGGTCGAGCACTCGGGCAACACAAACAGCAACGAATGGTATTCAGATTGTGAGGTTACACCACTCGCGGCATGACACAGCAACAAGTTAGAGGGCACAGCACCAGTTCAAGGGCGATGATTCTCGATGAACTCAGAGAGATGCACACCGCCATTCCCTGCTATGTGAATAGCTACGATGAAGACACAGGAGAGGCAGAGGTCACGATTCCATTCAGCGAGTTCACTCCCACGGAAGACGGTGACGTTCAAGAAGAGGGTTGGCCTCCTGTTTCTGGAATTCCGGTTTGGTTTCCAGGTGGCAAAAAAACTTTGATTGATTGGGAAATCCCAAAGGGCACCAAAGGCTTTCTGATTTTCATGGAGCGGAATATTGCCCGCTGGTATCTCAGTGATGGAATTGAGCCGACAACCCCAGACTCACGCGAAATGTTTGGCAAAAGCTCTCCCTTTTTAATGACTCGAATCAGGACCAAGCGCGGCGAGGTTGACCCAGCAACGCATATTCACTTAACCGAAAGTGGCGAGGTGCAGGTGAAGGCCAGCGCTGTAAGGCTGGGTTCATTCGAGGCAGACAAAGCGCTGGCTCTGGCTGAAAAGGTTATGACGGGCCTGAATGACATAAAAAATGCCTTTAACAATCATACCCATATCTGCATTTCACCTGGTGCTCCTTGTGACCCGCCTATCCCAGACATTGGCTTAATTCAGGAAGTGGCTTCAGCAATGGTGTTTACAAATGAGTAGTCTCGGCGTTGATAACGATAACAATGTGATTTTGACCAATGGCCAATTGACGGGCTTGACTGGTCGGACAGCCGTAAAGCAGCGCGTTCGCATTCGCCTTCGCTCTGTTAGGGGTGAATGGTTTCTAGACCCCAAGCGGGCCCCAGATTGGTTTGGTCTGATTCTCACAAAGCCTTTCCGCGATGCTTGGACCCGCCGCGAAATTCGCTGGAATGTGCTCGATGTGCAGGGTGTTCGTCGAGTGAAGAGCGTGAAGGCCTATCCCAACCAACAGACGCAGGTGGTGCGCATTGTGGTGCGGTACCTGGATATTTATGGAAATGATGAGCAGGAAGCAGAGGCTACGTTGCCAGAATGACAGAATACGGTTTATTGCTCACTGGGTTTAATCCTAAAACAGCGGTGATTTGCTCTGAAGAGCTTCAAAGTGAGCTGATTGGAATCCAAGGCTTTGAGGACGCTTCATTTGACTCTGATGAGCCCTGGAGCCAATTCGTGGGCATCATGTCAGAGCGAGAATCTAAGCTCTGGATGCTGGGGCTGGCTCTCTCTCAGTCAATCAGCAGAGCCTCAGCAACCGGCGTGTCTTTGGCCAATACTGCAGCCTTTATCGGTGAAGACAAAATCGAAGCCAGCAAAAGCCAGGTCACACTGACGCTTATCAATCGCAGCCAGATTACGCCCGTCACTGTGCCAGAGGATTATCAGGCCCGGCAAAGCTCGACCAGTGTCGCGTGGTCCCTGAATGCAGCGGCTGAAATTCCAGCTTTTGATACTGCGCTTGAAGACCTCGCCGTCGACACTCTCGAATTTCAAACCGGCACAGACAATACTGTTCGCGCATATTTGGACGGCTCTCCTGACCTGTCGGGTATGGCTGTAAACTGGGAGGTTCAGGTAAGCGGCTCGACAAATTCAAGCAATGATGGCCGCTTCTTTGTTACTGACTGGGATGTTGCCGGGTTCTGGGTTGAATACCCCAACCTAAACCGAGCCGACGACACCAACGACGAAGACCCTACCAGCCCGGCAATTATCAGCCTTTATCCTGGCGTGAATGTTCTGGCAGAATCGCTCAACACCGGCCCCTTTGAGGCGTCTATTGGCTCAATCAATACCATCGTGACGCCGCTGAGTGGCTGGGATGATGTCTATAACCAAAACGCAGCAACCCCGGGCACAAATGAAGAAAAAGATGACGAGTTCAGAATCCGGCTTGCTGAGCAGGCTATCAACTCAGACGGCGGCACATTGGCGGCTGTCAAAGAAGCGCTGGAAAAAGTCGATGGCGTCACCTATGTTTTCGGAGAAGAAAACCGTTCAAATGTTGAAGTCGATGGCCTTAAGCCAAACTCCATGCACTTCATTGTTGTCGGGGGAACTGACCAGGACATCATTGACACAATTGGCCGAGTGGGGCCCGCGGGCATCGATACAAACGGCACGGAGACGGGCACATATGACGGCAATCCGGATGACCCTCAAATTATCAGCTTTGACCGCGTCACGGAAGTTAATCCCTACTTTATTCTCAACCTGACTGTTGACCCTGCAATCTGGTCCAGCCCTGCGCTGATTGCCCAGTACAAAACTGATTGTAAAACCGCGATGGAAAGCCGGACTTATGCCCATAGCGAAGACCTGGTGAATCATTTGCTGGCCGCCACCGTATCGGTCAATGTGAGGGGGATTTTGACAATTGCTTTGCTTCAAGGGCTCAGCCCCTCGCCAGGCTCTTCGGCAAACATTTCTATTCCTGGCACCGAAGTGGTGAATATCACGGCAGATAGAATCACGGTAAACGCCACATGAGAAATCTAGTTCAGATAACCGACCACGTCGACCAGGGTCTGGCCAGGCTGAAGCAGCAATTTCAGCAAGAGGGCACATTCAAAGAGCTGATTCGGGTTTTTCTTCAGCGGTACCAGACTGTTGAAAACGCCTTGTTTTCCCTTTTGCTGGGGCGATTTTTGGCCTTTGCAATGGGGCAGATGCTTGATGATATCGGAACAATTGTCACTCTACCAAGGCCCAGTATTTTGACACCTGACGACGAATACCGTGTGCTCTTGTACGGGCGCATTGCCGCACTCAATAGCAATGGCACGTTGCCCAATTTGCTCGGCATTCTCGGAACGCTGGGGGCAACCAATCGCAGAATTTACCAAAATTTTCCCGCTTCACTCACCATCAATTTCACACCATCGAGCGTGATTCGAGAGTACACAAATATCCGAACCATTCTCGAAACCAGCTCGGCTTCGGTTGATTTAAACATTTGCGCCCATGGTGACGGCGCGTTCGGCTTTAGCGATGACCCCACCGCTCTCGGTTGGGATGAAGGAACCATAGGAGAAGCTATTTAATGACAGCCCCAACTACTATCCCAACATGGGCAGACGGAGCCGGAACAACGGTTGTTGGCTCCCTGACTGTAACAGCAGTCAACTGGAGAAGCAGTATTGCAAGCGGCGGCTCAATCACCCGCTACATCTTTAGCGGTTCCCCGTCACTGGCTTCTGTTGTTGCGGGACATGAAATAGAGGTTTCTGGCTGCGCAAACGCTATTCATGACGGGACCTTGCGGGTGACAGCAGCAAATGATGCGGATAACTGGATTGAAGCCTACAACCCCGACGTAACCAGTTCTGGAACAGATGAAACAGGAAGCTCTGCCTCTGCCGCGATTCTTGCGGGGGCACCAAGAAAAAAAGAGCCTAGCGCCAGCAAAAAAGCACTTGGGGCCAGAAGCCCAGAAAAGCCAAGCGACGGCCATCTTAACTGGATTTTATATTGGGTTTGCGCGTGGATTGAATATTTTGCAAATGGCGGCTCAATCATTTTGCGCTCTGGTATTGCAGCATGGAAGGCCGTGACTAGAACGTTTTCTGGTGCTGAGCTGATTCAGGGCCAAGGTTGGTATCGGTTCGACCCAGACGCCACCGATGAGCCAGGAGAAGGTTTTATACCCCAAGACTCGGGTGCAGGCCTCGGTATTATCGAATCAGCCCACCCCGACGCCATGGCCGCTATGCTCGCCGCATTTGTGCCTGAAATTTTACCCCCGGTTCAGGCAGTCCTGAATTTTGACTCTGTTTCTGCAGGGGCAGTGGGAACGCCTTTAACAGTGACTGTTCCCGGCGCAGTCGTTGGCGACCAAGTGATTTTGGGGCCTCCGTCCGGCATTGACACCGGCCTGATGTGGGCAGGGTTTGTATCGGCGGCTAACACTGTTCAAATCAGGCTATTCAACGGAACGGGCTCGCCCATCAATCCAGCAGAGGCCACCTGGTCAGTCACAGTCGTTCGCCCCAATTCGATGCCTGTTATTACAACGCGGGGTCTCAAAATCTTTGTGAATCTCATTGGCGGCGTTTACGACTCGACCAGTCTTGAAGCGGATTTAGGCATTGCAGACAATGAGGCGGCTTTCAATTTGCTGGTCAATTCTCGACAGCACCGGGCCGCGCTGCTCGACGGTGGCACAATCGAAGCAATTATCTCTGGGTCGGCCACGGCTGATGCCATTATTTTAGCGACAGGCGGTTATTAAAATGCGCTCATTCACAGGATTAGATATTGTTTTTCGCCTTTTAAACGGAACTTTGAGCGGCGAAAACCTTGAAGAAGCCTTGACCACAGAGGCTGACCTTTATCTCGGCCCATGGAACGAGGTTTTAAAAGCCCGTGAACTCAACGCGCTGCTTAACAGCCCCACTGCTTTGGCTGCCATGTTTGCGAGTGAAACGGCTTTTGCTCAACTGCTCGACATTGCGGGGGCCGAAATGGCGGCATCGGACTCAGCGACTGAGCTGATTTCAAACACCAGCTCTGCGATTCTGACAGTAGTGACGAATACCAGTTATCTCAATCTCTGGCAAAATGTTTCGGAAAATAAAACCAGGCTGCAGGCCCGCGTGAATGCAGGCGGGTCAAAACTGAAGCGCTGGAACTACACAGCAAATGGAACGTGGGATATAGCGGCGTTAACGTCCGGATTGGCCGCCTATTCGTATTTCGTTTGCGGAGAAGGGGGGCAAGGGGCAGCTTCTCAATCAGGCTTCGCTTCTGGCCGGGGTGGTTCTGGCGCAGAGGCAAAATGGGGCCAGGTAACAACCGGGTTGCCTAATACAAACCAGACTATAACTGTTGGCACTGGAAACACGACAATCGGCGCGCTCCATACTGCTCTGCAGGGCAATGATGCGACGGCGGGAACGGGAAACAACACCGGGCCCGGAACAACGGGCGGGGCGGCTATCTATGACGCTGACCCACAAAACGCAATTTGGCAGGCCAATACAGGCACAAAACAGGGCTCATACGGTGGTTATGGTCTTCCGGCTGCATCAACCGGCGTGGCTGGTGGGCCTGGTGGGCCTGGTCTATCTGGCGCTGGCGGCACTTGCGCAGGCTCAACCTTTGGCGGCACAGGCGGTACTGGACTTTGCTCTGGCGGTGCGGGTGGTGGCAGCGACACTGGCTTTGGAGCATCTCCGGGCGGAGCTGCGACCGGGTACGGCACTGGCGGCGGCGGTGCTTCACTGCGCGGAAGTGATACCGCATCAGGCGGGAATCCTGGCGGCGGGTTGGCCTGCCTTTACGGGGTGGCAGCATGATTACTCAAAAATACGTTGCGCACTACATCTCCCATGGAGTCATTCTCCACCGTTATTTTATCGGCGATTCAGCCGACGAGGTTGGTAGCGCTGCATTTTGGGACCAGCACATCAAAGAATTGTTTGCCCAGCACCCATTCACGGATTATTGGGCAGGGCTTGACCTGCAAATCTGGCACATGGACAGCCCACGGCTTGACGAAATGCGCGCCCAGGGCTTGGTCAATCTCGAAGACTTCGATTTAGTCAAAGCGGGCTACCAGGTTGCAGCGGGCCTGTTTTTCAGCAAAGACCGGCTTGACCTTGGGGTATTCCCGCCTGGTTATCAGGCTGATTCAGTAAGCCCCAATAAACTCACGGTTACGAATCTGAACGATGCGCGGCGCACTCTGAGCCATGAGGCTGGTCACTTCCACGCGATGATGAGCGGCTATGGTTCGACCTCTGCTTTCATCTCCAAAGAGCTGACCCGCTGCTTCTCTGAGCTGCGCCCACCCCAGGCCCAAAACGAGGGCGAATGCTGGGCTGAGGTTTACCGGGCTTTTATGGGCTCCGATGAGGTTCGGGGTACGTTCAGCGACGGGGTTCAGTACACCCCAGCGCAAAACCTGCGCCTGTTCAATCTGATGCGGGCCGCTTATTGGCTGCAGGGCAATCTCAATCAGCGCATTATTGACCGGCTGCAAGTCAGTAATTCGCTCTGCTTTTGGCAAGACTTCTCTTTACAGAATCAACTGTTCCAGGCTCCCAAATTGGTTTCAAATGGCTGGTTTGGTGTGGATGCGAACTGGAACAAACACAAATGGTCTCAAAATAAAACAACCGGCCAATGGGCCTGGGAAAGAGTGTGATTTTATGGGCTTCGTTTTAAATCCTCAATTTGCAATTTTGGCAATCAGCCTGTTACCGGAGCTGATTGCTGCGGTAGCTGAAACCGTTGAAGCGGTTCAGACCAATCTCTCAGATGCGCCTCCGGAAGAAAAAAAGCGTGCCGCCTTGGAGGCTGCTTGCGCCTGGTACGATGCCGCCGATGAGAATTTGAAATTCTCCGAAGCCATTGATGCTGAGGTAAAAGGCCAGCTTTTGCCTGGTCTGATTGAATTTATCTACAAGGGCATGAAGCACACTCCCGCTCAGGAGTCCACCGCCGATGACCAGTAGGCATATCCCCGGCGTCTCTCTGCACTGGCCCGGTGAGACACGCGCCCAAATTCTGGCCAGTCCGGGTGATTCGATTGTAAAGCGCTGGCGGGCTGCTCACATGGGAGCGCCAAATTACTGGCGTGACATCGGCTATCACTATGTTTTAAATCGGGATGCCCAGGGCGAATGGGCTGTCTACGATGGGCGGCCAGATTACCTGGCCGGTGCCCACAGCGGCACAAATGCGGGCAATGAGTATCTTGGTATTAATGTGGCGTATGCGATGGATGAGCAGCTACCTGGTAAGGCTGTCGAGGCTTTAGCAAAACTCATTGCAGAGCTGTCCAAAACCTACGGATTCCCAATCAACCGAGCCACTGTGCGCGGTCATCGGGAATTTATCCCAACCCAGTGCCCAGGTGATGCCCTCTACTCGATGTTGAATCAGATTGTGCAGCGGGCCAACCAATTGCGTACAGGCCCCGCGGATGAGCCGCTGAAGCCTGAACCCAGCAAAGAAGAAGAGCAAATCCATCCTATTCGAATAATCAAAGACGGCAAAGAACTGCGAGGTGTTTTAATCAACTCCCAGGCCTTTGTTTCAGTCTATGAGCTGGGCAAACCCAAATGGGACTCAGCGACACGAACCGTAATTATAGAATGAGGCTGAAATGGCAAACGAACAGCAAAATCAAATCAGCGACCAGCGTATCATTCTCACTCTCGAAAACATCGGGAGAATTGGTCAACATGTTCTGATAATCGTCACTGTCTGTACCGTTGTTTTTGGGCCCGCGTGGTATGCCTATGTTGCACAGCCCCTCGAAGACCTGAAGCAGCGAACGGCAAAGCTTGAAGCCTCGATGGATGCCCAGAACAAGCAAATCAATTCGATTGATAAAAACCTTGCGATTCTGAGCGAAAGAATGGGCCAGGTCGCAGACTCGTTGAGCTCTATCAGAAAATTCATGCAAAAGGAATACGATAAATGACTGCGACCCCATCAGACGATTATATCCCCGCTTCTGAAAGAGACGTTCCCCGCGAACACAGGCGCTATACATGCAACATGGGAGGCGGAACTGAGAAATCTTTTCGCCTCCCCCTCGATGTGAAGGTTCTTGATGTGCAGAACGATACCGACCAGGACTTAACTTTTTACGTCTCTTTTTATGACGGCACCACTGACACTCCGAGCGGATTGCACACACCAGGAACCAGTTCACGCATTGAAACCGTGGCGGTGGGCTCATCGCGCCCAGTTGCCCAGAACACTGAGTTCAATTCAATCCACTTCAAAGCAGGCTCTGCTGCCACTGGCTTGGTCACGCTTCGCCCAGGCGCAGGCCATGAAAATGAGTTTGGCACTTTAGAAGCCCGTGCAATTGCGGCGGTAGTGTAACATGAGCAAAATGTATATTCCAGGACAGGGCTGGGGGGGGTCTGGCGCGAAATCATTTTCTGATTTGTCTGGTCAATTATCAGCGACTCAGGTTCCAGACGCTGAATTGTCAATAGCCAAAACAAATGGGCTTCAAACTGCTTTAGATGGGAAAGCGGCATCAAGTCATGCTCATGCTGTAAGCGATATTACAGCCACCGGAACCCCAAGCAGTAGCACATATCTGCGCGGGGATGGTTCGTGGCAGACTCCGAGCGGTGGCGGCATATCACCTTCACTTATTCGCTGCACAGGAATCAGCGTCAAAGGCAGCACGAATACAAATGTGCTTCAATTAGCAACCGTTGCTGAAACAGTTGGAACGGGAATAACTGTAACAAGCGACGCTACAAGTGGCGGGTATATCACTGTTTCAGCAAATGGTGTTTATCATGTTTCTATCTCACTGTACAACACAACAGGAAGCCCTCAAAATGTGTTTGTAAAACGAAACGCTTCACTTGTGAACAATGCAGGTGCAACTGATACCGATTTAATCAGAATCGGGTCAATTACGACTGGAAACGTCAACGGGGCATCTTTGTCTGTTTACTTGACGACATCAGACAAATTGTACTTCACTGCACCGTTCACGCCTGATGACACATACCCGCTTTTCAATCAAATGGTCATAGCGAGGGTCAGCTGATGGCAACAATAGAGCAAATTAAAAACGCTGCCGGAGCGCACATTGAGCAAGTTCACGGGTACAAGCAGTACAAACGTGAAAATATTTTAGCGCAGCGCAGCGGATATTCCATAATTGATTTGACCAAAATGAATACATTCATTGACGCAGTTCGCGCGAAATCAACAGAGCTTGAGACGCTTTCGGACGGTCAGGTTGAGCAATTTGAAACAGTCCTCAGCTGGTATGCATCAATAACCCCGTAACATCTCCTTAAACTTCTCCCCAGTCCAGCAAGTGTTTTACAATTGAGCGAAGAGGCTTTCTGCGAGAGCTTAAAAGGCGTGTTTGGGTACCGGGGAACGCCAGAGCGCAAGGCGGCGCTTTATGCCTCGGCCAAGGTCCAGGCTGAAAACGATTCTCAGTTGATGACGGGAGGAGAGGTCGCGGCTTTGGTGCGTTTGATTCAGCGCACCCGTGAACAGCTTTTGGAACTCAAAGCGCAGATGCAGGCCGCTATCCTTCGGATTGATTACGGGCATTTGCTTTTGGATATTCCAGCCATGGGAGAGGTCTGTATTTCCTCCATACTTGGTGAGCTGGGGGACTTGCGCGGGTACAGTCACAAGGCCCAGGTGCTCAAAATGGCGGGGCTCAATTTGATTGTTAAAAGTTCGGGCAAGAAAATTGGCAGGGCCCGCATCTCGCGGCAGGGCCGGACTCAAGTTCGTTTCTTACTGTTTCGGGCCGCTGTCAATTGTGCCCGAAAAAACAGCCCCCTATATCCCTACTTTGCCAGCAAAGGCACAGGAAATAAAGCCATCACTGCGTGCTCTCGCAAGCTGCTTCGCATAGCGTTTGCGGTAGCGCGTGACGGTCAGCCGTTCTGCGCGGAACGGTTGAGGACCGCTGAAAGGTCGGTGTAATTGTTGCCCAAGAGGCCCTTTTTATAATTGCCAAAGCGGTCCAGTTCGCAAAAAGCCCCCGGATTAAACCGGGGGTCTTTTGCTTTTTGAGGGTGCAAATAGAGATTTGGTGCACCAAATTTAGAATTTAGTCCACCAAATTCCTTTCGTCAGTAGCTCGAAAATCCGCAATCCTGACAATCACCCCCGCCTCTGTTTACGCCCGAATTGTGGCAACCGTAGCAGAAAGGGAGCTCTCCCTCTTCTTGCTCATCCCTGCTCTTCTGCAGGGCCTCCAATTCTTTTCTGAGTCGCTCGTTCTCAGCACTCAATTCCTCAAGCAAGGGAATTGCATTATTCCTGAGAGCAGTTATCAGCTTTGCGTCTGCATATTGCCGGTCTGAATAATCATCGCTATAAATAATGTTGCAAATAGACGGCCCTGTGTCAGGACATGTTTGCGCTTGCGCCTCGATTCGATTCGGTTGATATTCGCAATTTGTCCACGGCCCCGGCGTTGCTCTCGATTCGATTTTTTTCAGGCGCTCGATTGCAACCCTGTTTAAGATTGTTCTTTCTTCAGACATTCGCCAATTCTCCTTTTTGTCTTTCCTTCTCTGCTCTCGACTGAATACCCGCCAATTCATCAACCCGCTCATTTTCTGGCTGCCCATTGTGGCCCCTGACCCACTGGGCTTTGACCTCGTGCTTCTGGCAGAGCTGGTGAACCTGCTCCCACAGCTCACGATTTTTGACATCGCCGGTCGTGGTTCTCCATCCATTGCGAACCCATTTGTTCAGATACTGGGAGATGCCATCAACCACGTATTTGCTGTCACTGTAGAGCTTGACTTTACACGGCTTTCGCAGCGCTTCAAGGCCTTTGATAACAGCCGTTAATTCGGCCTGGTTATTCGTTGCTGAGACCATGGGGCCCGACAGTTCTTTTCTGGTTCCATCAGCCCCAATCAAGAGCGCTGCCCAGCCGCCCGGACCTGGCTGCCCGATATTTGAGCCATCGGTATAGATGACCACTTTGGCGCGAGCAGGGGGAGTGACGGGCTTGGGCTTCATGGCTTCGTATGGGTCCAGGCCAGCGAGCAGCGCATCACGTTCGCGCCCGTGCATACCCTTAATCTCCCTTACCATTGAATCAATCTCTTCGAGCGTGAGCCGGTGCTCAGCTGGCGCTTTAATCAGCTTCTCTGCCCAGGCAATTGCATCGGCCTCTTCTTTAAAATTAGAAGCCTTGGCTGGTACACCGCTTTTGAAGAAAAAACGAATCGACCAGCGACGGTTAAAGGGGTTTTGGTCAAGGTAATATTCAACCCCGTCAATCTCCCCATCAGGTGAGGGCTTGGTTAAAATAGGGCTGTCCTGCACGCGCTCTTGGGGCTGGCGCTTGTGCTGCTTGCGCGTGGGGCACGTCTCCCAGTGCGAGCCGAGCTTTTTATCCCAGAGCCCGCTTATTTCGCGGTGGCCATCGACGGGCATGGATTTGCCGTTTTCGGTTTTGAGCCAGGTGATGGGGGCTTTGCATGATGAACATTTAGCAGCCATTGGGGCAGTCCTCCCCGACCGGGTAAACGGTCTCGCAATCGAAGCAGGAATATCTCATGCCCAGGGCCCCGCATATTTTCTCGTCATCCTCCCAGTAGGGTTCAATCGCTCCTTCTCTCAGGGCGACATCTCCGGACGGAAAACGACGAGCCCGTGCATCGACATAATCCAAATCACCATAAAAGCTGCGACTTGCCGCGAAATAGCGGGCTTTACTTGATGTTTCAGCAAAGATGAGTTGCGTGAACCCCTCAAAGGCGTCCCGAACAAGAAAGGCCTTGAGTCTAGCCATGGCCCGGCCTCCCCGCTGTCGCCCATGCGGCGTAAGCAAATTTTGCCGCCTCATAGGAGTGGTAGGGGCTGGATGTGTAACCATCCCAGTGAAAGTGCCAATAGCCCAGGCGGCCCTGGTAGAAGTCGGGGTTCATGATTGGCCCCCTTTGGCCTGGCCAAGAGTCTTTTCAATCTCAGCAAGCCGTTCTTCCCAGCGCCAGGTCACGGGGATAATCGTTGAGCCAATTTCTTCATTTAGAGCCCCAAGCTCACGACGCATCGCGTCAATAGAGACCTGTTTTCTCCCCAGCATTGCATCCAGGGATGCTGAATACCCGTGCATGCAAATCCGGTTGATTTCGTTTGTAGCCGCATCAATTGCAGCCTTCAAATCAGATGCTTGTTTAACCAGGCCACGCTTGCGGTCAACTTCTCTCAGCTTTAAGCGCAGGTCTTGGGCTTCCAGTTCGAGCCCTTGCACATCGATTTCGGGCTCGGGTGTCAATTCGGGCTCTTGGCCAGTGGCATCTTTGAAAATATCCCGCCACATCCAAAGCTCTGGCACTCCGTAGGTCACGCCATAGCCGACGCCCCCGCACCACTGGTACCACCAATCCCCTTTTTCAGCGCAGACCAGTTGATGGCGCGGCTGTTTTTTGCAGCGCCAAATGTGGTGATTCATGCTCTTGATTGCATTGGGAAAAAGGCCGGCATATTCTAGCTCTTCTTGGCCTTTACAGTAAAAGCACACTGGCTTATTGATGCCCAGTCCGGGGTGTGAGCGGCCCAGCGGTTTGCCCAGAATCACTTTTGCGGCGGGTTCTGGGGCTGTGACACTTGGGGACGAAACGGGTGTGCTATTGGGCTGGCTTTCTTCGGCCTCTTCTTTGTCAATCCGCGCCAAAATCTCCAGCGTACGCTCAACATGCCGATTAACCACTTTTCCCGACTCTAAAAAAACCTGTTTTCTGGATTGTTCATCCTCGATATTGCCGGTTTTTTCTCCCCGCAGGTCAAAGGCCAGCAAAATAAGTTCTTTTTGGCGCTCGTTAAATTCGCCTTTGAAATAATTGCCGAGCATGTCTGGCAGTGGCCCGGAAAAACCGCCAGTATGATTTGACCAATTCATTCCTGAGTAGGTAATTTTGAGCAAGTGTTTGGGGTTTTTGGAACAATCAAAGCCGACTTCAATATCGGATGTGTATCTAAAACGCATCTTTGAGCTGCAGAAATCGCAAACCCATTCATGCTCTGCGAACGTTTGCAGGCGGCTGACCTCGGGTGTTTGTTTAGAACAAACAGGGGCCGGGGTGTTATCTGTTTGCTCCGGCTCAGGCAGAGAGGCGGTGGCTGTCTCAGCCAGACCCTTTTGCAGCAAAAGGGTCTGGCTTTCTGCCTGCCTGTGCACCAGATGCGGAGCGATGCGGCGATAGACAACACCCTCCTCGGCCTCTTCAGCGACCAGGTACCCGCCATTTTTCGCATTGACTTTGACGGCCTTATATAGCCGCTTCCATTCTGCCCGCAGGGCTTTCAGCTCTTTGCTGCGCTCTTTGCCGATTTGGCGGGCGTCCTCCATACCTTTGACCAGTTTGCCCATTTCATCGAACTCAGGAGGCAAGAGGTGAATCCAGTCTTCGCGCTTTGCGCCGGGGGACAGGACGGCCAAAATTTTGCCCTTGTGGTGCTTGGGCTTTGGCAATGTCGCCCCTGTCACCCAGGTCACGGTATGTCCAATCATGCGCTCATGCCCCTGCTTTTGATTCAGAGCCAGGGTGTCGAGCACGGATTCAATTACCCGCTCGAACTCGGCGGGGTTTTCAGTCACGATTGGAGCAGATTGAAGCAGGGGTTTGGCCAATGCCCAGCGGTCAGCTTTCAGGTTTTTGGGCTTGCGGTGGTCAAGCAGTTCGGGCAGGCGCTCAGCTGGGGTTAAAAAATCGTTGAGTGAGAGTTGCATTAGATTGCCAAGACCCCCATTTCTACCAGCTCAAAGAAGCAATAGGTCAGGGAGGCCATGTCTCGCATTGCATCATGAGCCCCTTCAAATTCGTGGTCAAACAGCTTTTTGTGAAGCTCTTGAAGCCGGGGCCATTTGTATTTTTGACCCCGATACCGCTGTGCAGAGCCTGCAGGGATAGCACAGAAGTTGATAACCTCGGGGGCTTTCATTGTGCAAATCTCAATTGCGCCGGTCGGCACTTCGAGACCCAGCCGGGTGTATTCCGCGGTTAGAACTGGCCAGTCGAATTCGAGGTTATGGGCAACAATGTAATCAGCCTGGCTATAAACGTAGGCAAACGTGTCGAGAGCGTAGGCGATGGGTACACCCTCAGTTTCAGCCCGCTCCATGGAGATGCCGGTCAGGTTCGTGATTTTTGGGGGTATAGTCCAGCCGTCTGGCTTGATTACCCAGTCCCCGCATTTGAGAGAGTCTTTGGGGCTTTCGGCGGTGGTCAGAGCATACGCAAGCTGGATGCATCTTGGCCAGTTGTCGGTATCGGTTCCGGGCTTGGTGTAATCAGCGTGCAGCCCATTGGTTTCGGTGTCGATAAAAAGAAATTTTTTCACGCTGCTTGTTCCTGTTCTTTGCGTTGTTTTTCTGCGCGGGCTTCGTCTTCGGCAAAGCGGGCCGATTCGATATCTCGGCGGTACTGAATAATCCAGGCGCCAAGGTCATGTTCAAAAATGGGGAGGCCAAAATATTTGGCAAAGCGCTTGATGTCCTTCCCGGCAATCTGGCCAGGGTGGCAGTCGCAGGGGACAAAGAAGCACTGGCGCACGTCTCTTTTTTCGCAAACCGCGATATCATCCATGGTCACGCCCAGGCAATCCCCGTCTGCAACCCATTCAGGAAAGACAGCTAGAAATCGGGTGTCTAAGCAGTAATGGCATTCATAGCTTTTGCTGTGAGGGCTTGAATTCTTGGCGGATTTCATCAGGTCAGAAACCGCTTCAAGTCGCTTAGAATGGGTCATGCTGTCGAGTTCTGGCATAACAATTTGTTTTAAGCTCAGCATTACAGTGCCCTCCGCGCCATCAATTTGGCGAAGTCAACCACGGGGGCTTGCTCGCGCTGTGCCTTGGCATAGGCGTGCCAGTTTCCATCTTCTGGCTCGGGTAAAACCTTGATAGTCCGATGAAGCTCATCGGAGATATCTGCTTGACCTGGTTTGAGCTGAATGATGGTTTTGCCGTCCATACCGGGCAGCTCAACACGGGGAGTTGTTACGCGCTGAACAATATTCCGGGCCTGGTTTTGGGCGCGGATGGTCTTGAGAGCATCGCGAAACTGGGCGCGAATGGCAGGTAGCATATCTGTCTCGCACTCAAAGACGGCGCGAAGGCCCCCGACAGATTGGCAGGCCTGGCGGATTTCTGGGCTTGAAAATTCAACCGTGCTATCTGGCTGCACGCAAGCTTGTGATAGGGCCTGAACTTCCTGCCAGGCATCTGCCCAGCTTGATTCTGAAGCTTGGCTCTGAAATTCGCGGATATCACCGGGGCGGGGTTTGCGGTTGAATTGGCTGCCCCAGGTCTTGATGAAATGCACCGTGGCGGCCTGCACCATTTCGTCGCTGATGTCATCCAGAGCTAGAGCCCAAGTTTCGAGCGCGGCTTCTGTTATTTCGGGCATGTTGAAGGCGATTGAAAAGCGTTCGAGCATTTTGGTAATCGTTTCGATACTTGTCATGTTCAGGCCTCCAATCCGTGTTTTTGTCGGTATTCGCGAAGGAATTTAATATTTTTTTCAGTCGTCGTCATGGGCCTTGATTGCTGTTCTGGCGCAATGATGGTTTGCTCAT
>Ga0100403_1000626_pt1 | contig 35097 bp, 50 predicted proteins | sample CryGeymet201501t_FD_83663 | JGI IMG/M metagenome (GOLD analysis project Ga0100403, IMG submission 83663) | Groundwater microbial communities from Crystal Geyser aquifers in Utah, USA - Crystal Geyser metaG 2015-01t | ecosystem: Environmental > Aquatic > Deep subsurface > Groundwater | place... | reverse complement strand
CAAATGAAAAAATATTACTCGCAAAGAACTGCTGGATATGAAAAAATTAAACTAGGCTTTGGGAACACTACCTTATATTCGCATGGTTGTATATAGTTGACAATGGGTTGGAACGAGTATATAATTAGAATATAATTATATATACATGATATCATGAAACAACCAAAAGAGATTATCGGACACCCAATGTACCTAATATATGAAGACGGAAGGGTATTCAGTAAAAAAAGAAGGAAATTCCTCAAACACGAAAAAATAAAGAAAGGTCATCATAGAGTAAGATTAGATAAAAAACATTTGATGGTTCATAGGTTAGTAGCTATAAATTTTATACCAAATCCAAAAAACTACCTGTTCGTGTGTCATAAAGATAGCAACCCTGATAATAACTGTCTTGAAAATTTAAGATGGGATGACGCTTTTGGCAATATGGCCGATAGGAAAGCCCGTGGTCTGTACAAACAAATAGGAGAAAAAAATTATGGCTCTAAATTAAAAGAGAAAGATGTTATAAAAATAAGAGAATTATTGGCATCTGGGATTAAACATTCTGCGGTATCAAAATTATTTAAAAAAATTTCAACAGCTACTATTTATGATATAGATAAAAGAAGAAGTTGGAATCATGTTTAAAACAAATGAAATTACACCTATTCGCCCATAATACAAAAAATCTAGTTAAGGTTGGTGATTCTGTAAAAAAATATATTATTCCCATCGGAACGGTGGGTACTGCTAATGGACAATATTTTTCGCATCTGCATCATTCCGTATCTGATGGGTTGACTATCAAGCAACTACGAAATTATATCAACGGTTGGAGCGTAGAAAAAGTAAAAAAGTTTTATCAAAAACCTACACCAGATTACGCCAAAATGTTCGGGAGGAAAATGGATGTAGGGAGAGCTGGCTATGATTGGCTTCAACCGATAACCAACGGCTCACCCCACCCTGGACTTGACATTAACGGACTTGGTGGTGGTAATTCTGATATCGGATACGAATATACCTCAGATTGTGACGGAACAGTGATTTATGTGTCCGATACCAACGCCAAAGACGGCTGGGGGAAAATGGTTATTGTGGAAGAAAACGCCGTGAAACAAGAAGAAAGCGAAATCCTGGTAAAAACTCCCCCTGTAACCCCCAAACAAGACGAGATAGTATCAATACCAGTAAAGGTCATAGAAGCCCCACAGGCGTCAATTTCTGAGGCTCAGAAGCCCATAGAGATGACAGTTAAACCGATAGAAACGATATCTCCGCCAGAATTGCCAGGAGATATGCAAGTTAATAAAATAAATATCATGGAACAAATTAAAAAATTCCTAAGCTCAAAAGAGTTCGAGACCTACGGATGGCAGATGGCTAATGGATTTCTAGTCTTAGTAGCGATGCACCTAACTAATATCAATTGGGTGTATGCTCCGTTGGCTATTCCTGTTATAAATTACGCTACAAAGTATATCAATACAAATTATTTAAAATAAAAGTTTGCTCTCCACCTTGCCCGTTCTCGGTGTCGCTTGGAGTGTTTAAAATAGAAAAAAGCCTCAATAGGAAACACGAGATATTTTGTATTCAGTCGTTTAAATCCTTATTTGAGGCTTTTATTATTCCAGGCTTGAGCGTGGGTCATTTAATTTTCTATGAATGATAATATATGTGCTACGACATCAGCATTAAACGCATTGCCACAACATTCAAACTTAATACTTTCATTTTTGTTTTTTATTTATACGCCTTTAATTTATTAACAAACCACGCCCACGCCTTCATTTCTCGGTATTGCTTTTTGGATAGGATTGAGTCGAGGTATTTCATATTTTTGTTAGTTGAAATCGCATACTTTAATTTTTACTATAATCCTATTACCCCTAAAATCTGTTAATCTAGCCAACGGAACTCCCACTAATCCCTCGCTATCTTTGTTTTTTTCAGCTATTACCGAATATGGTTTTTCCTTAACATAATCTACTGCTTCTTGTATTGTTCCCATTAAAATAACAGGCACGACCTGAAGTGAAAAAGATTTTGCAATTTCTTCAATATTTTCTCTTTGCAAGAAAGTTTCTCCAACCATAACATCAAAAAGTATAAAGTCTTGTTCTTGTTTATAAGCCGAACCTGATTGAATTTTTCCACCATATCCTTCCCCATAAAAAGTAACTGGATTTTCTGCGAACTTCTGTTCAAATATTTGTGCGTTGGTTTCTCCTAAAAATAATTCATTCAATCTTTGCACTAGTACTCCTGGGATTTGAGCATTGTCAGTTCTGCCCCCAATTGATACGCAATGTCCATCCCAATGAATGCGGATATTGGTGCCATCAATTTTTTCTGTAAATATCCACTGATTATCCTTTAAATATTCTACGCACTCATTTCTATATTTACCCTCAATTAGTTTTTTTGAGCCTTCCATATCTCTTTCAAATATTGTTTCAATTTTGTGATATTCTTTCATTTGTTTTGAATTAGACTTATTATACCATGTTTAACGTCCGCACAAATAACTAAGCGGACTTCTTTATTACAATCAATACAACGGCATTGACTTGTTACTTTTGCACATCTTCTGCATTTTTCAATAAAATGACTCATAGTGTTATTAACTTATTCTTAATTAAATAATTGAGCATTTTAGCTCTGGCGTCAGCCTCAGTATCTCCAAAAAACATTTGCGTTTCTTCTATTCTGTAATTTTCAGTATAACCAACTTCTATCCAAAACATCTCACCAGCGTCTCTATATGTTTTAATGATGTACTTATCTCTAGTTAAAAACATCTCCCCCAACTCTGCTACGGTGAAAGCTGAATAAAAATTGAACCATTTGTCATCAAAGCTGAACTTATCTTTATGCACAATAGATGATCCTGCTAATTCTTCTCTTTTTTGTTCATTTGGAACTTTCCAATAAAACAAACTTTCTGCTTTCACTCCTAACGCTTTAAGACGCTTGGAAAGTTCTAGGCTTGTGACTTGTTGTTCGATTTTCATTTTTTTATTTTATTTACCACTCATCTACAAATTCAACATCTTCAAGCCCAAATGATTTCTCTTTAGCCTTGATACAAGTGTCTTCATTGGTCCCTACAAAATATTCTCTTTTTGTTGATGGGCAGATACAGTTGTAAAATTTAAGAGGTTCGCTAATATTTTGGACTGTGAAACTGATGATTTTCATCGGATTTCCTTTTTCGTCAATTTGTTCGTCTAAAACCTTATAATCTTTCAAAGACATCATCTTTTTCTTATCCATATACTCATAAGCAATTCTACGATGTTCAACGTTATCTATGGCGAAAATCTCATCTGGTGTCATTTCGTCATTAACTATTTTATCCCACCATTTCCTTTCAAAACTCACTCCATGAAGATAATAAAATTCTTTTCCATCTTTCCACCTGATTGCTGGCTCTTTTTCTGAGTGAAATCTATTTTGAGCATCTATTTTTACTAGCGGAGTAGGCACAAGATATAGAGTGTCTTCCCATTCAACCCTATATCCAAGACCAGCTTCTTTAGCTTGCATTAGCAATTCAGAATATTCAAGATATTTATAATCATTTTCATTTGGATATTCTCCTGGATTATCTTTTCTGTTTTTGCAATATTCATGCTCAACTACAAACCAATCAAAATAATAATCTAATGCCGACACTTCCGACCATGTTGACCCTGCCGACCATGCCGACCATGCCGACCATGCCGACCCTGCCGACCATGCCGACCCTGCCGACCATGCCGACCTTGCCGACCATGCCGACCATGCCGCCCCTGCCAACCATGCCGACCATGCCGACAATGCCGGCCTTGCCGACCCTGCCGACCTTGCTACTTCTTCAAATTTTTTATCAAAAATATCTTTGAACCAAACAACTTTTTTAGGTCTGGATAAACCAAAAATGTCATAGGTTTTTAAAATTAACTCTTCTGCAGTTTTTTTATCCAATGTAAAATCTTCTCGCTTTATATTGCGACACATTCTTTCAATTAAATCAGCTGTTTTTTGTGAGTAGTTCATATTTATTAGTCAATTAATTGTTTAAGTTCTCCATTTATATATTCTTGAGCCACTCTTAGTTCATAATTTCCATCAGGAAGTTTTGCTTGTTTTAGTTTTCTTACTTTATTTTTTTCTCTGATAATTTCTCCGTGTTCAGGATGCAGAAGATTAGTATCTTTAGCTTTGAAATATCCAAAGATAAATTCACCGTCTTTATTGGGATAAAAAGTTCCGTTTTCGTAATAGTGTGAGTTTCCGCCTGAGTCTGTCATAAAAACCTTAGATATTGATTTTTTTAGTCCTGTTGGAAGTTTGCCTATTTTTAGAAATAGCAACTCACCGTGACGATATGCTTTTTGTTTCATTTTATTAACTTTATTTAATTAACCTCTCATTAATCTTTTTCTCTCCAATCTTGTGATAGCTTCTAAAAAACTCATAGGCTTTTGGAATCCAATCCGTTTGAATTTTCCGTCTTGCAATTCTATGAAGAACTTGGTTTTTGAAAAGGGGATTTTGTAGTATTTTTTTATTCCAGTCATATTATCTACCGCTTAGATTAGAATTGATTAGCTTTTCTTCAAGAGATGCTATTTTCCTGAGGCTTATAAATCTATTTTCTACATAATTTAACCCTGCTTGTTCTTTTTTAAGATTATATTTAGCTTCTAGCAGTTTTTTAGCAGAGTTTTTAGAAAATCCAACAGCTTCACTTTTTTTCTCGGTAGCGTTGGGGCGAGACGATGCGACTAGAAACATTCCAAATTCTACATCAAATTCTAGTTTGGCTTCGTCCAGCTTGTTTTCAGCCTCAACAACCAGCAGCTCTTGCGTCCTTATCTTGTTGGGAAGTTTATTTAGTTCGTCTATTAGTTGTTGAGGTGAGGTAAACATTAGTTTGTTTTTTTGAAATTATTTACGCATACATACGGTTTTTCTTTTCCCATAAGTACATCAAGGTTCAAATATTTACCGTCAACTTGTTTTTGGTCTAACCAAGGCAAAAACTTTTCTTTATCGATTGAGATTGAGCCTAAAACGAAATCAGGTGCGTTGTCTCTTTTTTTGTTAAAATAAAGTCCTGATGCGAACTCACGCTGTTTTTGTTCTTCCATAATTTAGTATTTAATGTTTAAAGTTTCTAATAATTCTTCAAGTTCTTTTATTTTATCTATTGCGTCAGTTGCGTTATGTGCTCTATCCTCTTGTATTCCTGCGTCATCTCCGTTCCATTGACTAGCTATATCTTCCAACTCTAGTATCATTGCGTCTAATAATGTTTTCATATTATTTGACTAAATCAATATTTACCTCTGGGGCATCTAAACTTTCTCTAAATTTTTTTTCATCGTCACTAATCTTTCTGTAAGCAGGGACATATTTTTTTTCTGTTCCGGCTGTGTGTACTTTGGGAGTGTATGCTTTAGCCTCTGTTGAGTTGTCCATAGTATCAGCGTCTTTGTTGTCATCTAGCAAAAATAGTCCAGCTAGGGCATATTTTCTAGCGTAGGAACTGGCGGCGCCTGTAATTTGTGCTGCATCCATTCCTTTTTTTTCTGTTGCCTCTCTAGCAAAAGCTGTGTTTTCTATTGATTCAGTCCCAGTGAAAAGTTTGGCTGTTGCTTTGACATAAAATCTTTCTCCACTCATAACTATCTCATCTGATAAAACTAGGGCGGTTGTTCCTAGTAAAGGTTTTACTGCTTCTAAAATATCTTCGCAACTTCTGTAGTTGTAGTTTCCAAAAGTATTCTTTTGACCCTTTGGAACGCTTAATTCTTGTTGTATTCTTCTTAGCTCTTTCATAGTATTATTTTAATTATTATCCATTTCACTTTCTAACGCACAATTTTCTGCTTGGTATTCTGCATCATCTTTATCCAAATCGCGAACCTCTAATTTTGTTTCTTTAATATGTTTTTCTATCATTTTATCCATTAGAACACTAACTAAATTGTTAAGTCTTAATTGAGTTTCCATCATTTCATTTTGAGCCAGTTTTAATTGGTCGATTGAGTCTTTTAATTCTTGTAGGCTTTTTTCGTATTCCATATTATTTCTTTAATTTGTTAGATTCTCTTAATTCTTCCTCTAATATTTTTATCCGCTTATTTACTATGTTTATTCGTTCACTCAAAATATACATTCTGGTATCCATTTGGTCTATGATTTTTAATACTTTTTCATCCATACTATTTTTTTAATTGTTTAGCTTTATACCACAGCCCAAATTTCCACCATTTTAGCATCGTCTCTTTATTTTCGTATAGTTCCGGCTCCATATTGCAGAGGTAACATAATTGTTGATAACTTAGTTTCATATAATTGGTATATTATTGATTAAATTATTTTCTTCCAGTGTCCTCCCAATATTTTTTTCTATTACCAGCCTATGCTCTTGTATGCGTAATCCAGCGTTACGACATTTTAATTTGCTAGAATATATTCGTTTGTATCCATTTTCTATCATACTATTATGTTAGTTTATTAACATACTTTTGTCATAAGCTCCCCACGAGTTCCAACCTCTGCCATCATAAATTTTTTTAGCTACCCTTAGATTTTCTTCGGGGTTCTTTGCTTTTTTGACACATTCGTTATAAAGTTTTTCGTTTATAACTATTGCTTTGTAGTTAGCACCTTTAAATGAACTAGGACAATCCAATTCACCAATCTTGTGCTGGGTGATGTTTATTTGGGCTAAACCGATTGAGAATGATCTGTCGTCTGCTGTTCTATCGCACCAACTCTCTGTGTCTGCTTTTAAACCGCTCTCGGCTTGGAATACTCTAATTGCTACTTCTGCATTATCAGGGAAGTTGGCTCTAATCAGTCCTATCACATCAATTTCGGTAGATGCGGACTCTTGCGAGTCGAGAACCTTTTGAGATACATCAGCTTGCACCAACATACCGCTCTCGCGTCCAACTTCCTGTGCATTTACTATCGAAATTGTCTCTGTTTTTGAAAGGAAATAGTTTATAACTAATGCGTTTACGATAATTATTTCTACCAGTAAAACGATTAGCAAAACTTTTATGTATTTATGCCAATGCTCCATAATTTTTGAATGTACTTTTAATTTAATTCTGAATAAAAGGCTGTTTCTTTTTTGGGCAATCTTTTGTGATACGCTCATTTATTTTTTAATGTCCTATCACCATCAGACTTATAATTACTAGGCTTTCGTGGGGGTTGAGTTGAACTCTAACCGCACTCGCTACTCACCTGTTTCTAGTTTAGCATGGTTTGATATATCTTGTCAAGTACCCTGTTTACTTCTCGATTGTTTTGGCTTTGATTAGCTCTTTTCTGCATATTTCAAATATCCTTTGTTTTGAAACCCCATAAATGCGCCCTAATTCTGCAAAAGACACGCCTTTAAGGTTTAAATCATAGATTTTTTTGTTTCTTTTGTCGTTTTTCTTAAGTTTAGAGATGTAGTCTTCGTTCATAAATGTTATTTACTGATTACAAAATATAGTGTATATTAGTATTATAGCAATGTCAAGTTGACTTCTATTTCAGATGTGTTGACTTATTTCCTGTATGTGTTATACTGGCTATGTACTTAAAACTAATAAAATTAAATAACTTCACGAATAGAAAAGAGGATTTGCTCTGTAATCTAAACAACCGAAAGGTCAGCCAGTGAAGTGGCTAGGATTATGGAGTGAATCCTTTTTTTTATTTAGAGGCTAATCAAAAACAAATGAAAGAAACATTTTACTTTCCCCACGACTACAACGCAACTCAAGATCCAAAGATGATGCAGATATTGTCACAGTGTGGGCTTTCAGGTATAGCCATATATTGGATAATTATAGAAATACTACATCAACAACCAGAAAGCACCATATCTAGAGAGTCTTATCGTGGATATATTGAGATGTACGGCAGGAAAGACGGAGAGAATGAACACTTGTTGAACAAAATTGAACAAATGCTCATCACAGTAGGATTGTTTGTTGAACAAGATGAATTTGTATACTCTAATCGGGTATTAGAAAACAAAAAACAACGCCAAATTTTGTCTGAAAAAAGGTCTTTAGCAGGTAAAAAAAGTGCTGAGATAAGACAAAAAGCAACAAGTGTTGAACAAGTGTTGAACAAAGGTCAACAAGGAAAGGAAAGGAAAGGAAAGGAAATAGTAGTAACTAACTATATCGGGATTAGGGATTATTGGAACTCTTTAAAAACACTTCCAGGGCATATCACTGATTTTAAAAATATTGGAGCTAGAGATAGACTACTTCCAGAGTGCAGAAAAATAACACCAGACATAGAAGTATCTTTTGGTAAGCTAATAAAAAGCGGGTACACCGAAGAGGATTTCAAGCTGGCAGTTAAAAACTACGTTGGTAATATAATCAACCGAGACCCAAACAACGATTTTTCTAATCATCGGTTTTCTCTCTACGAATTCTTTTCGCAGAAAAACGGATTTATTAAATTCTTAAATTAAAAAAATGTGGGAAAAACTAACAACTGTGCTAGTAACCATAGACCGTAACCCAGACGGAACATTTAAACGGGTAGATGGTCAAAAAAAGTGTACCTTCCTAGAAAAGTGGCAAGAGGCTAAACCGAAGAATGATGATCAAATCAAAAAGCACTTTGAAAAACCTAATGCCGCCCTAGCTTTGGTAACTGGAAAAATAAACGGAATAACTGTGATTGACTTTGACACCAAGGACAACGACATGATTATGGAACTATTTGAAAAGTCTCCAACCAAGGTGATTGAAACCGAGAAAGGTTTTCATTTTTACTATCGCTACATCACAGACGATACATTCTACACAAAGGCGGGAGCTTTTGGTGAGGGTGTAGATTGCCGAAATGACGGAGGACTTATTTTCTGCCCACCAACTCCAAACTATACACCGTGGGGTGAGAGAAAAATGGAAGAACTAACACCAGCAGGAATGGAACTTTTAAAATCCAGATCACAAGGGAAAAAAAAGATAGACCTTGTGACAAGCACTACTCGGAATGATGACTTGTTTAGAATGGCTTGCGGTTGGGTTGACCATTACGACACCAAGGAAGTATGGAGCAGAATGGTTAAGGCTAACAGGGATTTCACCAAAGGGGAACTCAACACTGAAGAACTGGAAATTTTATACAAGCAAGTTGTAAAATACAAAAAAACAGGGCAAGACCCAGAAGACGCCAAAAAATACAGGATAGTTTCGCTTGACCAAATTTCAGAAGACTTGTCAGAAGAGCAAAGATACTCAACAGGTATTAGAGCGCTGGACGAAGCAATGCGTGACGAAGATTATTTTAATACGGACATGCAGGGAGGAATGGCACTAGGCGAAATGATTGCAATCGCTGGCAGACCAGGGAATGGAAAAACCTTGCTCGCTTGCCAACTCACGCAAGCTGTTCAAAAGCAGGGGATAAAGTCATTGTGGTTTAGTTACGAAATGAAGTTAAAAAAATTGAAGCGCATATTTAATAAACTCGGAGCAGACAATTCAATGATTTCTAGCATCGAGATTGAAAAGAACATACCAATGCTAGGAAATGTCAACTGGCTAGAAAATTATATAGTCGAGGCGGTAAAGTCAGGGATTAAAATGATTGTGATTGATAACCTAGACTTTTTAGAGACACGAAGCGACAAGCAACAAAACTATTCTCAAAATCAACAAGCTTTTCTCCACTCGATTGTCTCAGAACTTTCTAAGATGGCTTTGCAGTATCAGATAATTTTAATCTTAATCGCCCATGTCAGAAAACCACAAGCAATGGGCGGAAAAGTAAAAAGACCTTTTCTGTATGACATAGCTGGAACTTCCGCAGTAGAAAGGTTGTGCAATTTTGGAATAATCATCGACCGTGAATCAGACAGCGATGAGAATTACAGCAATAAATCTTTTGTCTATCTGGATAAGAACCGAGAATCAGGAGTAAGAAAAAAGGTAGAGATGGAATATACAAAAGGTAAAATTCAAGAAGTCGGCAGTGACCTATTGGTTTATGCAAAAGCATTAGGCTACACAGAAATTAATAATTTAGATATATAATTATGGATAAATTTATCTCAACATTACTCGACCAGTTACAGCACAAAAAAGACAACGCTGAAAACGATTATCAAATTAAAATTCTCAATAGGTTAATAGCCTTGCTTGAGACATACATCAAATGAACGACCTTCAAGCCTATCAAGAATACCGCCGTAGCCAAGGACTAGACGCCGAAGAAGTAAAAACTAAGGGGCAGAAAATAAACTATCTTCTAAAACGCCACGACTGGAAGAAGTCAGACCTGCAAAAACTAAAAGCTAAGCAATTGTATAAAATCATCCAGAAGGTTTAGCAAGGAATGCCCCCTAGACCTCACAGGATGCCCTACAAGCCCCCTAACAGACCAGATGATACATTGCGCCACTAATCAATCTAAAAACGCCCACAGGGCAAATAAAAACAAATGAAGAAATATCAGATAATTTATGCAGACCCGCCTTGGAGATATGACTTCTCAAAAGACAACGCTGATAAGATAGAAAATCACTATCCAACAATGACAAATGCTGATATTTGCAAAATACAAATTCCAGCAGAAGATAATGCTGTATTGTATTTATGGGCTACAGCTCCAAAATTATTGGAAGCATTAGAGGTTATGAAAGCGTGGGGATTTGCTTATAAAACACAAGCAGTCTGGGACAAAACTTGGGTAGGGATGGGATATTGGTTTAGAGGACAGCACGAAATTTTATTGGTGGGGGTTAAGGGCAAATTCAGCCCACCAATCCCGACACTTCGAGAAAGTTCAGTTTATTGGGAAAAGAAATCAAAGCATAGTAAAAAACCACAGTATTTCAGAGAACTAATAAGCCGACAATTTCCAGAAGCAACAAAACTTGAAATGTTCGCAAGAGAAAGTGGAAACGGATTTGATGTTTGGGGTAATGAAGTAGAAAGCGATATAAATTTAATCTAAAAATAAATGGCTAAAACAAAAAAGACTCCCCAACTCACGCTAAAAACCACCATTGAAGTCTTGAAACGATCAAAAGGGCGATGTGAGGCTTGTGGATTATTCGGCGATTTCCCACTGCACCACATCAACGCCAAATCAAAATACTTCGGTAAAGACAAAGACCTTAGCTGGAATTTATGCAATATTTGTTTTAACTGTCATCGGATAATCCATCACGCTGGAACTGATAGGGAAATCGCGATAAAGCGACAGATAGACTACAAGCTCAAAGAGCAAGCGCTAAGTAGATACCACGGGGATAGACGCAAGGAGTTAGAAATGATTTTAAATCAAGCAAAAATAAAAACAAAATGAAAATAAGTTTACCGCTATTTGTGATATTGCCAAGAAAGACTAAAGCAGATAAAAAAATCATCTTAAATCTAAATAACTACCCGCACTGGCATTATCGCACCTATCATATGGCTAAGGATACCTTCTGTGAGGCACTACAAGCCACGCTGAGCGGTTTAAAACTAAAATACCCCATAGAACTACACTACACACTTTGGAAAGGCTCAAATCGCAAATCTGACCGTATGAATGCTTTAGCAGTTTTAGACAAATTTTTCTGTGACGCTTTGACACATTACGAGTGCTTACCAGACGACTCAGACGATTATATATTAAAGCATACTTTTGAAACTGGCGGAATAGACAAAGAAAATCCCAGATGTGATGTTGAAATAAAAAAATACGAATAAGGAAAAAATATTAACTGTTGACAAAGACTGAAAAAAGGATTATAATTATAACATAGATAAGTCTTAGTCATATTTCTTCTAAATTGCGGAGGAGTCATACTCTAAATCTCGACGATAAACGGGAATGCAAAAGAAGACAAAACAAAAAAAAGACTTGAAAATAAGGATTGTTAAAACAAAAAGTGGTGCTTAAGGAAAGAAATCTGTTATCGTATTTTTTGTTATATGAAAATAACTACAGCACAGTTAAATTTATTAAAAATATTATCAGCATTACGAAAACTAAGAAAAAACTATGGCAAAGTTCGTATTTTGGCAAAGGAAAGAAGTAATCGCTAAAAATATTTCTGAGGCTATAAAAAAAGAAAATAAAGCTAAGTATAAATTTCATTCGATTGATACGGCAGAAGATGAAAGCGAAAACGAATTAACTAGCTGTATAGGTTTTACAATAGACCGAGGCGAATAAGACGAAGATTATTAAAAACATTAAAGAAATTAAGAAATGGCAGAAGGGCTAACAAAAAAACAAAAAGAGTTTGCGGATGAGTACCTAGAGACAGGGAATAGAACCCAGTCGGCGTTAAATGCTTATAACACAGAAAGTTATATGACAGCAGCAAACATTGGTAGTGAAAACCTAAATAAACCTAAAATCAAAGAATACCTAGAAAATAACGCAGAAGCTGCGGCGATTAGGATAGTAGAACTTTCCAAGCAAGATGAAAATTTACCGGTAGCTTTAAGTGCGAGTAAAGATATCATGGATAGAGCCGGATATAAGCCAGTAGAGAAACAAGAGGTAATAGTGGAAGATAATACTCAAATGAGTTATGAGCGAGCAAAAACAATTATCAGTGGAAGAAAAGGAAGCGATCCGAGTGATAGCACAAAATGAGCTAATACCATTTTGCGGATTTGTTAAAAAATATGATGCGAGTTGGTTGCATAGAGAAATAGCCCGACAATTGGAGAGAGTAGAAAGCGGAGAGGTAAAAAGACTGATGCTGTTTGTTCCTCCAAGACATGGTAAAAGTGAATTAGGAAGTATAATGTTTCCGGCTCATTATTTAGGAAGACACCCGGAAAAAGAAATCATTACCGCTAGTTATTCAGCAGATTTGGCACAGGATTTTGGATATAAGACAAGAAATTTAGTAAATACTCAAGAATACCAAGAACTTTTTAAGACTAAATTAAGAGACGACAGTAAAAGTAAAGCTAAATGGCTGACTAATGAGGGCGGAGGATATACGGCAGTTGGTGTCGGTGGAGCTATTACTGGAAGAGGAGCAGATCTTTTGATTATTGATGACCCAATTAAAAATAGAGAAGAAGCAGAGAGTTTAACAATCAGAGAAAAAGTATGGAGTTGGTACACTTCTACCGCTTATACTCGTTTGGAAAAAGGCGGAGCAGTTATTCTAATACTTACTAGATGGCACAAGGATGACTTAGCTGGAAGATTGCTAGAGGCTCAAGAAAACGGGGGGGATAAATGGGAGGTAGTAAAGTTCCCAGCAATTGCTACTCACGACGAGTTATTCAGAAAACAAGGCGATCCATTATGGGAAGATAAATATGACCTACCAGCATTAGAGCAGATTAAGAATACAGTGGGCGTGTATGATTGGAGCGCACTTTATCAACAGGAGCCAGTATCAAGCGAAACACAGGAGTTCAAGCAGGACTTCTGGCAGTACCGAACAATGGAAGAGGTATCAGGTCTCTCTACTAGAAATTCTTTAACGATAGACACTGCTATAAGCCAAAAAGCGAGTGCCGACAACACAGGATTCAGTTTAAATTGTGTAGATAATGAAAACAAGTGGAACATTAAAGCGTGGAAGCAAAAGATTAGTCCTCTAGAGTTGATAGATTCTTTGTTCACGCTCTGGGACACTTTCAGGCTAGAAGTTATTGGAATAGAAAAAACAATATATTCAGATGTAATAAAACCGTTTCTGGACGAGGAAATGAGAAAAAGAAATAAGTTTTTAAATATAGTAGAACTAAAGCATAATGGAGTTCAGAAAGAAACTAGAATAAGAGCATTGCTTCCACGATACGAAAGCCATTCAGTGTTCCACATTAAAGGACAGTGCCAAGATTTAGAGGAGGAAATGATAAATTTCCCAAAAGGAACGCATGACGATGTTTTGGACGCTACAGCGTATCACACACAATTAAGCGAATATCAGCAACGAGTCACAGACGATAATTTTGAAGAATTAGCTACTGAGTATTAAAAACAAATAAATGCAAGATTACACACCAACACCAGAAGAATCAGAAGTCATTAGAATAATGCAATCCGAAAAAGCTCAATGGGAAGAGGGCTTAGTTTGGGTGACTGACAAGGTTCAGTATGTGATGAAGAATGTCATCAAAAAGGCAAGGAAGAATTACTTCGGGATTTTCAACGAACCAAAAGACCCAGTGACTGGACGAGAGAAAATATTTATTCCTTTTACTGAATGGGCGGTGGGAGGATTTAGAAAAAACATAGATGTTGATACTAAGGATATCGGAGTAAAAGCTACTAACGCCACGGGACATCTAAAAGCCCAAGTCTTCAGACAAGTGCTTCATAAGAAACTAAACGACATAAATTTTGGCTCAATACTTAATATCTGGTTAGATAGAATTGCTATTGATGGAACTAATTATTTAAAGGCTTATGAAGTTAAAGGAAAGTTAGCCGTTGGCAATGTGGATGCCTTAAATATCATCGCTGACCCCAGCGTGGAGAAACTAGACGACAGCACCGGCATAACTGAGAGAGCTGTTTTAAATAAATATGAATTTGATGAATTAGGATTAGAAAACAGTGAATACGTAACAGGAAGTAACACCGTAGACAAGACTGCTATTGATGTAAGTTCAGTCGGTTCAAGCGTGAGCGAAATTCCCTATGTGGAAGTTTTTACTCGTTGCGGTTATCTTCCTTTATTTGTAAAGACTGGCAAGGAGGAGGATAAGAATAAGTACTTTTATGCTAAGGCTATAGTTTCAGGTCTTAATGGTAAACCTGTAGTCCATTCAGTGGAAGAAACTGACGAACATCCTTTTGGAATCGGACGATTAAAAGTTGTGCCTAATAGGTTAAATGGGCGAGGTATCCCCGAAATGCTTTTTAACATTCAAGCCTATGTTAACGAGGTTGTAAACTACCGAATGAACAAAGCGAGAATAGTTCAGTTAGGATTGTTTAAAATGACAGGCAATGTAACCCCGCAACAGTTTAAAAGACTTTTCACTACAGGAGGAATCAAGCTCGACGCTAACTCTGATATTAACCCGTTAGACACTGGCGTAATCGACCCAAGTTCTTATAAGGACGAAGAGCAAGCCTATATGTGGGGCAATAGAGTAACTGGAACAACCAACGAAGATGAAGTGGCAGGCAATCGTCCAGCTACTAACGCTTTGATTGAAGAACGAGGAGCAGGTAAGGGGTATAACCTTAGGATTGAGGAATTGATGTTGGAACTCGGACAGTTTATCAAGTTTAAAATGCTTCCTATTATTAAAAAGGAACTCAAAGCTAACAAAGGAAGTATCGAACGAATAACAGGCGACCCGGATATTATTGAAAAACTTGATATAGAATTTGCTAAAAATGCAGTCAACACGCAATTGCAAGGAATGGCACCATTTGAACTTGAGCAACTCGCACAAAGCGGAATGACCCCGGAGATGATGACTGACCAAACAGTAGAGGCGATGAAGAAGGAGCTGGGAGGAGATAGATACATACCGATTATTGATGAGCTGTTTGACACCGAGTTTGATATAGAAATAGTTATGACCGATGAAAGCATCAATCGCTCAGTAATGGCGAAGATGTTGCAAGACACAATGGGAATGTTGGCAGGTGCAGGACTTCCAATTAGAAATACTTTGAAAGAACTTTATGACACATTAGGATTAAACGGAGAACAGTTAATTCAAGATATGCCCCAACAAGGATTACCAATGCCAGCCCAAGCAGGAGACGAGGGAGCAGGTAGCCCAGCTCAAATGATAAGTCAATCAATGCCTCAGTAATTATGGATAAAATAAGAGAATTTAAGGAATTTGTAGAGAACAATAAAGCTTCATTGCAACTATTGGCAGAGAAGATTAAAAGCATTGATACAGTCCACGGAGTGGAAACCTTGCAGGAAATGCGAGGTAGGAAGTATGCTATTAAGATTATCAGCGAATGGCTGACTGAGTTATGGGCAGTGACGACCGAAGACCTACCGAAACCCGAAGAGGATGATGGATTATTTAGAACAGTTGAATAGCTTATAGGTGGTTATGCGTAGCCACTTAAAAAGCATATTTAATAATTATTAACAAAAAAATATGACCGATGAAACAAACCCAGAGGCTACCGACGCAACTGAGTTGGACGACATATTTTCTGATGAGGTGGAAACCAAAACAGAGGATAAGCCAGAAGATTTAGGAGCAGGTGCTAAGGATGTTTTAGGCAAAAGCGAAGTTGCAAACTTAACGCTTGAGGAGCTTAATAACATCTCAGGTAGAAAGTTTGAAAGCAAAGAGGATTACATCAAGCACTACGAGAACTTAAAAAAACTCGTAGGCGACCAAGACCTTGCAAAAGACCGCAAGGTAAAAAAGGAAACACCAGACAAAGTAAGCGAACTTGAAAAAGAAATCGCTGAAATGAAAAAATCCGGTACAATCAAAGATTTCCTCTTGGAACAGCCCACCGCAAAAGAGCATTTAGATCTTGTTGAAGCTTACGCCGAAAAACATGGACTAAGCCTGAGCGAGGCATGGAATACCAAATTTGCCAACCTAGTTGAATCAAGCCAAAAGAATGTAATTAATAAGAATAGAATTAATCCTATTCAGCCACAACAAATTACAAACTTGGCAGACAGAGCTAGAGGAGGAGACGAATCAGCACAAGATGCCTTGATTAATGAATTGGTGTGGAAGAAGTAGGACAACAAAAAAATGGCAGATGACGGTATATTGCGTTCTTACGGGGACGTAAGCAAAAGAGAATCAGTTGTGGGTTTGGTAGAAATCCTTACCGCAACTGAAAATTCAATCATGAAAATGATTGGAAAGACCAAAGCAATTGACACAGTTCATTCAACATTGTTAGACACACTTGCAACAGCAGGAAGTGCTGCAGTAGCAGAAGCCGCTGACTACACTGTAGACGCATTGACAACTCCAAGCCGTTTGGCTAATGTTTGCGAAGTTATCGCTAAACCTTTCAAGGTTTCCCGAACTCAGCAAGTTATTGACCATTATCACGGAGAGAACGAACTAACTCGCCAAACTAAGAAAAAGATGCAAGAGTTTGGAAATAGCGCCGAATTCGATTTAGTAAGGTCAACTCTAGTTTCTGGAGTTTCTGGAACAGTGGCTAAGATGGCAGGTCTGATTGCACACATCAGCAAATCAACTAATGTAACAGCACAAACATCTGGAACAGCATGGAGTGCTAGTATCATGAAAGGTTTGATGAAAGCTAATATGGACAATTCTAATGATGATGTTGCAACTGACATCTTTATGGGTTCATATTTGAAGGACAAGACTGATGATTTCACGAACAAAACTAACACTGTTTCTACTGGTACAAATATCAAAGAAATCGTTAGCGTTGTAGATGTGTTTGAAACAGGTCTTGGTAAATTGAAAACTCACTACCACCGATATGTACAGCAATCTGCTGATACTACATCTCGCGTGTTGGCAATTCGACCAGAGAAGCACAAAGTAGCTTACTTGGAAGAAACCTATGTTGATAAAGATTTGGCAAGAACAGGTCCATTTGATTTCTATGCAGTCACCGGAACGATGACGCTCGAAACAAAGAACCAAGATTCAAATTTTTATGCCTATGGATTTTTGAAAGGTTAGTCTAAATTAAACATTATAATTTATATAATTGTTCCTCGGGAAATCAGTTCAGACCGATTTTCCCGAAGGTTTGAAAGCAATGAAAAAAATATTATTTGGCAACGATGCCAGACAGAGAATTAAAAAAGGAATTGATAAGTGCGTTGATGTCGTCAAGGTATCAATGGGCGGGCAAGGCAGAAATGTCTTGATTTATAACGGAGTATCAACGGAGATTATCAACGACGGAGTATCAATCGCTAGAGAAGTAAATGCTAAAGATGAGATAGAGCAAGCAGGGATTCAACTCGCTAAACAGTGTGCCAACCAGACAGACGAGGATTGCAACGACGGAACGACTACCACGCTAGTACTTTTACAATCTATATTAAATGAGATTATCACTGATTTTCCTGTAGGAAGCCCGAGAGAAATTAGAGAGAATTTGTTTAAGGAAGCTAACGAGATTCTAGCTAAAATTCCAGTTAAGCAGATTGAAACAATGGATGATGTCTATAATTTAGCTTTGACCTCTAGTTTGGATAAAGATGTAGCTAAAATAGTTCAAGAAATCTACGCTGAACTCGGCAAAGACGCTCAAATTTCAATCGAGGAAACCTCGAGGGATGTTTTGGAGAAAGAAATTACCAAAGGAATGAGGTTCGATAGTAAGAAAGCCGATAAACTTAGCGAAGAAAAGCAAATTATTGAGGATTGTAGTGTTCTAGTTTTAGACAAGGCGGAAACACTAGAAGAAATCCAACAAGCAGTCGCCAAATCTAGTCAAGCAGGAGAAAAAAACTTGCTTGTAATCGCCAACAGTTTTTCAAGACCGATTCTTATCTCAATAATGGCAACTCGAGATTTCAATATTATCCCGATTGAGTATAAAATGTTCAGCCCAATGGATGATGTCAAAGAATACGCAGGGGATAAGGTTGAAAAAGCTATCATCACGCAAGACAGCGTTACTTTGATTGGTGGAAATGGGGATGCCTTGAAAAGGATAGAAGCGTTAGAGGCTAAACTAGCCACGGAAGAATCAACCTACGAGAAAGAAAACCTAGAAAAGCGAATCGCTCAACTGAAAGGTAAAATTGCAGTCATTCGAGTCGGGAAGAACACCGATGTGGCTCGAACAGAGGCAGTCAAAAAAGTCGAAGATGCCCTAGGAGCAGTCAAAGGAGCTTATGAACTCGGATATACCAACGGAGCAGGAAAAGCTCTCCACGAGGCTTGTAGCAATTCAAGCGAGGTTATGCAAAGGATATGCGAAGTCCCATATAGACAGATTTGTGATAATGCTGGGGTGGATGAACTGGAAGTGCCTGAAACAATGATTGACTCCTACAAAACGATTAAATTCTCATTATTAAATGCGATGTCAACAGCGACCAGTATTCTGATGGTTGAGTCTGCATTGATACAAGAATCAGATGACAACTAGACAGCAATTCATCACCGATATGGTGTCCAAGTACAAAAAAGACTACAAAGACGAGTACAAGTCATTTTTAGAACTTATGGAACAACGTAGAAAGGAAATGAAAGACCAAAAACACGCTAAAGTCCAAGGCACAAGTGAAATGAGAAATGCCGTATCAATTCCCGATAAGCTGATGGGAGTTATCACCTATGTTTTGAACGGAGTTGATGAGCCTAAATTCCTTGACCCGAAAGGTGAAATGAAATGGTTTATTAAAAAGCACAAAGAGTTTTTATTACCTCATTCTTACTAGATGTCGCTCCTTGACTTGTATCTATCCATAATATAAAATGGTAGTATGGATAAAAAAAAATGCGAAAATTGTGGAAAAATATTTGTTAGAACTCCAAATTTGCGGTTTAAGAGTTGTGATAGCTATTGGGAAAGTAGAAAGGGATGTTCAAGGAAGTGTAGTGCAAAAATAAAGTTTAAATATTATCCTCCTTATAGAAGGACAGATGTGCATAAAGAAAAAATGTCTGAATCTCACAAAAATAACGAAAAGGTTGTAGCTCATGGAAGAAAACACTTTGTTAAAATAAACAAAAAAAAAAAGGAAAAACATTAGAGCAAATATATGGAGAAGAGAAAGGTAAAAAAATAAGGGAAAGGCATTCATTGTTTGGGGATGAAAATCATAACTGGAAAGGAGGAAAAAGTTATTTACCTTATAGTAGCGAGTTTAACAAAAAACTAAGGGAAGAAATTAAAGAAAGAGATGGATATGTCTGTATGGAATGCGGAATAACGGAGGAATTATACAAGAAAAATGAAAGCATCGGGAGAGGGTTAACAATCCACCATATTGATTACGATAAATTTAATTGCGGTCACAAAAATCTGATAACTCTTTGTAAGAGGTGTAATTCAAAGGCTAATAGTAATAGAGAACTATGGATAACAAAATTCCAAAACTTGCTTGGTGCTTGATAGTAAAACCTACTGATAGAGAGGCTATTTTGTTAAATAGAAATCTTAGCTATTTAAATGGCAATGTGGATAAGTTTTTTATCACACAGGCAGGTGAAAGTATAAATAAAAAGGTGTCAGCTGTTATAAAAAAATATAACGGCGTGGAATCCTTTTTTAAGTGGGAAAAGGATTTTGCTAAGGCTAGAAATTTCAATTTTAACCAAGTGACAGAAGATTATGAATTTATCGGCTGGAATGATGCAGATGATATTTGCAAAGGAGCTGATAAGCTGAAAACTTTGACAAAGACGATGGAAAATGGTAAAATAGACATAGCAGTGATGAATTATCTGTATGATTTCAATGAGAAGAAAGAATGTACTGTAAAACACCTAAAAACAAGGGTAGTAAGGCGTGGAAGTGTTGAATGGGTGGGAGCAGTCCATGAAGATTTTGAACAAAAAAGAGAGTTGGAATCGTATTTTTGCAAAGACATAGAAATTTTACACCTTACAGATGAAAAAAGAGCCGGAGACAGTATCAAGAGAAATTTAGAAATAGCTCTAGCGGAAGAAAAAAGAAATCCTAACGACCCTCGAAGCACTTGGCTAGTAGCCAATGCTTATTGGGGAAACGGAATCAAAGACAAAGCGATTGAATATTTCGAGAAGTTTATTATAGAAAGTTACTCAGATGAAGAAAAGTATATTGCTAACATTGTATTAGCAGATTTAAAAAAAGATGAGTTGTCGGCGTTACGAGCATTCTCCATCAGACCAAACTATCCGAACGCATATTTTAAATTAGCTGAGATTAAATATGACGCTGGTAAGTTTCAGACAGCCATTGAATTGATTGAAATCGGTTTACAACTGCCTATCCCTGAGATGACTATAATGGTTCACAACCCGAGGGATTACGACTACAACCCGCTAATGCTGATGTTAAAATGCTATTGGAAACTAGGTAAAACCTCCAAAGCAGTTGAGATTATAGGAGAGATGGCTAAGATGTTTCCTGACGACAAGGATGTTCAAAGAAAACAGAAGCTACTCAAAGAAGAACTAGGCGAACTGTTAGACGCTGATAAATATTTAAAAGAAGCCCAAAAGATTAAAGATAAAAAAGAATTAAAGAAATTTTTAGATAAGTTACCCGAAAAAGTAAAGAGTCACCCCCAGATTTGTTATTTCAAGAACCAGAACTTTGTCAAAGAAAAGACTAGTGGTAAAGACTTAGTTTATTACTGCGGTTATACGACAAAGATATGGAATCCTGAAATAGCTAACACCAAAGGAGTTGGTGGAAGTGAAGAAGCTGTTATCAACCTATCAAAGGAACTGGCGAAATACGGCTGGAATGTCACAGTTTACAACAACTGCGGTAAAGGAGGAGAATGGGACGGCGTAAAGTACAGACCATTTTGGGAATACAATGTGAGAGACAATCAAGATGTGACTATTCTTTGGAGAAGCCCTAGGTCAGTTGATTATGATTTAAAAGGAAAAGTAGTTATAGATTTGCACGACGTCATCAGCAATGAAGAATTTACTCCCGAAAGATTGGCAAAGATTGATAAAGTGTTTGTTAAAACCGAAGCTCATAAGATACTTTTCCCGAATGTTGAGCAACAAGTGGTGATACCGAATGGAATCGACCCCACATTATTCAAAGGAAAAGTAAAAAAGAATCCATACCTGATTTTAAATACGAGTAGCCCGGATAGACATTTAGAAGCCACGCTGGATATTTTTGAAGAATTGATAAGACGAGAACCGAAAAAACCTTGGAAACTAGCTTGGTATTACGGATGGGGAGTATATGATGATGTCCATGAACAGAATAACGAAATGAAAGACTGGAAAGTTAAGCAAATGGAAAGATTTAACAAGTTAGTAAAAGAAGGACGGGCTGAGGGAGGGATGATGATAGGACATAAGGAAATCGCCAAGAAATATCTGGAAGCTGGCATATTCTTGTACCCTACTCAGTTTATGGAAATTCATTGTATTTCGGCAGTTAAAGCTCAACTAGCTGAATGTATGATGGTCACAAGTGATTTCGCGGCATTGAAAGAAACAGTCAAGACCAAATGTGTCCACACTGACGGCAAGAAATGGGAAACTGAAAGCACTTTTGGAGACACGGAAAATAGAGATAAGTATGTTGAGGCAATTTTTAAGTGGAAAGCGGGAGATGTCAGCCAAAAAGTTGAAGATGAATATAATTGGTTAAGCGTGACCTCACAATGGAACAACGAACTGACAAATATCAACCAAAGTATCTAGCCCACCAGAAAAGAAAAAAGAAATTGATGTGCGGCGAAGCTCGCGATATGCCGTTTGGAGAATACGGGCAGGAAGATTTGGAAAGTTTGTTGGAGATAATGAGAAATAGGCACAGTCGTAGGATATTTACGGGGAAGATATCAAAAGAGGAACTGAAAGCAATATTGAGAGCTGGACAGTTAGCCCCAAGTTCCTGCAATAGAAAAGCCATACAAGTTATTGAAAGTAAGATTGGTGTTGAAACATTGGTAGGCGGTAGGGGATGGATTGATAAGGCAGATAAAGTTTTATTGTTCTACGCGGATATGCTGGCGTATAAGTCTCCGAATGAAGTTGATTTTATGCCTTATCTCGACACCGGATTTATCGCTCAAAATATATATCTGATTTGCGAAGTTTTAAATATTAAGTGTTGTTTCGTAAACCCCAATCATCAAGGGATAGAAATTGAAAGAGATGGTTACAAGATTTGTGGAGCAATGGCATTAGGACGATGATCCCGCATAAATTACATCAAGTCTGGGTCGGACCAAAAGAAAAACCATCCAAATGGATGGAATCTTGGACGGACAAACATCCTGATTGGGAATATATTTTATGGGATAACCAGAAAGTAGCCGGATATCCGTTCAGAAATAGAAAGCACATTGATAAATTAATGGAGGAAGGTAAGTATCACGGCGTAGCAGATATTGTCAGATACGAAGCGATTTACGATATGGGAGGTGTGGCAGTGCCAGCCGACAGTGAATGCGTTAATCCGATTGACGATTTACTGGAAGAACCCTTTACCTGTTACGAAAACGAAGTGCATTATCCCGATAGATTATGTCCGATAGTTGGAGCGGAAGCAGGGGGCAAGTTTTTAAAAGAAATTATTGATGGGTTGTTGCAAAAAGACTATATCGGAGAGCCCTGGATAGACTGCGGAAATCAGTATCTGACCGAAGTGATGGCAAAGACTGCTAATAAGATTAAAGTTTTACCGAGTTGGATATTTATGCCAAATCATAGGCTTGGTGGAAACTGGAACGGCAAGGATAAGATTTATGCTTACCAGTATTCAGGCACGACATTCAGCCAAGTAAAGTATTCAGAAAATCCAGTTATAAGCGTTGTGATCCCGTGCTGGGGAAGTTATCAACAGTATTTACCGCAATGTTTACAGAGTTTATCCGAACAACAATATAGAGAATTTGAAGTTATTATAGACGACACGCCGAATTTAGCGAAAGCGAGAGACAACGGGATTAAAAAAGCTAAAGGAAAGTATATTTTACCACTAGATGTTGATGACAAACTACACCCTGAATATTTAAATAGAGTTGTACAAGAATTAAATAACGGTTGGGATGTGGTCACAACAAATCATCAGGAGTTTGGAGAACATAACTCGACGAGCGAATGGAGTGAAGAAATCACACTGGAAGGAATCTTACAAGGTGATAAGCCGATAGCCTGCTCAGCCTTTAAAAAAGAATGGTGGGAAAAAATAGGCGGATATGATGAAAGCTTTATTGACGGATATGAGGATTGGGATTTTTGGATAAGAATGGCACAGGCTGGAGCTAAAATAAAACGAATTACCGACGTATTATACTACTACCGCAAACACAAAGGCGGTATGAGCGAGGACATTATAAACAATATTGATTTAAATAATAAACTGAAAGCAAAACATGAAACTCTATATAGTAATTTATAAAAAATATGCCATTGCCCAAAGGATTTAAACACTCATTAGAATCTAGAAAAAAAATGTCGCTATCTCAAAAAGGAAAGGTCAAGGTTAAGGGCGTAAAATTTTCTGAAGAACATAAGAAAAAACTTTCTCAAGCGCATAAGGACAATCCAGTAAAATACTGGCTAGGCAAGAAGATGTCTCTTGCAACTAGAGAAAAAATGAGTAAAAAACAAAAAGAAATTGGAAATAAGCCACCTATAATAAAAGGCGCCAGAAGTAATTTTTGGAAAGGAGGAGTTACAAAAATAAATTCGGCGATAAGAAGCTTATCCTTAATGAAGCAGTGGCGTTCGAATGTTTTTCAAAGAGATAACTGGACTTGCCAAACATGTAATACTAGGGGTTGTTATTTGGAAGCACATCATATAAAAAAATTATCATCAATAATTAAGGAAGATGAAATAAATAATACAGAACAAGCAATTTGTAATGAAAAATTGTGGGACATAAATAACGGAGTAACTTTATGCCTAGAATGTCATAATAAAACAAAAGAATATGGCAAATGTAGAAAAAAACAATAATGGTATGCGGTTATTTGTGGTCATCCCCCATTTCATAATCACTGAGGAGACCGCACAGTTAGCACGTAACGCCATTAAATCATTCAAGGAAACTTGCGACTGCACAATCATTAATTGTGATGACGCCAGCCCTTATGATACGGAGTTTTTGAAAGAAATTTCAGATGTGTATATCAGGAACGAAGAAAACAAAGGCTTCGCTGAAAACTGCAACGTGGGATTTAACTGGATCCTGGAAAATGTTAAAGAAGATTGCTGGGTGGTATGTGCCAATAACGATATTGAAGTTTATGAGGGATGGTTTGAAGAATTTGTGAAGACCGCTGATATGTTTGGAGCTGACGCATTGGGAGGATACGGGTATATGGATAAAATAGTAGAAGGGCGACACATTAGCGAGTACAAAACCAATGTCGGAAGCCTGTATAATTCAAGTTACGTTTCAGAGGGCGGAAGTTCAGGCGACAGACTATTCCCAGGTGGATTTTATATGATACGAAAGTCTTTATTGGAAGAATGCGGATTGTATGACGAGGTATTTCAAAACGGTTACGAGGATATTGACTTATTTCTCCGCTGGAAACAAATGAAGAAAAGACTGATTATGACCCCCAAGGTCCCTTACTGGCACAAAGAGGGGGCAACAAGATTTTCCGATATGGAAAGAGGCAGGCAAAGCGAAGACGAAATAAAAAACAGAGCTTACTTTAAACAGAAACACGGATTTGACGCTCACGAGAAAATGAACACTTTTTTAATAGATAACAGAATAAACCAATGATCCTCCATAACGCTTCATTACCTCGGCAAAGTTTGCGGGGAGAAACCAGATACCAAACAAGCACCGAATCAACGACTTATTCAGACGCTGATTTGGACGCGTCTTTAAACGCCTACTATGACCTGTTCGTAACTGAGATTTTAGAATCAATGGACGAATGGGATTTTAGTGGTGAAATTGCCACTGCTGACATCGTCTTAGGACAAACCGAATACATTGTTCCCTCGGATATTCTGAAATTTAAAAGGCTGGAAATAACTTTAGACGGAACAACTTGGCACAAAGCTGAAGCCTTGGACATCAACGAAGTGGGCGAAGCTACGGACGCAACGACCAGAGGGCAAAACTTCGTGTCTTCTGAACCTTTCTTTGACTTAATGGATAATTCCTTGATTCTCTACAATACTCCGTCCGTCAATGTCACCGCAGGAATTAAGATATGGTATGAAAAACTTCCAACGCAACTATCCGCTGTAACTGACTCACCGACTTTTGCCAGACCATTTCATAAAGGGCTTTGCTACGGAGCGTCTAAAGACCATTTTGAAAGATTTTTAGAAATAGCTGGAAACGACAAGAAGAAAGCAAATGCTGAAACTAACCTAGAAAACTACATCGCTAGAATGAAAATACACTATAGAAAAAAGAATCAAGACCGCCAATACATAGTCGGGGCGGCAGAAGTAAATTATGACTATGGGTCAGATAACTAATAAATAAAAAAATATGGCAATCGTATCAAGTGATATAAAATTCCTCTTAAGTGGAGGTGCAGCTAATTCAGATGTAGACGCTTCTCTCGGAGGTGTTGTTTCCTCAGTTGAAATAGTCGACAACACAGTTAACAACCTTTTCGCACTAGCAGGAGCAGCGGAATCAGAAGCAGGTTCAACAAAATATAGAGGGTTTTTCGTCAAGAATAACCACGGAACTTTGACGGCAACTTCACCAAAGATTTACATCAGCTCAAACACTCCTTCGGCAACGACCGCCGTGACTGTCGCTTTGGCAGATGAAACAGGTTCTCCGATGGACACAGTCGCCGATGAAGACACCGCACCAAACCCAGCAGTTACCTTTGTAACAGCCGTTGACTTTGCAAATGGACTTTCTCTTGGAGATTTAGCCCCTGGGGAAGTTAAAGGAGTGTGGGTTAAATGGGTAATCGACGCTGCGACTGTCGCAACAGATGACGTAATGACTTTCACAGTAAAGGGAGAAACAGCGGCCTGATAATTAAAAGTATAAAAATATGGCTTTAGAACGCAAAGACAATATAGGCGACACAACCGCCTCCATAGGCACAGGCACAATCAATCTAGAAGCTGTCGCACAAACAGGAGCTAGAATTTTCGCTGGCAATGTGACTTCGGGTGCGACTGTCCGCTATCATATCGAAAACGCTGACCAATCAGAATGGGAAGTTGGAGAGGGTGTTTTCACTGACGCAACGCCCGATACTTTAACTCGGGTGACAGTTTATGCTTCTTCCAACTCTGGCTCTTTGGTTGATTTTTCAGCTGGAACGAAGAATGTGAGTTTAGTTTTGACTGCCGAAGATGTAAAGACTACCGAGACGCCTTATAAGATAGTCCCTAGTGTTGCAAACAATGACTTAACAGTAGCTTTGAAACATATGGATGGAACTGATGCAACAGTTGCAAGACCGATATGGAAAAAAATTGGAGATTCATTTTACGCAATTACTGCCGCTTTATCAGTTACGAAAGCAGACGCCACAAACTGGTGCAACGCTGGTTCAGCAGAACTTGCTACAAAAGAAATAGATTACTTTGTTTATCTCGGGTACAATGCCACTGACGGAGTTGTAATTGGATTTTCTCGTTTTCCAGGAGCTAATTCTTACGATGATTTTTCAGCTACAACTACAAATGAAAAATACGCCGCTATCTCAACTATCACAAACGCCGCCGCAACTGATTATTATGTCAACATAGGTCGTTTCGCCGCTACTCTTTCAGCTGGAGCTGGATATACTTGGACAGTTCCAACTTTCGCGGCTAAAAATCTTATTCAAAGACCGATTTATGAAACGAGATGGTTAGATTGGGTTCCGACATTAGTTGGTTTTTCAGCTAATCCGACTAACACTGTTTATAAATACCAAATCAGAAATAACAATGTTTTTATCAAATACCGTGAGGCGACAGCAGGAACAAGCAATGCTACTAACTTTACTGCAACTATTCCATTTACTGCTAAAACAATTACTAATATGAGTTGGTATGCAGTTGGATTAGGGACGGATAATAATATTATTTCTACTACTTATTTTTCAATAGTTTCCGCAGGGGCAAGTATAACTTTAACTTACGGAGCAACATCTGCTAATTGGACAACATCTGGTAATAAAAGAGCAATAGGATTTATAGATTACGAAATCTAATTATGCAAGAAATAATAACTCTCTTAAAAAGATTCTGGAACTTAATGGAAATATAATATGTACGGAACAAGAAAATACGGGATAAACAAATATGGAGTGATGGGCGGGATGAATGTTCTATATTTTATTGCTACCTTAACTCTGAAAAGAACCGTGAGGGCGTATGTTTCCAGCACCTCAACACTGAAAAGAACTATCCGACAATATTTTAGTCAGACACTAACATTAAAGCGAACGATAAGAGAATATTTCAGCCAAACTTTAACATTAAAAAGATGTATTCAGGCTTATTTCACCAAGACATTGACATTAAAAAGGACTATCAGGGCATATGTTTCACAGAACTCAACTCTTAAAAGAACAGTAAGAAGTTTTGTAGAAAAAAATCTAACCTTAAAAAGAACGTTGCGAGAATTTGTTTCGCAGACACTAACTCTTAAAAGAAAAATAGGATTGTGGATGCCCAGAACAAAACCGACTACCTCGTGGGGAAATAGGACGAAGCCATCAACACCTGAAACGAATTGGACAAACAGGACGAAGCCAATGGGTTAATTATAAATTTAAATAAATGTACAAGATTGAGAAAAAACAAGTAGTCGAGATTATGCAACTCCTACAAATGGGGGCTTATCCCAATGTCACAGTAGGAAAAATAAATGAAGTTTTAAACAGTCTTAACAATTTGGAAAAATATGAAGATAGCAAAATTCCTACTGACTTGCGGGACGAAACCAACCCAACAGACAAGGGAGCAAAAGCTTAAACAAGGATTGGAGTATGTGGAAACTTTGAAGGCTTGCGAAAAAGTTGTTAAAGTAGAACAAACAGAACGAGAAATTATAATTTATATGGAAGACTAGTATGCAACAAAAAGACGGCTCATACTTATACGGAAATTGGTCAAACGGCATAGGAATTTCCGAAAATGACCAGCAAGGTTTTGATACGATTGTCGGGTTAGACATTCATTCTAAACCAGGAACTATCACAGGCTCAAAAGCGTGTGAGAATTTAGATTTGGAAACTCCAATCATTGACGCTCTTTGCACTTGCAAAGTTAAGACTCCTGCAGGCGACAGTTATTTCGGAGCGACTAACGGCAAGATTTTCAAAGTTACTTCGGCAGGAGTGGTTTCACTCGTCAATACAGTCGCCGCCGCACCTGCTATCACAGGTATAGGGTATTTTAACGGCTATCTTTATTATTCGTATTCAAATAAACTCGGTAGATTTGACGGTGTTTCGACTTGGGCAGATACTTGGGCGACTTTTACCAATACCCATACCAACCCGAGGCATATGGTGGCTACTCGTTTATCTCTTTATATTACAGACACTTATTTAATCGCCGCCGTTGACCTTTCGGGAGCTTTCTCAGCTAATGTACTTGACCTTGACCCGACTCAAGTAGCGGTAGCGGTAGCGGTAGAGTCCAATGGAATTTTAATTGGTTCAACTTCGGGCTGGATGTTTTGGTGGGACACTTATTCATCTTCTTGGAGCATAGATGACCTTATTTCAGAGGGAGGAGTGAACGCTTTCATCCCCACAGACAATTTAAACATGATTCAAGCTGGAACAGTTGGCAATATTTACTATTGGAACGGCTCAAAGGCAGTTTTATGGAGCAGATTGCGAGATTCTGACACTTTGGTCACTACGGCGGTCAATCCTTATGCTTCGGATAACTTAAACGGCTTGCCGTTATTCGGAACTACCAGAGGCATCTATTCGCTCGGTACAGCTCACTCAAAGCTACCTGTGGCTCAGGTTATCGAATATGTGTCATCGCTAGGTCAAGGCACTCAAATCGGCGCTGTGTGCGTTGTAGGCTCTCAGGTGTTCTCCTCGTTTAAAAACTCTACAAGTTATGGAATAGACAAACTTTCTACTAACAAATACAGCGGATTTTTCATCACTCCGATTGCTGAGGGTAAACTGGCTAAATTAAGAATAGGATATGATTCAATTCCGACAGGGACATCTTTGACCGCCACAGTTTCCGTTGATTCAGCTTCACTGGCTTCGCATACTATTGTCAAAGACGACTCCAATGACAGAGTTTATTACTCAGAAAACGGCTTCAATAGCAAATCTACAGTTAAGGCTAAAGTAGTTTTAGTCGCCTCAACAACCTACTCACCAGTAATAAGAAAAATTAAAATACACTAATGTCAATTTTTGATAGTCAGTCGTTCGTAATACCAGAATTTCCCAAGGCACAAAACGCCCCGACTTTTAATCAGGTTTCACATTTTGCTGAAATCTCAATCGGAAGCGGAGAGGGGACAGTTATTTATGGGGATAAGGAGGGAATAAAGTTTGGTTCTAGGGTTTTTGACGACGCCAACGCTTATATTAAAACAGATGGCTCTTTTAAATTTAAAAACTCCGCCGGAACAGTTATCATAGACAGCCTTGGAGCAGGTGGAAATTTCATAAATGTTATCAACGCCGCGCTAAATACTTCTTCAAAGACTATCTTACAAGATTTTTCTTTCACTGCCACAGATTATGCTGGAGCATTTAAAACTGGCACGATTGCTTGGTCGCCTACAACTGGGTTAGTGACTAGCGGATCAGGTGTGGTTATGAACGCTAGAGGAATTTTAGGAGCCGCTAATGGGGTAGCTACTTTTACTTTAGACGCTACAACTGGAAATGCTACTTTTTCAGGGACGCTTGTTGCAGCTGCAGGAACTCTTGGCAGTATTACTGCTGGAACAATATCTGGAGTAACAATAAGTGGCTCTACTGTTTATGGAGGAAATATATATGCTTCATCTAGTGCGTCTACGGGTAATGTTCATTTATATGTAGGCGCGTATGGCGGTCAGTGTGATATTGAATATGGAGGTGTTCAAAAGGGATTTTTTGCTGCTAACGCCACTACTACAATTTTAGGTTCTAATGTTGATTTGTATTTAGAATCAGAAGATTATTTGAGACTTATTTTTAATTCAGATGGTGGAAGCGATATTTGTGAGGTTGTAAATGATGCGAATGGGCATACACAATTTCAAGATGATGGAGATTTATATATATTAGCTGGTGATGCGTATTTTGATGATTATTTTACTTATGACTATGCTGAATATTTTGAAGCTATTCCTGAATTTGGAGATAAAAAAATACCCATTGGGACTTCAATGGTTTTTGATAATGGGCTAACAAGACCAGCACTTGTTGGCGAAATACCTTTTGGGATAGTATCTGACGGCTCATTCGTCCACGGCGGAGGAGCAGGGGCTAAAGAATGGAAAGGAAAGTATCAAAGAGATGAACTTGGAAGATTATTGAAGGGCGATAGAGAGAGATGGTATGCAAAATGGAAAGATGGTAAAAAAATACGAGGGTGGTCTGATGAGGTAGCACCTCCAAAAGGTGCTAAATTGAAAATTAAGCAAGAAAATATTATTAGCCCTGATTATGATTCAAAGAAAGATTATCTCCCTAGAAAAGATAGACCAGAATGGAATGACATAGGGTTGATAGGTCAAATACCTTTATTGAAGGGACAGCCCACTAACCCAAACTGGACAAAGATTAAAGATATTTCTGATAATTACGAATTGTGGCTAGTCAAATAACTCATTAAATACGCCAGCCTTAACAGCATATTTCTGGCAAATTTTGTAGGCTGATTCATCAAATGATTCAGTGTTAGCACAACTTATGACAGCTTTCACCACCGCAAGATTTTGTTTCTCGATTTCAATCCAAAAGTAAGTAGAAATAAAGATCGTTGCCAGTATTGTCCAGATATTTTTCATAAATTTAACTTAAAAATTAAAAAATAGCGTATCTCTTGGGGAAATACACTATCTTAGTAATAAATTCGCCCCAAGCAAATTGATATAAATAATCTAGCACAGTTAAATAACATTGTCAATGGACAAACACTAAATAATCTGATATAATACACACATATGGCAGAACTTCAACCAACAGTAAATTCACTTACTGGACAAGCAGTCGCACCGACTGTCTCCAGTCAAATCTACACGCCCCCTACGGCGGCGCAGGTGTATTCACCTGTCAATGTAGCCTCAACCGTGTCCGCACCTGTTACAGCCCCAAATTTGAGCGACCCATACGGTCTGTATGACCAGTTTATGAACTCCGCTGAAATCAAGGGTGCTCAAGGCGAGGTGACCGGATTGACCAACGAACTCAACACTTTACGGCAGAACACCCGCAGTCAAGTCCAAGGTATCGGCAACTTACCCGAAAACCTCAATGTATTGAGAGGCTTTCAGCGTGAAGCGTCCGATAAAGGGGCTTTGTCCGAACAAGCTCTAGGTGAAAACTTGAACGCTAAAATAGCTTATCTTTCTACTTTAAAAGGGGAGGCTTCTAACCGATATGCGATTGCGCAAGAAGAAAGAGCACAACTACAAGACCTTATCAGACAGACTGGCGGAAAGGCTAATATCACTTACGGAGATTCTTACGAAAGTGCTTTGCAAAAAGCCGATAAATATATAACGGAAAAAGCTAAGGAAGAAGCCAAAGACGCTTACAAGAAAGAACTCAAACAGATAGCTTTGCAATATGGGATAAACCCTAAAGGAAAAAGCACAAGCGAATTGGAAAAGAAAATTGCTAAATACAATAAGTCTGCATTGTCGGAGGCTAAAAAAATTGCAAGTTCAAAAGTTTCTAAATCTTCCATAGCAAGTGGAGGATATACTGCGCAAGAAGAAAGAAAGTTAAGAGCGGCAGGAATTGACCCATCAGACATAGCGAATGCGGATAGATTTCTGTATCAAGGAATTTCACCGCAACAGGCGAAGGAAAGCAAACTGACTGATTCTTTGGCAAATACCATTACAAGTCTTATGAGCCAAAATGTACCATTGAAAAATATCGAAAGTGCTGTTTCGCCTTATGGTTATAGCGTTTCAGATATAGCCGACGCTTACAAGATAGATATGGGTGGTTATGAGCCAGGCGGAACATTTGGAACAATAACCGGAAGCGGAGCGGGTTTTTGGAGTAACTTATGGTCGGGAACTAAAAACTTATTCAAATAATTATGCCAACTCAGGAAACACTGCAACAACTTTTTGCTAGAAAAAAACAACAACAACCAAAAGTAAATGTTTTGGCGGAAACTTTTCGTCCTTCAAATTTATTGCAGGCGGCTAAAACGGTTGGTAAAACCATTTTTAATGTCGGAAAAGAGTTTATAACACCAACAAGAAGCGAACGACCAAGAGAGGAAATACTGCAAGCCAAACCGACATTAAAAGAAAAAGCTCTAGGAGTTGCTCGCTTTGGCGGAGAAATTTTAGATGTGGCTGAAACTGTTGGACACGCATTGAGTAAACCACAAAGGATTTTAGTGCAAAAATTGTTCCCTGATTTTTATGAACGAAATGAACAGCAACGAGATGAAATAAAGAAAAAGCTTCAAGAATTTAATATACCTAAAACAGCAGGTGAGGAGCAGGTTATGAAAATAGCTGATATTGCTTCTTTTCTTCCAGCCGGGGTGTTAAAAGGTGCAAAAGCTGTGGTAGGTATTTCCAAAATAGCAAAATCAGTTAAGGCGGTTGAGATTGCGGAACATCTTAAAAGTTTCAATATCGCCGAAGAAATAATCCCTAAAATTTCTAAGATTCTTGAAGGAGTGAATACTGAAAAACAAGTTGCCAATATTGTCAGGACTGCTGAAATTACAACAGATATAATTAAGAAGACAGGGCAAGCACCGCCTCCGCAAGTTTTGGCTAAAATCGGAGAAAGACTGGACGAGTTCTCTGTTTTAGCAATGGACAAAAGAGAGAGAGTTATTAAGAATATGGTGGATGATATCATAGAATCCGCACCTAAACCCCCTCTACAAGAAGGGGGGAAGATAAACACGAAAGATTATATAAAGGTATATCACGGAAGCGATAAGGCGGATATCATTGAAAAAGAAGGATTCAAGAAAATGCCTATTCAAACAGGCGTGAGTGCTTTTGGTGATGGTTCTTACTTGACTACAAGCAAGGCAAATGCTAAAGGATATGGGGGCGGTGTCGTAGAGGGGTATTTACCGAAAGATATAAAACTTAAGAAAATTTCAGATTCAGACGCTTATAAAATAGACACACAAAAACTTATTAAAGAGGGTTATGATGGCGTAGAACTTGAAACTGGAAATGGAAAAAACATTACTATATTTGACCCGTCTAAAATTAAAACAAAAACCCTTCTCTCCCAACCACAAGGAATAAAGAAATTTTCGGCAAGCAAGATTTTAGACAAACAAATAAACAAAACTGAAAATATAGACCTACTAAATGAAAAATACACTGGCAAACAATTAAAACCAGACGCTTGGCAGGTTTCAAGACAAAGGGGCATAAGAAAAACGGCTGATGAAATAATGCAACCCCAAGGGATAACTCCTAAGGTAGAAGTTCCAAAAGTTGAAACTAAAATTAAAAGATTAACCCCAGAACAGGAATTTCAGGAAGAAATAAACATAAAAAAAGCAGAGGACAAAGAAAATGCTGTTAAAATAGCAATGCAAGAAGAAAAGAACGCTAGTATTTTAAAGGCAAAAGAAGTTGAAAAAGAAAGAAGTATCGAAACGATAAAACAAGAAATAGCAGAAAAACCTGAATTATTAAAAGCGGATGATGTGATAAAAGAAGCAGAGAAAAAATATAACATCCAGCCGAAAGAAAAATACTCTATTTTTAAATCTTCGCAAAAAGAAGCCATAACTGCCACAACTAAAAATTCCTTTAAGCGAGGAGTAGAAAAACTGCTTACTCCTATTTCTACTCGAATGGGCAATATCGCACCTGAGCTAAAACCAGCTATTAGAAGACTGGATTATGACACAGGCATCGGAGTGCTTGAAGACACTAAAAAGACATTGCCATTTTTGAGAGAACAAAAAAAGCTTTCAATCTCGGACAGAGAAATTTTTGACCTTGCTAGAAAAAATGGAGATGAAAAAACCATTAACGCTATTGCTGAAAAATATGGATTTTCAAAACAACTAGACCAGACAAGAAAAGTGCTGGATGATATTTATGAAAGAGCAAACGGAGTAGGAATGGATGTGCAATATCGTGGAAATTATTTTCCTAGAATTATCAAGGACCCCGAGGGATTTATGAACTACCTACACGGCACGGATGGTTGGAGTATAGTGGAAAAAGCTATTGCTGAAAAAGCTGGAAAATTAGGCATAAAGCCTAGCGATTTAAGCATTGAAGAAAAAGCTGGAATAATTAACAGCCTTTTAAGAGGATATGGAAATAAAATAACTTTGTCGTTGCCTGGATTCGCTAAAGAGCGTGAAATAGAATTTTTGACCCAAGACTTGAATAAATTTTATGAAAAAACGGATGCTTCTT
>Ga0100403_1000624_pt1 | contig 35166 bp, 43 predicted proteins | sample CryGeymet201501t_FD_83663 | JGI IMG/M metagenome (GOLD analysis project Ga0100403, IMG submission 83663) | Groundwater microbial communities from Crystal Geyser aquifers in Utah, USA - Crystal Geyser metaG 2015-01t | ecosystem: Environmental > Aquatic > Deep subsurface > Groundwater | place... | reverse complement strand
CCGCTCCGGTATAAGTTGTACGCACTACATCGTCGATCGCATTTTCTTCCGTACTTCCCTCGTCAATAATTGTGTTCCGTGCTTGTGTGGTAATTGAAAAATCAATCTCACTTAATGGTCGAGCTGTGATTTTTCCCCCAGTTGCTCTGCCTCGTATTGTAATCATATGCCTTTGAACATGTTTTGTGAGCCGCGCCAATTATACAGCCTCGTGATTTCACTTTGCGACAGCGCCCGGCTGTAGATGCGGACATCGTCGAGAGAACCTTTAAATGGAGTACCAGCGATATCGCCTGATGAGTACCCAATGTACAGTTGGTCGTTATTTTGTATGAAACTACCCGTCAATGATTGGGTATTCACTAAAGCTCCGTCTTGATATGTCTTTAAAGAAGTCCCATCCCAAGTTAACGTAACATAGCTCCACTCATCCTGAGTCATACCTAGGCCCGTAAAGAGAGCTGCCGGCGAAGTCCCATAAGGTCTCAGTCGTATCTCCCCCTCTGTCTTCAACTGCAAATAATAAGATTGAGATTTAAATAGTAATACTGTGATAGCGCTCAGATCTGGCTTTATCCAAAAGGACCAGGTCACGTTATTGGTATCTACATCTCCGACATTAACGTAATCCCCATTGCCATCAAACGAAAATCCTTGGCCAATTTTGCCAATTGTTGGTGTTGGATTGCCACTAATTGTCCCCGTATAACCATTGCCACTGGTATCGGCAACTGTTGTTGAAGTCACATATCGCGGGTCAAAAGTATAATGAGCTACTAATCCATCTATGATTGACATATTTTATATTTATTTTACGCCGCCACAACATCCCACTTACTGTCGGCACTATTGTATATACACTGAATGTACATTGTTTCACTCACGACTGTGGTAGCCGGCAAAACTAAATTTATCCCCCTATAGATAGCATTCCATGTCAGCGTTCGCGCAGTACCGTTATCAAGTATCCGTAAGAGTAATTTTTGTCCATCTGTTGGTGTCCCAGTTGGCGCAAGAATAGTAGCATTAGCGTCTAACGCAGTCACAGTGTACATATCACTACTATCGCCTGTTGGTGTGATATTGCCACTCCCATCTACTGTCGCTGTCGTGCCGACACGTGGTGGTATATATGTTTGGTCGCCGGTATTCGTTCCTGATTGATTGTCAAGATTAGCTTTGTCTCCCGAGACAAAGCTCGCGGCCTCCGATGCTGTGAAGACAGGATCGCTTTCTGTAGTGAGATATGTTGAGCTATCTAGGGAGCCGTCGCCTTTAATGAATTGCGCCGATGTGCCTATTCCAGTAGATGTCAAAACTTTAGACCCACTGGAGAACACTACTTTTGAGGCAGTGAGCCCGCTATCTGTGATGTTTGCGAACGTCGGTGAGCTGTTTGTTGCTACGCTCTGGTTGAGCGTTACGTTAGCAGAGAGTGTTAATGTTCTGTCAGCATCCCCTGTGGTGAAAGTAAGAGTTCGGTTGGCGGTGAGATTAGACCCGGGTTTGAACGTCAAATAATGCGATAAATCCGTGTCTGCAATTCTGAAACCGGCGTTAAGTTTAATCGTGAAAGGTATAGGTGAAGTTTGGGGGTCAAAAAGAAATTGAGAGCCAAAACCGTCAGGAACCACACCTATCATTATATTAAAAATGCCAGTAGATGGGTTTGACCAATATAAACTACCAACATTTAGATTTCCCAAAAGACCTATTCTATCTGTGCCAGATGGTGTTAATGTTGGATATCCAGCGCTATTGCTGATGTCAATATAATGAGTGCCCGCTGTGTTTTGGAAACGAACATTCCCAGCCCATAAAAGCCTATCAGTTGTGAATTGAAATTGTGGGTATGTTAATATAGAAGTCACCGTCACTTCAGCTCCAGCGCTTTCATTTGTCCAAATTGAGCTCGTAAGTGATAAAGATGTTGCACTTACTCCAGTTAATGTATATGGACCGGTATTAACGCTACCCGTAACGGTAATTACCATACCCGTCACGAAACCATCATCAACCCAACTACCAGTAACTCGGTTTATTCTACGAGACAATCCAAAAATCGTGCTGAATGATATATCAGTTCCTGTTGTGATTATTGGAGTGGGTGCAATTCCAATCGTGCCATCTGCTGGAATATAGTTCACATCATAGAGTTCGCTCTGCATCGCATTTCCACCACCGGTTATACCATCTCCAATACGAAGCTGATTAGTGTCGGTTGTCACGGCTACTTCTCCACCCTGTAGCACAATAGCGTCTATCTCTGTGGCCGTACCTGAGCGAGGAATTAAAATGCCCTCTAAGTCGCCGTCAGCATTTAGTTTAGCGACCTCACGCCATTCTGCTGTGGTTGGTGTCGTATCACGCACTTGGAACAATCCACCGTCATTAGTATTGAGCCACAAATCTCCAATTGTGAATGTTCCATTTCCTGAAGTGTTGGCGCTGTCATCATTGGCCGTTGGATTGGCACCGGCTTTGTGTTGTGGTACATAACCTGAGAGGTCAACCCCATCATAATTGTCAGCATATACATTGGCCCAACGTTTTGTATTTGATCCTAAATCATAAGTACTGTCAGCAAAAGGTAGCAAATCTCTATAACTTGCTGATGTTGGCGCACCTAGAGTTGCTTCCGGCTCTTGGTAGTTTGCATACCATAATCTTTTTATAAATCTTTTTATTTTGTCAAGCATTATATTGTATATTGTGCAATTAACGTTGATCCGCTAGTCGGTGCTTCTGGTAACTGCACATTATTAAGTGTGAGTACTTTTCCTGAAATGGTGAAGTCAACAGTCGGGCGAAGTACTGAAGGGAAGTCGGAGCATAGCAGAATGAATTTTGTGATCGCTTTTGGTTTTTTGGTCAAAGTAAAGACATAAGTTATCCCATTTGTTTGATCCGATATATCATCAATATAGAAAATATCGCCTCCACCACGATGAATAGTGCCCGCAGTTTCTACACTCTTGTTTTTCGGTAGATTTTTAATGTGCTTGGCGTCTATCTGTTTGTCTGGTGTTACTGGTAACTCGTTGATACCGGCAACAATTTGCGCTGGTGTTTTCTGTTCTGGCACTTGGCTGATGACTCTGTCAACCATTGTCTTAATATCTTCTGGAGTAAAATAGTCCACATATTTTTTAGGTGTCATACCATCTTTTATTTCTGGTATTTCAATTTTGGCAAAGACCATCCGAATGATCTCTTGTATTTCTGTTTGGGTAAAATAGTCTTTACCTTTCTGAGGTGTGTATCCCGGCTCTCCTGGAAGCCCATCATTATAGTCTATTCCTTTTTGCGGAGTGTAGCCGTCCTCTGGTTGCCTAATGCTAGCAAATACTTGGCCCGAAACATAATCTAAAACAGCTTTATTGTGCAGTATTCCGCCGACTACTTCTTTGAGAATATCCGGCAACACTGAATCAATGGCTTTTTTAAGGATCCCATCAAACTGTTTATCTATTGAGCCAGAAAAAAGCCCCTGTAAAGCCGTTATTGGGTCTTTTTTGAGGGCTTCTTTCATTCGCATTCCTTGTTTAATTTGTTCGATAGTTGACATTTATGTTGCTTTTATTCTACGTTGTGGTATAGTGTAAATGTGATAAACCACATAGCACTAGCTATCGTATATTGGGTATTTTTATTTCTGCAATGGGTTTTGTATTGGATAATGCCTCCTGAATTGCTCGAGCACCAACAAACTTTGGAGAAGTGAGTTTCATGCCAGCCGCTGCGCCCCCAACAGCTCCAACAACAGGCATTCCTACCATAGACCCAAATCCCGCTCCTAATCCACCAAATCCATACGTCATAAGCATATCCTTTACCCTACCCGAAGTTGGAGCTTGCGTAAGCATTAGTTTTTTTGCGTCACTGATTGCCTGACTTGATGCCACTAAATCCATATCAAGTATATTTGAATAATTATTGATTTTATTTTGTAACGCACCTTTATTTAGATTGTTTATGTTCGCTAAGAATTGTTCAGCGGTATCTTTCACAACCCCATCTGGTCCTATAATTTTATTTCCAAGATTTATTTTAAGGTCAGAAACATTTGAGTAGTAAGTATAAGCATCTTTTAATTCGCCGGACAATAGATTCCTGATACGATTTTCAGTTGCCTCCTTGAGCTCCATAACAGCAACATGATATGGTGTTGCTCCTGCCGCGTCAGATACTCTTCTGTAATATGTCGAAAATTTTTGGTCTAAAGCTATCAATTCGTCAGAACTTATATTTCGTGCTGACCGAATGTCCCCTATAAGTTCATTTAGATTTGAAATTTCAGAAGAGGAAAATGGGCTATATCGTCCTTTTTTAAGTTTGTACCCTGTTATTTTACCACTCCTATCTCTGGCTTCTATGAATTTAATATCTTTCCCAGTTTTGAAACTATCGACTGAATCAAACACCTCTTTTATTCTTGCTCCAACATCAAATTTTTCCCCTTTTTCGACATAAGATTTTGCGGTTTCCGAGAATTTTATTTTTGCATCATCTGAAAGAGATGTGATCCTGTCAGAAACATCCTGTGCGAGATTGATATATGGATTTTTAGTTCCAGTCTCAAGTGTTTCTATTGCCGATTTCACTTCAGCTGGATAACTTCCAGAGCGGAGACGTGATGTTTTATCATTATTTTCAAGTCGCCTAAACACCTGTTCATCTATGTTTGTAAAGATTGACCTCATTTTTGCCTTGTCTGGCAATGCTTCAACAAGTTTTCTTTTTGTTGCTGTAGCAACATTTTTCAAATCAACAGCCAGATCACCTGTTTCTTTTATAACTTTTTGTGCGATATTTCCTGCTGTTTTTGTGACCGGCCTTGCTACTGTAGATATGACATCTGTTTTTATTGCTCCAGTTTTCTTGCCACCATACAGAAGTGTCGGTATAAATAAAGGATCCTCAATACCTATTTTTGCAATATCTGTCCCTACATCAGTCAGTGCTTTCCCCGGATCGTCCAGTAGCGCATTGTACGCTTTCTCTAGGCCACCATATATTTTTTCTCCAAGTTTTAAGTATGTATCAGCAAAGCCACCGAGCACATCTTTTGTCCCATCTACAACACCTCTATTTCTCAAAATATCTCTACTAGCGATTACGCTTTCAACTATATTTTTTCCGATGTTCACTGGACTTTCAATATCAAATGGATTGACCGGCGCAATAGACATTCTGGCTATGTCTCTAGCAGAACTTGGTATGTTGCCGGCTACTTTGGTTAAGTTAGGCAGAATAGACTCAGCACCACCTAGATCGGCCTTGAATGACGGTCCAGTTTTACTTAAAAAATCTTTTTCTTCTTCCGCCGGCATAGTTGTCATGTTTGCATTTGGAGTAGCAGTGGTTGTTGGTCTGCCTGCCCAAGATAAATCAATCCCCGAATTATTAGCTTCTTCGTCGTATATTCCAGATTCAATAGCTTTTCTGGTTTTTTTGGCAATATCCGATGTCGGATTCGCCTTCGAGTATTCAATTAGTTCTTGCAGTGTGGCCATGTTTTTTATTGTTGTTTGCCCCAAAAATCTTCATCTGGTAATGCAAAATTGTCTAATTCGTCTTTCAAAACAGCGTTTTCAAATGATGGCGTAATTTTTGAATAAACACCTATCTTAGTCGTTGGGTCTTTGATATTCTCGCGCGATAATTCAGGCAATACTACCATTTGTCTTTGCGAATTAAGACGAGTGAGTGGATCATCTACCAATTCAGACATCTTTGTCGCCCAAGTTGAAGCGGCCTCATTCATTTGTGGCACGTTCGCCGCAACTAGTCTATTCCATTCAGTGTCAGTCAGGGCAGATCCAGCACGTTTATTAACCATACTTGCGGTTAGAGATGTTATTTTGGCTTTTATCTTTACCGAGTCTCCTGCGAGTCCAAATCCTCCAAATTTTTTGTTTATCCAAGCTCCAAAATTACCTGAGAAGGCGCCCACTTCATTAGACCAGCCAGCACCTAAGAGTGCGGTTATCTCGTCTACCTTATCAGACACATATTTGACATCAGATTCAGTCACAAAAGTATCTGACCCTACGAGCTTTTGAGCCTCCTGCATCTTAAAGTTTTCAACTTTTTGAATTGCGGCTGAGTCTTGCCCGGCGTTAATAAGACGAGATAGCCCAAGCATATCAAATCCCGCAAGTCCTTCTTCGCTGGTTGTCGCTAGAAGTGAATTTTTAAGTGATTCAGCAAGTGGTCTATTTCTCTCAATTTTGAAACCAAGCACGTCGTCAATAATTTCATTCTCGCTCTTGCCTTGGGCCATACCACTCGTAATAAATCCCTGTACTCTTTCACTTTCTGCATCTGAGATTCTTGTCCCATAAATCTGTTTTCCTAGCCGAGCGACCAGAATGTTGCTATCGTAAGTGTCCATTCCCGGCACAGCTCCTCCTTTTATAACTGTTTTTGATCCCGCTCCAGTTTCAACCCATTTCAGATACGCTTCTAGTTGTTGATTTTCTGGTAAATTAGTGATTGATTCTGGGAGTGCGTTAGGTGTGTCTTTAAGAATGAAGAAGTTTTTGGAGTCTCCAGTCAATTTGTCGACTGCACCCTCTTTAATTCCTAGTGATTTGCCCATTGATTCAAGTGAAGACGATATGTCTTCAATAGTTATATCTGCCCTACTCTCTCTAACCTTTGTAAAAATGCTTACAATATCAGTGTCTCCATCTGAAATTGCGCTTAATATGGCTGCATCCTTGTCTGATTTTACAATTGATTCATCCTTTTTTTCTGTTGTTTTTTGACTAGCGGCCTGTAAAATCTTCGTCATATTATCGAAATCCTGCTGTTGGTTTGCACGTTCAGTCTGAATACGACTATTGATCACATCAGCCATCTGAAAATCAAAGTTTGCCAAAGCATCCTCCATTTGCACTTCAAGTGTGGCAATCTTCTTGCTGTTCTCATTGGAGATATACTTCATAAACGCCTGCGCCGAAGAAGAAAAACGTCTGCCAGTACCTAATTGCGCGCTAAGTGTTCTCTGTTCTTCCGCACCAAGTCCTTTTTGTTCTTCAATTTTCTGTTGGTAATTAGCTTCGATTGTTGCTCTTAGTGGATTATATTGTGCTTCTGTTTGAGCTTTAATGTCTGCCTCATCCACCGCAGGCAATGACGCTGATAGAAGCTTAGAATAATCAGTCTCTGCACTACCACCTTGGTTTGCGAGTTCTGGTTGATCGGGCAACTGAATACCGTAATCCCCCGATGTCGATGTGCCACCCGGTGCTACACCATAGCTTTTTCCGTTGATATAATAATTACCATTAGCAGAAAGCACCGCTCCAGTTGGTGCGACCGCAAGTTGTCCCGATTCTGTGAGTTCCCTACCGAAGGCGTCTATGGACATGGTGGTTATCTTATCCAGTTAATAAACCCGTTATAAATGGTGAATGTGTCACTTATATTTTGCGCGAAAGTAATTACAAGTGTTTGGGCAGATGTCGCGTCTTCAACTGCTGAACCATTACCAAACATGCTGACGCTTGGATTGCCTGATGTTGTTACGACGACAATATCATTAAGTTGTCCTAAAAATCTAACAGAACAGATTTGCGCACTTGATGAATTGTTTGCTTGAATTATTATTTCAATTTTTCCATACAAAGTGGTATCGGTATTTGCGTCGGGTGTAACAGTTGCTGTTCCACAAGTTGTTCCACCGTAAGCAAGAGTTATAGTTTTTTCAGTAGTCGCCACACTTCTCAAACTTGCCATAAATTCACCAGATATACCATTCGTTCCAGTAATTATATTGGCAGGGATTGTTGTGGTTAGAATTGTATGGCTTGTTGCCCCGGTAAAGACAGAAGGTGTTGTTGTCGCGAATAATTTATTTGTAGTGCTTGCCCACGAAAGTACACCCGATGCGTTAGATGTCAACGAATATCCACTAGCCGTTGCATCAGCGCTCGGAAATTGGTAGGAAATGCCATTGAGTGTGAGTGGCGCAGATGCCACGCCAGAAGCAGCAATAGTTGTTGTTGCTGTACTTGTAAGTCCACCAGAGAAACTAAACGCCTCGCTCAAATCCAGCCACGTCTGCTTGATGTAGCGTCCCAAGGAAGCCACTATATTGCCCGTAGCAGTGCTTGCATTAGGGGTAGAGGTAGCCAAGGAGCCCGGAAGCACTAAGCGTGCTCCTGTGGAGCCTAGGGATGTTCCAGCGGCCGCTTCTGCGGCGGTGGATAGCTCAATCACTCCTTTTGTCGTCTCATTTGCGTCTGGGGCCGATACAAGGGCTACACCATCCACATAAGACTTAATCGCCACTTGGCTATCGGTTGTTGGCGTTGGCGCAAGAGGAGACGCGGAGAATGTTTTTATTCCTGAAATAGTCTGTGCATCATCTACATTAACATATTGCTGATTGATATAGTGGTCATCGTTTGAGATGATGACAGTCTCACCTATTGCATGTTGCTTTTTGTTTGCCGTGATAGCGACATTTTCAGTGAACGAAAGTCCGCGATTGATGATTGTCCATGTTGCTGTTGTGCCTGATACCGATACGGCCGACACGCTGATTTTTTCTTCATTTGCCGCACCCGGATTGATTGTAAATACGGCGAAGTCTCCAATTTTAGCGGTGGTTAGGGTCGAACTGTCTTTTGCTGTACCCGGAGTCGTGTTAAAGGTTGACTCTGACCCGCCTTCACTGAGTCTGGTCAAAAGTTTCCCGGTATAGGATGACGGCCTAAACGCACCTAATTCAGCGTCTAGCTCTGCTTGCGTTGTCGAGATGCCGTCAAGTATTTCTTGTTGCTGAGTATTTTTTGAATACAAATCATATCCAAAAACGCTCGCTCCAATTATTGAAGCAATTATGATGAGGGTGATAATGATACTGCCTTTTGTAGATTTCATCTTGTACATATTATACCACGAATTAAATTGTTAATTGATCTTCGCTCGCAAATCCAACTTCTTCTATTGCAAATCCAACGTGACTCACAATAAATGTTCCACCATCTGTTTCGGATGAAAAAATAACTTGTATGTCACGCCAATTATAATCAACGCCGACATCCAGAAAGACAGTGAATTCTTTGAGTTCGCTCACTTCAGAAAGTGTTGCTCCGATTGGATTTGTCCCAAGAGCAAAAGCACCAATAGTATTGAGTGTCGTTGTAGAGACGTATGTTCCAGTCGATTCTATTGTTTTTGATATTTCGCCAAGAAATCCTGCGTTAAACAGCACACTGACATCAATATCTGTTCCGTCTTTAATAAATCCTCTCACACCAATCAAGCGCGATTCTTTATTTTGAAATGGGTCTTTCAGATTAAAACGCTTTGTCGCGTATCGTATATTCCTTGGTGAGCCGTCATTTTGATATGTGTCAAATCCCTTAAACGAGTTCATTTCAAGCGATGATCCGAAATATAAAACATCTTCAAAGATTGAAAATTCATTGACCGGCCAGTCAAATTTTGTTACGCCAAATGTATCTGAACCGTCTCTGTTTCTGTAAAACTCGAGTCCAATGACAGTATCATTACCGGGGAAATCAACGTCAGATTTGCATGACATGAGCAAAATACTCTCTTTTTCAAAATAAATGCAGGATGCGTCATTGAATGCATATTCTTTTAGGGTTGGCAAAACGTCTCTTGTGATAGATTTGTCAAACACCTTTTCTGTTCCCTCAAGATCAGATAATGCCGCGATTCCTGTTTTAGTTGCAAAATATACTTCGTTACTTAGTTTGAATACCGACTTAAAAGATACACAGCCACGGCCAACAGCTCTGAAGATTTCTCTAAAGTTGGGTGCTTTGGTTGTCGAGGTTGGATAAGTGAAGCTGAATCCATCAGCACCATCCTCGCCAATAACGATAATCTCGTCGCCTTTTTCAGAAAGTCCAGTTATAGCTCCTCCGATATTAAAAAAGTCCTCCGTTCCTGAATCAGCTCTATTTGCTCCACCAGTAAAAATAAATGCCGCACCCTCATCAGAATAATCAAGCGCGTTCGGTGCTGCCAACTGTCCAGCAATCCATAGTCTGTCTTTAGCTGAGAGTAGTATATTTCCCTTAGTTATTGTTGAATAAGTCGAATCATCGGCTGCTTCCGCCACACCATCATCGGCCCCAGATGAAGCGTGAGCTGAAGCTACTTCAAATGTCGTGCCAGTTTTCGATGTGTAGGCAATCTCTGAACCATTATAAATTATGGTGCCCGAAGCAGGGAAGTTAGTTGTGTCGGAGACGTTTATGGTTGTATCTGTAGCCGTTACACTTGCAGTGAGTCGTGTGGTGGATCCTGTCCATACGCTCATATTCTGCACACCATTGCAAAACACCATCTGGTTTGTTGCTGATGTATTGAATTCAGTAAACCCCATTTTAAGGCCTGTAGTTAGCCCTGTAATGAGAGTGTACCATTCTTCATTTGTTGCGTCCCACCATTCCAACACGCCAGTTGAGTCATCATCTCTCACGCGCACCATTCTCTGTTCTCCATCATTTCGTTTGTATGTGTATTGGGCTGTGATGCTTCCGGCTGATGAACTACGAGATCCAATCAATGAATACCCGAGGGAGCCTCTGAAATGCGAGCCGGTAATACGCACATTAAGCAAATCAGGCGACTTGCCATCAGGCAAATCATCACTGTTTCGTGATGTTTGTAAGCCGTCAAATGATGACAATATGACATTCCAATTTTCTGTTTGAACTGCCACAGTTTTTATTCTTCGTCTTTATCGGGTAATTCTTTATAATCAGAATCGCTCTTTTTATTTTTCTCAACTTCAATCCCAGTAATATCAAAATTAACATCACCATGCTCTTTACCTTCTCCGTTTTTGTGCATTGACATACCAGTTTCTTTCAATTCAAGAGTTACATAGTATGTCTTTCCAATTTCCCACTTTTTTGCCTCAGGCAAATGTTCAAGTCCGATATAAAATGTCGGATACATCTCTCGCGTTGGTTCAAGGGTTGCTATCTCATCTTTGTCTTGTTTGATTGATTTTATTTTTCTCATCTTATTTTCTTAGATTATAATTTATCGCCCACTGGGGAAGTTAAGCACTTGACTTGGCCGTCTGATTCTATGACCAGCACGTTTGAGCAAGTCGATTTTCTTCTGATTGTATTTTGTAAAACTATCAGTCCTATCGCGCTCACTTTTACCACCAATCATGTCAAATAATTCATGTTTTACTCCTTCGACTACGCAACGGCGAGCCGTGCTACCACCCAAAAGCTCATCATCCATTGTGACACTGTCAGGATTGAATTCAAGCTGGTATGTTCCCGCTGCGGTCTTCACCATTGCTAATGAATAGTAGTTAAGTTCCATTTCAACTGCACCAGCAATACGAATATCATCAATTCTGAAATCTGTGTCAGTTGTCGCCCCAGAATAGGTTAGCGTGATCTGAACATAATCTATTGCCGTAACGTCAGGAGTACCAGTTTCTGTTGCGCTACCCCATTTGAACGCAAAGATGTTTCTGCCAGTCTTAAGTTCTCTGCTACCTGCCGGCACCGTTTCTGTCTTTTCCCAATAGTCAGAAGCCGAAGAACCCCAACGAGCCTTTATACTTGTAAAATTAGTGATTGTTGGTAGCCACGCTTTAAGCGTAAGGTAACTTTTATTCTGTAATGTAGTCAGGTCTTTTGCTGAAATGCCTGTGAATGTAACAACGAGCGAGGTTCCTGCTACCACATCAAAATTAAGCGCGCCAGAACCCTCATCGTATTCAACAGTGTCAATAGTTAAGTTTGAAGCATCACCTGACACTGCTACTGTGCCATTTGCTGTCAGAGAGTCGCAGTTATGTAGTTGTGCTGATGATTGCTCTGGGTAATTCACTACGAGCAAATCGTTATCAACGCTGTATTGATTCACCGTTCTGCCACGTCCTATGTTCTCACGCACAGTCTTCACTTCTTCATAAGAAAACGGTTTGTTTGAGCGACTTTTTAAGATCAAACTATATGGATTTTTAAAATCAGTTATTGATGTCGAACCATCATTGTCCAAACAAGAAGCACTAATATGATTCAAAAGTGAATACTCTGTCACGCCAGAAATAAAATCAAATTCCTTTGATCGTTTTGTGAATTCCCAATCTGCAAAATCTTGCAAATCCTCAAGAACACGGTTTATACCTCTTGTCCTTTTTGTATTGTCAAGACTACCGGTCGTTGAGTTGCGGGTTACTTCTATTGTTTCTGATAGAAGTTCGCTTAGTTGTACTGACATATCATTTTCTTTGAATTAAAACATTTAGTTTGTCGTCTATTTTGTCGACCTTTTTAGAAAGTTCAGAGTAATGATTATTTTCACGCTCTTCAATAACGTTAACCTTAGAATCAATCTCATTCACTTGTCGGCTCGCGGCGCTCGATGATGATCCCCATGCAACAATCCCTGATGAGATAACCGTTCCGATGAGTGCCAATGTCGCGATAGTTATTTGTGCCCGTGTTTTCATGTCAATCTACTAGTACTAATAAAGGCATTCAATCACGTTGACCGTTGTTGACCCTATATTAGTAATTCCAGTAACTGCCCCTATGTATGGCATATCTGTATTTCGTCCGAAGACAAACGAACTCATTGAGTTTGAAGTCGTTGCTGAAGATAGTTGAATACCTGATGTGATTGTAGCAGCGTTGCCTTCGTCAAGCACGACATTGACTGTATTGGTGGCGTTAATCGGCTGTTGGATGATTGCCCACGCCCGATTACCTGCCGCAGAAAGTATAGTCGATGATAATTGGTGCCCTACAGTTTTCATCGCGACTGAACTAACGGTACATCCTGAGTCTGCGATGCCCCCAAGTGATGTATTTTGATTATTTTTTGTTGTCAGAAATAAGCTTGCTTCCACCCCTATAATAATCCCAAAGAATACAAGGATCGCTATTTTTAATTTATTATTTTTCATTTCTCTAAGATTTTATATCTGATAAATGTGAAGCCGGACTCATCTTAACCCTCCAAAGAGGGCTAAGTGAGTCAAGCTCTAGTCCATAAAGATAGTGAGAAGTGCCTCAATATCCGTATTGGCTTTGCGAATCAAGTCAACTTTGGCGTAATTCGCTCCGTCAGTATCTCCATAAATAATTGGCGTTGTGGTTGCTTTTTTAAGTAAAACACCTGTTCCGCCAGTAATTGTAAGATCCATTGCGGCTGTGGTTGTAGCATTCCTAATGAAGAGAGTTCTTGAATCTCCTGTATTAGGAATGATAGAAGCTAGAGTGGAAGTTGCCGGGAATGAAAGCGTTGCATCTGACACATTGAGAGTCACGTCAATGGTGTTCTCGATGTCAAAATTAGAAGCTAACAATGGAACAACTGCCCCAACTGTTGAAGTGGCTGTAACGCCTCCTCCTTGGGTAAGAGTTCCGGCATCAGAAGCTCCAGTAACAGACATGTTTCCAGTCAAGGAAGAAGTGCCTGTTACTGATAGATTTCCACCGACATTCCAGTCATCTGATGTACTACCACCTAAGGTTACTGATTGAGAATTACCACCAACCAGTACCAAGATCGCAACGAGGACAATAAGTCCTGTATTGATCCAATTATGAATGTTTTTCATTTTTGGTTAGTGATTAAGTGATAATTAGCCCTCAAAACCTACAAGTGCTTCGTAGCTGATTGCTCCATAGACTTCTCGGTAGCGACCTCGATATACTGAATCGCCATTATCTTGGAAGTCACCTGAAAGCATCCTAGTTTGCACTGGAATGCGTACCCAGCGGAATACGCTGTGGTATTCACCCATCATAAACCAAGCTGTCTGAGAACCACCAGCTGCTGTACCTAAATACTGTGATTGTCGCAAAACAATGCCGTATTTAGCTGAGTAGACGTTCATTTGGTTGTCAGTTGTGTTTGCCTCTAGAGTTGATTCAAGAATCTCGGTAGCTTCCTTGAAGGCTGCTGGTGCAACAAGAATCGTTTTGGCTTCGTGTCCGACAATGTCGCCTGATTGATCCTTCTGCTCTACGAGCAAATTGATACCTTCTTCAACAGTGTCTGCTGTGATTGCGCCAGAAATAGTGTTGTCGATGGTATCACCTGCAATGTTTGAATGTGACGCGGAAAGCAAAGCGGCTCCATCTGATGTCAGAGTCGTTGTTGCCGCACCGCGATATAAATCCATAGCCTTTTGATTTTGGGTGATCACGCCCTTCGTACCCATTTGCTGAATAGCGTTTTTAACCACTGAATGCTGATCGTCTTCAAGCATTTCTTCAGTGATATGAAATTTCTTCGTCAAACGAGCAACCGAAAATGTGATCTGATCAGTCACAAGTGGAGTATCCCCTTTGTACTCTCCTTGTTCTTGGGTTGATTCCCATAGACCAACGCCTTTAAAATTTTCAATAATAACAGATGATCGGTCAGTTGAATCTTGCTGAAAGACCATTTCGTCTCCAGCAAAAGCAAACTGTGGCCCTGGAATCTTATTGAATTTTTGGAAAAATACCTTGTCCAAGGCTGTCTTTGTGACATTGGCATTCATTCCTGATGTTAAACCTGTCATATATCAATTTAGATATTATTTCCGAATAGTGTTGCGAGGGGTTTGACGTATACGTCAATTGTCCCTTTGCTGATGTCCCCACCGACAATAACGAGCGAATGCTCGTTTGGGTCATCTATCTCGTCTTCATTAATCGTAATTACATTTGACGAATTAGTAAATGTAACCGCGTTTTGTTTATATCCCTTCAAATTCGCTGCCGTAACGTTTGCAACAGTTGTTGCTTTTGCACGAAGAATCGTGACAAATGGCACTACCATTTCAACGTCAACTTCGCCTTCAGCAGTAGATGTTTCTGTTGATTCGTTATGAGCGACACCAACAAAAAGACCTGTGCTGTTCACTGGGCCACCATTAACAACAATCTCGACATAGTCGCTATTGTCTTGTGTTACTGGTTCGCCAGGCTTGATTGTTTCGGTTTGGCTTGAGGTTGTCCAATCATCTGTAACGAAAGGAAGAACCGCGCCAATTGCACCTGCAACAATCGTAACATCACCTTTTGACATTTTTAATATTGTACTGTCCTATGGTTGGAAGAATTTTCGAGTTGGTTGTGTAAAAACAACCGGCTCATTCGTATTAGTTTCTTTGTTGATGTTTTTTCTTTCGTCAGAAGTAACTCCGAATCGATCAAGAAATTTCTTTTCTCTTGAATTGAATCGTGGTTCACTTCCCTCGCCAAGATCAACATCCCCACCGCCACCAATATCTAATTCTTCGTCTTGAAATTGACTCATAGCTTGTTTTCGGCCCTTATCAATAAGTTCTTTGTCGCGCTTAGCCCTGACTGACGGCAAAGATTGGTGTACTTCATCAATTTTATCCACGATCTCGCTTACAGTTTCTTCCCCTGACAGTTTAATTTTGGATTTGATTTGTGCCCATTCTTCTGATGAAACAGGATTTTTCTTGTTCCATTGTCTAGTCGCTTCTTTGGCATCACGCTGGAAGATGACTTTCAGAGTATCTGGTGTTTCCTTCTTTTTTTCAACAACAGGTTCTTCTTCGTCTACCGCACCGAGAGAACGTTCTTTTTCACCTTTCAATGAGGCTATTTTAATCGCCTCATCACGCTCTTGTTCGGTTTGCTTGAGTTTTTTTCTTAGAACAGCTAGATTAGTTTCTTTATCATCGCCTTCACCTCCTTTTGGTTCGACAACCTTATTAGGATCAGCGTGGATGACGACTCCATTTACGTCTTTTACTTCTTCTGACATATTCTTTAACGAACGATTATTTTTTAACGAAGGGCTGACGAAGCCCACGCTATGTCTACTAACTACTTCTTACCTTTCTTGGTTTTGTTATTTTTGCCAAGTTTGGTATCTTTTTTGGTTTCCATTTCAGCCATGTCTGTTGAGCCGTCTGATTCATCAACATCATCTTCAATTAAGCCTTTTTTTGTTTTTTTCACAGTTTGAGTATCTGTTTTTTCTTCGACAGGAAGTTCTGAGCGTCTTTTAAGTTCAATCGCCCACTCCTCTGCAGACCACACCTTAACAGTTGCACCAGTGTCCTCCATGATACGGGTTACCCCATTACTTGCTACCATGACTTTTATATTTCCTCGCGACATAATTTTATTTTTTACTTGTTTATTGAATATATTATACCATAAAATAAATGGTCAATCATCAATATTCACAAGTGTCTTATAAATAGACTGAACATTTTTAATATCAGAATCCACTTCACCACGTTCAGTTGCGTTCGACCTTTTATTTTTCCTTGATTCCTCATAGGCACGCCTAGCGGAATAGACAATGAAAAGCGTTCGTAATCGAGCGCCCCTCGACAAATCTTTAGACGTCTTCGCCTTGAAAACGATCTCCTTATCAGATTCTGATTGGTAAAATAGATAATCGAGTATATCCTTGTCTTTCCAAAGGCGTATTAAAGCCTTCTCCCAGCGTTTTTTGCGTGATTCGTGCGATCCAGAAGTTATCCCAAATAAGTACTGGATTTTGTATGTCTTCGTATTGCTGTTACCAAGTAACTTAAAAATGAGATTGATTAGGAAGTTGCGTATCATAGGCTCTGATTAAGTATTTCCTCGATTGAATCCTCTGCGACTAATGGTTTTGTAGACGCATTTTCCTGCGGTCTATTGCTTCCACCTGCCATTTTCTCTAAAGGATTTTGTCCTCCTGTTTGTTTTTTAACCAACGCTTCATCTTTTTTCTTACCGAGTGATTTTACATATTCTTCAGCAGCATAATCCTTATTCAAAACATCAGGCATAGCGGCAGCATCGGATAGGAATGCCCTAGCCTCATTGATTTGCTGTGATTTTGAACGCTTGATTGATGAATTAGCTACAATTTCCACGTCAAAATCAATCTCTCTGATTAGTTCAGGCGAAATATCTATTGTTTGGCTTAGTTCTTTATTATTTTCGGTATTTATTTTATTTAGCTCATCTTTCTGCCTGGGTGTTTCGGTGATTTTTATATTCGCCGTGCCACGTTTCCCATTATCTAATTTTGCATCACGCACAGTTATCTCCTTGAAAGTAGCAATCGCTTCTTCTGTCATTTCTTCACCAATTCGCTTTTGCCAATCAATCGGCATTTTGTATCTGTCTAGTTGGTTTTTAACGCGCAATCTAGCCTTGTCACGCTCCATATTTTCCATGTTCTGCAAGAATAATGTGGCAATCTCCAGTGCGGCTTCTCGTGCGATAAGAGCACCTCTAGCCGTAATACCTGTTTGACCTTGGCCGGATGATTGCTGATCAAGCGAAGATGATTCAATGCTTCTCTTCACTCGATCTAGCACGCTTGAAGCTGCGTTGAATCCAAACGACGAACCGAATTCAAGCTTTTGAAAGTTTTTAGGATCGTTAACTGGCACCATGCCACCGCCATACAATACATCGTCATTGATTCCATCGCCTTCTTGAACGAGGATGACCTCATTGAGCGCGCGCCATACCATATCGAGAGTGAGGTTTAAAACTTCATTGTCTACGTCCTGCATGTCCATCAATTTGATGGTGAGTGGCATGTCGTATACAAAGAACGGCGACAATTCTTCAAACCCTCCCCACACAAACGGATAGTCCTTGTGGGCAAATGGCATTGGACTATTGACACCATTAAGCATCACACCATTAACAACTAAAGACATTCTGTCTTCCCATTTTTCAAAAAACATAACGACTTCAACTTCATTTTCTTTCAGGTCGTTTCTGACAGTGAACTCAGATAGACCATCTTCAAACAAAGCACCATGACTTTGCACCTTAACTGCTTCCGGGTACTTGCTCGTCGGATAGAGTCGGCGGAATTCTTCAATCTGCATTTTTGGAATCCATGACAGTCTAGGTTGTTCTTGAATGTCCCTTATTTTAAGCGACCCAGGAATAAAATCCTCCACCTGAACAAGTTCACCCCATGGGCCGTTGTAATGAACAATTTTCTTTTCTTTGGTTTTTGTTATCTTGCCGTTTTCGTCACGCTCCTCAATATCGCGCACTGTTCGTTTTTGAAATTTCCATCCCTCATACCAGATTGCCTTCGGGCTGATGAGTGCTGCGAGCATTGTGAGCTTATTTTTTGTTTTCTCATTAAGAATCCTTGTTGAATCTTTATAAAATGCGCCAAGTATTGTCGTGATAGTTTCAGAAATTTTTGCCAGTTTTTTATTGGTGTTGAAAAATTCAGCCTCGTACAGTCCACCAGTTTTTGAAATGATCGCGTATACCTTATCACGCGTAATTGGATCAAATACATTGTATTGATAGTCTTTTTTCCATTCTGGTTTCTTTCTGTAACCCAAAAATTGACCCAGAGCAGCATCTGAGTATGTTGCTAGATTTTGATTGCGAAAAAACGTCACCTCTTGATCACGGCGCTGTTTGTCAGCTTGAACTATGCGAATTATTCTATTCTTTTCAGCTTCAATTTCAGGAGATTGTCCGAACGATTTTGCAATTTTGTCTTCTTCTTTCATATTTTTGCACCACGTCTAATAATTGCGTGAGCTTGGTGATAGTTAATAATGTTACCGTATATTTTGCTTGATAAAATTTGAGATATTTCTTCTAAAAAATGTTCTTTGATTTTTGTTGGTATGTTTAGACTTTTCACATATTTATACTGCTCGATGTATGCCTCAACCTCCTGTGATAATCTGAAGTCTTTGTCGTTTAGGTATTTCATCCACCATTCCGTTGGTTTATTTCCCTGTTGGCGGATATGCACCTCCTCATGGACAATCAAATCGTTAGGCAGTTTCAGGTCTTTTGGATTGTATATTGCGTTGCCGTAAGTAAAAACAACATTTTCATTTTCAATATCAAAATGCTTTTTAATTTCTTCGTAATTCGGAGGGAAAGCAATTTTAATTTCCGTCATAATTATACCACATCCATTAGATTGCAAAAAAATCTCCCCTGTTGATATGTTGTCTTTGTCTTCGTTCTATAGCTTCTAATTTTTCATTAAGCACATCATCCTCATCGTATTCTTCAGGTGGAAGATTGATTGTATATTTCGCCCATTCGTTCGCAAATTCTTGCTCATTCATTTTTTTATTTCAATTTTGTTGGTAACAAATAGTCATTCATATTATATTCCATGGAGACCGTCACCGCGTTTGACCGGTGTTGTTTTAGTTTTTAATTTTCGTTCCGGTGGTTTTATTTCCATTTGTTCCATATAAGCCACGGCATCCAACGTGTCATCATGTGCACCGACAGGGAAACTCGACTGTTCTTTCTCCAGATCATCACATTTTCCTTTAATGTGGAAAATAGAACCTGAAGCATATCGAGGTATAAGTCCTCTGATACGAATCACCTTCGACATCTGATGATGTTCAAGTTCCACAATAGGCAGAAATACATTCCGTTTCCGTTGCTCTTGGTCAATATAAGGCTTGAGACCGACCGTATATGTGGTCTTCTCTATGCCGATTTTCTCATATCTGTTTCTGTTGTGCAAAGTAAACAATGCGTCAACAAGTTCTTCCGGCCCGAATTTCATCCGCCACGCTATAAAATGCCAAAAGTTCTCTTGATTTACCCTATTATCACAAAAACCAGTATAGTCAGCTTGCGATAATTTACTCATTGCAGTATCAACAGTTAAAAATCGACGACAGTTCATTAACTCAACCACAGATTCGTCAATATGTTTATACCATTGTGTTTTGAATTCGCGAGTCGCATCATTGACTGGCTTCTGTTGATATAGAGCCGAAAACTCATAGGGGCCTAGTGTCTTCTCAATATCACGCAATTCAGTAATCGGATATTGCCCGGGCCATAAAACCTCACCAGCCTTTCGGTGCGGCTCATCTATCTCGGCTATTGCTGGCAATGTTAGACGAACCCACTTTGCTCTTTTGCCTTTTAGAAAATCAAAATAGTCTACCCAATCTTCTTTTGTTTTTTCTCCATCAGTTAATCGGCCGATAACGTCATCTTCGTGCCACCGGGTACCCATGACAATCATTCTTCCATCCGGAGTCAAACGCGTACGAGCTACAGATCGCAACCATTTCCATCTCGATTCTCGTATTATCTCGGAATCAGCTTCCATACGATCTTTGAATAAGTCGTCAGCAATGAAGTATTTCGCCCCTTTTCCGGTTATTGATCCGCCCACGCCAACAGCATTATACGCACCTCGTCCGTCTGTATTCCAACGCCCTTTAGCTGTTGAGTCAGCCGCTAATTTAGTGTCAAATACATTTTTATACAACTTGGAATCAATCAGGTTCCTTGTTTCTCGGCCGTGATCAACGGCTAGGTCACCAGAATATGACGTAACAATAATCGGCGCATCCTTATCATTTCCAACGACAAAAGCTGGAAATAGTTGTGACACGTTTAGCGATTTTGAATGGCGTGGTGGCATCTCCACGATCAAAAAGCGAATCTCGCCTGTGATTACTTTTTCGAGTGCGTTACATAAAAACTCGATGTGCCAACTAGTTTTATAACCTTCATAGACGTACTTGTTGAAGTCAAGTAGATGTCTCCGCGCAAGCTCTCTATTTGCCAGTTCTGCCGCTGCCTCCTTTGGCGATATTTCGTAATGTTTGTTCATCAAGTTCCTTTGTGCTGTCGCCCAATGCTCGGCCATCTGATTTTATATCAAAGTTTTGCTGTGCGGTGCCGAGTAGTCTATCGAGGACATCTTTATAAAAACGATAATCACCGCCTCGTGCACTCATTATACCTTTTGAAATCAATTCGAGCTCAAGGTCTGCCGGTTCTTTATCGTTCATCTTTGCGAGCTTAATTAAAGCCTCCCTATACAGGGTCGCATAGTCCTTCTGTCCAAGAGGGCGTCCATTAGGGTTTAATCTCTCACCTTTCTTTATTGGGATTAGATTATTCCAACCTTTGTTTCTACCTTTGTTCTTTGACTTTGTTTCCATTGTATGGTCTTACCATTTTTAATTACAGTCTCAATTCCTGTATAGTCGACCCACCTCTCCAGTGGTAGTCCTGTCTGCTCATCACTAGAGTATTTTTAACCCATATCAATTAGAAACTTAATATTTAGAAATCATTATCCTCCTGAACGCCGTAGTCTTGCTCACTACTAGCATTTTTATTGTTAATAAGTGCTCCAAGCTCCTCAACAAGAGATGGTTTTGTGAACGCAATCGCGCCACCAATACGAATAAGTTTAGAAACTGCAGAGCAAGCATATTCTAATGCTGCTTTTTCGACTGACACAGGGTCAGTGATATTTTTACCCACAATAAATGTACCTCCTGCATTATCTTTTAGTTTTTGGTATGGAGCCATTAGAGCTTTTTTAAGTATGTTGCTATCCGGCAACTTTTCAGAAATCTCTTTGAAAGCCAATCCGCCTCCTCTGACTACTCCATACTTATAAGCTTGTTTGGTTGCGTGTTTAGCGTCCTCAATTTTATATTTGAGCCAATTCCTCTCTTCATTGGTCGGTGCTCCAATTCTGATTACCCCTACACCAGAAGAAAGGGCTGACGCACGTTCGTATCTATCTTGTTTGAATTGTGGCATTTTTTGCAAAATAGCTTCTGCTTCCACCTCTTTTATTCTTTTATCCACATCGGCTTTTTTACCGGCCCCGTCAATCAGAATCGTTGTGTCATCTGTTACCTCAATACTCCCTACATGACCCAAGTCTTCCTTAGTCGCAGTTCGCAAATCATCACTTTCACTGAAATACTTTCCACCGGTGAATACCGCCATATCTTTAAACGCTTCTTCCACACGTCCTGGAGCTTTAATACACATAAGCAAGAAAGGAGAATTTTTGCGCGTGCCATTTTGATAGGCGAATTTTAAAACATTTTCTCCGAATCCATGTGCAATAATCACAAAGTAGCTCTTCCCACGATTCCCAACAATATTAGCAATGGGTTCAATTTCTTTCACATCAAGAATCTTCTTTTTAGTAATTAAAATATCCACATCAGGTGCCACCCAGTTTTTTCGCAAAGCATTGTTGATCATCCAATTAGCGGCATATCCTCCCGAAAATCTATATCCAGCAACAATTTCAGTTTCTATTTTTTCACTCAATAAATTAAACTCCATTGAAATATGGCCGTCTTTCCCTAATTTCCAATACATATCAGCTATTGTTTTTCCTATCTCGGAATCGCCGGCCACAATTGACGACACATCTGCCAGTTCCTTCTGTGTCTTAATTTGTTTCGTGTTTGCTTCAAGCATTTTTATAACTTCGTCCTTTGATTTTTGAATCTGCGCGTCAATATCGTTTACGTTAGCGTGCGACCCAATGCCAGACATAAGATATTCTTTAAATACATTATCAAGAATCGCATGTGACAACACCATTGATGTTGTTGTTCCATCTCCCACCTTTTCATCTGTCTTACGAGTGACGCCATAACATACTCGAACAGCCATTTGTTCAATCGGATCGTCAAGCTTCATATTTTCTGCAACTCTTCGACCATCATCGACAAGTAATGGTTCACCTGTCCCTCTATCAATCATCACCGAGAGTCCTGCTGGGCCAAGTGTATTGCCTACTAGGTCAAGCATCTTAGTTAACCCACTCAAAATTCGTTCACGCACTTCTCCCTTATTTGACAAGTTAATTTTCTTCAGTGACATTTTTTTTGTTGGTTTTTATTTTTTTGATAATTTTTGCAAAAATCTTACTATCTTCTAGTAACCCAACTAATTCATCCAAAATATCTTGTTTTGGCACGGTGCATTCCAATTTTTCTCCCATCAACAAAGAATAGCGAGCTAAATCTCGTGCTAAATCTGGGTCTAATGAGTACGTTTTACGTTTTTCAGTCATTATTATTTATAAAATATAGAATCATAATATCATTATATCATTTCATACGAAATAAATCTAACAACCTGTGGACAACTTCTGAGACATAAGAAGTCACAACCAATTTTTGGGAAACAGTCCCTCCCCAACAGGAATAAAAGACTTAACATCTTTGCCGTGTTTACTCACGTAAATAAACTCACGACATTGTTCATCCTTGAAAACATCTTGAAACGTGCGACCACCCCTCGAATTAAGCCATTGGGCTTTCAGTGCTGACACATTTTTTATATCCGATATTTTAGTTTTCTTCATTTTGATTTCAAAACTGAATCTCCACTCTAGGGCATAGTCTGTCTATACCACCAAATTTCACCCGATAATCCCCGAGCACAAACCAATTATCGTCCTCTAGGATTCCGCAGTCAACAAGCAAATCGTTCACGCTTTCAAGTTTATTCGAAATGTCCCCTTTTCTTTTGTCCGGCGCAAAGAAAGTATAGGTCAAAAATGTATTGTTTGGTATTTTTTTTTGCCCAAGAAGTTGCTTGATTCCGTCCGCATGCCAATTCTCATGATTCACTGACGGCAAAAGCCATTTCCTATTTCCTCGTCCCACCCAGCGTTTAGAGTTTTTTTTGCTAGGGTATCCTACCTGTAATTATGATTTTTTCCATGATTATAAGTAGGTTTAATAGTTAAAGCATTTTTAATCGACCAGTGATATGTATTTATTCTTTTTGATATTGTTTCTCTTTTAATCTTCACCTCATCTGCCCATTCTTGGAGATTTTTTGTTATCCCCCTAAAAGTGATCTTTATTATGTTTTTCTTTTTTTATCATAATATATTATATACTAATATATAATAAATTACAACCGCTTGGTATTCTTCTTATAGTAGTTATCTTCATCCCACTATTTTACCATAATTTCTTTTTTAGAGTTTTAATTATTGTCATACCAACCATTCTGCACCCGAGCAATCAATTAAGGACTTTTTATTTCATTCATATTATTGAATTTAATTTTTCTGTAATCTCTTGTTTCTTTTTTTGTATTCTTTCTTTTTCTTCAGAGGTAAGTTCTACTGGTTTTTGTTCTATTTGTTTTTGCTCATCAATTTCTTTTTGTTTCCAAACTTCATATCGGATGACAGACTTCTCTTTCGTGTCGTACCATGTTCCGTCACAGATATACATTTTGGGTTGAACTGAATCAATATAATTCTGGTATTGATCGGCATTGAGAATCTTAACGATATCAATCCCATTGATCATCACTCCAAGAGTGGCAAAGGCAATTAAACCTCCAACTTGCCATTGTTTGCAAGACTCTTCAAATCTTTTTTGAGTATACTGAATTTCAAATATCTGACGATCTCTTTGGATGATGTAAAAGTAATTTTTATTCATTTTCTAATCAATTACAGAAATTGTTTTCGCACGACTGTTAAATCTATCGTTGTAACTTATAAGATCATCATTCCAACATTCATTACCCAGAAACACTGGCGGTGCTTTTATAAAACCTTTCTTCCAGCGATCTGTCAGTTTTGCTTTTTCGATAAAATTTAAAATTTGAGGAAGTTTTGAATCTAATTTTTTAGATTTCCATTTGTCGAATGCTTTTTTTTTAAGTTCTTTTTTAGGATAAGCTGACCAAAATTGATCGAATGCGTCGGTTAATACCGACATAGTATTCTCTAACCTAACCTTACCTAACCTAACCTTACCTGTGTCTACATTTTGTATACATTGTGTATCTATTGCGTATACAGCAATATATTTACTTGGAGTATAGCGATCCTTAGGGATGTAGTTATTCTCTTTCCAATCGAGGACAACCAAGACATTATCGTCAAAGACTTTTACGAAACCATTGACACGCAATACATCAAGGTCTTGTTGGCTTGCACCACTCATACGCATAGTGGTGAACCATTCAGCATATCCATCGTCATCGGCGTTCATGCCGAGATCGTAATAAAACAATCTACTTGTCGCTGGCATTTTCAAAAATTTACCAGAGTTAGTTATTGTTTTTGAGAACATTCTGCGCTGCGCCATAAAATTATTCGTTAATTTAACAAACAAAAACCCAACGCCGATGAGCCTTCACAGAACATCAGCGTGGGATTTATATTTATAAAAAAGTGAAGACTTTTCATCTTTTGTATTATACTACGTTTTTTCTGTCAGTATTTTCTGAAGTGGATAACGAGTGGACAACTTCAACATTCCAGTTTTCGATGTTCTTCGGCAGGCTATTGCCTACAGGCTCAAATATCTCTGGGTACATAGCCCGTATATCGCCTATCACCTGACGTACGGCTTCGTTGCCTCGCATTTTTTTGGCTCCACTAATGATTGTGGTGTGATCGCGGTTGTAGTGTTTGGCAATTTTTGTGTATTTGATTTTTGAGAAATCGTGTGCCAAGTACCAGACCATCTGCCGTGCCGATACATATTCAGCTCTCCTGCTTTTCCCGAGAATCTTAGATAGGGCAATGTTCGACATTCTCGATATGATGTGCTCGATGTGGTCAATTCGTGTTTCTGAGTCCATGTTATAGTTTTATTTTAGACTGCATATTTTGATATTTTTTCGTTTGCGTTGCTTTCAATTTTCCGTATTCATCGAACGTAAGTGGTAGCGAGAATGGTGTTGGGTCCGGTATTGGAATACCGGTTTTTTCCTCGACTTTATTCATCATCTCGCAGAATTCGCTTATGTTTAAGTCGGAGCTACTACTCGTTACCCGTACCATATCGCCAAAAATCTCACTCACACCTTCAGAAAGAATAGTCTCCACGACCCAGCGTTTAAGTTCTTTGATTGTGTGGCCGGAAGATAATTCAATCAGTGAAAGGTAAACGTGGTAGAACGCATTTTGAGATTCAGATCGCTTCGGTCGCTTACAGACAATCTCTATCGAAACGTCATCGCCAACCTTGCAGTACTCCTTCAGAAAATGCCGATACAGTGGTTTTGAGTTGAATAGGATTGCAAGTTCTCCGGTATTGTTCACGATTTTACCTCCCAAGTTAATCTTTTTGTGTGATGGATATGTTTTTTTGCGGCGAATTGTCATTTTATTGGTTTTGGAAAAACTCTTGGTCGACTTCTTTATGCCCTGAAGCGAGCTGTAGTGCGTGTAGGAAGAGTTTGTAATCCCTGTCCACCCTATTTAGGTCTTTATCCAAAAAACGGGCTTCAAATGGCATATAAGGGGCAATCTGGTAGGCTTCCCTGCTTGGATTTTTTCGCAGATATTTCTGCAACTTTTTTTCTTGTCGAGCATAATATTCTTCTTCGCTCTCTTTTGATAGGCGGATAGCCCAGCGACCAGCATACTCAGTGCCACTTTCTTCTGTATCTGCCATCAGATACGAAGCAGTCTGATAGGCTACTGCCGGGTAAAGTCCGTTAGACACTTTGTAGTCGATAATATATTTTTTACGCCCCCCATTCATCCTAGCAGTTGCGTCCATTGTTCCGATGTAGTCGTACTTTTTCGAGTAGACCACCTTCTCCGATTCAATAAACTTGACTTTATTTTCTTCAACCCATGAAAGAAATCCATTGACTGCTTGCAGTACATTTTTATTGTTTGGCATTTCTGGTCTGTCTCCCTTGACGAAGGCTTCGATCCACGCATGCGAAGCTGTACCAATTCCAGCAGCTTCGGTTTTTTTAATTTCATAACGATTTTCTCCGGTGTAGATAATGTCTTCAGTGATTTTTTCTCCAATTTTCTCTCGCAGAAAATCAGAGTAGAGGTCAATCGCCCACGGAATGAGTGCCCGTGACTTGTCGATGATGCTCAACGCTCCGGTCACGCTTCCTTTTCTTTTTCCGTTGACATAATAAATATGGCTTTCGGGGAAAAACTTAATTGTCACTTTTCCTCCGTATAGTTTTGTTTCGGTTGATTCTGATTTAGTCATGATTATTTTTTTGGTTTAAAGTTTTTTTGAACTTCGCGAGAGAGTGGCACACCATAGATTTTCTTGCTGTAGTTGTACTCTGCCTCTGTTATCACATTGCCAGTCTCAGAGCATTTGTAGGTTTTTTTTGCAGTCTTCACAGCAGGAGTAGGTGATTGTACAACCGGCTCGTTAATTCGATCTCCAACCTTTACCATTTCTTCGGTCGGGGTTCCCTCGTAGCCAGCGAGCTTCATTACCCAGCCGACAATGTTGCGGTATGCCTTGCCAATAGCGCGAGTCTGTGCCATAGATAGAACAGCATATTCATCGAACGATTTCTTTTTATTTTCTTTATTCGAACAAAGCGCGAAACCAGTGCTCACGACTTGATTTGTTTTGGCGCTGACAATCTCGACTTCCGCCTTCCATTTGTATTCTCCGTTTTTCGAAACATCTTCAACATTTGTAACTTTCGGGAAAAGTCCCATAAGACCGCCAGCAAATTGCCAGCCTTCAACGTGAACATAATTTTTACCGAATATGTTAGTGTAAAGCCTTTGCTTCACCACATAACCCTTTAGAACATTCGCCATTTCCACCATTTGTTTCGGTGAAGTGATTTTGTAATTTTTATCTTTCACAACTAAAATTGTTGTTGTTTTTTTTGTTGCCATATTTCAATTTTTTATGTTATTTTTAATCTCGACCTTTATGCATATAATTATACCCAATCTTATCTACATAGCAATACGAAATCGTATAAACCTGTGGATAGCCAAAGTTTCGGTTTGTATACATTATTTGACTCAATGTAAACAAAGACATGTATTTTGTATACATTCACAAAAAGTTGTAAAAAAACTTACCCCCGAGCCGTAAAGCTAGGGGGTTTTTGGTGCACGCTTTTGAGCGTGCAGGTCTTGGGGCAGGATTGCTACCCTACTGGTGATGACATCTATCGCCCAATCTACGAGAGTGGGGACGTATTGCGTGGGGAGTATATCACGATGGTTATAGTCCATAATGATTTCGGACATCTTGGCTTCCCAGTTGCGGAGTTTCACCACATCTCGGAGATAATAGATGAAGACTTCTGAGTGGGTGCAGTTGAGCTTCCGCGCGCAATCTTCGATGATTTTCATCGGCGTCTCCTTTTGTAAACATCTTCATAAGAGTAACCGTGCCGCGGATGATACACAACAAACTTGCCTGTGATTCTGACCGATTGCACGCCGAGAACAGACTGCAGCAGAAGTACGCCTTGCTTAATCTGTTTTCTTGCCTTGTGGCGTTTGGTTGTTGTGCCTTTCAGCTCGATGACAGTCCAATTGCCGTTTTTATGGGCGATGAGAATGTCGGGAGTTGATTGGATATTAACCGCAAACCATGTAGGCTCAATGAGGATCACCTCGACATCAACCACGCCAATTTTTTCAAGATTCCGAAGTTTGCACAATTCAGACAAATAATAATGATGTTTGTCCACGATTCACCTCCTTGTGTTTGTGTGTTAAAAGAACTGTTGTTATGTATTATACCATTTCTAAGCGAATAGTTTTTATTGATTTGCTTTGAAAACTGTCCCGTGTAGATTGCTAATGAGTTGGCATAATCTCCAATCAGGATGTTGCTTCCATAATTCACCGAGCTTCTGAAGAAGTGGGTCAATTCTGTTTATGTTTCTCATAGTTTTTGTTAATTTTCGTCTGCTAATGGGACTAATAGTTTCCACTTTTCTGGTGTAACTACCGCACCAATATCAGGATTGCTCATCGACCACGCCATAGCTTCGGCGACAGTATTACATCTTTCAACACCTTCAAGGTGTTTCTTGCCTGTCGAAGGACAATCAAAATAGCAGTAGTACGCATCCTCTATAAAAATTTCACCCGCAAGAAACTTATATAGTTTGTAATTAACTGGATTTCCTTCGATGTCGAACTTGTTAACTTCGTCCAACAATTCTCCTTTTGCCTCCGTAATGAATGAACTGATGTCGCAAAACTTTGGATTGATTGCTTGGGTTCGCTGGTCAGCGTCCTCAATTTTCATTCTGTCTGCGAATGACAGACCGCCTTCTGATTGTGTTTTGACTACTTTCCAATATAATTCTTTTTCAAATTTGACGCCATTGAGGAAGTAAATCTCAAAACCATCTCTCCAGCGATGACTTGGGCCAGACTCATTATGTGGTTGATTTCGTTCATTTATTTTTAGAATTTCAGGAAAATCTGAAACGATACAAAATTCTTCGTGTATGAATCGAAATCCACCTTCGACAGCTGCCTCTTCCCAAGGTTTATATTTTTCCCAACAATCAAGACCAGTTAATCCAATAACATCACGCAAGGCAGTGAGGTATGAATCATATTGTCCCCACATATTACCTCCTTGATGTAGACGATAAGATAATTTAATGCAACCCAACGAAAATTCAATTGAATTTGGAGTGAATTTTTGTACTAATTTTTTAAGCCAGTTTTGGTAAGTGGCGGCGTAAGTGGCGGCGTCAGTGGCGGCGTCAGTGGCGGCGCGAGTGGCGGCGTCAGTGGCGTCGCGAGTGGCGGCATAAGTGGCGGCGTAAGTGGCGGCGTCAGTGGCGGCGTCAGTGGCGTCGCGAGTGGCGTCGTCAGTGGCGTCGCGAGTGGCGTCGCGAGTGGCGATGTAAGTGGCGTCGCGAGTGGCGTCGCGAGTGGCGTCGTCAGTGGCGGCGTCAGTGGCGTCGCGAGTGGCGATGTAAGTGGCGGCGTCAGTGGCGTCGCGAATGGCGGCGTAAGTGGCGTCGCGAGTGGCGGCGTCAGTGGCGTCGCGAGTGGCGGCATAAGTGGCGGCGCGAGTGGCGATGTAAGTGGCGTCGCGAGTGGCGTCGCGAGTGGCGTCGCGAGTGGCGATGTAAGTGGCGTCGCGAGTGGCGGCGTAAGTGGCGGCGTCAGTGGCGGCGTCAGTGGCGGCGTCAGTGGCGGCGTAAGTGGCGGCGTCAGTGGCGGCGTCAGTGGCGGCGTAAGTGGTTTGATTTTTATTTTTGCGAAGATACCAGACTGCGGAAGCTAATCCACTTGCCAATCTTCCAATGAATGGACTTGGAACAATAATTACCCTTGGCTCTTTTAAACCAGAAACTTTATATAGATTTTGAATTGCGGGAATAATTTTATCTGGATTGATTGGTTGAGTTCTCATTATTCTGTCTTTCCATATTTGGACGTGAGCGTCTAATTTTACTTTTTCTTCAGGTGTAATACCGCCTGTAGCTTTAGTGGATGTTCTTGTTATTTTTTGCATCTCTAATCAATTATTTTACGAGTGGCTAAACTAAACCAGTCTTTCTCTCGCTTCTGGGTAAGCTTGTATGTGCCCGGAGAGATGTATAAATCCTTCTTCTGTGAATGTTCAGGATGAGTTACTGTCGCTTCTGCTGTCAGAGTAATGAGATATGAACCGTCAGACATCTTCGTGAGCTTCATATCTTCTTTGTTTTTGACTGCTATTGCGTGGTGATGATTCGTAGCTTCACCTGTCGCGAAAATAAATGTACCGTTGTGTTTCAATTCTTTTCCATGAGCTTCAACATCAGTTGCTATAAAAGTCCAGTCTCCATTTCGCTTGATTTCTTTTTTCATAGTTTTATTTTTAATTTTCTTGCAAATTACTATCTCCATCATCATCTTCTTTGGGGTTGCAAACGTGGCAGCGTACTCTCCCTACTCCACGTTGAATGTTGCCGTCTGTGTCGGTCTCATCACAGGAGAGATAGCCAGTATCGTGGCAGGTTTGACAGATTATTTGTTGCATATTTTATGTTTGGTTAAGTTTTCCAGTTGCTCTTTCGCAAAACGCTCCCTCCCTATCGCATAAGCAAATTCAAACATATCATCCATATTTCCTTGTGTGACGATTTGAACATAGAGTTCGCTTTCTTTTTGTGTTAGTTCTGGTTTTTCCATATTTAGTCATTTAATGGTTTTATTTATTACATTCTGGATAATAATTATGTTCTGCGTACCACTGACTTGGGGTTGTGCCGTATTCGACCTTGACACACTCCACATATTTGTCTGCTTGCTGTGCTATGACTTCGTCTCTCTGGCTTGACCAGCCGAGAATGCTGGCGATACCTACGAGGACGATGATTGCGATGATGATGTTTTTAGGCATTATATTTTTTGTTTTTCTTTTCTAATTTTTGCTCCTAATTTTCCGATTTCGCTCAGTCTTTTTTTGGATAGCTTTTTCGCTCGGGCTATCCCGCCGAGTTTGCCGAGCTGCTTGGCATGATTATTTGTCATTTTTTACGAGGGTATTAGCACCCTTATATACATATAATATACCTAGCGGTAGGTAATGCAAGGGGTACCTGTGGATAGCTTTTTTGTGTTCTTATGCGAGAGGGTAAGGCTGATCGGGTGATGCCTTACATAAGCTATTCGGCCAAGGAGGAGATTCGAACCCGGACGCATTGCCGGCAGGACGGAAGTCGCTTATTAACCCCTCTCACATAAAAATACAATGTCCACCATATTATATTCCTCGATTCTGGATTATTCAACATAACGCTTGCAACTCCATATATTCTTACCCTCTGAAAGATTGCTCGCCATAAAATCTAAAGCAAAATCTACATCTCGTGCTTGTTCTTGTGTGACACTCGGCCAGTCTGGTAAGTGGATTTGTGCAAGCCCAAAAGATTGCTCACGCCCAGTCAATCCCCAGCGGTTGTCCTTTTTGTATTCCATGAAACTTTGGATGTTCGGATCGAACGTGCCTCCTGTTTCACAGGAAACAATTTTCGTTATATATGAAGCAGATACATCATGTTTTTGTGCGTAATAATCAATCCTATCTAGGATGTACTGTTTGGGGTGTTTATCTTCGGCAATAACAGGAATAATCTCCTTAGGCTCGGAGAGTGTTTGTTCAGCATAATAGACCGTGGGAGATTCTACTACTGGAGTCGGTCGATTGATTGAAAAAAATAATCCAACAAGAAGATATAAAATAGATTTATAATTATTTCATTCTGAATATGCTCGACGGTCTGTCAAGCGACGAGCGAAACGAAACCGTCTTTGCCGTTACTGGGTGCGAACTCCGAGAGCTGATACACCACCACGTTTCCACCTCTTAAAGAGGAGATACAATCCTGACACGACAGCAATAAGTGTCGTGGCAGTTGTGGTGAGAGCTTCGCTCCCGACTTCGATTCCGACTAAAGGTAAAACCTTAGCAAGAACCATCACAATTACGGCCAAATACTCTGATGAATATACTGGCATACCACTATTTTACCATTAAAAATAAAGTAAAGAAACGCTATCCCCATACTGGCCGTGAACACACAAAAGATTAAAAATATGTCCTTTCGTTTCACGGCCTAGTGACATCCGGCCCAAAGTCGCAGTCGAAACCGCAACAATAGCTCGTCAATGAGGAGTAAAATAAGTTATATGCAACCATGGCAGTCTTTTTCCGACCCCGATAATTCTGGCTTAGGGGTGAGAGCACCAGAAATGAGGTTTTTGATTTTAAGTAGGACTTGGATTATCTGCTGGAGAATAGTTATCTGTGCGCGCAGTTCATCAATGGTCTTCTGTTTTTCGTCTTCGGTCTCCTTGGCAAGCACAATCAACCGTGCCCAGTCATCAGACAATGCAGACCCATAGCACTCGGTATGATTTGGCTGGAGGACTCGGTGAGGGTAAATACGACTCGAAGAACACGCTATCGTCGCGCTAGGATGCACTACAAGCTCGTCTATGAGCGATATACCACTGTTTAGTATATTCTTGCATAGACGGCGCAAAGTCTTTTCCTGCTCGATTGTAGGGCTTTCCACGCCTTGGGTGAAGTTGCCGGCGAGGCAAATCGAGATTGTGTCAAAATTATTGCCTTTCTGGGCGGCAGTCTCTTCTCCGACCATGCGGAATTGCTTAAAACTACCGTCTGGCCAAATTATGACGTTGTACCCTATGTACGAGCCATTGAGTTTTGACGGGAAGTCCGGCCAACGTTGCTTATGTGCCTCGTTGATATGCTTCTCGGTGAGATGGGCAGTTTTGGCTTTTGGGTCGTGCGCCAATCCTCCGAAAGCGTGGACTGCTATATATTTTATAGTATTCATATATGTAATAAATCTTGGTAATTACAAGCAAATTCACCGTAATAATCATATTCCTTTCTTGCCCTAGCTTTTTGAGCTTCTTTCTTTGTGTTAAACACACCTAAAAAATTCTCTTTTTGATTTATTTTTATTCTTGCCTGCCAACGCACTTTACCACCAGATAATATCTTTTTTCTAATACCAGATACTTTTTTATTTATTATGTTCTGTGAACGTGTTGCAAACCTCAAATTGATACGTCTATTATCTAATTTATTTCTGTTTTTATGATCAATATCAATATTTTTTGGAAACCCCATTATAAGTCTGTGCATAAGGATATTTTTTCTGGTTTTTCGTGTTCCGTTCCAAATACTTGCATAAGCGTAACCACCTGTATGCAAAAACCATCTATAATTTGAAATTAAATCTAAATCCTCGTCATCAAATAAAACAGTGAAAACAACCCCTTTACTTCTTATTGTTATTTTTGCCATAAAATGTCCCTAATGAATTCCCATAGGTTTTTCAAAATGTCCGTGAGCCAGTTTCCTTCTGTGAGATGCTCGATTGGCTGTGCGACTTCTTTTTTTTGAATCCAGTACCTCTTAATTATTGCAGGCATATAATCAAATGCAACCTCCTTACACACAGAGGCATCTGGGCCGTCTGAATATGTATCGAAAACTGTGAATGAATCTTTGTTCCACTTCGTCATCAGCACCCAGTGATTGTCCGTTACTCCTTGTGGGTGAATATATTTTCCGTCCTTGAAGACCCACGCATATACCGATACACCCAATGGCGATGAGGTAAGTGCTTCTTCGATACTGGGTGCGATAGGGGTTACATATTCATGCAGGAAATCGTACTTGTCCAAGAACTCTCTAGCAATCTCATATAGTTTGGGCGGTATTGGCCCGTAGTATTTTTGAAACGTGTCTATGTCCTTAGTGTAGGGATATTCTCCCTCAAGAATGAGACCCACTTTGCGGATGTACTCGGCGACAACGTGCGGACTATTTCCACCTTCTTTTGTGCCAGAAGCGGCGGCTAAAAATCTATCGGAAAAGTTTTCTTTTATTCCATACTGCTTAAAAATCAGAGTCTCGATCGCATTGAGCGTGGCAAACGTGGCACAAGCGTAAGATTCAAAACCATTAGGCGATTGCAATTCTTTTTCAGGTGTATAATCAGTCCAATCACCATTAGGCTGTAAAATATCGAACGGCACTGGAGATGCACCACCGAAGACATAGTCTTCTGGTTTTTGTTCTTCAATTTTTAAACCGTAGTTTCTCATTGTCTTAATTGTATTAATTATTATAACTTGGAAAACTAATCAAATCAATATCAGTCAACTGATAGCCTCCTCCGAGTGTTGTCATCGCTGTGTTTATCGCAGTATAATTGTTCGTCAAACTTTGTCCACCGAGATTTGTTTCAAAACAAGATAACAAAACCAATTCATTATTTATCAAAACAAAAATAGGGTTACCAGAATCTCCTACAATTATAGTTTCATAAAAATCGTATCGGTCAGAATATGTGGTGTTGCTTGGAGTAGTTATTTGTATTTCTGAGTTAATTCGTGCACAGTTAGACACTAACAGTTTCTCTTCTTGATCGACAGACGCTATAGGTACATACAGCGGGTACGGAGCAAAGCCTGTGGAATAAGAAGCCAGATAGTTTGTGAAGTTTGTGGGTAGAGTTTTTGCGAAAGTAATGGTTCCAGGGACGTCGCTGTTTAGTAGACCAACTTGAATATCTGTTGATCCTATGCGTGTTTGTGATTGGAGTGTTCTCTCGATAATTTGATTGTCGTTCGTGATAAAACGAATAGTCGTGCCATTCGGATATGTGTAATGGTTTGCGAAAACTATATGTCTCGGGCTGATGAGCGTCCCCGCTTTTTTATTTCCAGCGTTGCTATTCCACGGGCTAATAGCTGTTAAATCGACATCTGAAGCCCAACAGTTCATGTTTCTGACGTAGACACCGCCAGAGTGGTTTTGTATCGTATAGATGGGCTTTGTGGTAGACGGCGTCTTTCCAGCGATCCTATCATCGATCTGGTGGCACATATTGTCCGCCAGTGAACCAACCACAAAGCGTGTATTCTCTATGGTGCTCGACGGCGTATTCTGACTCACTGCGACGTCAACCCATTTGTCAAGCACGTCTGTCCGAATAATTATCCGTACCGTGCCATCAGACACGCGGGTGACATTACCGTTCGAATCCACTGTGGCGACATCTTCGTCTTGGCTTTCGTATGATGGCACACCGTGCTTGATGGTGAGGCCTGTGAGACCTATTTGAGCTTCGT
>Ga0100403_1000623_pt1 | contig 35225 bp, 43 predicted proteins | sample CryGeymet201501t_FD_83663 | JGI IMG/M metagenome (GOLD analysis project Ga0100403, IMG submission 83663) | Groundwater microbial communities from Crystal Geyser aquifers in Utah, USA - Crystal Geyser metaG 2015-01t | ecosystem: Environmental > Aquatic > Deep subsurface > Groundwater | place... | reverse complement strand
TGGACCCATATTTTTGTTGATGAAATTGAGTAATAAGAGCAAATCTGCTCATCCCAACCCCCGGAAGGGACTGGGTGAACAGACTACTGATCGTGATACTGACAAGAGAGTATCGCCGCAGTGTCGCTATCGGTAGCAACGGCCGTGATGAAAAGTCGATCACCATTGGCTGCGGTTGATTGAAAGTCTGCGCAGGTTGATTCATCGAACGTCGCGCCCCCAACGTATGAGGATGTCGCGATTGTCCATGCGTAGTCACCTGAATACATTGCATCAAGGATAAACATTTCCCCTACTGCACCAAGAACAAATTTCTGAAAATTAGTCATGGTTTGATTAGGTTTAGCTTACAAAGGCATCTGTGCGAACCCATACGTCAATCATTTTCGGCTTGCCTTCATTGAAGACTTTGATTCCGTATGCAGCCCAGGTCACGATGTCGCGACCAACGAATCCATCACGATCTTTGTCGAGCATGTTTGGCTCTTGCTGAACGACAACATCGATTGAGTTCGCAACCCCTATCAGACAGTGCTGGATCTGCTTTGCAGGTGTCCACAAGTCTGCTGCTGCGGTCAAGGTTTCCGAAACAATAACGAATCCTTTTCCACGCGCTTTGAGTGTCAAGACATCATCCGTGTTGTTGTTTGTCGCAACAATGTTCTTCAAGAGCTTGCGGTTTGCCGCTGACACCTCGTAGTACGTTGTTGCTGACCCTGCACCTGCTGCGTTTCCATCGGCGTTGTTGATAGCATCCTCGAGCAATGCACGAGTAGCGTCAACGGTACCAGCAATATCAATATCACCGGCTACTGATGGCGAAGCGCGGAAGGTGAAGGTCACACCTCCGATGACAACGGTGTCACCATCGGTTGGGTTTGTTGCCATTCCCAATTCTCCTGACCATCCAGTCGCATTTGATACGAACAATTCATATCCCATGTAACGACCAGAGTGGCTTTGGATAGCAACTTTGTCACCCAAAGCACTGTCACGACCGTCCAAACGCTCGATGATAGCAGCGAGTACGTCTGGTGAAATAACAGCTACAGGCATTTCCTTTTCGGAATCCTCTTTCTTCACACCGGTGAAGACAGCACTGTTATCGATCATGATGTTCGCACGTTGCAAAAGCAATGTCGAACCGGTGAAAATCTTTGTCACGTTTCCAGCGACAACGACGATTCCTTCACCTGGTGTTCCGCCAAGATCACCTGCATCCAACGTCTGATTGAATTGGTCGTACTGTGCAAGCACGTCCGCATCAATCTGGTTGAAAATAGCGACTGAAGCATCGTAGGCGTGTTTCATTGCTACAGGTGGGTTGTTCTGAATTTCATCAAGTTTCTTGACGTAGAACGAGGTTTCTTTCACATACGAGATCACCAATGTTTCATCAGTGTCCTCGATGTCTTGTCGGGTATATTCACCCTGTGAACCCATATCATTCGTTACGAGTTCGTTACGGTATTGACGGTGTACCGTGTCACCTTTTTCCAAATCGGGTTGCAATCGGAAGTTTGAGATCGCAGGGTATACCGGACGCTTGTGGTGCGTCACCTGATACTCTGTTGCCCAAACATCGCGAATCCCGGCATCTAAAGTGTTTGCCATGTTGTGAGGTTGATTTAGGTTAATAGATATCAACCCCTATTGTTTGCTAGATTTTTCCAATTGTCTTGCCACCGCGTTTGATTAGGTCACCCCCTCCGTTGCCAAGCGTTTTATAATACTCATGGCGAGCAAAGGGGTTCATTTCAGACACTATCTTCTTACGATCGGCATCAGGCAATTTATCTAGGACAGAAAATGGTTTTGGACTGTCCCCTTCAAAATCTTTTGCGGTATAGGTTTGCGGACTTCCCTGACCCATTCGCCCAGTTTCAGGACCCTTCACCTGCTTCTTTGCAGGTGTTGGATCTGCTCCTGGTTGAACGAATATCTTATCCAAGGTCGATTTCTTCTTGAATGCGATATAGTCAAGGTCTTTGTCGCGCCCCCAATCATCGTGACTGATTTTATCAAGTTTTTGTTTCACTTTCGTGAGTTGATCATCAGTCGCGTTCGGATATTGCTTCTTCAATTCTGGCAAGAATGTATTGAATTCTCGTTCGAATTTAGCCTTTTCCTTTGACGTAGCTACGTGGGTCATCACCTCCTTCAGATTCTCTGGTGAAAAATCATCACCAAAAGTTTCCTTTAAAAATGCTTCCCTGTCTGGCTTCGCGGTTTCCCGAATCATTGAAGCCAGCTCCGAGATATGATCTTTATTCAAACCATTCTTCTCGGCCCATTCTTTGATAGCCTTGTCATCCGCTTTGGTGCTAGGCGCGCCTTGGGATGCAGCAGATAACTGATCAACCTTTTTGTTCAGGTCTTTCAATTGTTGTTGCAATTCCTTACGCTTGCGTCGCTCCTTGTGAAAACGCACAATAGGGATTTTTGTTCCCTGTTTTTTATCCTGACCGGTAGGATCTTCTTCGTCATCCTCGTCGTCATCCTCGTCATCGTCATCCGATTTTGAAGCTGCTGCGGGGGTTTCGTCGTCATCCTCGTCATCTTCACCTTCTTCAGGGTCATCGATTGGATCCGTTGGTTGATCTTCATCAGGTGTGTCCTCCGGTGTATCCGGTTTTTCAGGTTCCTCCGATGGAGTATCAGGATCTTTGACAGGATCCGGGGTTTCCGGCTCCTCGTCTTCTCGAACTTCAGTGAAACGGCCAGCATTTCCTTTCTTGAAGTCTTCAAGCTCTTGCTTGCGCTCTTGAAAACCTGCATCTTGGGCGAAAATATTTCCCTTGGTTTCGTCATTTTTTTTCTCTGACATGTAGTTTTTCTGGTTACTATAACCAAGTTATTGTTTAAGTGGTGACTATCCACAAGGCGGTTTTACCCGCAGCAGAAACCTTGGCGGTTTCAACAAAAAAAACAAGGGAAGCGTTCTTTGCTGAAACCCCAAAGGGTTTCCACACTTATAAATCTATTTTACAACAAACATTGCCTTTTTGATTTCCCCACCTAGAGAATTCATGAATGCAATGGCTTCGTTACGGTCAGTGAAGAATTTGGTTTTTGACAACCATGTACCTTTTTCGACAGTATCAGTACCCTTTTTCTCTTGGATACGGTAGGTCACCTTGATCTTCTGCAACACACCTGCTTCAAGGATTGAATATCCGTCTTTCTTTGAAGCAAATGATTCTGCCAATGCACGGAATTCCTTGCCATGAACGGCAGCAGAATAGGTGCGGATGTACTGCTCACCGCGAGCAATATCAACAAAATCACCTTTCTTTGCTGCTGAATTCGCCTTTGGTTTTTCAAGTTCAACAACATCCTCATCTGATTCGTCATCACCTTCTTCAGATGAATCCTCGTCATTTGTTTCTTCTTCGACATCTTCCACTTCTTCAACTTCACCGTTATCGTCCGAGATCAATTGCGCTCGCAATTCATCATCACCCATTTCAGCGACATCGGCTTCATCAAAACCGCGACTGATTGCTTCTTTTTGAAGGGTCGCAAGCGTCCACTTCTTGGCTGTATATTTTTCTGCCATATGCTTTTCTAAATAAATGCTTTATAAAAATGTAAACGTGATGCGACACACACGTTCATGATGAAATTGTACCACGCGAAAAAATCTATTCGCGTGTTAATTCTTCATCCACTTCACTTTCGATCTGTTTGATTTGCTCGGACGCTTCTTCGCCCATATCAAACCGTTCAAGAGTGAATTGCCACACCTCCCTTTGTCGGAACAAAGAGTGGCGTAGTACCTGATTCTCTGGTTTGTTTAATTCTTCATCGTAGGCAAGTTGAAAATTCAAGTCATCGATGCGTTCCTGTGCATCGGCAATAATCTTTTGCACAAGGAAATGCTTTGAAAACTTTTCTTGTGCGATCAGCTCGCGCAGTTTTTTTTCATCACCATCAATGCTATTGCGTGATGATTCATCAGGATACTTCTTGCGAAGTGCTGAAAGCTTTTTTGTTATGCGTTCTTTGTCCATCATAGGCCTTGATTAGGGGTTATCTGATCAGTGATGTTTTGTCCGGTAGAAATTGCAGCCCCGACTGGGTCATTGCTCATTTCCTGCGGTGTAGCTACTGGACCACCCATATCCATCGGCTGGTTTGGTTGCTGCATGCCCCCATCCTGCGAGAATTGCCCCGCCATTGCGCGCAATTCCCCTGTACGGGCTTTCGCTTCATTGATCATGTTCATCGCGTTCCTGTGTTCATTATCGGCTGCAATAGTGGCATGTGCCTTGGCATACATCTCGAGCTTGATAGCGATCAAACTTTCCTTGCGTTTGTCTTTCATCGACAAACTATCTGCAAAATTCATGATGTGCTGAATGAAAGCAGCGTTTGCACCACGATTCAAAGGCGGTGTTTTCCCTTCAACGATGTCTTGTTCAGCCTGCGCTGCTTCCGAAAGCAATTCTTTCAAGCCAGGATCAACCAATGAATATGCTTCCTTGATTTCTTCTTCATCATATCCTGCCGCTTTCAAGCGTTGCATATCCTTCCATTTTGGATTCACGGTCGCAACCTTATCGAGCAACGCTGCCTTGCGATCATTTTGTTGCACACGCTGCATCTCTGATTCGTTCCCCCCCTCGACAATGATGTCGTAGTCTTTAATGCTTTTGATATCGTCTTTGGTGATGTCTTTCCATTGAATCCCCTTGCCCCCCATGATTTTCACGGCGATGGTTTCATCTTCCCCAAAGTTATCAAACAACCCTACACGGAAACGAAGCCCAATACTTGCATAGGCTTCACGATATGAACGATTGTGAACGCTCAAACGCTTGCTGATTTGTTGCATTTCACCGTAGTAAATACCCACCTTTTGTGATGATGGTGCTTGTCCTTGGCTCCCAGGCGTTGACCCGGTCTTTTGTCCGGTAAACGTATTCAAAAATTCGACGGTTTCAATGGTTCCATTTAGATTCCCTACATCCAAACGATATACAGAACTTGAAAGCGGCACTGATCCGTTTCTGGTATCAACTGGGGTCAATCCATCGACACGCCAATCACCCAATGACTTCACGTCCTTGACGAGCTTTGGATCATACAAACGATGCCCCATATTTTGCTTGTCGCGGTTGTATAGCTGTTGATTCATCAAGGTATTGATAACCTCGGCGATAGGCCGAACGTCATCCGCAGGTGCCTTGGACCAGAATACCTTTGGATCTTCATGCGTATGCCATGCTTCATACGGATACAATGCATCATCGTTTGGTTCAATGATTGAAAAAATATTGCGTAGTTTCTCGATTCGAATTGCGATCTTTGAAAATTCATCAAAAAGGACATAGTATCGGCACCCTTTGTATGTGGTATACCATTCGACCATCTTGAAAATGTCTTGACCGACATAGCTGTGTGATTCAGGTGACAACCCCATCGCTTTGTGACGATTCATGCGCTGGTTGTACGATGATGCGTTTTCTTTGTACTGCTGGGATGATGTACGTGAAAGGAGTTTTTGTGCCTGTACTTCATCATAGAAACCTTTTTCCACCCCGAATTCAATTTCTTCGCGGGTCTTGAAGATACCTTCTTCCCCACAGAATAGGTGATTCTCGAGGATTGCGCCCCCTGCTGGCTCACAGTGGAAGTCATAATGATCCACGTTGTTCAAGATTGCTTTGAATCCATTGACTGATTCAGTATGGAATTTCAAGATTCCCACACCCGAAAAGATAGCAAGCTTTTTAGAGAAACGATCCTTGATTTCCCACTGCGCGTGCGGAAGGCGTGAACGTGATACCTTTTCAAAAATAGCCGTAGTAGCTTCGGCTGATCGATAGTCGGCTTCAGTTGTCGGTTCAAAAATGATGGCTGGTGCTTCATCTAGCTCGGCAGCAAGCTGGTCAATATACCCCGCCATATAGGGGAAACAAATAGAATATGGGTTCTTGTATTGCTTTTCAGCGATCCCCATATACAGGTCTTCATTCTTTTTGATGGTGTTCATGCGTCCATACTTGAACGTACGCGATTCATCAAGCTGTTTCGTGGACCGTAGGGTGATTTCATTCCAATCTATTTCGCTGATAGTTTCTTCATTCGGCTCAACGCCCTCCGCGCTTGTGTCGGTTGTCGTATGTCCGAAGTCAAATTCTTCTTTGGTTTCGGTGTCTTTGGTGGGGGTTTCGTAATTTTCTGCCATATATTTCGCATTATACCACTTTACAAAAAAATCAAGTGTGATTATCTCAAACCTTTGGCACGCGCTTCATCTTCTTTGGTCTGCGGTGATGTGTAGATATCATCATCATCGTCATTCTTCGCGGTTGCAAACTTGCGACCTTCCCATGCCAAAGCAGCAGCCATGACCTTGTCGAAGTGACGCGTCGCCCCTTCTTCGTTTTTGATACGGTGTGCATCCGCCTTGCGGAAGTACATCATTTCAGTCAAAAGCCCCTTGTCAAAGATTTCTAGGTGTCCATCCTCGAATGCTGATTGAAAATGCGACAAGATATCCCCTTTGGTTTTGCTGTTCGTATTGAAACCGTATTCACTCTGTGTCTTTTTGGTGGTTTTATTCTTCACCTGCCTGATGTATACGTTTGAATAGTCACACCCATCAGGATCAACCAGGTCAGCCGTCACACCATATCCGTTGTTCACTTCAGGAACGACAAAACATTCACCGTATCGTCGTCCCTCGCGTGCGATTTCATGGGCGAATACTTTCGGTGATATCTGATTATCTGCAAATGTAGCCACCACAAGCCCTGGACTGCGTGTGAAGTCGATGATTGCTGTCGCTGAACTGTCGGACCCGATGCCCTCTGATGTGTCGGCACCCAGCGCATATCGGTGTGATGCGTTGTATTTTTCCCATATCTGCTGCCCTCCAATCTCTTGCAATGGATCGCGCACCTTTTCCATTGCTTCGCGTACCTTGTCACGGTTGAAGTAGTAGTCACCAGACTTGCCAGGCTCGTTCATCATCTCGGTAAAGAAAACACTGTCCCCCAGTTGCTCCTTCTTCCCCTCGACCGATACTTTGTGCAAGCGTTTGTTGTCTATGAATTTATTGATTGCCCATGCTTCTTTTTTGGTCAAAACGTATTTGTCATTCCATGCAAGATTTCCCTTGTTATCCATGACTGGGATATTACGCACCACACCTGTCGAACTTGCTTCAAGCTTATCTTTGATGTGTTGCACCGACCCATCGTCGCGGATGTAGTTACACAAATACAAAATGGCACCGTATGACGATTGACCGGAACGAGCTTCATCCAAGTGTTCGATGACGGCTTGCGTGCGAGCATGACTGTCTTTTGTTTTGCTGTTTTCGATATCATCGTACACGTAGAGGTCAGGTCGGAACTTATTGAACACGTGTCCGCGGGTTGATTCCTGGGTAGAAAAGGCGATGACACGCACTTTATTCGTGGTGACAAAGTGATCTTTGCGGGTGGTTGATACCTCATCCACGTCCCCACGCTTCTTCCTGCGCTTGTAGAGCAGGCCAAAGTCAGCGATGATGCGCTGATTCGTTTGTAGCCAGATGATGATGTCATACAATGCGCTTTCAGCATTGCCACGTTCATACGATCCATATGAAATATATCGCTTGTGTGCGTAACAAATAGCCCACACAGTCAGAATCTTCGCCAGTGTTGTCTTTGCAGATTCACGAAAGGCGATCCATTGGGCTTCGGTCAAGGTTCCCGCGACAAGGTTTTTGAAGTCTTCAATGAAGGTATAGTGAAAATCATCCAACGCATACTCAAAATACTCGGCGAAATAAAACATCGCAAAATAAAGGGGTTCACGTTCGCATATGTACTTGCGTTGATCTGAAGTGCCGTTGACAACGACATTCCAAATATCTTCGTCAAGAACTGTGAAGTAGTTGGGATCGTATTCGTTCATAGGCATGACCAATCACCACCGCGCGGATGATATCACCGCCGATGACGATTCGGGTCTTGTTTTCAATAATATCATGTATATACTGCGCTGTTTTTGCATCGTAGCCAACCTGTGATATGTGTTTGGTGATACTTCCAAAAGAGTTTCTGATTTCAATAGCACAAATATCCCCTTGAAATATCTTTCGTTGCTCGGGTGAATCATCTGTTTGACCAATCCATTGCATGGTGACAAAGCCAGGGGTATTCACCACGGCCAATGCTTCACGCTCGTCATAGATCATCAAGCGACGCTCTGTATCGAATGCGCGGAATATAGGGCGATAATGTTGGGTATACTGGGGCATATTACCTTTTGTTTTTCTGCAAGAGGTTATCCAGTGCAGCACGTTCTTCGTCTGATAGATCCGAGTTGATTGACATATCCATCGGCTGGTTTGGTTTGCCATCAATGTAATTCCAAATCAATTCAATCATTCCCTTGCTGCCACCCGCGGCCATATCCACAATGTTTCCGATGATGATATCTTCGACGGTCAATCCTTGCTCCTCGTCAGCTATTTCCTGCATGCGCTCGCGCACCATCGTTGCCCATAGCTTGCGACCTTTCTTTCGTCCGTTCGGATTACCTGATACCCCTGGCAAAAACTTCCCATTTGGATCCCTTTCAGGGGTTTCTGCCTGCTTATCACCTGCTAAAACAGGGGGCTTCTTCTTTTTCACCATCTTCTTTTTTGATGCTTTTTTGTCCAGTTTCTTTTTTGCATCCTCAAAAATCTGGTCAATATTCGCATCGGTGAGCTTGGTTGTCTTCACAACCTTCTTTTTTTTGAATATCTTGCGCGCTTTTTTCATATAAAAATTGTGACATGAAACGAAATAAAATCAAGTAAATGTATCTATCCCCCTGAAATATCCCTGTTTTGTACCTGCTTTTCCCCTGTTCCCCCACAGTTTTCCCCAGCTTATTATTCCCCTATGCTTGCAATGATAGTTATAACTGTTATTATAGGAACAGGCGAGGGGATACCATTATCATAACAACCCGGACCGCATTTATTTCTATGACAAAAACAATCAACCGCGGACACATTAAAAACAAAATCAAGAAAGGGGAATACCTTGCGCGATGTCTATACCACTATACCGACGATTACGCTTGGGACAATGAAAACAATCACGGAAAAACAGACTTCATGCCAGCAATGTACTTCCCAGGATACTGGCTATGGCTCGAAGAAACCAAGCCCCGCCACAATTACCATTTGAATTCAGAAGAAACGAAAGCAGAGTTGATCCGAGAATACGAACAAGAAAAAAGGTCAATCAGTGCAGGGATTGTATTTGATGAAAACGATTTGAAGACAGGATCAGGGAGGGCATACGAAAACGAGGATGGGACCATCACACTTGCGATTCATTCAAACCTTGTATACGAATTGAAGAAAGCCTAGTTTCTCGCTTTGGAGCCTTCAAGGGCTTCATGTGGGGGGAGTTAGTCACTCAACCACTTTATTTATATTCTAAAATTATGAAAGAAAAATATTCAAGAATTGGCGATCATGTCATGTACTCTGTCGGCAACGGCATGGAGGTTGAATGTGTGATCGTTGACTTCAAAAATACCTTCGGGCGGGACCGTTGGTTGCTGGAGCCTGTGAATGGTGCTGGCGCAGCGTGGGTCGAGAATTACAAGGAAATAAAATCTAGCTCATGAAAAACAAAGGAGTTTCAAAAAAATGGAAGACTTTTGGGTTGAAAAGTATACGATCAGAAAAACAAAACGACAAATCAAGGTTTGAAGAAAGGGCTGTTTCTGAATTTAATGCAGTTGATTGTCCAATTTTTGGTGAACCAAAAACAAAAACAGAGCTATTCATCGCGATACGAAAAGAAATCGAGATGTTGAGAAGGCGCGCGCAGAATGAAAAAGACTTTTACAATTGGAATCTCACTGTCTGGGACGACACAAGTACAATCAGCTTGCCCACTGAAAGAGATATGCGAGAGCGTAGAAGGGGGCATGCGACGGCGGTTGATGATGTAGTACGAATAATCTATGAAAAATTTTATGCAAAAAATTAAAGCAATTTGTTCTATATGCCTGTATGGTGATGGCAAATGGGATGCTGGACGTAATACCAAAGGGTATAGTCATCTTGATATTTGTCATTTTTGCGCTGGTGACGGTTGGAAAGTAGCAACTTCGAAAGATATTCTTTCCGATGAGCAATTATCAGGTAGAATAAATCATCTGTTATGAAATACCTTTCACTTTTCAGCGGGATTGGTGGTTTCGAGCTAGGAATACAACAAGCATATGAGAATCTATCAAAGACCGCGCGGACACAACAAGGGGGGCTTTCACACAATAGCACCGACCTTGAGCAGCAACGCTTGGCACCAGAACAACCTACTTGTATTGGATTCTCTGAAATCGACAAGTACGCGACCGCCGTTTATCAATATCACTTCCCAGAACATAAAAATTATGGAGACATTACGAAAATTGATGAAAAAACACTACCAGACTTTGAGCTACTTGTCGGGGGCTTTCCATGCCAGTCTTTCTCGATCGCAGGGAAAAGAGCTGGATTTGATGATACTAGGGGTACACTCTTCTTTGAAATTGCTAGGATTGTTAGGGAAAAACAACCACGCCTTTTATTGCTTGAGAACGTCAAAGGGCTTTTATCTCACGACCAAGGATCTACATTTAGAACTATCATCACAACGCTTGATGAGCTGGGGTATGACTGTCAGTGGCAAGTGCTTAACAGCAAAAATCACGGAGTCCCCCAAAACAGGGAGCGAGTGTTCATTGTCGGACATCTTAGAGGAACACCCCGACCCGAAGTATTTCCTTTCGGAAAAGATGACCAAATATCTGATCGAGAGGATGAATCAAAACAAAGACGGACACAAGCCGAGATTTCACATACAATCAGGGGATCAAACATAAAAGCTGACCAGGTATTTGTGAAAGTACCAGAAGCAACCAAAAAGGGATATGCCATTGCTCACGAGGGCGACAGTATAAATCTTTCTGTACCTAATTCAAAGACCCGTAGAGGTCGTGTTGGGAAAAATATCGCACAAACGCTCGACACTGGGATGCAACAACACACACTCACATCGGATATGAAAATCCGTAGACTGACACCACTTGAATGCGAACGCTTGCAAGGATTCCCTGATGGATGGACTGAATACGGAGGAAACAAAAAAGCGGAAAATATAATATTTAAAAACCCGGAACATGTTACTGCGTTTGATAAAATCAGCGACACCCAACGATACAAAATGTGCGGAAATGCCGTGACGGTGAATGTTATTAGAGATATTTTTGAAAAACTTTTATGAAAAAAATATTCAGAGCAATATACACAGGATACTATGCTTTCAGGCGTGTGCTTGAAGGTGGTGCAGTAGTCATATTCATGCACATACCGACCGAAGGTGACACTATTACGGTCGGGAATATGCAGGCTGAATTCAAGAAGCTGCCTGACCAAGAAACAGAAAGTTTGGTTATTGATGGTATAAAATTCGATTTCATCCTATCAAATAAAGAAGAAAAAGATATTGATATATGCGGTGGTTGTGCAGTTAGAATTCCATATTCAAGCGATTAAAAATAAACAAAAGGGGGCGATACTTCGCTCCCTTTTTTTAGTCTATTTTATACCCAAAATTACGATCGGCATGGATGACCATAGCATTGAAATCAGAATGTGGCATGGAGATGATTGATGATTTTACCTTGGTGAGTGTGCAATCATCATCCTCTTTGTCTTTGATCAGATATCCGCACACCGCGCATATCTTTTCCAAGACAACATCATGCCCATTGATTCGCAATAAATGGACCGTGTGCGGGGTGAAACCCTTGATTCCACCCTTTGACCGTTTTACATAGTATCCTTGCCTTGAATAGCCGTACAGTACGAATCGCAGCCCACTGAAAGGGCGACCTGCACTGTGACAATCTTCGCAAAACATTGTGCGTGTTCGTGTGTCTAGTATCATGATGGACCCTTTCTTTTAAATTTGAAAAAAATACCGATGATGGAATAAAGAAGTACAAGAGCAATTATTGCGCCGATTGGATTCATATCGTTTATTTAGAGGTGAATTGAATGAGCTTTGATTCCAGTATAGAACGCAAAACAAAAACCCCTTGCGGGGTTCCTGTGGATATTGTCTTATTTTATTGTTTCTTTCAAGGCCTTTGCTGCTTTGAATTTCACTGCATAGCGTTCAGGTAGTGGGACCTGTTCCCCGGTGCGGGGGTTGCGTGCCATGCGCGCGCTACGTTTTACCTTGGTGAATGCACCAAATCCTGCGATGGTTACATCTTCACCTCTTTCCAAGGCTTTCGTTATTCTTTCAAAGATCATATCAGTGACGTTTTCAGCGAGGACCTTTGTGCTTCCGAATGATTGGTGCAGGAATTCTGCGATGTCTGCTTTTTTCATGTAGTTGTTACTTGACAAGTTGTTAAATTACTGGTTCGACTACGACCCAGTCATCAGCAAAAAGACTTTCCGATGATGGGACGAATGGGAATTGATTATACCCGATGATATTGTTTTCAGAATCTTGTACAGGTTTGACCATGTACAATGACTGCATAGAGGTGATTTTTATTCCATCCATGCGCTCGTATGATTTTTCTTCGATAGCGAAAACTTGAATGTCGAGTTTGCGCCACCCAACGCGTGTGACACTTCTTCCGTTTTTTAACATCTGAAGTGCAGCACTAAAATCCATAAGGATAAACTTGTCGCCAAATTTACCGGCGCGCAGTTGATCCATAGCTTCTTTGTCCAGTGGAATCAATGCGTTTTCAACCATAGGCCTACGCTCCCACTACTTCATCTTTTAAATCGCGTGATGTGTCTTTATCGTACACCGAAACACCACCTTCATGCGCTTGGATAGCCTTTCCGATACGCATTGAAGCATCTTCAAGGTGACGATACGCAAGCATCAGGTTTGCGATCATTTCACCTTTGTCTTCATGTTCAGCAAATTCTTCGCGTGCTTTGGTGGTGATCACCGTTTTCATTACTTCAGCAGCATCAAGCTTAATGAGCTTGCGCATATGTGAACATTGTTTAATAAAACCACTCCCAAGAATTGTTTGTGTCTTCGACATACTACTCGGCAGCAGAATCAGCAATCGGATTCTCTGGTTGGTCTGATACATCATCGGCTGGGGTTGCGAAGTGTTGTGCAATCGCTTCATTTCCCACCAACATTTTTCCTGATTCCAGGTTGCTGATCAATTCACGCAATGCAACGACACGGCTTGTCTTGTTTTTCACAGTGTCCTCATCCATTTTCACCTGGGTTTCGTAGTGTTCGGCGACATTCTCGAATTTCGGCACCCCGGTGAATCGAGCAAGCCCGATCTGTGATTCCTGTTGTTGAAGCAACGCATCGGCCAAAGATGATTCAGCGCGCGCCAATTCGTCTTTGGTGTTTTTGATATGTTCTTCGCGGGTCATACCTGCATGCTCGCGCTTGTCGGTATAAACCAAAACGATTCCGTTGTCACGCAAGGTGATTCCACCAGTAGGTTTCAGATCAACGGTAGCAATAAATTCATTGGCTGCTTCGACTTCACCCCATGGGAACGTCTTGATTTTTAATGTGTTTGACATAAATGTATGTGAAACTAGGTTAATAAATCGCTGTCTTTGTGGCGCACACGTTTCCAAAAACTATTTTGTGAAAGCCTTTGTAAGGCTCTCTAACGCGAATGATATACGTTTTAGTCCATTGGTTCGTTCTTCATCATCACCTATCACCAGTGGCGCACGTGGCTTGGCTGGGGGTGTTTGTAGATACGTACCAGTGTACCGATCCATCTTCTTCCAAAAGTCAGGGTCATTTCGGACCCGGTTCATCAGGCCGTTCAGAATCCCCGATGAAGTAAATGTTGATATCGTTGGGGAAAATGTGCGAAACCCTACATCAGCTAGAAAAAAGATACTGCACTGCTCAAGAATATCTATTTCAATACCCAAATCAATCACCCTTTTCAGGTTCGCTGCATCCGCTTTGGTGATGATTGGTTCCATCCCCCGGGTGCGTTTTACCTGATCAAACCAGAAATCAACAAAGAGCTTGTGTTTACTTGGCTTTTTTGGTGTTTCGGGTGTGGGCGATTTTTCGTCCACGAAAATATCATTTCTTTTGTAAGTAGAGTTTCTTTTGTAGGTTGTCCTTTTGACGAGGGTTGTTTTTGACGAGGGTACCCCCTGCTCTTTTTGACGAGGGTCATCAAAAAGGGTTGCCTGTTTCTTCAAATTCAATCGATAGAAAATCTTTCCGCCGTTTTTCATTCGCTTTTCCGAGCTATCCAACATGTCGCCCGATTCGTTCAACGCTTCAATGATGCCGTACTCATCAACGAGTTTGGATATTGCTTGGGAAACAGACTTGCTCCCTGCGGGTTTTCCTGCACGCTTCTTGATTTTGGATCGCATTTGGTAGTGACTGATCCAGTCCTTTTCTTTTCGTCTTCCTGATTCGCGATCCTCTATCCATCCCAATGTTTGGTCAGCCACAACCAGCAATATTCGCAATTCGATATCCTTCAAAAGGGGCATCCATTCGCGGATGATGATATGTGGCAGCGGGGTTGAATTTGGTAGGATCGACATAGCTAGTCTGCGCCCACCCTTTTGAAGTTTTTGATCTCGCTTTTTCCAATACGTTTTTGGTATTGGTCATAATCAGCAAGGAGCAAACCTCCAGCAAAGCGGCGTTTCTTTCCTAGTATGTCCATAGCGCGGATCCCATCGATAACAATCGTCACCTGTCCTTGTTTCTTTTTGATTTGGACATTCACAATATTTGCGAGGGGAGCCACTGAAACGTCATCGCCGTTTTTCATCATCTCGAGGATGACTTCAAGGCCGTTGATCATTTTTATATTTGACATTTTTTTTAGAATTTATATACCGATTCAAAGCTATATTTTCAAGAGCAATTGTTGTCCGCACTACATCACCTTGGAGTATACTTTTGTGATATAAATCAGGCATAAAAAATTTGTTAGGAAATAATAATTTCGACCTTTATTTTTTATCGTCTGTGTGGTGGGCATGGTGCGCCTTGAAGATCTGTGCCTTTTGCTGGACCAATATTCGAAGGGCGTTCGTCTGTTTCATCTTTGATTCCCATCAATCGTTCAGCTACATCCTTAAAAACAATTTTGGGGTATCTATCACAAAGATGGGGATCTTCTCACTGTTGCACCTGGCCGCCGCGTTGCTGCCGATGTACGACGTGCGATGGATCCCGATTTTTCGTTTACGGCAACCCCAACGATTGTCCGTATCAGCCGAGTGAAGAAGTAGTGTATGGGAAAAACATCGACAAGGGGAACTAAAAAAGACACTGAACGCGTCGAACATTTAATCCAAAAACGTGACGAACTTGAAAAGTTATTGAAGTATCGTGATGAAACAATAGAGAATCAAGATTCACGAATTCAAAAACTCGAACAAAGAATCAGCAATCAAAACTCTGAAAGAGAAGCACTGATGGAATTCATCTATGCAAATATTTCAACCAAAAATCTTGGTTCTTTTTGTGCCTATGCTAGAGAAACTGTATATCATTCGACGATGACTGAAGCATTGCGCGTTCTTGTTTCCGAAAAAAACGCCGCTTTGGATTTGATGAATTCACAAATAGATCGAGCTAATGAATGGTTGGTTTGCTCATATATTTTTTTGATCATGCACAGAATGCAGGTGGCAACCACTTACTTGGTAGGCAGTACCCACCCTCATTCTGCACACAATCGGCTATGTATAAAGATCAAAGATTCGATTCCTTTTTTCTTTGATGAAAAGATTATCGCACCATTGACAATACCATGCAAAAAACATACCTGTGGAAAAGTGTTGATATTGTTTATTAAAAATTACATTGGCTCAATCAGGAACGCCACATACTCTTGACCCTTCGGGACCACCTCCTTGAATTGCATCCCTTGCATGATTTGGTTATCGTTGAATCCGTACTTTTTTGAAAGGACATCTTGCAAGGGTTTGATGGGGTTGTCATAGTCTGATCCATTGCTCGAGAATCCCCACCAATAAATCGCGCGCAAAGGTACCCCCTTTGGAATTTTCAAACCATTCGGCGCGAGCATGAAAACAGCATTCTCAAAATCCTTGTAATTTTCAGTGCGACGGCGACGACCTTTCCATGCGTCATTCACGCTGAAAGGTTTGATATCTAGTTTTGTGGCTTTCTTTTCCATGTAGCTGCTGATAGAACCCCCCACCATCTTCGCAAAATGCCCCCTTCCTGCGTACTTGCGTACCATTTCGACCAATCCCTCATAGCGATACGTTTAGCACGCTCACGGACGTATCTGCCACGCTTGGCGCGTTTGTTTTCGGCGTGGTTTTCTTTCTTCGTATTCGCACGCTTTTGTTTTGCTTTCCAATCTTCGCGATGATACCCATATTTATATCGACCCCACACACGATTCTCAAAATTCTTTCGATGATCTGCATGGAATTTTACAAAAAATTTGCCGGATTCGGTAATATCACAATGCTCGACTATGAATGCCCATACTGCATCCTGATATTCTCTGATGCCGTCCTGGACCTCTTGCTTCTGCTGGGGTGTCATGTCGTAATTATACATCACAATCAAGTCACATTCGTACCACATTCAAACATTGAAGAATAAGAAAACCCCGCATGACTGTCCTGTCGGCGGGGTTTCCCCGGGGATCTTTCGTTCGGCCTTCACTCTTGGCCTAGTGCCTTCTGATGTTTTCGTGTTCCCTTAAATGATATTAAAAAAGATTGAATCATTTTCACTCGACATCATCGCGCTCGCCGCTTGACACCCCAAAGATTCCTTTTCTATTTTACTTGCGGAAACCACCAAGTGTCAAATCACCTTTCTTGAATCTGTTGATAAAACTGATGACGGCTGCAACAAGTGTTGCTACTGCTGCCAAAAGTACACCAACTTCTTCTTGGGTGATTCCTGCATCTGGCTTGAAATATTTTACGACAAGGGCGATTGCCGCAGCAAATACCGCGATGTTCGATCCTTGTGTTACTGAAAATCCTTGGCTCATATGTTTAGGAAATTAGGTTTTTGATTGGTGTTTCGACTGGGACACCAATATCTCGAGCGACGGCAAGCGCGTATGTTTCAGGCGTATTGTTGTCGCTCGCTGGGGCATATACCTTGAAGAAATCAATCAATGATCCTTCAGGGTCATATAGCCCCCCTTTGGTTGCTGCGTCGGTCAATAGAATCTTCAAGGCTTTCAAACCCGTTTCATAATCTTTGAAAATACAGAAATTTGAAGGGTGACATGCTTCGGCCATTGCCTTGTATTTCCCGGCGCATCGTATGTTTCCTGGGTTATTATTTTTCCAGGCGAGGGTGCCGTGTGAATAGCGTGGATGGGTTCCTGGTGCGAAGTATCCTTCATGCGCTTGAATAGCCAACGCCCATTTGTGAAGCATAGTTCCTGGCTTTCCTTCTTTGAATGCAAAGTTTTCGTTCAAATATTTTCGAGTGATGGGACCGACAATGCCGTCAGGGTAGAGCTTATATTTTTTCTGAAATTCTTGTGCGGCACGTTCAGTGATGGGACCGAATACGCCATCAGCTTTTTCCAAGACATCCATACATCCTTCGAGCTTGAATGCCCATTGCATATTCTTCACGTCATTGTTTCGATTCCCTTTCCGCAGGGTAGAGTTCCATTGATATTGCAAATCAATCGGAATATTTTTCACTTCTTCAAGGTGGTTGTTCGGGATATCTTCAAATGTGTAAATATCAAAAATCTTTCCAGCAAAGGTATTCCATTGAAAGTATCCATTGCCACCTTCACCCCATGTTTCACCCCATGAATTGCGAACATAGAACACACGATTCCCATTCTTTCGACCGTAGCCATAAATTACAACACGATGAAAACCGATAGACACGCCATCCTTGTTTTTAAATGGCAAGGTGTTCCAGTAGCCATCGCAAACCAATGTCACCTCGAGCAAGTCATGTTTGTTCAGGGCTTCAATCAGTTCATCTTCGGTGCCAAAGTAGGTTGCGTATGATTTGATTCGTTGCATGGCCGCTTGGACCTTCATTGTGTCGGTGATTTCGAGGGTGCGATATTCTTCCCTCGACATGCTGATTGGTCGTGAAAAATCTTTTTCCAACATTGCGCCGATTTCCATGTTCACCCAGTTCAAAGTTCTAGGATAGGTTCCATCAATATTCGGGATACCATCGTATGACTTTGATGCGCCATATCCCCAGCTCGGTGATATCTCCAGCACCTTTCCAGTGTCCTTGAATGCGTAGTATGTCAACATCACATACCTTGCAAAGCCAACACAGGCACCATGCCACCCCTGATTCTTCACCGGAATCACTGAAAGGTCAGTTATTTTCTCATCAGGGTATCGATTCAATCCGACAATATTACGTTGCAGTCCACCTTCTAAATTGCGAAATACCCCCCCAAGGTGAATATCCCTCGGGTCAAGTGGGTCAAGGAGTGCGCCTGTCATGCGTGGCTCCGCTGTGTTTTTTGGTGTTTTTGGCATATATGTTATTCACTGGTTATGTTTTGGATATCCTCGAACGATACCTCGCCATTTTTAAACGCGGCGATAAGGCGTTGCGCTTCCTTCTTTTTTATTTTACCACTACGCAAAAGGTCGCCCAAATAGTTTTCAACGGGAGTATAGGCAGCCCAGTCTTCGGTCGGTACCAATTCAAGGTTATTCTTTGTGTTTCCACCGCCAAGCTGAAGGGGGATTGTATGATCCAACCGGACCGAATCATCTGCATCATTACGCGCGCGGATGTTCTGTGATTTTTCAAAAGGCATACGCTCGACTATGATTGCACCATTATCGATACGACGAATCTTTTGGCCGGTGAAAATGCGAGAAAACGCGGTCACTGGATCTGTCCCGATTGCTTTGGCATACAAGAAGGCGGTATCAATCACACCACCGTCGGCCATTTTCTGCCCCTCTTTGTAGACAGGTTTTTCTTCCACCAACATTTCAGCAAGTTGTTCAGCAACGGTGTCATTGACCAAACCTTTGTCGTTCAGCTCTTTCAAATACGCGACTGTTTCTTCCTTGGTTTTTAGTTCTTCGATTTGCGTGTATAGATATCGTGCGCGTGTACCGTCCTGGACCCCCATTTGTTTGATGGCGCGATCTTCACCGGTCAACCCCTTCAAGGAATCAAGCCATACCTTCGATACGCTTTCAGCCAATTCAGCATCTTTTTTTGCAAGGTCAAGCAACATTTGTTTTGCAGCATCCTTGCCATCTTTATCCATCGCTTTTTGAATTTTTGCAAATTCTTTTTCAGCTTCGGCCGATGCGCGGACCCTGTCTTTATCCACACGATCCACGATTGAATATACACTATCCAATGTTTTGAAATAATCCTGTGCGGCTTGTGTGGAATATTTGCCAAAGATAAACATTTGCGCAGCGTTGATGGGTGTCTTTTCAACATTGAATGCAGTATCCCCGCTTTTGTTTTTCACTTCGCCTTGCAAGAAACTTGTAATTCCCTGCTGGGTTTTTTTCACCTGCTCACCACCGAAAGGCAAGGCCAATTTGAATATCGGATCCTGCAAGCCTTTTGCAGCGAGCAACCCACCACCAAAACGAGTAGGATCATTGTCCCCAAACAATTCTTCACGTGTCAGTTCACTCAAGATTCCAAGGCGTTTGAAACCATCCTGTGGGTATGCAGCAGCGGCAGTTTGTCCAAGGGGTACGTTTGAAAGTACTTCCCCAGCAAGGCGACCGAATAGTTTGGCAGTCCCAACAACCTTGTTTTGTTCACCAGCAAAAGCTTTAATTCCATCAATGGTGGCTTGGATAGGGTCGAACACTACATCATTCCCTCGGATTTCTTCGGCGGCTCTGTTCATTAAATACGCGGTGACTGCAAACACGGCTAGGTTTCCGAGTAGTCCTTTTTTCCCTCCCTCTTTGTACGCATCTTGGAATGTCCACCAAAGGTTTCCTACTTCGAGCTGAAACGGTGCAGCCAATTGAAAGAGTGCTGCATTTTGTAGCAATGGTTTTTCACCAACCCCACGGCCTGCAACCATTTTTCGCGTCCAGTTGTCGGCATATCGTACTGGGTTTTCAATACCTTCACTGATTGCTTTCTGATAAAACGAATTCCAAATATATTTTGTACCCACTTCATCAAGCGCACCTGTGACCCATACGGCCATTTTCTTCACGTTGTAGAGCATTCCTTCTTTAAATTGATCAGCCACCGGGGTTGAAAACCTTTCCTTGATGAAGGTCGATTCTTTCATTGCTTTGTTTTCAGTAAATATTTGTGCCATTGATCGCTTCATTCCACCAATCGCATGCTGTTTTGTGGCGGCCACACCTTGCGGTACGTTGAATATCTGTGCGACGGATGATGAAAGATTACTGAGAATCACGTTTGCTTTGATACGGTTATTCACCCAGTTCAAAGCACGGAATGCTTTACGCCCAAGTACCTTTTGAATATATCGGTCAGCAGGGTTTGATTTCCCCGCAAGGTGATTCGCGAAGTCATGTAGGTTTTCAATAAAATTGTTGACGTTTTTTGTTTCAGACGTTGCATCAGCAAGCTCTTTTGCGAGCTGCCTGAATTTAGCAATTTGTGGGTCAATGTAGATGGCGTATGATGCTGATGGAATATAGTTTGCAAAACCACCAATCGCGTCGCGACGGCTTGTGTTTCCAAGACGTTTCTGTGCTGCTTGAAGAAATTTTGATTTTGGTTTGGTGAATGGTGAAATACCTGAAAGCTGTGAAGAAATTTTTGCATCCTCGGTCAGAATATTTTTCAAGGCGTTGAACCCTTCGGCCATTTCTTGATAGTGGCGGTAGTAGTCATTACGCTTTGGAATCAGTTTCCCGCGCCACCACATTTCACTGGTGACAAGTTCGCGACGTTTCAAGATAGCATCCCCAAGGCGTTGTTTTTGGTACTGTAATTTGATATATGCCAACGTGTCAGTACGTTTCTTGCTCGCGATCTCGGCATCTTTGCTCGCGAGTTTATCCTGCAAGAGCTTGATTTCTTCATCAAGTTGATCCTTCTTCTTCCAAACAGTGCTATATATTTCCTTGCGTTCGGCATTGATTTGGTCAATCAATGTGTCGTATCGATCACGGAACCATTTATCAGCAGCGATAATATCGTTTGCTCGGTCACGTCCGAATTCTAGGACCAAGTCATTTTCAGAAAGTGGTCGCGCTGGAGCAAATTCATCTTTCAAATTACGTTCCCCATAGTCCATGATTGCAGCAGATTCCTTGGACCCAGGCTTGATTTTCAGCTTCTCGACAATCTCTGTTTTCATCTCATCGGCAAGTTCTTGTTGATAATCAACATACTTGCCTTTGGCATCATCAAAAGGATCAATAATCATTGACCGCGCGTACTCGATTTTATTTTTGAAAACAGTTTCCACGTTACGGAAAAAGTCACGCGTTTCACCAGTGAAGCTTGAAATATCCGTCAACATATCAGGGGCATTCACCAAATTATGGAAAACAGGTCGCTCGGTAGGTGGTGTATCCTGGTGTTCAAACTGCATGAAAAAGTCTTGCGCTTCATTGACATCTTGCGGTTGATATGCAATAGTATCACTATATGTTTCTAACGACTTTGATTTTGTTTGCTTTGGCATTTTTTGCTCACGTCGTCGGACTTCCGTGGCTTGTCGCGGTGTTTTTTGGTCTTGGGCTGGGGTTCCTACTGTATCAGCTTCGGGAGTGGTTTGGCTGGCGGTGGCTTGAGTAGGTCGCTTATCCTTATTTTTATTCCAAAAATCACGCAGGTCTTCAAAGCCTGCTTTTTTTACGCGTTCGATAATCTGATCGTATCGAGGGTTGAGAATATCATTGGCTTCATCTCCACTATAAAAAGGCAACACGTTTTCTTCACCGCGTTTGACCGCAGCTTCAAAGTCTTCGTATTCAGGATATCGTTTTGCTGCTTCTTGCAGGGTTCCGCTTGGTGATGGGGATGTGTCTGATCCTACGGTTTCAGCGATTGATTTTGTAGATATATTTCCCTGTGACCCTTTCCATATATCAGTGAGTTGGGATTTGGTAAGATTCGATCCGTCATTAAAAAAAACCTTGATGCCCTTTGTTTCAAATTGTTTAGCAAGTTCTTCAGCGGTGATATATTCTGGTGTTTTGCCTTTGTAATTCCAAAGTATTTGAGTATCAAGTCCATCCCCTTTATTGAGTGGAATAGTCACATTCTTAACTTTAGAAAGAGGAACGTCAGTATCGATCCGATATTCGAAAGCATCATAAACATCACCTTGAACGGCACCTTTTGGGGCAATTCGTTTTGGCAGGCTGTCATCAAGTTCAAAAACAACACCATAAGAGTTGGCGACGCTCCTGTTGCCGGACGCAGACAGGGTTTTTTCTCCAAGATTATCCAGCTTGCTAATTCCAGTTCGAAGATTCCCATCGGTAAGGATTGATTTGAGATTTGTAATACCGGCACCGTGGTAAAGCCCTGTTTCAGATGTATCTGCAATTCGTGTAGACCCTGGGGTCATATCATATGATTCTTCAACAAAAAATTTATTTACAAAATCTTCGGCTGAATCATATTTCTTCGCTTCATCAACCAAAGAATCAGGCACCACATTGCTCTGTGTGGGTGTATCAGGTGTCTGAACGACCTGACTATCCACTTCGGGAGTCACAATCGTTTCTGGTGCAGTTTCTTGCGCCTGGGATAGGCGTGAATACGTCCTCTTGGTGATAGGTTGGGATGTTCCATCAGCAAGGACCAAAGAATATGTTTTGCCATCATCAGCGGCGATCACACGCCCTCCAGCATCCACCTCTTGGCGGGCTGTCTTGAAATCAACCTTTTGCCTGCGGGGGGTCAAAATGTCGGCCACTGTTTCTGGTGATTCTGGTGTGGGTACAATATCACCATCAGGTGTTGTCGGTGACTGTGCGCTTGCGACCAATTCATCTTTGCTTTTAAAACCTCGCTTTCTGAAGGCGGCTTCGAGTTCTTCATCTGTTTGTGATTTTGCAATATCGTCAGCGAGTGATTTGAATTCCTTTTCACCGATTGTATCAATAACCGTTTCAGACAATTCTTTTCGCAATATTTTTTCAGCAGCTTCCTTGGTAGTCACTTCAACCATTCCATTAAAAGCTGTTTTTCCAATACTTCCAATCAAATCAGTTGGATCAAGAGGTGATTCAATGGCTAGAAAACCAGAAAATCCAAGGGCGGCAGCGAGTTTTGTTTCAAATTTGCTCGCTCCAAAATCCTCGGCACGATCAGTGATACGCGCAGCGATGTTTTGTGCTGGCTCTGGCTCCCTTCCAAAGAGGGTTTGTCCAACCTCTCCTGTACTTAAATTTTCATCGCTTGCAAGTTTTTTACCAAACGCACCACGAAGAACAGTTTTTCCAACTGTTCCTGCTCCTGCAAGAATTTCTTGCCCAACCGAAACGATAGGGTCTTTCTTTTCACCGCTACGGATTGCCCTTTGTGTATCAAGAAAATTATCAACACGAAATGAAAATTTTTCAGGCCTTGAAAGTCCGGCCACTTCATCACGTCGTTCCTGGATATTTTCTTTGACACTTGAGAAGAAACCTGGCACCTCGCCGATTGCTTTTTTAGTTTGAGAAACAATAAAACTTTTGTCTTCGCGCTGTTTTGCTTTTTCAAAACTAGACAATAATTTTGCTGTACCCGGTTTTTCTTGCGGATTTTGAAAACCAGAAAAAGGCGCAGTAAAAACATTCTGCGCCTTTTTCTCTTTTCTCTTTTCTCGGATGTTTGAGAAGAATCCCATATGTTCCTATGATACCACTACTATTGATTCAATGCGTTGATAAGTTGGTCAAAGCTTCCGCCACCTGATGAAGAATCTGTTTTCGTAGGGTTTCGAAGGAATGGTGGTAGCCATGTGTTCGCCGGGTTCACGTATGTCTTTGGTGGAAATTTATTGAGAAAATCCTTTGTTAGCCCTTTATCTGCAACCCAGTCATCATGAAGTTGTTTGTACACGTTTGGATCCACCCAGCCATCTTCACCGCGTGATGTATTCAATTCTTGCTCTGCTGATGCAAGTGTTGATTCGGTGGTGACAAGTCCGCCTGATGTGAATGTTTTTGCTTTCGGACCCGATGGCTTGTATCCATCCGCTGGAATAATGCGCTGGCTTTCTAAATCAACAAAGTAGGGTTTCCCATCGATAACACGAAAATCATTCAACCCTTCAGGAAGCTCGATTGTTTCCTGTGAAATTTTACCAGTTTGCGGATCACGATATCCAATGACAACCTTATTTCCCACCGTTTCCTGATATACCTTTTCTGATTGTGGACGTGATGCTGCAAACATAGCAGACAGTGCAACATCGCTATACCCAGTCTGATCGAGCAATGCTTGCCACGTACTAGGTGATTGCTCTTTGAGCTGTGCGGATGATACCCCAGCACCAGCAAAAGATTGCACATCAGCGAGTGCATCGTTTTTAAAGGCAGCCATCATTTTCAATTTATCCTCTGCGCTCTGGCGATATTCTGATCGCTGGGCTTGATAGAATTCTTGCGCCTTGTTTTCAATATTTGCGAGGGTTGCTTGGATAGCTGAATCGCGTTCCTTTTCAAGAGCTTGAACGGCTTTCATATTCAAATCCTCTTGCCCTATGGCGTTTGCTGAAGCGAAGTCGGACCCAGACAAACCCGAAGACACGTTCGAAGAACGTACGCGTTTATTCATGACATCCCCTCGTTTTTCTTCATCAGCAATACGGTTTGCATACTGCGCGCTGATTGAATCAACAATAGCTTGATTCCCTTCGCGTAGATCAGAACGGATCTTTTCCAAGTCAGGAGTTTCCATGTCATACGCTGAATTCATCAATTGTTCCATTTGCATTGAATAGTCATTCGTACGTGGGAAATAGGGTGATTCTTGGTCTTGCCCGGCTGGGTCAATGATAGTATCCCCACCATCTTCGGGTAGATATTCGCTGAATTGCTGTCCAACATTCTGTGCGGCAGCAGTTTGTTCTGGGGTCATTTCTTGCCCAGAATCTGCAAATGCTTCTGCTACGCCTTTTGCTGCTGCTTGTTGTTCAGGTGTCAATGCCATAAGTCTATTTCAAGAGAATAGTTGTGCTGTTAATCGCGACCCCAAATTCCTGCGAAACACTTGAAGTATTTGTGCTGGCGGTTCCGTTATCGTCAATATAGTAAATGGTGCCAGCCGTTAAACCAGACATACCAGTGTGCATGCCATATCGATATGATACCTCACCCGATGCTCCATCTGCAATATCAGCTTTTGCAACACCGAAGAATTTTCCTGTGGGTTGGTTGAGCGTAATGATTCTTGCACCACTACCCGCTGTAAGAACAACATATTTGAATGGTCGAATTTTAGCAAATCCAATACCTGGGTCAGTTGCGGGTGCAGGAAGTGCTGTGTAGCTCGCGACCGAAGAAAGTGTGGTTCCATCAATTTGTACCAAGAATTGCGCGTTTGCTGATGTTCCAGCAAATCCAACAAGGGCGATTGTTTCACTGATTTGATACGCGTCGATATATGCTTCGTTTCCAGTGGTTCCTGAAACCGCAAGAGAAATGGATGTTCCTTCGGTGATAGTGGTTCCTGAAACCGACAGTACCACCGCGCGTTCATTTTCACTGCTATCAACGTATGAAAGCAAGGCACGTCCTGTGTCAATTTTTGTGAGCTTGATAGAGCGATATACCAGTGCAGCTTCAAGCTGTGTTGATGCGTTCACCGTGGGTGTGGTACTTGAGATTGTTACTATTTTAGATTCAACGGTGGTGCCTGTGGTGTTGCTATATACTGCCAAAACCTTATCAGTATCAAGTAGGACAAGATCAGATCGTGATGAGTTTCCACCATCAGCATCAAGCAGTACTCGAGTATTTGAAACAAGACTACTTCCTGAAATAGAAACCACTTCGACAAATTTATCAGTAGGCGAGTTATCAGTGTATTGGACCAACACACGTGTTGCGTCAAGGGTAACTACACTCACATCAGCACTTAATCCCCAAGTCCCGAGTGTCACAGAGGTGCGAGGGGTGATGGTGGTTCCTGAAACATCAACAATTCTTGCTTTGATATCATTTCCTGTTTCTTGCCATATAACAACATATCGACTAGAAGAAACTTGAGCGACATCGAAATATAGCGATGTCGCCGAGCTATCCATCAAATCAGCTTCGGACCCCCAAGTGATACTTGTTTCTGATGATGCAATGGTTCCTACCTGTGCATGGAGATCGCTTGCGGTACTCTGATCACCTCCAGTGAATGAAATCACACGGTCATTATCAATACGAAATACAAAGTTGTTTACGTTTGTTGATGGCCCAGTGGTTGAAGCATTTGTGATAAATCCTGTCGGTGCATAGCGTGATGCAATATCATTCCCTGTTGGATATAGAGCATCGTTGTCATTGATATCTAAATCAGCCGTAGATGACGCTGAAAGCCCAAGGCTATTCTGGTCAATAAAGTCTATATCAATTTTTCCTGATCCGTTTGCGCGAACAAGCAACCCAGGTGTAGAGGTTGCTGTGGTGTCGTCATTCGTGACGTATCGATTTGATGTTGAAGGTGTGCCAGCCGTACCTGCCAAAGCAGCTTTCTGATCAGCAGATGGAAGTTGTAGGCCATACTTCGAAGCTGCGAGTGCGTCGGGACCGACAAACAATTCATATCCCCCTGATGAACCTGTATCAGCATTGATTTGCGCGGTGCTTGCCTTTGATGAAATACCAGGTGCCGAAGTGGATGCAGCGGGTGAACCTGAAATAGCAAGGTCATCAGCATACTTTTTGGTGATGATATCAGCGTCATTTGAAAATGCAATGCTTGATGTTGCATAACGCAAACGGTTTGGTACGGTTTCATCCCCATTGAGAATACGTGCCAAGACAAGGATGACCGGTGCGTCGGTGATTTTTACAGATGCACCTCGACGGTGTGTCTTTTGAAGCGCAGCAATATTCGTCAATCCGGTGACACCAGATACCCCGCGGGTCAATCCAGTGATTGTGTTATTTGAAGTATTGGCTGTTCCGATCACAAATTCCTGCGATGCAGTACCCTCGTCAATAGTGAATCCGTACGTTTGTCCATTCACTAGCGTTGTTCCATCGATTGTGGTGAGTGACACCAACGTCATTGATGTATCCGATGCTGAAATACCTGTGGAAAGTGATGTTTGGAATGACGCGACAGGTGTTGGAATTGTTGCTGCCAAAGAGTGTCGAGCTGGTGGAATCGACATGACGATACCAAAAACGACCAATGAAATCACCGCCAGAATACCAATAAACAGTTTTTTATTGAGGGTTTGCTTTAATGTTTGCATATGTTGTATAGTATATCATTTTATTAAATCCTGTACTTCACAGGCATCTTTCGCCCCTTGTACCGCAGATCCTTGAAAACGTATTCGGAAACCGAAACGTATCCCACACCCAAAGCTTCGAATTGCACGATCACTTTCTCGAATTTGTCGGTATTGATTTTCAGTTCTCGAGCGTAAGGTGATACGGACACTTCGTCAACCTGGGTGCCACCCCCACCAATCTTGGCAGTACCAACCATTGATGACCCAATCATCACTTGGGTGCCAAAATCAACATAGGGACCATTGCCTTGTATCTCACCCACTTCGACGAATGAACCACCATCCAACGAAATACGAATCTTGAAACTCTGATCGCGTGAAATCAACCCACGAATTTCAAAGCGTTTGCAACGCTTCACACCACGATAGTCGAGATCAGTTTCACCTGAATCCCAATAGTTAGGAATCAAGCTATCTTCATCGGTGAACCAATCAAAGAGTTTAGACATTGTTTGACCCGGAATCCCCTGCGATCAGGTATCCATTGTAGTCACCAATCACACTCGCACGATAGTCGGTGATATCCCACGCCTTGAAAAGCGTGTTATACATCAACATAATATTGTTGATAGTGCTATCTTTTGAGCGACACGCTACTACGATATATTCACCCCATTCCCACATTGCTGCCTGATCAAATGAATAAGGCGACAAATCAATATTGTCGGATATGCTCCGCGGTTGGACCTTATCGTTATTGTAGGCGTAAGACAGTTGCCGGATGAAAGGGTTTATTTGGTCAGTATCATCGACATAATAGATTCCATCACCTGTTTCCACCATCGCGCGCCAGTAGGGAATACCCACACCATCGCGATATATTTTCTGTGCAGCAGCAGAATCATCGTCAGATATCGAAAGCCCCCATGTTTTCCGAACATGCATACAGTATTCCTGATCATTGAACGTCGCGATATTTTGAAATGCAGCACCACCGTCATCTTGTCGAAGTACAAAACCTTCACCTGCAACACGAGGTGTCGCCTTGCCAAAGTCCCAAATACCTTCATCAGTGGCATCTTCCCAATAGTAGTCCGATGTGATTCCTTGCGCGTTTGCGGGTGCAGTGTTGAAAGTCACCGAGAATGCACCAGTTGCGTAGTTGATTGTTCCTGATCCTCCCTTTGACCCTACAAGGTTTCCATTGCGATCATCTTGAAATTTCTCTGCTGAATCATTGATACGCACGTACAATACGCTTCGTTCGATTCCTTTTGTCGCAGTGTGCGTACCTGTACCAACAGATGTCAGGTCAATCGCGGGACCGTTTGGAATATCAGAAATTTGAAAGTCATCATTGTTTTTGTTTACCACAAAATACACGCGCCCTGCATCGATACCTGCTGGAAGGGTGCCAGTTGTTGAAAACTTTATCTTGTCGCCATTGCTGAAACCGTGAGCGACCGAATCAAATACATCAGTCGTATCGTTTGCTGTGACCGTTTTATTAGTTTTTTGCATGGTGAGCGTTCCAGTGAATGTCGTTGTCGTTCCATCCCCTGTGCCAACACTTTCAGCAAGGACCTCGGTATAATCAGAAAGCTCGTCTTTATCAATCCATGAGCCATATAGTCCAGTCTGGTCGCGCCCGTTGTTGGTGTCTTTGCGATCCCATAGGAATGTTCGGCCGTTTTTAATACTGATTTTCCCTCGGTGTGTCGGTGAACCCTGATCGAGTACGTCTTGCGGGTTGGCCAACATGATTTTGTATGCCGAGCTGTTAGGGCTTGAAGCATGGACCATAGCCCCTGCAATGCTGTGATATTCAGAAAAGGCGATATCTTCGCCGTCAGCTTCTTCGGGAAGTATATCGATCACGGTTGATTCATCCCATTGGTCATTCACTACGTTGTATGATTCAATCTTGCGACCGCGTGAACGTAGGATGACCTGTGTTTTATCAAAAAGAGCTGAAACGGCAAGCCCTGAAATACGCCCAATACCTGATTGAGCGTCACCAATAACACTTTGACCGCGTCGTAATTCAATGCGGTCACCTTTGGTCAGCCAGTTCAAGGACCCACTCGATGCACCTTTCGGCAATGAATCATCCTCGATGCGGGTGATTGTTCCTTTTGTAAAATTTTCGACTACATAATCATTCATACATCAATATCCATAGGCTTGACGTTGCAATGCGTCATCCCACATTTCCATAGCATCGACCAATACTTGCGCCTGTGCGCGGTTTTCAGGTGCCATACGAGCAAAGATATCGTCATAATCAACACCCCCTTTCTGCATTCCTGAAACCATGTAGGCCAGTAACGGATGAAAACGTGCCGGAAATGCCCACGATGTTGAATCTGTGATCTCGTCTGATTCTTCAATAAAAGCAAGCTGGACCGTGAATGTCGTTGAGGGATTGTGGATGATTCCAAAGCCATCGTTTTTCAAGTCAGTATAAAAATAGGGACCCTCGTTTTTCTTGATTTCACGCTCGGCGATAGTAATACCTTCGGGTTTGACCACCTGGTCACCTGCAATCAAGACCATTGGGTCATACTGATCAAACATGATAAACCCAGCAGGCAATGATTTGATGGTGGTATAGGTATCTCCTGGACCAAACGTCTGTGATGTATCAATCGTCAAAAGCTTGCGCCAAGGGCGGATTGATTCAACTATCGTTTTCACCATGTTGAGCATGATATAAAAAGGGGTGTCGTCCATTACATCCCCATCGAGCAATGATGTGGTGAATTCTTTTAGCTCTGCGCCTGTTTTTGGTGTTAGTGGTGCCATAATCCTATTTTACCAAGAAATAATTTGATGATTTGCACAAGGAAAGAATCATCGAATTTGATTCCCCTTTTCATATAGTCCTTCGCCTGATCAGGGTCAATGTCTTTGAACATGAATTGCCCATAGTTAAATTCACGATTCACCACCACGCGCGGAAAATAAAAGATTCCATAGTCCCCGATGTCGGTGCCATTGGATAATTGTGCCATGAGGTGCATTTCCCCATCGATGAGCTTCTGCCCAAAGATTTTAAAGGCGTGTCCGAAGCCCTGCTCCTCGTACTGCGTAGGGATGACCCCCATACGAGCATTCGTCCATGATTCACGCCATAGCGCACCCACGGCGATTGTGCGCCTTTCTAGGCGGTGTGTCCAAAGTGCTACGCGTATTTTATCAAAAGTGTCTTTTGCGTTTATATTTTCCAATGAAAAGAAAGATTGCTTGCGGTATTTGTTTGCAAGTGATGAAAGTGATGGGGACCAGTTTTCCCAGTTTGCTACCTCGTCACGATTCTCGGGATTGATTCCCTTTTCTTTCAGATATTTCAAAGCTTCATTGTGCGGGATTGAGCCTGGATCAGTTGCAGATTTACATGCAGTGCGAAGATCAGCACCCCATTCGTCGATACTTCCTTTTTTCTTTTTCGTCATTGCGAATTGAAAGTGCGGTGAGAGTTCCAAACCTTCCTGATCTTCCGACACTGATGTGATGGTGTACCCAGTGCATAGATCAGAATCCTTTTGATTCTTCATGAAAAGGGGTGTAGCAACGATGAAGCTGTGTTCAGGTACCTCGGATACCTTTGCATGACTAAACAACGCACCAAGCGCAAAATCTCGCGAATCAGGTGGTAGTGCGAGCAACCCTCCCTTGATTCTGGTGTTCGATTGTGAGGTATTAGGATACATAGGCTATTGTTTCAAAGGTTTGCCACATTCATCAAGTGACCTGAAATAGTAATGTCGCTTGATAGTGCTTGGTTCTTCACCGCGGATATAGCAATACAAAGCATATTCCCCTGTCACATACTGTTTTCGCAGCACCAATGCTGGAAATAACAACCCAATTATTGCGACAATGATTCCTGCGATCAATGTCCGTTTTTTTATTTGGGCTGTAAATGACATATGAATTATCGTGTTTGTTTCAGCTCTGAAAGAATTTCCCGGATGTATTGAATATTCACGGAAATGTTTTCGAGTGACACCTGTATGGTATTGACACTCTGATTTGTGGTTGCGATTGCAGCTTCGTTATTCGTTACGCGTTGATTTAGACCTTTATATCCTGCATAGAACAAGCCTATATTAAATGCAAACAAAATCATTGGTGGAATAAGAATCTTCCAATGTTTTGCAAGGAAGCTGATATCTTGCAAAACATCTGCATCGCCACTGCTGATTTGTTGCTTGCTTTGATACATAGGTTATTGAGCTGGACGGGCTTGATTATTGAGTGCGTCTTTTAAAATGCTTTCAGCCCAAACTGATCGCTCTGTATTTTGTCCCACTGTGCGAGTGATACGCGTCATAAAGACAAGACAAAAGATAACGACAACCAGCATCGCGCCTGCGATGAACGCTGTCATGATTTTTAAAATGTTTGATGATGTTGACATAGGCATATAGGGGTATTATAACCCTTTTTGAGAAATGTTATTCCCCAATGCTGACTTCTTTTCGGCTGAAAATTGCTGCAATTGCGTTTTCAAGCTCGTTAATTCTTGAATCTTTGCTTCAATTTCTGAAACATCTTCCACTTCTTCATCGACATAGAACCATTGGCGACTAACGATTTTTCCTGCTTTGTTTTCAATAAATTCTTTTTTGTCTTTTACAAGACCGAATGCTGTTTCTTGTGGCATAGTATTTTATGGATATTTGAATAATTACCAGGTTGATATTGCGGCACGCTTCCACGTATTTGTCGCAATGCACCGGTAGAGATAATCGTCGTCAAACGCCGTCATACCTGCGGTACAGGTATCTGACGCTGACGATGGGGTGTACTCGATGGGGCTGATGAGAAGCCCTGATACACCGTCAATTTGAAGTGCGGTGCGTGGTACTGCTGGTGTTGAAGTTCCTGCACCTGCTCCTGATGATATTTGGAAATAATGAGACCCGGGTGTTCCTGCTCCTGTGTTCAATCCTGCAATATGGTATACGCTAGCACCGAATTTATCGTCGCCAGATGATGGCGATAACTGCCACGTAAAATCTTGCGGGTTAGCTGTTGATACACCTGAACCATAATACGCATGATTGATATACCGCGAGCCTGTATTTGAGCCAATAACAAGCTGGTTGCTTGCTGTTACAATAGCTTCAGCACCAAGGGCAATCGAAGCGGATGCTGATGCGTCTGTTGATCCAGAGAAATATCCAAGAAATGTATTAAACGAACCATCTTGTATTCCATATCCTGCACCTGCCGCAAAAGCTGCGTTGCCTGATCCTGTCGTAACGTCATGCAAAGGACCATCACTGGATGCTCCATCAGAACCAACTCCTGTATTTTGGGTACCGGTGTTCAACGAGAGCATACAACTTAATCCAACACATACGTTTCGGTTTGCTGTGTCAACTGCTGGTATACCCGAGCTTGCGCCAAGTAAAAAGAGATTTTCTGCGCCAGTCGATCCATCAACATTAGGGATTTGAAACTGACTACCAATAAGAGATTGGCTTGAGGTGGTATATGAAAGTCCACTATCTAAGAAACTTCCTATACCGTCAGATATTTGCACTGCACCATTTGAACCTGCTGCTGAAATAGTAGCCCAAGATAATGTCCCAGATCCATTCGTTACTTGTGCCTGACCACTCGATCCATCTGTCGTTGCAAATGTATAGGCGTTATTGATCTTGACCGCTCCGTTATCTCGAACCTCGAAACGGTTAGAAAATCCGCTATCCACAATTCGCAATATAGTATTTCCTGCACCAGATGTAGAACCTACAAAACGTGAGAAACTTGAAGCGTCAATGTCGAAGAATGGTGTACCTCCACGTTGGAATGAAAAGAGTTTATTTGCTCCGGTGATGCTCGTTGAAGCATTAAACAAAGAACGTCCTTGACCCGTAATTTCAAGAAGGGTCATGTCGTCATTCGAGAATGAATATGCGTTCGTAGTCGTATTATTCCATGTAGAGAAATGATGACGACCACTTGTCGGCTGAACCGTATATGATGCTGAAAGCCCTGATGTATCTGTTCCTAGAATTTGAACCACCCCATTTGTCAATGTTTGGAGGTATGCTGTGGTATCGCCTGCATAGTCAAATAATCCGTAAAATCCTCCAGTAAAGGAAAGTGCTGGAATAGAACCAAGAATATTAAAATATTTTAAAGTGCTGGTCGCTGTGGGTGAATAGACAAACGCTGAACCGTTAATATCAATACCAGGGATAAGTCCTTGATATCCTGAACCAATAGAAAGCTCTGAATAATCGCCTGATGTGCCTGTGGCATTTGCGAAGAAATTGCTCGTAGTAGAATTTACCGTGCGAAGAAAATCCCCATCTGATGCTGCATTCCCAGATGAATCAGTATATAAAATCTCGTTTGGTGTACCACCAGAAACCGCGGATCCGATAGAGAATCCACCCCCTGTGTTCAAAGAACGGATTGTTCCTGATCCCCCCAGATTGTTGTTGTCGGTGAGTGGAATCGCAAATGCAAGACCAGCGACAACAATCGCCAGTACCGTCAACACCCCACCAAAGATTGAACCTTTATTTTTCATACTATTGTGCGCGTAGGCGCGATGCTAGTCTAGTAAAATCCCCAGCCTTTTGTTGCGTAGCTTCAAGCTTTTTCGCTTCTTGCATTGGCGCAAACTTATCAGCAGCTTCACGTGCTTGTTGCAACATCTGTTCAAATTCCATTCGAAATTCGGGTACTGATTCAATAAAATCACCAAGAATATTCATTGCATCAGACAAATCGGTGGTGACTTGCGATAATGCTTGTTTGAACGTATCCACCTCCATCGCTTCGATGGCTCGCGCCAACGGTAAGATATCATCCTCGTCACGCCCTGGGATAGCGCGTATACCCTCCACAACCTCCATACGCACGGCTTCAATGCTTTGGATGACAGGTTGTAGGTCAATAGGCTCTTGCTCGGGCATAGCGGGCATTTTAATGCCTTTGATGGCCTTTGATAACTGATCCAGCTTCGCATTGAGTGAATCAAGGTTCACTTTCTGATTTGCGGGGATTTTCACCTCGGGCATTTTGATTGCTTTTACTTTATCATCCAACATTTTTTCAATCTTCTTGTAGTCAATATTCACTGAATACGAACCGCCACCGCGGTTGCGTTCTTCTTGGACCCGATAGGTTTCCATTTCATCACCGTATTTTGATGACTTCGTGGTGAATCCTGCATCAGTAAACACTTCGGTGAGTACCGAGATATACCGTCCAAGCCCTGTGGGATCCGCTACGGTGTACCATTTCTTTGAAAAACGACGATCCCCCTTATCATTCAGGGGAAGTGTTACCAAAAGCTCGTCTGTCTTCGCGTCACGAATGACCGCGCGCACGTAGTACGTCGTTGCATCGGTGTGATCGTCGAGCTGGCGAACGATGACAAATTCTTCTTGTGGGCGAAGGGGAATAGACATAGGCAATTATTAGCGGTGAGAAACAGTAACGTCACCGTCGTAGCTCGATGGTACAGCGATGATGATTCCTTTGTGAACATTCACGCAGTAGTCAAGGGTTTGCTCTGCAATAGATGCCTTGATGACTGCAATGACTGGACCGAGTTCGGTTGCATCATCTGCATCGTACACCGTGAGAGCATGCGCTGAAGTCTTGTTGATCGTGATTTTCCCGAGAGTTGCACCATTCAGGGTACTCACGACAACGCTTGAGTTCGCATCTGCGCTGGTGATGTGTGTGTGGTTTGAATATGGACCCATATTTTTGTTGATGAAATTGAGTAATAAGAGCAAATCTGCTCATCCCAACCCCCGGAAGGGACTGGGTGAACAGACTACTGATCGTGATACTGACAAGAGAGTATCGCCGCAGTG